>Ga0310121_10000469_pt1 | contig 44343 bp, 39 predicted proteins | sample CB27_Tmax_986_MG_FD_203504 | JGI IMG/M metagenome (GOLD analysis project Ga0310121, IMG submission 203504) | Marine microbial communities from Western Arctic Ocean, Canada - CB27_Tmax_986 | ecosystem: Environmental > Aquatic > Marine > Oceanic | place: Canada: Western Arctic Ocean | collected... | reverse complement strand
AGGTTGTTGGCGGTGCCTGGGATGCGCTTATCGGCCGCCGTCTTCCCGGATCGGAAGATATCGAGTGGAGAGGGGTCGACAAGACCAACCGCGGCGACTTCCTGGAATTCACGGGTCTTCTCCGGTTCAGCAAAGAGGGTGAGGAGATCCCGGTGGTGCGCGCCTACCCCAGGACCAAGGAGTGGAACGGAATGGTCGTCCTCTGGATCGCCGGGGAGGGTAAGCGCGGCATCTACGAGACTGGTGGCAATCTGCGTCGTCCGATTCGGCGCCTCCTTCAAGCAGGAGTGGCGGTCTTCGGCGTCGACCTCATCTACCAGGGCGAGTTTCTGGGGGAGAATAGCCCGCCGGAGCAAACCCGTAAAGTCCTTAATCCAAGGCCTTTTGCAGGCTATACCTTCACTTATAATCACACACTCTTTGCGCAGCGAGTCCACGATGTTCTGACGCTCATTGCCTATGCGTCCAGCGACGAGCGTACGCGGCGTATTGATCTGGTTGGCGTCAATGGAGCTGCCCCCTGGACGGCGGCAGCGAGTGCGCTGGCTGGCGGTCTCGTGGATCGGCTTGCTGTGGACACGCGATCCTTTCGCTTCATAGAGCTTGAATCTTATCGCGATCCCAATTTTCTTCCGGGCGCGGTGAAGTACGGAGACCTTCCCGGGCTTTTGTCCCTCACAGCGCCCCGACCAATATGGGTCGCGGGCGAAGCCAAGGTTCCGGACACGCTTTCGGCCGTCTACCAGGCCAGCGGAAAGAAGGGTGCCGTCGCCTTATTTGATGGTAGCGGTGAAGCTGCGATCCAGGAACTCGTCGATTGGTTACTGCGTTGAGTGTCGAGCATCAAGAGAACTCAATCCCCGCTAGACTGTAGTCCGGTAGTGTTCAGAATGTCTTTGAAACGAAACTTGTAATCTACGGAATCCTGGATGGGCTTGCCGTCCGCTTCGACATAGGGATAAACGAAATAGTTGAGCGGACTGCCTTGTTGCCGCGGTCGCAGCACAATGTCACGGCCAACAGAGAACTGGACGCGGTTCTCGTCGTGACCGCCGAAAAAGTAGTCCCTTTTTTCAAGATGTTTCCAGGCCTCACTGGCGTCGACCGGCACCCAGCCATATCCTCTCAAATAGAATTCGGCCCAGCAGTGATAGCCGGGAATCTTCCCTTGCCCCCGCTTTGAAGGAAGAGGCAGGCCAATGGAAAAGCGGGCGGGTATTCCCACGGCTCTACAGAAACCGGTGAAAAGTGCATGGAAGTCAGTGCAGTTTCCCCGCTTCTCGTCGCAGGCGTAGAGAAGGTCTCCTCGACCCCATCCCTGACCACTCTTGTCATATTTCAAAATGGATATTGCGTAATCATAAATTGCTCGAGCTTTTTCCTGGTCGGTGCTCTTTCCATTTGTGACCTCCTGCGCCCATTTTCGAATTTCATCGGTTATTGGCACCAGTCTTTCTGGCATCAAAAACTTCGCCACCTCTGGATCCCAGGAGAGGGGACCGTCTCCTTCGGTCTGGTGGAAATCTCTTCGCAAGTACTCACGCCGTTGTACTTTAAATTTCAGCTGAATGTGGAAGGGAGGCGATTGGAGGTTATCAATGGACAGGTGGAGAATAGAGTTCTCGTAAACTGGTTCTGTATACACAGTTGCCCTGGCCGGACCATCCACTTGTATATCAAATATTTCCTGGTTTTCATCAGACTTGGGATAAGGGATCCATACCTCCAGCCGTTTTGTCCCGATTGGAGCCTCCCCAATTGTGGCCTGAAGAGTTAGCTGGAACGTCCGCGTGCGAAGCTGGTCGCTTGTATCTTTTCCGCCAAAGAGTTCGGAGCCTTCGTTGGGAACTGAGGTAGAAAAGGTCAGTATCCAGAAAACTAGTGTCATACGAGACAGGTTGTGAACAGCTACTGAGGGCATCGGGATCCTCCTCACTCCAATCAGTGTCTTACCTTACTGGACTGAAGAGGAGTATTTCCAATAGCTATTTCCGATGAGGACGCGCTGAAAGTATTGAAGAAATAGGAGTTTTCGTTTTGGTCGTGGCGCGTCCGGAGAGGGACCTGGGTCAGAATGCTCCCGACAACCAAAGGATCGTAAATACGGTTCCGCCGATGAACAAGAGGGCGCCGGCGACGATCATGAGGATGAGCAGCGGCATCGCCGCTCCGTAGGGACGCGTGAAGACGAGGGCACAGTCATCGGTCTTCACCTCTGGAGCCAGGTTTCCGATAGTGAGCGTCAACTTCGCGGGCCGATCTAGCTGGAACCTCCTGATTAGAATCCGCGTCTTCCGAAAACTTGAGGTAGCCACTTTAGCGAGGACGCGATGGAGGGGCACCTCGGTGCCGCTCTCGGCGTGGCGTAGTGTGTATTCGAGGCCTCGGAAGGCGGGAGGGACCTGGAAGGCTGATGCGAGGAGAGGGGCCTCGGTGTTCAAGAGCAGGCTTCCTGGTTTATCGAACTCAAGAGTCTGCTCCGCCAGCAGCGGAGAACGCAAGAAAACGCTGTCCCTAACCAGACGGAAAAGCCGGGAGATGGCGATAGCAAGCACCAATGCTCCAAACAAGGCGGCAAGGATAAATAAAATGACTAGCATCGCTTGGCCTCCCTCTTCACTCTGCCCGTATGAATCATAATCTCTCTGCTGCGCCGCCGCCATCATCCGCTTTGGCTGCCCCTAAGGGTCTGCGCAAAAATAACTTGGCATTTTGGCATCTCATCTTCACACCATCTTCGGCCGCTCCTCAATCGAGAAATCCTCAACGTAGACCCGGCTACGCCTGCGGTTTCGCTCAATCGTTCGCGGCCAAATCTGGTGCAAATCTGAGCGCTAATTCGACCAAGTTATTCTTGCGCAGACCCTTAGCACACCACAACTTCGGCGTGCGAAAACCTCCTCCTGAATAGCTAAACAGCTACAGAGCTGAAGTCCTAAAAAGGTCCGGGTGCGAGGGTCGAATCGACCCGACAGCCACGTGTTACTCTCAACGGACCCTGGACGGGACTCCGGAGGCTGGCTCTGTCGCCTGGCGTCCCCATTGATCGGAGCGGTGCTTGATCACATCCAGCCAGCGCGCGTTTTCCTTGCTGCGCCGTAGGTTTCCATCGGGATCTGGCCGAGTGAAGGTGTAGGAGTAGAGTTTGGCCTGCCTTAGATAGAGCTTGAGGCAGACACCTCCAAGATACTCTTTTCTCGAGTCGTAGAGGGTCTTCCCACTCTTCCACGAAAGTTGCTGGTCCGGCCCGTTGGATTTGATCGGAATGCTTTTCTCGCGGCTAAAGCCTGGAATGACGTCTCCGTATGGAGTCACCAACTCCCCGACGACCGAACCGCCTTCGGCGTCGGCATTGACGAAGATTCCATGAGGGGGTCCCCAGGGTTTCGTCATCAGCCAGCCTTCCTCGGCACCTGCATCCAAGGACATCCAGTGATCCTCGGGCATTACCGCTAGCATCAGGACCGCCAGATCCCTCATGTCTTTAGAAGGATCGTAGCTGAGCCAGTCCCACCATGCATGATTCACGCGGCTGGCGGTGAAGTAGATCCAGGTCTCCCCGTCCCTCACCAAAGGATTCTCGGCCGGGTAGAGCATGCCTCCATCATGGGCGCCCACCTTGCCAAGCTCGACGACCGGAGACCGATCGTCGGGACGCTCCCATTTTCGTCCATCCCGGCTGTAGGCCAAGGCAATGTCCAACTGACCAACTTTTCCCTTTGGGTAGTCTGCGAGCTTGTGATACGAGGCATAGGTGGGGGCGAAAGGATGAGTATAGAAGGGGTTGATGATTCCCAGAAAGAAGCCTTCATAGCGAAAAACCGGCATGTCGTAGATGTTGGTGAGTTCGGGAGGATCCAGTTCATCGCCCGCGACCAGGACCCGACCCTTGTCCTCCCAGTTGACCAGATCGTAGCTTTCATACTGGGAGAGGTCCCGGGGTGCATTGGGGACCCGTCGTGTTATCAGGACGTACTTGCGGCGATCCCCGTCATAGAACAAGGTGAAGTTATCATCGCTGATACCGCGGAGCACCGGGTTAACGTGCTGGGGACGTTCCCAATGGAGACCGTCGTGGGAGTAGGCCAGGTTCAAGGCCGAGTGGTGTCGGGCCCAAAGTGACTCTTCGCCGAAGGCATCGAAAATCATCTTATAGCGCCGCGCAGGGACGTCGCTGGGATCCTTGATGATGGAGTAGGCGAACTGACGCATGAAGGGGATGACCAGGTTGTTCTCGCGCGATCCGTTATCTTCGATGAGTCCTAGCACTGGTTTCTTCCAGTGCACACCATCCTCACTGGTCGCATAGGCCACGCCTCGAGGACCGTCAGAGGTCTCACCCTGCCAGCGCATGAGGGTGTACCACATCTTGTAGATCCTCTCGTCCTCGTCGTAGATGATGGTGACAATGTTGAGCAGGTCCCGATCTGTGTCCCAGGGAGCGTCCAGGGTCATCACGGGTTGGGGTCTCTTTGTGGCCTGGTTGACCCTGCGTGTCAAATTGTGGCTTTTCACCAGGGACTGATCGTCTATGAGCAGGAACTTTTGGAAGACAAAGTGGTCAGCTCCAGTTTCGCTGGCTTTCGAAGCCTGCGCCCGAAGTGAAGTACCGACTCCCCCGATCAGGAGCAGGATTAACAGGAATGTACCTGCGCGTTTGAGTGTCGAATGGGGCATCAAAGATTCCTCCGATTTCTTTTCGGTTGTCCTGGGTCGGATGGTATTTCAAGGTCGCCGCGTTACCGGAACTGCTCACCATCAAACTACCTACCGACGCATTCTGAAGCGAACGGAGCGGTACATCTGCAGGGCCAGTTCGGACGAGGGGACCGTTCGATGTCGTTCCCGTAGCGCGGTAATGAAGTGTCCCACCACCAGATAGGCCAGAGCGCAGTAGGTGAAGTAGATCGCGTAGTAAGCGTAGGGAGCCTCCGGGTTCATCTTATCGGCAATCCAGTCCAGCAGGAACCCTCCCACTATAGAACCCAGGAACATTCCAGTTCCGTTGACGAAGCTGGTGGCGGCCACGTAAACGTTGGTCTTCTTCTCGTCGCTAAGAGACAGGTTCAGATACTGCTGTCCCGCGACCAGACCGATGCCGAACACACCTTCGTTGGTATTCCAGGCCAGTGCCGCGAAGATCAAGACAGCTACGATGCCCTCTCCGGTCAGAATGAAGAGTCCCAAAGCCACTCCCACTACTGAGAGTCTCAGCACGTTCTTTCCCCCGTAGCGGTCGCACATGCTGCCCCAGATGCGCCTCAGAGCGACACCCAGGATGGCAACGCTGACGCCGATCAGGCTCACCTCGAACATGCTCAGTCCCTGCGCATTCAACAGGTAGGGATTGATGAAGGAAATGATCATGCTGCTGACCAGGCTCAGCATGAAGGAGGCATGGAGGTAGACCCGGTAGGCCCGGTTCTGGAAAGGCTCCCGAATATCCCTGAAGCCCGGTCTCGGTCGTCGGCTATCTGCCGGTGTGATCGGACTGATCTTGAGCATGAACCAGCCTGCCACCAACACGAACACTGTAGTGACCAGCAACACGTGCAGAAAGGCCACGTAGAACTCGCCGTCATCCCCTCCGGAGTGACGGTCTATGTACCAACTGCAGGGAATCGCTAGAAAGAAGGCAGGCACCAGCCAGAGCGACAGGATATTGCCCATGTGTCTGCCCAGATCTGCTTGAGGGATGTGAAATCTGATCAAGGCCGAGACGCTGTTTCGGCCCATCATGGGGAAAAGCATTGTGGTCAAGAAGACGACGGTCGAGCCCGCCGTCAGCAGGGCCGTTTCCTCCCAGAGCCAGGGAAGAAGTAGGAAGAGAAAGGGGACGCTCACTCGCATCAGATAGCAGATGGCCACGATCTCCCGGTCTCGGCCCAGCCTGGCCAGATAGGGGGCCAACAACAGGTTCAAGCTCACGGGAACCAGGAAGGCCAGCCCCTTGATGATCCCAAACTGGGACATGCTGAGGCCCATCCGAAGGAACAGCTGGTCAATGAAGAGGAAGGAAGAGACCGCGGTCAGGGAGATGGAGAGGAAGAAATGGAAGAAGTAGAGCCTCTTGATATCCGGTTTCATTTTCGGCCAACACCTAGATTACGGCGCGTGTATAGCGGATACAAGCGCTGCGATGCCCATCATTGCACTGTTTTCCATCCGAGATACTTGAACTATAACGTTATGCGTTATATTCTGTGTTCTTGATTCGGACGTTCAAGTCCCGAGACACCGAGCGGCTCTTCGAGCGGTTTTGTCCAAGACGGTTTCCGGCGGATATCCATCGCGCAGCGTTTCGCAAGCTCAGGATGCTGAATCGTGCCCAAGCGCTGCAGGATTTAACAGTGCCGCCATCGAATCGTCTCGAGGCTCTCAAGGGTGATCGTAAGGGACAATACAGTGTCCGCGTCAACGATCAGTGGCGGATCTGCTTCAGGTGGGAGCGAGGGGATGTCTATGAGGTCGAGCTCGTTGACTATCATTAGGAGGACTCGAGGATGACAGAAGAAAAGCTGGAACCAGTTCATCCTGGCGAGATCTTGATCGAGGAATTCTTGAAACCCATGGGACTCAGCCAGAATCGCATTGCCTCAGAGATCGGAGTGCCACCCCGGCGAATTAATGAGATCGTTCTTGGCAAGCGGCGGGTCACGGCGAACACAGCCCTTCGGCTGGCGAAGTACTTCGCCATGTCCCCTCATTTTTGGCTGGGACTTCAGATGGACTTCGATCTCGACCTGGAAACGGATCGTCTCGAAGACCGCCTCGGTCGCGAAGTGGGTCGCTACTCGAGAGCGGGTTAGCGTGAGGAGCGGTTGTCCCTGAAGAGCCGGAGAAAGTTTGCCCCCAGAATCTTTCTAATGTCTTCGCCGCTGTATTCCCTTTCCACGAGTCCCTGGGTTAACTCCCCAAACAGCTGGACATAGCCCGGGGCCCGCATGTCGGCGTCAACGCCGATTCCTACGTGATCGACACCGATGAGCTTTACCAGGTAGTCGATGTGGTCCAGCGTCGAGGTAACAGTGGCGCCTGATCCAGTGGGGAAGGGGAGATCGGATGGGGGGATTTCATCGAGCGGAAGCCCCAGCTCTCTCCGGACCGCCTCCATTCGCTGCGGGTTGCGCAGTGTGAATGCCAGCTGGAATGGGTCTGGGTACTTGGGCACCAGCTGACGGACCATCTGAAGACGGCGTTGGTAGTAGCCCGTGGCGGCAAAGTTCTCAGTCACTTTCCGATCCAGAAAGCCTCCTACGCCGATCACGCCTCCACGCTCGGCCAGCGTCTTGAGGATGGCGTTCGGAATGTTGCGGCTCACGTCGGAGAGCTCTCGTGCGCCCGAATGGGAGGCCAGGACGGGTTTGTTGGAAGCGTCGATCGTCTCTCTCGCCGCTTCGTCAGAGGTGTGCGAGATGTCCAGCACGATGCCCAGGCGGTTGCATTCTCGTACTACCTTCCGACCGAAGGCGGAGAGTCCGAGATCGCCGTCGTCGAGAATTCCGGTGCAGGAGTCGGCCCAGGAGGAGGGAGTCTCATGGGTCAGTGACAACTTGCGCACTCCCAGGCGGGAGTACATTCTCAAGACTGACAGATCCTCGTCGATCTGGATGCCGGCGTCCAGTCCGACGACTAGGGCGAGCTTTCCCTCATTGTTGATCCGGTCAATATCGCTCCCAGTGAGAGCGATCTCGACTCCTTCATCGCCATCGATCGCCTGATGCAGAGCATCCAGCTCCTGCAGGATTCGCCGGATCACGGCGGGTCCTTCGAAGACCGACCGAAAGGTAGGCTGTCCTGGTTGCGGACCCTCGAAGAGAGGCTTTGTCACATCGCCAATGTCCACCTCTTCGGACAGGGTGCCTGCCCCCAAGACGACGGCGCTAATGCCCGATTCGAATAGGGCCTTCGGGTCGAAGAGCTTCTCCGCCTCACCTTTGAAGCGGAAAAAGCGAGTGGTGACGGCCGTATCGATGACCGCCGCCTGCTCGAGCAGCTGAAATGTAGGGCCTTTGGAGGAAGATTCCCTTCTCGGATCGCCACTGCAAGCGACTGCCAGCAGGAGAACAAGGCATGCGATCCCGCTCCAGTATCCTGGTGTCTCCTTTCTCCCCAGGCGGGGCCCCATTCGAAGTTTGTGAAGGGTTTTCTCCATTCGAACGCACCTCTTTGGCATAACCCGCAGACCCGGAAGAAAAGCGGTGTCCATGGTAAACGATCGGCAGTGCTGATGCTATACTTCCGCACCCAAGCAAAGGAGTCCGAATGCGATCTCTCTGGACCCCGATTACAATCGGAGCACTAACCGTCCTGGTCCTTCTCTTTAGTTATCTAGGCTGTTCCAGCGCTCCTTCCTCGTCACTCCAGGCCGATCCTGTGGCAGAGATCCTGAAGCGGTATATGGTTGTCGATCCTGCGGTGACGACCCGCTTTTTCCGCTTTCCCGAGGAGCCGGAGACGCCCTTTGACCCTTCAGCTCTGGTGGAGGCGGGCTTTGATGTAGCGGGACTGGGCGTGGGAACCATTACCGAACCCGTCGTGGTGCGGGATTTTAGCCCCTACCTCTATACCTCCCCGGAGCCGGGTAAGCCGCTCGCTCTCAGCGTCTTCAGCGGAGCGGCGGCCACCAAGCGCTTTCTCTGGGAAATAGACGCCGTGCACGAGGTCGTGGCCAGGAATAGCGATCGGGTAGGATTCGCCCGTTCGGCCGGCGATCTGGAGAGGTTGCGCTCGGAAGGCAGACTGGCCCTTCTACTCGGTGTGGACAGCGGCGCGGTTGTCGATGATCTGGCAACCTTGCGTATTTACCACCGGCTGGGCCTCCGAAGGCTGGAATTGGCGCACGGCTTCGCCACCCCCTGGGCCGATTCGTGCTCGGCGATTCTGGATGATGAGGACCTCGGACTGGAAGACTTTGGCATTGAGGTCGTGCGTGAATGCAACCGTTTGGGGATTCTGGTGGATGTGTCCCATGCCTCGGACCAGACTTTCTGGGATACCATCGAGGCGTCCAGCAAGCCCATCATCGCCTCCCACTCAGGAGCCAGGTCGGTGGTGGACGCGGTCCGAAATCTTACCGATGACATGCTCAGGGCCCTGGCCAAGAACGGAGGGATGATTGGCGTAGGGGCCTACTATGACCCTAAGCTCATGGAACCGATCCGAGCTACCGGCGCCTGGACGACGACGATGCAGATCCACAAGTATTTCTTGGAAAAGTACACCGATCCTTTCCAACTTGCGGCTATTCTCCGCAGCCAGACGGCCAACCTGGAGGCCCGCAAGGTCCTGGGACTAGATCCTCCTTCCCCCCTCCTGAAGATCGAGTCCCGATCGGGCATGATGTCATCGGTCTCTAACGTGGAAGGTACGCTGGAGCATCTCGACTACATCGTCGGGGTGATCGGCATCGACCACGTGGGCATTGGCACAGACATCGACATGAACAGAGAAGACTATATCTGGATCTATCATGAGCTGGTCAGTGGGATGCTGGAGCGAGGGTACACCGAGGAGCAGATCGGAAAGATCCTGGGTGCCAACTTCCTTCGGGTCTTTCAGGCCAACGAAAGCTAGTGAGTTGGTCCGTAGCCGAGTGACGTTTGTAGGACGGGTACTCCTGCCCGTCGGTGTCCTCGACGGGCAGGAGCCCATCGTACGGGTGAGTGCTCCATTAGCTGGGAGCCGGATCCTTTACAAGGAAACTTTGGGTCAGGCGTAGCGCAGGTCTCCTGCCAGCCGTTCGAGCCATAGAAGCCTGAAGTTACGCTCTTGTCGTCCCCCAACGGCCTGCGCCTTGACAAGAGTTTTTTTGTTGCCTAGCTTTGTTGGTCTGGGCAGCCTGTTCCCGGACGAGTCGGGATTGGGTTAGATAGGACACCCGGTTGCTCTTCTTGTCCAGAATCCCAGGCAGGTGTGGAGCATCTCATGAAGAATTCTAATTCTCCCCGGATCCATCCGCCGTGCTCTGCTGCCATCAGTCGGAGGGATTTCGGCCTCGCTGTCTCTTCCGCTGTTCTGGTGAACCAGCCTGCCCTCGGTGTCAATTGGCGAGTCAAGCGAGTGGGTTCTACCGCTCAGAGGCGCCGGGAGAAGCCCTACGAGAGACGCCTGGTCCGGTTAGAAAATTATCTGAGCTGTGTCCAGCCTCAGTATCCACCGGTTGGGATGTCGGTAGAGCAGTATGCAGATCTGCTTCACCAGGCTGGAGTCGAGATGCAGGTGGTGGCCGCTAGCTAGAATCGAGGAACTCCTCGTTACCCATCGAAGATGCTGCCGCCTCACCCGGATGTCCACCGGGACCGGCTACCGCGCTTCCTGGAGCTGTGCCACGAGCGGGGAATCCTGGTTCTGACCTACTATCCCATCAGCTTCAACAAACCCTTGAAGAAGCTTCGTCCGGAGTGGCTCATCCGGATGTTGGACAATGGTCAGACCCTCCTGAAAACCAGGGATGGTTTTGCTTCAATTCGCCCTTCCGCGATTGGCTGCCCCATTATCTGACCGAGTTTTTGGACTATCTGGATCTAGACGGGTTCTATTTCGACGACACCAACTGGGGACCGCACGACAGCCGTCCCTTCCATCCCTCTTGCTGCTGCGACTACTGTAAGGCTCTCTTTGGAGAAGAAACCGGACTTAAGATCCCGACCAAGGTAGACTTCGACTCACTTACTTTCCGCCGTTTTGTCAACTGGCGCGCGGAGAAGCTGCGGGCCTTTTTCACCATCTGACCCTGACCATCAGGTCCAGGTATCCCGAATCGGTCCTGGATTTTCACTATTACGCGCGACCCACCAGCGACTGGACCGACGGGCACCCCTTGAACCCCCTGGGCCTGGAGAAGGTAGGGGCGTACTTCTTCATTGAGACCCACCGTTCGGTGAGGGAATCGGGTTTTCTGGCCAAATTGGGCCGCGCCCATGGCTCTCCCTTTTGCGTCTGGAGGCATGTGCTCCAGGAGCTGGCCGAGTGTGTGACCTCCTCTGCTCCCTACCCGGAGCGTTTTACCCCGACGCTTCATGGCTTGGCCGGACTCGCCAAGGGGGGAGCTGCGGTCTACGGAATGTTCGACGGCCCGATGTCGCTGAGGGCTCAGCTGCTCAAGGACATCAGCAGGGAGATCCGGCGCCGCGAGGAGTACATGGGAGGAGAGACGGTCAAATACGCAGCGCTCCACTGTTCCCAGCAGACCCGGGACTTCTACCGTCCCGCCCGCTTCGTGCCCGACTACAGAGAGGTTCGGCTCAAGCCTGCGATGGGCGCCTACCAGATGCTCAACCAGTCCCATTTCCTGGTTGATGTGCTCTTCGACAGCCAACTGGATCAAGAGCACCCGAGCTCATACCGGACTTTGGTCCTATCCAACAGCACCTGTCTCTCCCAGGAGCAGTGTGATGCCGTGGGGTACTTCGTCGAGGAAGGTGTTCTGCCGATCGCCACCCATGAGACCTCCCCCTACGACGAGCTAGGGGGGAAGCGGGAGAACCTGAGGCTGTCCCGTGTCCTGGGGGTCGAGTATCGAGGATCCGGAAAGGGCAGGGAAGCTGGCTGCGTCAACTACGTTCCCCACGATTCTTCCCTCGAGAGGTTGGGATACCTGGTTAGCTGTGTGGCCGAAGAATCGGCGATAAAGACCACGACGGCTCAAGTCCTCGCCACGCGCTCCAGCCTCGGAGGTGAGCGTCCGCTGGACCGCTTTGATTTAGAGGCCGAGTACGATTTCGGAGAGCCGGCAGTGACTATCAACCAGCATGGCAAGGGAAAGGCCATCTACATCAGCGCCGATGTGGGCAGCGGCTATCTCCACAATCCGCACCCGATGCTGAAGCGGTTCGTAGCGGACCTGGCCGCCCGAGCTTGGCTCCCGCTGGAGCTGGAGGCGCCTCGAGCCATCGAGATGACGGCCTTTCTTCCTGAACCTGGTCATCTTTATGTGCACCTCCTAAATAATCCCACGCCCAACCTCCCGCTCTCCCTCAGCAGGCAGCAGCTTCGTGCTTTCTTCTACCTGGAGGAGGTATTACCCATCCACGATGTGATGATTCGCTGCAACGACTTCAAGCCGCGTTCGGCAAGAATGCCCCTGAGCGGACAGAGTTTGGAGGTGAAGGGCAACTCCGTCAGGGTTCCCAGGGTGGAGTTGCACTAGGTGGTCGTCCTGGAAGTCTAGAGTTCCTAGGTCGATGAAAAGTGCACAGGCTGGTCAAGTTGTGGAATACAAGAGAAAGTCTCGGGACCTTGGGAGAACAAGGGTAGAGGTCGTGCTGACGCCTGGGGCTGAAAGTATACCCCGGCTCATCGCACCCCGTTGGGGTTGACCTCTGATGTCCGCGGTATGAGGTCGCTTGCTATATGTAGCGAGCGACCTCATACCGCCGAGGAACGCTGACCTTCGGGGGATGTGTCCCGTTCAAGGAGGCCGCTTCAGCGGCCTGGAGCGAAGCGTAATAGACCAGTTCTTTCAGGGCCGGGTGGGCGAGAAAGCAGATGCCGGAGCCTGCTTTAGCGGGCTTCTCGAGTACAGGCTTCAGCCAGGCTCCGGGTCGACGATGGCTAAAGCCGCGGTTCGAGAAGGACCTTGAAAGCCCTCCGGAGGGATGGCGTCGCAGCTGACCTCGGCCTGAAGGCCGGGTTCTAATACGCATTCGCGCCAGACCCCTGAAGCGGTCTCTTTGGAAACTACACCACGCCGAGGCAGGAAACTTGATCAGTCTGTGAATTTTTTCTTGACCAAGGGGTCGCTAGTTCAGAGCCAAGCGAGTAGGGTTCACTACTCGAATCAAGGAGACTAAGCATGGAAAGAAGAAGCTTTCTTCGAACGCTACGATCCGCCTTTGCGGGTGCGGCAGCCTATCTTCTGGCGTCTCGGAATACCAAGGGCCAACCGGCGGCTGGCGTTAGAATTCGGGTAAATGAGCCTGTGCCAGCCGGATCGGTCAACGATAGCTATCGCTTCAAGTTGGGTATGTATCTGCCAGAGCTTCAGCTACCCTTCGACCAGGCCCTGGCCAAGGCTAAGGAGATCGGAGTCGAGTCGGTCTGGGTCAATCGGCTCTACCAGGAGGCGGAGATTGCCGAATTGAGCGACGCCGAGGCCGATCGAATGGCCCAGCGGGTTCAGAGGCAAGGTCTAGAGATCTTCCTCTTGAGTGCAGGATCCAGCTTCAAACACATCCACCTCACCGAATTGGATAAGGATAATCCTACTGCCAACGAGCGGTTTCAAAAGGATCTGGCTGAATTGGTTCGCTGCATGAAGATTGCTTCCCGCATCGGAGTCGGAGCGGTAGGGGCGTTTACCTTCGCTTGGCCCGGAGAGTACTCAGCTGGCAAGCCTACCTGGGGCATGCGCTGGTTGACGCGAGGCGGCTACATCGCCGAGGTGGACATGAAGAAGTGGGTTGCCGCCTTCACCCTGGTCGCAGAAGAGGCGGAGAAGCATAAGGTGGACGTGGCCCTCTCCATGATGCCCTGGAACTATACCAACACTACGGGTAACTTTCGGCGGCTGGTGGAAGCCGTCGGTTCCCGGAGACTCAAGGTCATGTGGGGTCCGGCCGACAACTTCAATTCGGGTGAATGGGACGTCTCCACGGCCGGGTTCAACAACGTCCGGCCTCATTTGCACGGCCTTCATCTCAAGGATCTCCATGTCAGCGACGGCCTGCGTCTCAAGTTCGAGTACCGACCGCTGGGTACGGGTGACGTGGACTATCCAGGAGTGCTCCGCAATCTACGGGCGCATCGCTCCGATGCCGTTCTGTCGCTTTCTACCCACTTCACCCCGGTTGGTGGAACCAAGGAAGATGCCATGCGGACCAACTACGCGAACCTCCAGAGGCTGATCCAGGAGGTAGAGTCTGAGGCAGAGGACAGGAGGCGATCCGCGGGGAGAGAAAGAGCATGAAGGGACTATCCCGCCGTCATTTTATCCTGGGATCTTCCCTGGGTACTGGTGGAGTGTGTCCTCGTCCCAGCTACGCTCGTACGGTCTCGGCGAACGACCGCGTCGCGGTGGCTGTAGTGGGGTTGAGAGGCATGGGCCGCGGGCACGTTGATCGACTCCTGGGCGCACCGGGCGCTAGGTGCGTCGCCCTCTGTGATATCGACCAGAGCATGCTGGATAGGGAGCAGGAAAGGGTATTCCAGGCTACGGGCAAGCGTCCCCGAGGCGTGAAGGACTTCCGGCAGATTCTGGACGACCCGTCCGTCGACGCTGTGATAGTCGCGACGCCGCATCACTGGCACGTTCACATGGCTGTCCCAGCGCTTCGTGCCGGCAAGGATGTCTATCTTGAGAAGCCGGGTTCCCATGTGTTCAGGGAGGGAAGGTTGTTGGTGGAGGTGGCCAAGGAGACCAATCGAATCGTCCAGCACGGGACCCAGATGCGCTCCAGTCAGGTCACGGCTCGGGCCCGGGAGGTTCTGGATTCGGGTGTCATCGGCGAGATCAAGATGGCAAAGGCCTGGAATTTGCAGCAGCACCGCCATAGGCAGTCCGTCCCTGACGCTCCCGAGCCCCCCGGTGTCGACTACGATTTCTGGCTGGGTCCGGCGCCCAAGCGGCCCTTCAACCCCAACCGATTTCATGGGAATTGGAACTGGTACCGCGACTACGGCAACGGCGACATCGGCGGGGACTGGGGTCCACGCCCTGGACCTGGCGCACTTTGGATTGAGTCCGGAGACCCACCCGGTGCGGATCACGGCTCATGGAAGCAGCGTCCATCTGGAAGGCGTCGAGCGCGAGTTCCCGGACAACATGATGGTGGCGTATCACTTTCGGGAAGGGAAAGTTCTTCTCTATGAGGATCGAGCCTGGACCCCCTATGGAAGCTACGGTGTGGACAGCGGTAACGCCTTCTATGGAACCGAGGGTTTCATGGTCTTCTCCCGACGGGGCTTCTTTCAGGTCTACCTGGGCAGGAAGGAAGAGAAGGGGCCGGGAATGCGGGGAGACCGGAGACATCGGGGACACCCCAACACCTGTTGAACTTTCTGGATTGTGTTCGGACACGAAAACAGCCGAGCGCGCCGGCACAGCAAGTCCACAGCACCTGTGCCCTGGTCCACCTGGGCGAGGCGGCCTACCGAGCGGGAGGGGTGCTGGAATTCGATCCCGAGAGCGAGACCATCACCAATTATTCCGATGCCAACCGGTTCCTGACCAAGGAATACCGGGAACCCTGGTCGTTGTAAAGGCGAGCATTGGACAGATCGAAACAGATATCAGGCCTATCCCTCATCCGACCTTCGAATTCAAGCTGGCCTAATTCGTCTCTCTGACTTCAAGCAACCCGTACTCCAGCATCTCGCGCACCAGCCGAAGTGTGTCCAAAATACAATCGTCCTGGCTCACCTCATATGCAGCGACGATTGACGAACATACATCCGTCAGCCTGGTCGGCTGCTACGACGCTGTTCCATATGCGGCTCGCAACGTCGTTGAGTAGATAATAGTTTCCATTCTCGATACTCAAGATGGCAATTTCACCGTCGACGTTTGCAGACACGTGGCTGTTTGTCTGACAGATGACTGTTTCCATCGTAATGGCACCGGTTCTTTCGGTTGTCATTTAGAAGTATAGGGGAACCCCACGGCATTGGCCGATTCAGATGGGAATCCTATTATAGGTGAGGGTATCGTGAACTATCGAGCTGGCTCCAGATGTTTTATTCACCTTTTTCACCATGAGCGCGATTTTTGGAATTCTCGATATGAGCGGGGCCGATGTCGAGCCGCAGTCGTTGAACTCGATGCGCCAGGAGATGGCGACGTGGGGCCCGGATCGGTCGGCTATCTGGATTGACCGTGGCATTGGCCTTGGACAATTGCTGCTCTTTAACACCCCCGAGGCTGTAAGGGAGAAGTTGCCGCGCGAGGGATCCGACGGCAGTTTTATGCTGACCGCGGAGGCGCGGATCAATAATCGAGAAGATCTCTTTCGTGAGTTAAATGTTGACCCCGGCGAGCGCTCTGAGCTGACGGACAGTCAGCTGATTGAGCGGGCTTATCTTCGTTGGGGCTGCACTTGTCCCGACCATTTTCCGGGCGATTGGTCGTTTGCGATCTGGGATCGTCGCGATCAGAAACTGTTCCTTGCACGGGACCACCATGGCAACACTTCATTTTACTACTACCAGGATGCCGATTACTTTGCCTTTGCCTCGTCGAAGGCAGCACTTCTCGCCTTGCCCCGCGTCCCTCGACGATTGAACGAGCTGCGAATTTCCCAGACACTCGTGAGCTGGTCGGCGCATGGGCCAGAGACCGAGTACTCAGGGGTTATGCGGTTGCCGCCGGCACATGCGATGGTCGTCACGCGGGACAAAGTTGATGTTTGGCGATACTGGTATTTGAAGGAAACTCCGGAAGTCAGATTGAAGTCGGACGATGACTATGTCGAGAGATTCCTGGAGATTTACACCGAGGCGGTACGCTTCCGTCTGCGTAGCCATTTCCCGGTCGCAGCATCGCTAAGCGGCGGATTGGACTCTGGGTCGGTGTGTGCGTTGGCGGCGCGCGAACTCCGAGCGGAGGGTCAGCGTCTAGCGGTCTACAGTTTCGTCCCAATCTTCGACACACGAGAAGTTGTGGGTCCCGGTCGATTTGGTGACGAATCAGCCTACATCAGTGTCACCAGTCGACAAGCTGGGAACATTGACGTCAACTATATCGAGGCTCGCGATGTAACGCCCCTGGACGGGGTTCACGAGATGCTGGCTGCACACGATGCAGCAGGACACGCGGCTGTGAACTATTTTTGGATCGCGGAGATACTGCAGAGCTGCACGGCAACGGGGAGTTGGAACTCTCTTGACCGGTCAGTTTGGGAATGCCAGCGTTTCGTGGACTGGGCTAAGGGCTTCACCCGGTTTCTTCGATCGACTGCGCGACGGTTGTATCTACCTCGCGCTGAGACGCAACCTCCTACTTGCTATTGTCCCCGCATGGCTTCGCCGAGCCGTTCGCGCGAGACGTCTGCAGGCTGCACTCCACAGCAATTCTCCACCATGGCATGCCTATTCGGCCATTCATCCTGATTTTGCGAAGAGATTGGATTTGGCCGCCAGAATGGCGGACGAGGGACACGATCCAACCTGGTCGGGGAATTGGAATGACGGTCGCCAGGCCCGATTCGAGTTTCTAAGACCGGGTCGCAACCTCGTTGGAGATTTGTATGCGGAGCATGGTGGTCTTTACGGAATCGAGATTTTCGATCCTACCATTGATAGGCGGCTGCTTGAGTATTGTATCTCAGTGCCGGATGAACAGTACTCAGGCTACGGGAAAACGGATCGTTGGCTCATACGCCGTGCGATGCGTGGGCTGCTGCGACCAAGGTTCGACTGAACACGCTGCGCGGGAAACAGGCCGCGGATATAGCTCACCGAATAGCTGCAAGCCAGATTGAGTTAGCGATCGCTCTGGAAAAATTTGAACGGTCAGACTTCTTAGCACAGGTGCTCGATGTTGCTCGGATGAAGATGATCCTGTCGAGAACATGTCAGAGAATCGACGGGAAAGTCAGCAGGGAGGCGGCTACGATCTTGCTTCGCGGACTGGGTGTTGGACTGTTCCTATTGCAGTTTGACGGCGTGCAAGCGCCCAAAGTGAAAAGCGGATCGTGAAGCCGCTACGGAAACGGTCCGTTAGGTTTTCTGGCTAGTTTGAGAGCGTTCCGAGGTGAAAACTCACGACGTTTCTGGGTAGCACCAGCCGAATCACAGGTCATTAGCTCCATGCCATCACTCACTGGACCGCTGGCGCGTTGGGTCGCCTCGGCAGCGTCAATAACCCGCAGTCTCGGAGCCTCATAGGCCTTCTTTTTAGCCCCCACTTGCCGTTCATCGGGGACTACTAAGGGGAGGGGAGGGGCCGGATTCTCGATCATTTGTTTTTCTCTCCTTGCGAGTCTACATGTGCCACGAGACGCACTGATTGTACTTCCAATCCGCGAGTATGAGGGTGCATTCTTTGTCTGCCCATCGCAACAGGTGCGTGGGCGCGAATTGTCTGAGTGTTTCTCTTGAGATCTCCATTGTCGCTGCCTCGTTCTGGGGTGGGCTCCGCCGGACCAACCTTCGTCATCATTCATGGATGTGGCCAGCGATCGCAAAGCGCCCGTCGGCAAAGTCTCGTGTACGTAGCACCACTGGTGTCGCGCATGATAGTCGGCACTTGGAAAAAGGACTAAGCTATTGTCAACGGGTTCAATACGGGTAAAATCAGCCACATTGTACTTTCGAAGGAACGTATCCGAATCGCATAGGAGCAAATCGCCGCCCTCGAAGCGCTTCGGAGCACGGTGAAAATAGTACAAGTAGCTTATCCGTCTCACCGTAGGCTGGTTCCGGCCCACATCCTGGTGATGCCGGAAGAAGCAGCCATCTAGATGGTTCGTGAACTTTGTCTCAATCCTGCTGATGTCGAAGTGCTGCAATCCCAGACGCGCAAAGGAGCTCCGCGCGACGTCGGTCAGCCACCCTTCAAGAATCGGCTTAAGGTTGCCAAGGTCGGGCAAGGCCAGGGTGTTTCTTTTTTCTGGATTCTGGCGCTGATCTAGAGAAGGTTCGAAGTAATCTTCTTTCTTGATTACATAATCAAGGACTTCTTGTCGCCTGGACTTAGGCAAGAAGCTCTTGATCTGGACAAACGGTGCCGCGTGTAGACCGGTCTCCCGCAGAAACGGCAGGGGATTTCCCGAGAAGATGGCGCTGGAATAGGCAGCTCTTTGATCGCCATGGGCGAGCGCAGCCCATTTTGCGAAAGCCTCTGCCGCGGCCTCCAGATCGCCTCTCCGGCGGTACAGTTGTCCCAGCTGTCGATACAATTCCGGATCGGTGGGTGCTGCTTGAGTCGCCTGATTGAGTGCTTTCTCCGCCTTCCGAATCAGCGCCGGTGCAGCCACGATATCGGCAATCGAGAATCCACCCTCCTTGTCAACGCTCATCGACCTTTTCTCACGCAGGAATACCTTCGAAATCGTGTTCTAACCAATCCAGGGTTTCGTCGATTCGGCCAAAGTCACGCTGGCGCACGAAACGGTAGATGGAGGTACTGTTTGAGAGAGCGGAACAGGATTCAAAATGTGGCAGTTGCCGGCTCAATTCTTCCATGAAACCAAATCGGTAGGTGCTCATCACCAGAGTTTCGAGTCGTGCTGTTCTGTTAATCCGTTCGATTCCCTCGTGAGCCTGGTTTCTGGTCTCCTGCAAGACATACAGTCGGCGGACAGGAACGGGCTCCTGCGAAGTAATCTGTTCCACTGGCAATTCGTCTTTCTCCATTTCAGTGTGCATCGGAAACACTGAATCTACAGCAATCCCGAGCGACTCCAACGAATCGGCCCACAGCTTGATTCTTGGAAAGCTCGGCCATATGACGGCTTGGCTTTCGGCAAGAACCTCGAAGGGACAGCCGTCATCACAGAGAACCTGGTATCCCCGACGTCGCAGGAACGCGGCCAAAGTTGATTTTCCAGAGCGGGTATCACCTAGAAACGCAACGCAGCCCGTCCCAACTCGAACCGCACTAGCATGCAACGGCACTAAGCCTCGCTGGTGCAAGAGCGCACCAAAAGCCGATCCCTTCAGGAATAAGCGAACCTCCAATCGATTTGCCCCGGGAAGTGGGTCTACGACGATTTCTCGGCCATCGCGAACGAAGTATCGGGCGACCTTGTCAATGGACAGCAAGAACTGTCCGGGACCGGCTTCGCAAGCCGGGCCCAGGTCATCTGGCGCCGGTGTCTCCTCAGGGACGCTCCTTAGCCGGATGATGACTTCAGGCGTTCCCCGGGGCGAAGCCTCTGGAACGCCTGGCAGTTCGATTTCCGAAGCGAATTCGAATCCGAAGGCCCGATAGTGTTTGCTCCAAGCCATTCAATCCCGTCCTGGCGTTTCGGTGACTCCCTTGTCAGCCACGGATGAGAAAGTTCTGCATCATTCCGGTGTCCTTGTGCGGCAGGATGTGGCAGTGGTAGACCGACTTACCGGTCCACTGACGGAACTTCATCCGAATGATCACCTCTGTATTCTTCTGAACCCAAATGGTGTCCTGGATGGTGCCTGGTGGCTGGGCCTTGCCATCGATCGAGATGACCTCGAAGGAGTTAACGTGGACGTGGAAGGGGTGGCCTTCGGATCCGCCGTTCTGCTCGTCGGGAACGCTGATTCGCCATTCTTCTACTGAGCCGAGATCGACGGTCATGTCGATGGCTTCCTCGTCGTAGAGTTGGTTATTCACCATGAAGTCGAGGCCGACGATCTTATTGAGGACAGGGGGAAACCCCATGCTGAAAACGACCTTTCGGGTGCGCTTGACTTCGTCGGTCTTGATGAGTGGATAATGCCGGCGGGGAATCGGCAGCTTGTCTGGAATCTCCATACTCACCGGATCGCCGGCGATTTCGATTTCAGCGAGCACACGCCGGCTGCTGATGAGGAACTGTTGATCCTGCTGCAACTGCACCACCTGGTAGATTCCGGGTTTGTCGTTCGCCTTGAACAGGAATTCGGCCCGGTTGGCTGGGGCCAGCAGCAACTGCTGATCGCCGTATTTGCCTTCGATCCCCTTGACTGGCAGCGTCCGAGGTTCCGAGAAGTTGACGCCGTCGAGGGCGATGAGATGCAACTCGTGGTCCTCGAAGACAATCGGTGTCACGCCATCTGAATTGGCATTGAGCATCCGGAACCGGGCCACCTCACCCGGCTTCATGTTGAAACGCGGCACCGGGAGCTGGGTGCCGACCGGATCCAAAGGGTTGTCCTCGTTGTGGACCTCCTTGTAGAAGGGCTCGCCGTTGATCAGGAAATAGCGCAGCTTGTAATCGCCGGTTGTGAAACCTCCTTGAAGCGTTGGTTCCGCTCTGCCGTTGAGGTAGACCTGGCTCTTGAGGGTATTCCAAATCGCGTTCTGCCGAGGTTCATAGAGCCAGAGGTCCGGCTCGGACTCGCTGGGAAAGAGACCGATATCCTGGATCACGATGGGGATGTCTCGGGCCGCCTTGATCTCGGGGACTTCATCGATGTCGCCTGAAATGATTATCCCCCCGGCCATGCCGCTGACCGCCTGGACCGCCGTCGATCCGTGGTGGTGGGGGTGGTACCAGAACAGGCCGGGCGGCTGATCGTCCGGGATCTGAAAGAAATAGTCCTTATCTTTCCCGGGCGGGATCGCAATCATCTCCGACGTGGTATCCGGAGTGCCGACCGGCTCGAAGAGATGTGGGACGATCTCCAGACCGTGCAGGTGCAGGTTGGTGGTATCCAGCATATGTGGAACGTTGTGGTCTCCGTTCCATCCCGCAGAGTCGTACGCGGTGAGTCGATTGCGAACCCGCACATGAAGTTGTTCGCCGGGCCGAGCCGTGATCACCGGGCCGGGTATCACCTCGTTGTATGCCCTCAGACGGACTTTCGTTCCGTCCAGCGTCTTGTCAATCCACGCTGCTCTCAAGTCCCAGCGTTTGCTATGGGGAGCGGGTTGGTCTTTGGAAACACACGCTGCACCGGTCGAGACGGAACCGCCTGCCAAAACCGCACCCGATCGGGAGAGAAAGTCGCGTCTGTTAAGGTCTCTCATCTGATCCTCCGTAGTCGGTCAAAAGTGGATCGGGTTACCTCCCACTCGCAAATGCAAGGACGGGGACCTTGGTGGTGGCGGCCGATTATATTGGCGATGCGCTTTTCATGTCGAGATATTTCCCGGGCAACTTGTCGAGCCTTCCTTGGTAGAATGGAGGCAGGTCGCCCCGGTATCCGAGATAGAGCTTGCGCCTTTTCTCTCAGGAGCCCGCCATGCCAACAACGAAGTTAGCCGGTTTGACACTTTTTCTGTTTCAGGTTTTCTCAGGGATGCAATCCGTGGAGGGAGCTTCGGTACAAAGACCGCGGGTCGAGCCGTGGAAAGGCCCTGACATCTTGGGGAAGATCGAGGAGATCACCAGGAGTGACTCCGGACCAGGGCCCGATATAGGCACGATTCTGGTCAAGGCGAACGGTCGTCACCGAGCTTACCTGACGATTGACGACAAGAGGATTGTGGCCGCATATCGGAGTGAGCTGAGCTTCATCGATTTGAGAGTGGGACAGCAGGTAGCAGTCTGGTTCCGGTCGGGACCACGCTATCCTGTATTTCCGATTCGAACCTCTGCCGCCCGGGTTGCGGTGATCGAAGACAGTTCTGCTGGCAGCACTATTGAGAAGCCCCCCCCGGCTAGGTGCTATTCGAGTAGGAGGCAATGTCCAGGCAAGGAAGCTGATCCACCAGGTCGAACCCGTTTATCCCCGGGAGGCCGAGAGAGAAGGAGTGCAGGGGATTGTCATCCTCCAAGTCCTCATCAACGAGGAAGGGCAGATCGAGGAGGCCCGCGTCGTCCGAGGTGTACCTCTGCTCCAGCAGGCGGCGGTGGATGCGGTGTTGCAGTGGTGCTATCGTCCGACCTTCTTGGAAGGCTCTCCTGTTGCGGTCATCGCGGCGGTTGTCGTTCCCTTCCGGCTGTTGTCGGATTGATGTAAAACCGGTCCCACAGGTAGCTCAGCCTCCATCCACGCTCATCCACGATTCTTCCAAGTTCGAAATCCGGACAAGCTGTCAGATCTATCTGCAGATCGCCGACTCCCTTGATTATCAGAAGGGATTCGATTCTAATTCAGTCCTCACTGACGATTGCGTCAGGTGCGAGTGGTGCCGACCTACCTTGGGAGGGATTTTCTGAGCGCTGCAGTTTTTTTGAGCGAAGGTTGGACACGATAGATTCCGGAGTGAACGGCGATGAGTCGCGAGCCCGAGATCGCAGGGTCTTTTCTTTCAAGGAGATTACCGAAGATGAAGCAGGGAGTGTTTCTTGTCGCGATACTCGTCATTGGACTGACCAGCCTCGCAGCCGAGCCGATCAACATCGGATCACGCCTGGAAGTGTTCGTAGATCATCACGTCGTCAATAGGATCACGGGCGATGTGGAACTGTACGTTCACAGACCGAAGCCGGAGGAAGTGGTCCTAGTCACCGATAAGCCCTGGGAGGGGAATACCAGCGCCTACTACACCCTTTTCCAGGACGACGATCGATACCGTATCTACTATCGGGGGTCGCACTCTGATCTGGCCACCCAGAAGCCAGCTCATCCCGAGGTGACGTGTTATGCCGAGAGCCGCGATGGCATCCACTGGACTCGTCCGGAGCTGGGATTGTTTGAGTTCAATGGGTCCAAGAAAAACAACATTGTCTGGGACGGGATCGGCACCCACTGCTTCGTGGTATTCAAGGATGGCAATCCAGGGGCTCCACCGGAGGCGCGTTACAAGGCGATCTCTCGGGGCCGGCCTCGGGGTGAAAAGGGCCTCTACATCTACCAGTCTCCCGACGGAATCCACTGGTCCATGATCCGGGACTACCCGGTAATTACCGAGGGCGCCTTCGATTCTCAGAACCTGGCCTTCTGGGACCCTGAGATCGGCCTCTATCGAGAGTATCACCGCATCTTTGCGGACGGAGTGCGTGCCATCATGACGGGGACATCCAGGGACTTTGTCAACTGGACCGATCCCGTGCTGCTCGAGTACCCTGGATCCCTGAACGAGCATCTCTATACGAACACCGTACAGCCCTACTTCCGTGCCCCTCACATACTGCTGGGATTTCCGACACGTTACCTGCCGGAAGAGGGAAGTCGGGTCGAGCCCGTCTTGATGGCTAGTCACGATGGGAAAAGTTTTCATCGTTGGCCCAAAGCGCTGATACCTGAAGATGCGCCCAAGGATCGTGGCGGTAACCGCAGCAATTACATGACCTGGGGAATCCTTTCACTTCCTGGCAAGCCCAAGGAGCTCTCGATGTATGCCAGCGAAGCCTACTATGAAGGTCCGGACAGTCGCCTCCGCCGATTCACCTACCGTGTGGACGGCTTCGTCTCGGCTCGGGCTGGATCCGACGGGGGAAACTTGATTACCAAGGTCCTGGTTTTCTCTGGGAAGCGGCTCGAGGTCAATTTCACCACCAGGCCAGGAGGCAGTATTAGGGTAGAGTTACAGAATGAGAGGGGCAGGCCTATCGAGAGCTTTTCCCTGGACGATTCCAAGCCGCTCCAGGGGGATTCGCTGCAGCAGACCGTGTCCTGGAAGGGGGGACAAGACGTCGGCCAGGCGCCTTTGAAGGGGTTGAAGGTACGCTTCGAGATCAAGAACGCGGACCTGTACTCATTCCGGTTTCGGGACTGAGATTTCAAGAATTCGTCGCACGTCTGAACGTCGCATGTCTCCTGTACTCCGAAGGTGCCGCCAACGGGTGAACTACCAGCGTTACGAAGCCAAGTCCGACAGAGCCGCGAACGACTTGAGCCGTTAGCAACATGAGGCCAAGTTCCGAGGAGAGCGCTGGACAACTCTTCCCCACGGAGTGACGCACGATGTCGTCTATCCTCGACCGAAGTTTCGTTCTCGAATGGCGCCAGCACGTCTGAGGTAGGATTAAGATCCTGCTTGCCTTAGTCTTGAGGCTCCTCGTCGACAATCGGCGGTGCCGCATGAAGTGCCTGGATCCGCTCCCGGGTTGCCCCAACCTCTTCGGAGGAGAGATGGGCGATGATGTCGACGCTGGCGTGGTAGCGTTCTCCTCCCTGGAGAAGAGGCACCCTGCCATGCTTCCTCTCGGTGCTGCGCAGGTTGGGATAATTCGTTGCTGGTTCAAGCCCGGTGACATAGCCATCCACCTCAGCGGTGGTATTCTTCCACAGCGTCATGTAGGGAAGCTGCTTCAGGGAAAACTGCAGTGACGCTCCCCGGCTCCCGTCGGCATTCTGAAGAAGAGCCTCGGTTTGTCCCTCAGCGTCAGCTGCCAGATCTAGAAAATAGACCTGCTCGACGTAGCCTGGCTGTGGGGCACTGTAGTGGTTCCAGCTGCTCATCCCGCCGTCGGTAGCCCGCTGGTCACGGGGTGTGACTCGTTTGGCCGGCACCACCAGACGGGCCCCTTTTTCCAGCAGAGGGCGGCCGAAATTACAATGGTACAAGAGCTGAATTTCCTGGGGCGTCGCGGCCAGGTTCTGGACCTCGTCCCGAATCGTCAATCTGGTCGAACCCACTTCAGTCGAAATTTCAGTGATAAGTCGCAGGCGCGGGCCGAACATCATGGTCTCATCTACCACAGCCCGGACCCGGATCATTCTGGAAGGGGGCGGATCGATTACCACTTCCAGTCTGCGTGCTGGGATATAGCTGACCTTCCCGTGAAGGGTGAGGTCAACGCTAATGGTCTCGCCGGTGTTGTTGACAACCTCGTCCCTGCCGGGTACGCCGTTGGATTCGAGGCCACAGCGACTGATCCATTCGCCGAACCCCTCAAGCCATCCCAGGCCACCTCTAGCTTTCAGATTCACGAACTGCGGATGGACAACCTCTTTGACTGGAGAATCCCATCCCAATCGCAGGCCTGCGCACTCCGCCTGCCACAGATTCATGCCGCGGGTGGGAACGACCTTGAAGGAGAGGCGTCCATTGTCCACCAGGAGCATGTCGACACCCTCCTGGCGGCCACCATGCAACACATATTTGTGGACTCGCCAGCGGTGCGAGGTCTCGAGGTTGATACTTTCGGAATCCACACTCCAGGTTGGGATTCTTAGATTGTGATCGACGTCAATCAGGGTCTGCTGAACCACGGTCGACTCCCTTGTTTCGCTGGCCTGTGAAGAGCTGCACGATGTCAGGTACAGGAGGCACAAAAACAGAAAACTCGCTCCACCATCGCTCCCCCTCGCGTTGTCCGTTGCTGTCGCGCCAGAGGAGCCTTTGCTAGTCCTCGATCTTGAACGGCGTGGTGACCGACACGTCCAGGCCCCGCCCGACGTGTACGATCTCGACCTTGTAATCGGCCGGAGGCAGCACATCCCCCTCGTTGTTTCTGAGCTCGATTTCGTCTCCCACCCGGATTCGCTCCCCGGGTAGCAGCTGCTTTTGGATGACCGGCAGGATGAACGCTTTGCCGAAGCTCCAGCGGTAGACCTCGGTCCCCTCTGAGTCGGTTATGATGATATCGAATGTCTGGCCGCTGAAATACGTGTAGTCAATTGCGTTGTCCGTCCCGTTGACGATCTCCAACTGGATTGACATCGTATCGGGTTGGATCGTGCCGTCCGTCGTCGGACCCACCGTATAGACCGCCTTGTCGAGTGTGGCCGAGCTCCTAAGCCCTCCCCTGAATGGGTCGGCGTTGTATTCCCGTCCATCGACGACGGCGTGCTGGATCACCCAACGGCGCGGGCCACCGATCGACTGGGTCTCATACTCGACAATCCCGAAGTTCGGAGAGAAGACCACCCTGGTAACACCGGCGTCGGCACAATTCTGGTTTACCAGAGTAATCTCCAAGGCCTGGTTGAAGGTCCCGACGGGAGTGTCCGCAGTGAAGTCCTCGTTGCTGATCATGTAGGTGGCTCCGTCCCAGCAACCCATTCCAGCATCCTGATCGACCGTAAAACTCCCACCTTGTCCTACCCCAAGGTCCGCCCAGAAGGCGAAGGTCCGACGGTTGGGATTCCAGACCCAGGCGCGGGCGTTGATGCCGCTTTCCCAGATCCAGCCGTCTCCCCAGCCAGGCACTCCCTCGAAGTAAACCCAGCCGCCGCTTCGTCGGACCGCAAAAATTTCGCGCCGAGTTCCATCGACTGCAAAGCCCGAACCCTCGTAAGTCCAATTATTGCCAACGTGATTGGGCAGGAGATCCTGAAACGTGTGCCCATTCGAAGTCTGGGCGGCCACAGGGGTGACGGTCCCCAAGAGGAGGAGGAATGCAACCGTAGAGATCTGTCTCGTGGTCATTTTCGTCTTGTTTCTTTTCCCTCGGCCGAGCCTCGCACGATGAAGCAGTTTGGTGCTGGGTCGGCTCGATGCCCTCCCCATCGCTTCAGCCGCAGCTATTCCCCTGGCAGGCGGGAGCAGCGAACACAATTTGTTCCATACTATCGCATCCAGCTGGACCCGCGGAAGTTTCTTCCCACCCCAAGAGGCGCTGACCCCACGCAGAAAGGAACCTCAGTATCCTCACAGTGGCACGGGCATCCCTGCCGTGATGGCCAGCCCGTCGAGCCAGAGGCTCGACAATCACGGCAGGGATGCCCGTGCCACTGGTTCGGAAACCTGAAACGTTTAAACTGGAACCCAGGGAAATGTCGGCTTGGTCGATCTTGCTTACCAGCCTTTCCAGCTGCCGTCCTCGTGTCGATACTGGCGATAGCTCATGCTCTGGTCTTTGGGCAGCTTCGCGATGTCGGCCTCTTTGACTTCTATTCCCAGACCCGGCCGATCTTCGAGGTTGATGTGTCCTCCGTCGAGCCTGAAACCAGGATCTACGTAGGTGTCGAAGCTCTCCAGATTCCAGGCTTCCTGGATCAAGAAATTACTGATAGTGGCATCGGCTTGGAGCAAGGCGGCAAAGTGCACGGGTCCTGAGGCGTTGTGGGGCGCCATAAGCATCTGAGCTTCCTCGGCCAGCCGGGCAATGGCGAGGAATGTGCTGATTCCGAAGCTGTGGCTCAGGTCCGGCTGCAGGAAGGCGCAGGCGCGCCGGTCGATTATTTCCTTGAACTCGCCGAAGGAGAAGAGTTTTTCCCCGGTGGCTATAGGGACTGGGCTTCGGGCTGAGATCTCTTGGAGAGCCGCTACCGAGCCCACCTTGCAGGGCTCTTCGAGAAACAGCGGACGATAGGGCTCCAGCGCTCGGGCAAAGGTGATGGCGAGGGCAGGGGTGGGGCTGCCGTGGGTGTCCAGCATGAGATCCACATGGGGCCCTACTTCGTCCCGCACGGCTGCCACGACCTCGACGCAGTGCTCGAGGGCCTGCTGATCCATCGGCCAGGTGCGAGACTCGAGAGGGTTTCCCTTCAGTCCCCTTGCACCGGATGCGACGGCGGCACGGGCCTGGCTGCGAGCCTGATCGACGGACTCGAAGTTGATTCCTCCATTGTAGACCCTCACCCGGTCCCGCTTCTTTCCTCCCAGAATTTGATAGACGGGGACCCCCCATGCCTTGCCCGCGATGTCATACAGGGCCATGTTTATGGCCGCAATAGCGGAGCCCAGAACCGGGCCTCCCTTCCAGGGAAGGCGGTCCGTGATGTCGTCGCAGATGGCAACGACATCCAGCGGGTCGCGGTCGATCAGGAGTTCTTCCCATCCCTGGAGAGTGGCTTCAACCACGGGGGAAAGCCACTCGATGCTTGCTTCGCCCCAGCCCGAGTGCTCTGTGTTGGTCTCGATCTTGAGGAAAATCCAGGTTTTGAAGGAGCTATAGATGGCTTGTCTCGGACCCTTCTTCCGGCTGCTGCTGCCCGTGCTGACATTAAATCTATAGGTCCTCATGCCTGTGATCTTCATTCTTTCTTCCTTTCGCCAGGCCGGCCTAGATCGAGAAGGCGAGCCCAGAGTGAGTGGCGCTGCCATCCCGATTCCCGCGGTACTGGTCAAGAAATCGCGCCGATCTATCTCCAACGGAGCTTTGCCCATAGTGTGAGATGCTCGAAGGTTAGGACCTCGAAAGCTTGTCCCATCATCATCGGCATTGCAAGCTGGAGGCCGTGACCGTTTGCCATGCCCGAAGAGGAAAGTAGGATTGTTGACAGCACGAACTGATTTCTTCGAGAATATCCCCGGGAGTTTCAAAGGAGTGATTTGTGGTAGATCCTTATCTGAGATTTAGGAGCATGAAATGGTTCAACTAGTAGGTCGTCGCGAATTCTTGAGGAGGTCGTCTCTTGCCGCGACGACGCTGGGCTTCCCGGTACCCCTGTTCTCCGCAGTCCGATCAGGGTCGGCGTTGGAGAAGCTCAATATTGCCTCCATCGGCGTCCACAATCAGGCGGCGTCCAACCTGAAGGGCGTTTCGACCGAGAACATCGTGGCTCTTGCCGACATCGATCTCGATCTACTCGAGGGAGCCGGGGCAAAGTATCCAAACGCTCGTCGTTACCGAGACTACCGGGTCATGTTGGAGAAAGAGGCGGAAAACATAGATGCCGTTGTGGTCAGCACTCCGGACCACTCCCACGCTCCGGCGGCAGCGATGGCCTTGAAGCTGAAGAAGCACGTTTACTGCGAGAAGCCCCTGGCGCACACGGTCTACGAAGCCCGAAGGCTGGCCGAACTGGCGGCCAGGGAGGGACTCGTCACCCAGATGGGCACTCAGATTCACGCCGAAGAAAACTATCGGCTGGTAGTCGAGTTGGTTCAGAGCGGGGCGATCGGGGAGGTTCGTGAGGTCCACGTCTGGGTTGGAGTTGACTATTCCGGACGGCGCTTGATTACGGGCAGACAGCAGCCCAGTCATGTCGACTGGGATCTGTGGCTGGGACCATCGCCGTTTCGCCCCTATTGCGAGAGTCTCAAGGAGGACGGCTCGACGATCGTCGTACATCCCTTCAACTGGCGTTGGTTCTGGGACTACGGAACCGGCTCGCTAGGCGACTTCGCCTGCCACTGGATGGATCTTCCGCATTGGGCGCTTAAACTGAGGCACCCGAGTAGAATCGCGGCGGCAGGCCCCCCGCCGCTGCTGGAGAGTACGTCTTCCGGGTTGGTTGTTACCTACGAATATCCGGCCAGGGAAAGCCTGCCTCCGGTGACCTTGAAGTGGTACGACGGGGGAAACAAGCCCGGAATCCTGGCGAAACTCAAGGATGCCAAGGGCGAGGCACTGGACTGGAAGAGCGGCCAGCTGTTCGTCGGAGCCGAGGGAATGATTCTTTCCAACTACACGAAGCACATGTTGCTGCCGGTCGAAAAATTTGCTGGATTCAAGCCCCCAGATCCGTTTATTCCCAGGTCGATCGGTCATCACCAGGAGTGGATTCAGGCGATCAAAACGGGCGGCACCACAACCTGCAACTTCGACTACTCAGGGGCCCTGAGCGAGGCCGTCCTGTTGGGAGTCGTGTCCTACCGGAGTGGCCAAACGCTTCAGTGGGATGCTCCCTCTCTAAGCATCACCAACTCAGCAGCCGCCCAGCAGCTCATCCACAAGGACTACCGCAAGGGCTGGAGCTTATAGCAGCAACGGTCGCGTGTTGGCCCATCGTCGATTCCCAGACGCTGCACCGGATGCGAGATGCCGAGGTGAATTGGCAGGCAGACGCCGGTGGATTACATCTGGCAGGACCAGTCGGCCTCGGATGTTAGCTGTGCTACAGCACTCCTGAGTCGCTCTACGAGGAATGTCCCCTGGTGGATACTGAGAGTCGTCTGGTACTGGTTTCTGGTGCGCGGATCGACAACCGTCTCGAACTGTTCGATCTTCTAGACGTCGCTCATTCGGAGCGTGGCCACACACCGGATGGGGCACTCATCCTGAAGGACTATCAAAAATGGGGCCCGGACTGTTGCGATCGTCTGCTCGGTGATTGGGGCTTCGCCCTCTTGGACCCGCGCCGCCGAACCCTGTGCCTTGCACGTGATCACCACGGGAACACCAGCCTGTACTATCACCAGAACCGGCACTTCGTTGCCTTTGCCTCCTCAATCAAGAGTCTGCTGAACGTATCTGAAGTGCCCCGGAGGCCTGACGAATTGCACCTCGCAATACCTGGTGGCGTGGCCGGTGTACGGCTCACGGACATCCTACGAAGACGTTAAAGGGCTTCCGCCGGCGCATCTCCTGGAGGTAAAACCTGACGGGGCGAACGCCCGCCGCTACTGGTTCCTCTGACACGCACCGGAGGTACGACTGGGAAGAGACCAGGAATATGTCGACCGCTTTTTGGAGATCTACTCTGAGGCTGTCCGCTGTCGTCTACGGAGCTACCGAGAGTCCGCGGTCACCCTGAGCGGCGGCCTCGACTCCGGTTCCGTGGTCGTTCTTGCGTCGCCCGAAATGAAGCGCAAGAGCAGAGCGATTCAAGCCTTTAGCGCCGTACCAAAGTACGCAGTTACCCCCTATATCACGTCAGGAAAGATCGGAGATGAGACGCCCTACATCGAGGCCACGCGGCGTTTCGTTGGAAATATCAATGTCACCTATTTGGATGCGGCTCATGTCACCCCACTGTCGGGCGCTTTGCGCTTTCTTGATCTGTATGGCGATCCCAGCATAAACGCGACCAATGCCCACTGGATAATTGCTCTCCTGGAGGCCGCCCAGGCGCAGGGAATCGGCACGCTGCTAACGGGGCAGTTTGATAATGCCACAGTCTCGTGGAATGGTGACAGCGCTGCCTGTCTGCGAGGGCTGATGAAGGCTCGAAAGTGGCGAGATTGCTGGTTGGAGTTACGAGCGCTACGTGCTTCTAGTGGTCTCTGGCCAGCAATCCGACACGGTATCTTGCGGCCCTGGTATTCGCTTGCCTGGATCCGACGTCTTCGCCAGTTCGAGGGAGGCCGACAGCCCTGGCGCAGTTACTCGCCTATCCTGCCGGACTTTGCGCTGAAGCTGGAGCTGGGACATCGCATGAAAGAAGCAGGATCCGATCCGACATTCAGCGGTTGGACGGATTCCCATGCGCATCGCTACGCCATGCTCGGCCCTGGGCGGACCAAGTCTGGCTCCCGTTGGTTTGACCTGGGAGCAGGTTTTGGGATCGAAGTACGGGATCCCACTGCGGACAAGCGTGTTCTAGAATTCTGTCTGGGGTTTCCGGAGTCTCAATTCTATCGAAAAGGCCAAACGCGCTGGCTCGTCCGGCGCGCATTCGCAAACCGTTTGCCCGCCGAGGTCTTGAACACCTCTTGCCGGAGTCTTCAGTCTGCAGACATCGGTCAGCCGGTGGCCGAAAGCCGTTCGGAGATCGCGGCCTCCCTGGAGAGGATAGGGTCTTCTCCACTGGTGTGGGAGTACCTGAATTTACCTTATATACAAAGTATAGTTGATTCAGTTGGACGGGACGCCGCCCAGGTGCCCACCACCCAGGTTGGTACGGTCTTGCTACGCGGTCTGGTAGTAGGCGTTTTTCTGTCCCAGTTTGAGTCAAAACGAAGTCTTGACAGTGGTCCCGACTCCTGCCTATTCTGATATGGTCGGAATCGGAAGTGGACGCCCGCTAGTCATTGAGGATCTAAGATGGATCAGCCAGAGACTAAATCCAGGCAGGATGAGAAGGAAAAGAAGGTCTACACACCACAGAAACTGGTAATTCACGGGAGTGTGGAGGATCTTACTCGATTGAATCCGGTAGCTGCCAACCCGGATGGTGCCATGGAGTCATCGTGACATATCCAATTCGGAGAGGCGTCACATTTCAGCCCCCCCCGCGACGATCGATCCCTGACGGTGATCTTCCTCGGCTTTCTCTCCTCGTCCAAGTCCCTAGTCCTTGAAGGGTGTTGAGCGGCATCGTCGGTATCCTCCAGCTAGACGGAGCCCCGGTCGATCGGCGGTGGCTGAAACGGCTGACCCAAAGCATGGCGTACCAGGGCCCAGACGGCCAGCAGACCTGGTCGAAGGACTGCATAGGGCTCGGTCACGCTCTGCTCTGTACCACGCCCGAATCCCACAATGAGCGGCAACCCTGTTGCCTGAACGACCGAGTCTGGATCACGGCCGAAGCCCGGATTGACGGGCGCATGGACCTCCTTCGAGAGCTGAAGAGTCGCGGACGCCAGCCAGCCGATACGGCCGCCGACGTCGAGTTGATCTTACACGCCTATCATACCTGGGGACTCTCCTGTGTAGATTATCTGCTCGGTGACTTTGCCTTTGCGATATGGGATCAGCCGCGCAAGCGTCTCCTCTGCGTTCGCGATCATCAGGGCCTGAAGCCTTTCTACTACGCTCACCTTGGATCCAGATTCATCTTCAGCAGCAACTTGTCTTGTCTTCTCCAACATCCCAGCGTCTCCACCGGGCCGAACTCGCTCTCCCTTGCTGATTTTCTCCTTTTCGGAGCTAATTCAGATGGATCCACGACCTTTTTTTCTGACGTCAGGTGCCTGACGGCCGGACACACACTCACGTGTTCCCAGGGAACAGTGACTCTGAAGCGGTACTGGACCTTCCCGGATGATAAAGCCATACGCTATAAGCGCCCCCAAGAATACGTCGAACATTTCAGTGAATTGCTGCGGGTGGCGGTGGCCGATCGGCTACGGACTCCTCGTGTAGGAAGCTTGATGAGCGGGGGACTTGACTCGACAGGAGTCACGGCTGCGGCTCGGGATGTTCTGGCAGAAGGGTCCAATCGATTCGATCTGCATGCCTACACCGTTGGATGGGACAGCGTCACTCAAAGTGATGAGTACAACCACGCGGAGCTGGCGGCGAAGGCACTGGGGATACCCATTCACTACACTCCCCTCGAGGATGACTACGTCTTGTATAGTGACTATCGTCCAGAAGGCCATCCACCGGCAGGGATTGATGGTCCTCTTGGCGCTACCTTCATTCACGAGTGGCAGCGTATGGCGGGGCGCTGTCGCGTCTGTTTGATGGGGAACAACGGCGATCCGATTTTGAGACGCTTGTCACATTCGTATTTCCTGGATCTTCTCCGAGATTTACGTTGGGGGCGCCTGCTGTTGGACGCTGTTCACTTTTCAGTTTCCTATCGGCGCTGGCCCCTGCTTCTCTTTGCCGACGCTCTGCGGCGACGGATATTCAGCTCGCGCTATTCTCCCACCTACCCTACCTGGTTGAATCCCCAGTTCGAGGCCTGGCTGAAACTGCGGGAGCGGCGGGAAAGGCTTCTCTTCGACCCAGGGTCCTCGCCACTCTCCCGCCGGGCGTCCTACGTTCGCAAGAATAGCACCTATCGACCGCATGGCTTCGAGATGGACGATTCAGGAATGACGTTTGCACCGGTCGAAGTGCGCCAACCTCTTTTCGACCTGCGTTTGGTGAGGTATGTCTTTTCCATTCCTCCGGTTCCCTATTTGGTCGACAAGGAAATTCTGTGCCAGGGGCGGTGCGACACCTCCTGCCCGAGGCCGTCCTGCGGCGTCCCAAGACGACCGTTCCGGCAGCTGCAGTGTTCAGACATCACCTGGACCAGGATCTCGAAGGGTGGAAAGCTGCTGCGATCAGCTCCGGGTCTGGGGGAATATGTGGATATCCGCAAGGCAGTAGACGCCATACTGTTTGTTGGCAAGGGGAGCTTTGCGCAGACATATCTCGCGATCGCACCACTCAGCCTGGCGGTCTGGTTGCATCGCCGAGCCGGGTCGCGTGTCTGAAGATCAACATACGAACCGAAGCCCAGAATTGCACACAGACAGGGGAGGGACTTGATGGATTCTGACGACCTGAGAGTACTGGTCGAGTTCAATTACTGGGCCAAGAATCAGATGATGGGTGCGGTCTCCGAGTTGACCGGGGAGCAGTTTCTTCGGGACCTCTCCAGTAGTTTTCCCTCGATCCGCAACACGCTCGTTCATATGATGAGTGCCGAGTGCCGCTGGCTTTCAGTCTGGCAGGGAAGTCCAGTCGCTCCCCTGAAACCGGACGACTTTCCTGACGTTGCCTCAGTGGCCAGTTGCTGGGAGGAAGTGGAGCAAGACATGCGCTCGTTTACCGCTGTGCTGACAGATGTAGACCGCTCGGTGTCGGTGCCTCAACCAGACGGAGGGGTCTCCGCTTTCCCGCTCAAGCAGCTGATGCAGCACGTCGTCAACCACGCTTCCTACCACCGAGGGCAAGTGGCCACCCTCATCAGGCAATTAGGTGCAACGCCAGCCAAGACAGATCTGGTTACCTACTTCGGGACGCTAACCTGAAACTTCAAGAATTCGTCGCACGTCTGAACGTCGCACGTCCTCCGAAGGTGCCGCCAATGGGTGAACTACCAGCGTTACGAAGCCAAGTCCGACAGAGCCGCGAACGACTTGAGCCGTTAGCAAAATGAGCCCAGGTTTCGAGGAGAGAGTCGGAAAACAGCAAAATCTCTGTTAACCAAGTGTTTCTTTCTCGAATGGACCACCGCTTCCCGGTGGCGGGCTAGGCTGAAGAACAGACTTGGGTGGAAGTGCGAGTTTGTTTCGACAAAATCTCTAGCTGAAGATTACCTCACTGAAATTGTATACTTAGCCCATGAATCGAAGGAAGTTTCTAGCACTCTCCAGTACAGCAGTCACAGCAAGCACCTGGCCGATGGGCGCGGGTTCGACTATTTCGCAACAACGCCCGGGCCTATCCAAGGAGTTTCTTCTTGGTGTCGAGTACTACCGGGCGCCGATGCCGCCCCAAGAGTTCTGGGACAAGGACTTCGCAGACATCCGACGTTCGGGCATGCGCATTGTCCGCACCTTTTCCTTCTGGAATTGGATGGAGCCCCAGCCTGGCAAGTACGAGCTGGAGGACTTCGACCGCTTCTTTGAGCTGGCCCATAAACATGATTTGCTGGTCTGGTTCGATATCACCCTTGCTACTCACGGAGCGGCTCCCGAGTGGATGAGGCGTCGGCATCCCGATATGCGCGTGGTCTCGAGCGAGGGGCAGGTCGCGGTATCCAGAGCTGGGAACGCTGCTCCCCAGGGCCGGCAGTGGCATTGCTACGATCATCCCAAGTGGCGTGAGTACGGGGAGGCCCTCCTACGCACCGTAGTTTCCCGCTACAAAGACGCGCCGAATCTCTTCATGTGGAGTGTCTGGGACGGCGTGGCGCCAGCGGCCTTACACTACGGTTTTCCCAAAGGCTGCTACTGCGAGCACTCGATCTCGGCCTATCGCAAGTGGCTGAAGCAGCGTTTCACGCTGGAGCAGTTGAACCAGAAGCTGCATCGGCGCTACCGGGACTGGGAGGATGTCGAGCCGGCTCGCTCGTACTCAGCCATCGTCGAGATGATGTTGTGGCACGAATTTCAAAACCACGACCTTCGGGACCAGGTCCAGTGGCAAGTCGAGGTAGTCCGCAACCTGGATGATCGACACGAGATAAGAGGGCATGGGGCCAATTTTCCCCGAATCTGGGATGAGCTCAGCGCCAGGAAATTTGACTCCTGGGGCTTCTCATCACGCAGCAATGGTGTTCTCACCGGTGACGATCCCTACCGCTTCAGTGACATCTGTTTCGCCACCGACTGGTCGCGGAGCATCGGCGTCGGCGGTCGCTGGTGGTATGAGGAGATCTATGCGGGGATGAATCCCGGGAGCATGCACCACAAGAAACAGACAACGCCCCAGGAGATAAGTATCAACATCTGGATGGCGTTGGCACGAGGCGGCTCGGGCGCCCTTTTCTGGCAGTATCGGCCAGAGTACATGAGCTTTGAGGCTCCCGGCCTGAATCTAGTTTCCCTCGGTGGAGTACGGCTACCCCGTTTGGCAGCGGCGGAAGAAGCGGCCCGTCAGATCGAAAAGCTGAAGCCACATCTTCCCCTCAAGGTATCCAAGGCCGAGGTGGCCATCGTCTATCACGAGAAGAGTGATCTGTTGCATCAGTTCGGGAAAGCGGGGGTGGACTACCGCGACACTCTGAGGGGCACCTACGGGACGCTGTGGAAGCACAATATCCCAGTAGACGTCGTTAGTCCCCGCATGGATTGGAGCCGTTATAAGGTGGTGTACCTTCCCAAGATGGCCGTGCTCGATCAAGAGCTCGTCGAAAAGATAAGAAAGACGGTGAGCTCTGTCCAGGGGCCCCGTCTGGTCGCGGACGGTCCCTTCGGGACCAACAGCGGTAACGGCCGTTTCAGCTACGACCCGCCGGAGGGTCTGTCCGAGTTGTTTGGCGTGAAGACACTGGATCACAGCCGGGTGGATACGAAGGATATCCAGGATGGCTCCAATCGTTTGCGTTTGCAGATGGGTGAGGCCTCGATAACCCAAGAGTGCAACTACATCGGTCTGCAACTCTCAGGGCAGGCTCAGCCGGTGGCCTGGTATGGCGATGAGGTGGTGGGAATGCAGACTCCCGATCGCCGTTTTACCTGGATCACGGTACCTCTGTGGGAGGCTTTCGACAGCGCGGCTCGCGATCAGGTGATGATTCCCCTGATTCGATCCTTGGGTGTCGAGCCACCCGTCGCGACGGAAGGCGATCGAATCATCGTCCAGTTGGCCCAAGGACAAGAGGGCATGCTGATGTTCGTGTTCAACCTAGAGCCCCGAGCTGCCGAAACTGTGCTAGCCCCCCGGTGGAAGTTTTCTGGAGTGCGAGACCTGATTGAAGATCGTGTCTTGGGGACAGAAGGGAACCGGTTCAGGGTGCAGGTCCCGCCTGGTGGAGTCAGAGTCCTACTTGTCAGTTAACCGGTCGGAACGGATACGAGAAGGATGAGGAAAAGAGCCCTTGTTGTCGGGACTGGTTCGATAGGTTTGCGACATCTCAGACTGCTGCGGGAAAAGGAAGATCTATCGGTAGAAGTCTGTGATGCTAGGCCTGAGGGACTAGCCGAGGCGGCGGAGATTGCGCCCGAAGTTCTCCAGTGGAATGATTTCCAGGAAGCAGTCGCCGAGTCGCCCCAGATCGTTGTCATCGCGACACCCCCAACTTCTCACGCCACTCTGGCCTGCGCTGCGCTGGAGGCGGGAGCGCATGTTTTCTGCGAGAAACCGATTTCCGACAGCGGAAAGGGAGCACGCTCCATGATCGCGGCTCAGCTCCAGAGCGGGCGGCTCCTCAACGTCGGATTCGTCCAGCGCTTCATGCCCGAAATGCTTTACGCCAAGAAACTGATCGACGATGGCGTGATCGGCCGAGTCTGTTTCGCGCGTTTCGAGGTGGGTTCCTACGAGACCTTGAGTCTGTCCCGGTCGCGACATCAGAAGACCCTTTTTGGCTCGGCCGCTCTGGACTATGTCTATGGCTTCGATACCTCATTCTGGATATTGGGAGAGCGACCTGAATCTGTTTATGCCCATGGCGTTCTGGTGCCGGGATTTCCCCTGGAAAGTAATCCCAATCTACTCAGCGCCGTAATCCAATATCCCTCCGCCAGACTTGCAGAACTGCACATCGACTACGTGGCCCATCCAGGGCGCTGCTCGTACACCTTCCAGGGAGAGCTGGGCTACCTCCACGTGGATCTGGTTCGTAATACCGTCGAGCATGGCGATCGAGAGTCTGGGAAGCCAAGTGAGCAGACCTTTACCCCTGATCGGCTAGATGTAATGCGGGACCAGCGAGACCATTTTCTGGAGGCCTTGGACGGTAGGCACCCGGTGAGCACGTCCGCGGAAGAGGGGCTTGAGTCTATTCTCGGAGTCGAGGCTCTGATTCGCTCGCTCAAGAGTGCCAAGCCAGAGGCAGTGGAGGCCCTTAAGTAGCTTTCGTCTCCAGGTTTCAAGAAAGAAACTTGGATTGCCTCTGCCATGATCATCTCTAGCAGCGCTGACAGAGCCATGACCGTGAGGGAGTGGGATCCTGTGCTTCAACGAAGCACCTGGGAGTATGGTCCCTGTCGGGCCCCGCTCCCTCCGCTTCCTCGTGGTTGAAGTTTCCGCTTAGTCCCGCCCCCAGGAAGCCCTGGCCCCATTCGAGAAAGAAACTTGGAGTCCCGGCCGAGGCGGCGGTCTCCAGGCCGCCGTGTATCGAGTCAAAGGCTCGAAAAAGAAGAATACTTCGGCCTGGAGACCGAACCCACGTCGACGCACCGGAGCCTATTGAAGTTTCAGGTTAGTGCGGCCTCCGGCTGCGCTGGATCATTCAGGAAGAAACGTCAACATCCCGTAGTGGCACGGGCATCCCTACCCGTGATGGCCGTGCCACGGTTTTCACAGACAAGGGACGTGCGACGTTCAGACGTGCAGACGATTCTTTGAAGTTTCAGGTCAGTGCTTCCTGGGAGTACTAAGCTGTCGCCCTGACCCCCAGATCACGGGCGATCTGGGCGAGCTCCGACCAAGTTATTTCCTCGATCTCAATACCCTGATCCAGTCTCTCTTGCTTGATAGAGCGTTGCCGCTCCCCCGGGATCCGAATTTCATCAACCCCCTGTGCGACAGGTACCGATCTGATTGAATCGACAAGCCCCCGGACGTGGGTGTTGAACTTGTCTCGATCGGTCACGCTATCCACGTCCATCAGAAGCAGGAAGATGCCTTGTGCATCTCTGCCTCCGCTGCCGCTGCATCCCGCTCCGCTCAATGCTCCGGCAAGGATATCGACCATCAGGCTGAGGGCGAAGCCCTTGTGCCCCGCAACTGGCGATCCGAGTGGCAGCACGGCGCCGGGGCGAATGCCGAAGAAATCCTCGGGGTCGTTTGTAGGCCTGCCCTCCGAATCGATGATGACGCCGTCCGGCAGCATCTGTCCCCGTTTCAGGGCGACCTGGATCTTGCCGCCCGAGCAGATGCTGGTGGAGAGATCAATCCCCAGCGGCTCACCGCCTTCCCGTGGAAACGAGGCGGCAATCGGATTCGTGCTCAGCAGCGGGCTTATTCCGCCCCAAGGTGGCACGTGCGGATGGGCACCTCCGTCATTGACCATCATGATTGCGACGAAGCCTTCCCTCGCGGCATTCGTAGTGTATGTGCCGAGACGCCCGACATCGTTGCAGTTGAGTACCCCGGCATAGCACACTCCCTGCCTGGTCGCGCCTTCGATGGCCAGACGCAAGGCTTCGCCCGCCACCACCGGGCCCAGTCCCCAATCCCCATCGATCGTCAGGGAGGACGGGGATTCGCGGGTCACTTTGATGATCGCATTGATATTGATCTTGCCCCCTTCGATGGCTCTGACGTAACGCGGCACGCGAATGACGCCGTGCGAGTCGTATCCGACGAGGTTGGATTCCACGAGCTGATTGGCCACCAGTTCCGCCTCCTCCGGGCGCACCTCCTTGGACTTCAGGATGTCGGCTACCAGCGTACGCAGCTTGTCAGCTTGAATTAGCATTCCGCTAGCTTAGTACACCGTTTCATAAGTACGCTAACGTTTGTGGCGAGCGCGACGGAGTCGAGTTCGCGAAGCATCTGTGGCAGCGGGTAGGAGTCATGTTACGATTGCGTTATCATCAGCTTGTTCCAGCTGCTCGCTCTGACACCTCGTCCTTCTAGAGCTGTAAAATGGATGAGCTGTAAATGAGGTCTAATAGTATGAAGATGGCAGGTTGTCTACCACTCACTGAATCTCTCCTGAAGCGACGTCATTTTCTTCGAGCAGGCTGCCTGAGTCTGTTGGGCATGAATTTGAGTCAATACCTCGAGGCAAAGAGTGTCCTGGGGGCGGCGGGGGTCAATGTCGACAAGATCGCCAAGGCCCAGTCCTGCATCCTGGTTTGGTTGGAGGGAGGCCCGAGTCAGGTCGACACCTGGGATCCCAAGCCGAACAGCAGTTTCAAGGCTATCTCTACCAACGTGCCCGGAATACAGATCTCGGAGCTGCTACCGCGCACTGCCAGGCAAATGGACAAGCTGTCCCTGATCCGTTCCGTCCGGACCGAGGAGAACAACCACGGTGAGGGAACCTATTACGCCTTGACCGGTCACCGTCCTACGGCGGCGATGAAGTTTCCCAGTCTGGGTGCCATCATCACCAAAGAGATGGGACCTCGCGGTCAGGTTCCGCCCCATATGGCCATCCCGGGCTGGAAGCAGGGTTCGTACGGCGACTACCTGAAGGGGGCGTTTTTAGGGTCAACCTACGATCCGATGGTATTGGGGGCCGATCCCAGCCAGAAAGAATTCCAGGTCGAAGATCTCAGTCTCCCCAAGAGTCTCACGTTCGAGCGTCTGCAGGACCGAAGATCGTTTCTCAGTATTGTCGACGACCGCTATCGCCAGCGGATGGAAGCTGCGGAGCGTGCCAAGATGGACGGCTTCACCGAGCAGGCGCTGAAGATGATCATGGCGCCTGAGGTCAGAGACGCCTTCGACCTGAGCCAGGAATCGGAGAAGACCAAGGACGCCTATGGCCGGACCAGCTTCGGTCAGAGTCTGCTCCTGGCACGCCGGCTGGTAGAGGCAGGAAGCCGCTTCATAACAGCCGCAGGTCACGAGCTGAACGGTTGGGATACTCACGCCAACAATGATGAGAGACACTCAAAGAAGCTGACGCCCGGACTGGACGCGAGCCTTCCTGTGTTGCTCGAAGACCTGAAGCAACGAGGACTTCTGGAATCGACCATCGTCATAGTAATGGGTGAATTTGGCCGCACGGCTCACTTCAACACCAAGGGTGGACGAGATCATTGGCCCCAGTGCTGGTCTTTGGCCTTGGGAGGTGGAGGCATTCGCGGCGGTCAGATCGTCGGGGCCAGCGACGAAATCGGAGGCTACGTAGCGGAACGCGAGGTCACGATGGGTGATGTGTTCGCAACCATTTACAAGGCCTTCGGAATCGATTGGCACAAGGAATACATGAGCCCAATCGGACGCCCCATCAAGATTGCGAATTCGATCGGTGACGGAACAGGACAGCCGATTGGAGAGTTGAGCTAACCACAGGGAAAGTAGATCAATGATTGTATGAAAATTCTCGAGAAGCGATCAGGGCCCAGAGAGCAGAGGACCTGACGATGGACTATTTCAACTTGGGGCAGGCTGGGCTGAAGGTCTCGCGCCTATGTCTGGGCATGATGTCATATGGCGACCCAGCCATCCTCAAATGGTCGCTGCCAATAGATCAGGCGCGCCCGATGGTTCAGCACGCTGTCGAATCCGGGATAAACTTCTTCGATACTGCCGATGTCTATTCGCTTGGGGTCAGTGAGGAGATTACCGGGCGCTTGCTCAAGACCCTGTTCAATCGTCGCGATGAATATGTGGTGGCGACCAAGGTGCGCGGTGCGATGGGCGATCAGCCCAATCAAGTGGGGTTGTCGCGCAAACACATCATGGAGAGTATCGATGGCTCACTCAAGCGGCTTGGCCTCGATGACGTTGACCTGTACCAGATTCATCGCTGGGACGACGAGACACCGATTGCGGAAACAATGGAAGCGCTACATGACGTAGTGAAGGCAGGTAAAGCTCGCTATATCGGTGCGTCCAGTATGTGGGCCTGGCAGTTTGCCCAGGCCAACGCGGTTGCCGAGCGCAACGGCTGGACACGTTTCGTCGCCATGCAGAATCACTACAATCTGGCCTACCGGGAAGGAGAACGCGAGATGATTCCGTACTGTATTGACCAGGGTATCGGCATCATCCCCTGGAGTCCGATTGCCCGCGGATTCCTGGCAGGGAACCGGTCGCGCAACGCCGACAATAGCCGGCGCTCCGAGGAAGATCGCAAGTCACACCGACTGTACAACAGCGATGCGGATTGGGAAACACTGGAGCGCGCTGTCAAGTTGGGTGAGAAACTGGGGATATCATCGGCGCAGGTGGCGATTGCGTGGATGCTACACAAGCCGGGTATTACCAGTCCCATCATTGGCGCCACCAAAATGCACCATCTGGAGGAAGCGCTGGCGGCAGTAGCGATCCAACTATCTGCAGATGATGTGGCCTACCTTGAAGCACCTTATGTGCCCAAGATTGTGCAGTGGTAGCACGTATCAGAACAAACCGGCATTGAACCTTTGACCTGGTTCCCTTAGGGTCTGCGCAAGAATAACTTGGTAGAATTTGCGCTCAGATTTGCGCCAGATTTGGCCGCGAACGATTGAGAGGAACCGCAGGCGTAGCCGGGTCTACGTTGAGGATTTCGCGATTGAGGAGCGGCCGAAGATGGTGTGAAGATGAGATGCCAAAATGCCAAGTTATTTTTGCGCAGACCCTTACGACGTCACATCAGGAGTCTCCAGCCTGCCTTCGCTGGCGCAACCACAGGGCGATCAAGCCGACCAGGAGGAGAATGACAACAATGCGAGTCGCCAAGGCTCCGGGGCCCCAGCATCCTCTCCCTCCGAGGGCTTGCACTTACCTCTCGCATCGGCCTCGTAGATTTGGCTAATCGTAACTTGCTCAACGCTTCTGGCGAAGATCTCCACCTCGTCGATTCTGCCATGAAAGAAGTCTTCTCCCGGACTACCCCCAATACTGAGATCACCCGAGTTTACCAGACTGCCGGTACTGAGCGGAAAGGTCTCAGGCTGGCGATCATCTACGTAAACGGTCCCGATGGCGTTCGCTGGGCAATCGCCCGCTTGACTGTCACGGCGATGCAGGTCCATCCCGGCGGCGAAGAGTCGGTCCAGAGCGGGTCGGAAGAGAAATACGCCGGGGCTGAAGCGGCCCCGGCGTTCATGACAAACGCCAGACGGCCGCTTCTCAGGAAAAGTCGATACCCAATCCCAGTCTGGGGGTCCTGCTTTACCACGATGGGCATGGTCCGCTCTAGGAAGGATCTGGGATTGATCCAGGCATCGATGGTGAAGCTCTGGTCGGCGTCAAAGTCCAGTGCACCGCTACTGACAGCCTGTGTTACCTGAACCTGTTGGCTCTGGCCGTCGAAGTCCAGAGCGCCGTCCACCTTACCGAGGGCGGCGGTGGGACCGTTCAGGTGGACGCCATCATTGGCGCCGGCGATGTCAGCCGCCACCGAGCCCTCGATCTCGTCCAGGGGCCACCAGGCCACCGGGAGATCTACCAACTCGACACAGGGCGCGCACTTGTCTCCGCTCAGAGCAGTGTAGAGAAACGCGATCTCCGTAGCTTTCAGGGTACGGCCGAAGATCTCTACCTCGTCGATCAGGCCGAAAAAGAAATTCTTCTCCAGACCCGCGGCGATCAGCAGCGGCTCTGTGTTGTCGGTGCTGCCCGGCGCGGTGTCGCTGGGAGTAAAGGTCCCGTCGGGGACACTGTTTATGTAAACGATCCCCTTGTCCTCTGACCGGTCTACGGTGACGGCGACAAACGACCACGCATCCAAGGGGATTGTCTCAGTGGAGAGATAGCTGGCGGATGAGTTGGAGCCGTCCCCAAGGAAGAAGGCCAGGCGCTTCTCGACGAGTTTCAAGCCGTAGCCCCGACCTTCGGCATCTCTTTTCTCCAGGATCGAGACCGCCTGTTGCGGGTCGTTCGGACGGATCCACACGTCTAGAGTGAAACTTCCCGAATCTCCGAAGTTGAGTTCTGGGTCATCAGGCACCTGGACGAAGCGGCCGTGGCCATCGAATTCGAGGGCTCCGTGGATAATTCCGTCTACCGGGAGCGGATTCTCTGTATGGGTCCCGTCATGGGAGCCTACAGCATCGTGGGCGGTCGACCCAGCAGGCTCGTTCAGAGTCCACCAGGCGATCAAGTCGTCAGGAGGGATTTCGCAGGGGCAGGTGTCCAGTACGTATGCGTGGCCGGATCCAGCATTGAGACCACGGTGTGTGGTCCGGTTTCGGTTCCTACGACTGCAGTGCAGCCGTCCAGGCTTACAAAGTCACCCTGCTTGGTGATGTCCGCGCCGAAACCCGCATTGAGCACGCGGGTAAGAGAGAGGCGGAGTTCCCGCCTGCCCCTCCCCGTTGTCGCAATGAGGTCTATTCCTCATATTTACCGGCGTGAGGGTCGCTCACCGGGCGACCCCAAAGACGTTGCCCCAAGACGG
>Ga0310121_10000468_pt1 | contig 44347 bp, 39 predicted proteins | sample CB27_Tmax_986_MG_FD_203504 | JGI IMG/M metagenome (GOLD analysis project Ga0310121, IMG submission 203504) | Marine microbial communities from Western Arctic Ocean, Canada - CB27_Tmax_986 | ecosystem: Environmental > Aquatic > Marine > Oceanic | place: Canada: Western Arctic Ocean | collected... | reverse complement strand
GAGTGTCAGAGACCGCACCTTTGGCCAGCGCGGCGGCTCGAATTTTGTCTTCCACCAGGATCACGTTCATGAAGCGGCCTTCCATGGAGACCGGCTTCTCGACCGTGACCGGCACCCCATCCGACTCCAGGGCCGCGATCATCTCTTTGATCCGTTCCCGCCCGATTTCCGGGTGCGTGATTTCGCGCCCACGGAACTGGACGGTGATTTTGACCTTATCGCCCTCGCGCAGCAGCTTCGCGGCGGTGCGGATCTTGAAGTCGCGGTCGTGCCTGCCGATGTTGGGCCGCACCTTCACCTCACGCAGCCCGGAACTCTTCTGCTTCTTGCGCCCTTCATTCTCTTTCTTCGACTGTTCGTACTTGAACTTGCCGTAGTCGAGGATGCGTACGACGGGAGGTTGCGCCGTGGGCGCAACCTCCACCAGGTCAAGCCCGCGCTCCTGAGCGATGCCCAGCGCTTGCTCGATCGGCAGGACGCCCAGCTGGCCCCCGTTTTCGTCCACGACGCGAACTTCTCGCACGCGGATGCGGTCATTGATTCGAAGCTCTCGAGCCGCCAGGGATGGCCTCCTTCGCCGGGTCCGCAAGCCGTGCGGATGGGCAGGAATTCGAAGTCGATGCTAGCAACGGCGCCCACGGCGGGCAATGATCGCAAGCCGGAGCCGGGCGCTACTCTTCGTCCGGCGACTCCAGCGTGATCAACAAGTCGCCTTGATTGACGGAGTCTTCGGGCGAAATATGGACAGTCTCCACCACCCCGTCCCCCGCCGCTTTGATCTCATTGTTCATCTTCATCGCGACGATGACCAGCAGCGGATCTCCCGCTTGGACCACGTCCCCGGCCTGGACGAGAACCTCGATTACTTTGCCGGTCATTGGCGCTCGCACCTTGCCGCTGTGGTCGCCGGAATCGGCTGAGCCTCCGGCCGCGCGGTAAATCTGGACCGTGTGGGCATCCGCTCCGACGAAGACATCGAGTCCCCCTTGGCCGCGGCTGACCCAGACCTCCGTGCGCACGCCGTCCACTTCCAGCCGGTGCAGCGCGCCCTGCCCGACGCCACTGAGCGAGACGTGGTGCTCGACGCCGTCGACGGCCATCGTGAACGAGCCATCCGCGTGTTCCTGGATCGTTAGATCTCGGTGCTCCGGACCGACGGTTAGAGAGAGCTTCTTCGCCATCCCACCTCCAGCGGCGATCGCTTGCCGCGCGCATACATGCCCCAGGCGCGGCTGCGTGCCCTGTTGCCGTTCAAGCGCGGCTCCGCGCTGCCCAACTCCCCATCCCGGCTCAGGAAGGCCGCGGCGGCGAAGGCCGCCGCCAAGACTGTGTCCGGTCGCTCGCGGCCCAAGTCAAACGACTCCTCCATGTAGTCCGTGGTGATGTTGCCGGCGATGAAGCTGGCGTCGTCCAGCATCGCCAAGTGGAAGGGGATGCTGGTGGAGATGCCGAGTACCTCGAATTCCCGCAGAGCGCGCTTCATGCGCTCGCGACACTGCTCACGATCCTCGCCCCAGGTGATCAGCTTTGCCAGCAGCGAGTCGTAGTGCACGTTGACTTCCATGCCCGCGTGCATCATCCCGTCGACGCGGACACCCGGCCCGGATGGCTCGCGATAGAAGGGCACCTTGCCGGTGCTGGGCAGGTAGCCGGTGAAGGGATCCTCCGCGATGATGCGGCACTCCATCGCCCAGCCGCGTATCGGCCGCTCGTCGCTCGTGTAGCCGATCGGCTCGCCGGCGGCGACGCGTAGCTGGTCGGCCACCAGGTCGACACCGCGCACCATCTCGGTCACGGGGTGCTCAACCTGCAGCCGGGTGTTCATCTCCAGGAAGGCGAACTCATCTTCGCCGTAGACGAGGAACTCCACCGTCCCCGCATTGACGTAGCCGGTGGCCCGGGCCACGTTGGCGGCCGCGGTCTCCAGGTGCTCCCGCAGCTCCGGCGTCACCGCCATCGACGGCGCCTCTTCGATCAGCTTCTGCCGCCGACGTTGAATCGAGCATTCCCGCTCGCCCAGCGTCACGACATTGCCGTGCGTGTCGGCGATCAACTGCACCTCGATGTGGCGCGCCGGACTGATGTATTTCTCGATGAAGACGGCGTCGTCGCCGAAGGCAGCCCGCGCCTCGTCCTTGGCGTTGCGCATCGCGCGTTCCAGCTCGTCGGCTTTGCCGACGATGCGGATGCCCTTGCCGCCGCCTCCCGCCGACGCCTTGATCGCGACCGGGTAGCCGATCTCGCCGGCGATCTGCCGCGCCTCCGCCACATCCGTGATGGGATCGATCGTGCCCGGCACAATCGGCACACCGGCCGCCTTCATCGCGCGCCGCGACTCGATTTTGTCACCCATCTGCTGCATCGAGGCGGCCGAAGGGCCGATGAAGGTGATGCCCGCCTCTTCGCAGGCGGTCACGAACGATGCGTTTTCGGCTAGGAAGCCGTAGCCGGGATGGATCGCATCGACACCCGCGGCTTTGGCCACCTCAAGAATGCGCTCCATGTTGAGGTAGGAATCGATGGAAGGGGCTGGGCCGATGCAGTACGACTCGTCCGCCAGCCGCACGTGCGGCAAGTCGGCGTCGACATCGGAGTGGATCGCGACCGTGCTCACGCCGATATCGCGCGCGCCGCGAATCACCCGGACGGCGATCTCGCCGCGGTTGGCGACGAGCAACTTCTTGAACGGCGGGGTCGATCCCAAATCGAGCATCCCTTCCCCCCGTCTTCACGCGCGGTTCACAACCGTGGTGGAGGCGGAAGACCGTCTCGCCCTCGCGCTGTGGTCGAGCATAAGCCTCGCCGCACCTAGGGGCCTATAGAGGTTACCGATAAGTCCGTCGGGACATAACTTCGTACCCGAGAACCTCGCCGAGCCTAGAGCCGGCGTTCCTCAACCTCTTTGCCCAATTCGGTCAGAAAGGCCTCCACACTCTGCACGCCAAGGTCCTCGCCGCCGCGTTTGCGCACGGCGACCGACTCGCCCTCCTGCTCCGTGTCTCCCACGACGAGCAGGTACGGGATCTTCTGTAACTGGCCGGTGCGAATCTTCGCCTGCATGCGATCGCCGCCTTCATCCACATCGACACGCAGCCCCGCCGCCTTGGCCTGCGCCGCGACCGAGCGAGCATAGTCGAAGTGGCGATCCGCGATCGGGATCAGGCGGGCCTGTATCGGTGCCAGCCAGGCCGGGAAGTTGCCTGCGAAGTGCTCAATCAGCACGCCGATGAAACGCTCCGTCGTGCCCGTCACGGCCCGGTGCAGCACCACCGGCGTGTGTTTCGCGCCGTCCTCGCCGATATAGGTGCAGCCCAACCGCTCAGGCTGGATCAGATCGACTTGGATCGTGCTTAGTTGCCACTCACGGCCGAGCGCGTCGAGCGCGAAGAAGTCCGCCTTCGGTCCGTAGAACGCCGCCTCGCCCTCCTCCTCGGTGAATTCCAGGCCCGACTCCTGCATCGCCTCGCGCAGCACATCGACGGCCTCTTCCCAGCGTTCGGGCGCCTCCACGTACTTGCCGTCGCGCCCCGGCAGCGACAGCGCCACGCGTAGATCGAGGCCGAAAACCTCCATCTCCTCCCGCACGATCTCCAGCGAGAGCGCGAATTCACCCTTGACCTGCTCCGGCGTGCAGAAGATGTGGCAGTCGTCCTGCGTGAGCGAGCGCACGCGTGTGAGGCCGCTCAAGACACCGGAGCGTTCGTAGCGGTAGAGCGTCGCGAACTCGCTGAAGCGGCGGGGCAGCTCCCGATAGGAGTGCAACTCCGCGTTGTAGAGCGTCATGTGCGACGGGCAGTTCATCGGCTTGAGGTAGTACACGTTCTCGCCCTCCGTCATGGGCGGGAACATGGCGCCATCGTAGTTCTCGAGGTGGCCTGACTTCTCGTACAGCTGACGCTTGGCCAGGTGCCCGGTCCAAACGTGTTCGAAGCCCTTCCGCGTCTGCAGCTCGCGCGTATAGGTCTCGAGTTCATGCCGCAGGGTCTCTCCCTTCGGCAGGAAGAGCGGCAACCCCGTTCCCACATCCTCCGAGAAGGTGAACAGCCCCAGCTCGCGCCCCAGGCGACGATGATCCCGCCGCGCCGCCTCCTCCAGTCGCTCCAGGTGGGCGGCCAGCTCGTCCTTCGTGGCGAACAGCGCGCCGTACACGCGCTGTAGTTGTGGCCGCTTCTCGTCGCCGCGCCAGTACGCTCCCGCCACGCTCATCAGCTTGAACGCGCCGATCTGCTTGGTGTGCTCCACGTGCCCGCCCCGACAGAGGTCCGTGAACTCCGCGTGCGTACAGGTCCCCACGGCGGAGGCGTCCTCCGTGAACTGGTCGATCAGTTCCAGCTTGAACGGCTGGTCGGCGAACTGCTCACGAGCCGTCGCCGCATCCACTTCGTCCCAGACGAACTTGTGGCTGCGCTTTAGCTCGCGCTTCATGCGCTTCTCGATCTCTTTCAGATCGTCCGGCGTCAGCGGGCGTGGCAGCAGAAAGTCGTAGTAAAAGCCCGTCGCGATTGGCGGGCCGATGCCCAGCTTCGCCTCAGGGAAGATCTGCAGCATGACTTGCGCCAACACGTGCGCCGCCGAATGGCGTTGCCGTCGCAGCCACTCCTCAGGCTCCACGTCGGCCTTCGCCGCCACGGCCTCGCCGACGACTGCCCCGTCGATCGCGACCTCGCTGTCGATTTCCAACTGCTCATCTGCCATGACTCTCCTGCTCTCCAACGCGGCCGGTGCTCGCCGCCGAGGCCGCCCCGTGCGCGGGGATCCTTGAGCGCGGCCGACAACCCGACCGGACGCGAATACCCTGCAACGTGGTTGCTCCCGCGGGACGCGGGAGCAACAAACAAAAAACCCCGTCCGCAATGGGACGGGGTTCGCCCGTGGTTCCACCCATCTTCATCCTTCGTCGAATCGCGCCGATCGGCCGATCAACAAAAGAACTCAGGGAGCCCGCTAACGGGGGCCAGACCGGACGGCCTACTGCCTCAGGGAGGGTTCGGACCGCCGCTCGGAGGGGGTACGCGTTCCGGGTCGATACGGGCTTGCAGCGACCGCCCGCTCTCTTGCAATCGACCGAGTGGCGCGCGCATGTCCTCGTCAACGCGTTGTCGTGGTGGGCGATACTGGATTCGAACCAGTGACCTCTACGATGTCAACGTAGCGCTCTAGCCGACTGAGCTAACCGCCCCCGGTTGCTGGTGCCATCCTATGCGATTCGGTGGCTCGGGCGAATCGCGCAGGACAGCCCACGCATGCCGCCTTCGCGCCCATCGGTGGCGCCGTGAGCCTTTGTGACCAGAACGTGGCGGCGCAGGCTCTTCACGTTGACCGCTGCAGGCCCGATCGGTAGTGTTCGGCATCGCAGGCGTGTACGCTCTGCTGAGCAATTTGCAGATCGCGTGTTGCCCAGGAGTCTGACGCGGACCCCCGGACACCACGAAATCAGGAGAGGTGGGGCCGCTAGCTCAATTGGCAGAGCAGCTGACTCTTAATCAGCCGGTTCGGGGTTCGAGTCCCTGGCGGCTCACCAGCTCACTGCCGTCTTGGGCGTGTTCGCCCCGCTCACCCGCTCGTGTCGCCAAAGGGGAAGTGTCGGAATTGGCAGACGAGCATGATTTAGGATCATGTGCCGCAAGGCGTAGGAGTTCGAGTCTCCTCTTCCCCACCAGCGCGGCTCGCAGCAACGGATTTAGAGAACGCAGGAGCACCTGATGGCGGAACCGCTGCTGAAGGTCGTAGACCTTGAGACCAATTTCTTCACCTCCGAAGGTGTTGTCCACGCCGTTGATGGCGTCTCCTACGAGATGCAGGCTGGCGAAACATTGGGCTTGGTGGGTGAGAGCGGCTCCGGCAAGTCCGTCTCCGCGCTTTCACTCATGCGTCTGATCCCCAGCCCGCCGGGCAAAATCACTGCGGGTGAAGTCTGGTTCGACGGCGAAAACATCCTCGAAGTCGAGGAGAAGCGCATCCGCGAGATTCGCGGCAACGACATCGCCATGGTCTTCCAGGAGCCCATGACCTCGCTCAACCCGGTCCTGACGATCGGCCGTCAGCTGACGGAGGCGCTCCAGCTCCACCTCAACCACTCCATGTCCGAGGCCAACGCGCGCGCCGTGGAGTTGCTCCACATGGTCGGCATTCCCGCCGCTGAGGAACGCCTCTTCGACTATCCCCACCAATTCTCCGGCGGCATGCGTCAACGCGTGATGATCGCGATGGCGCTGTCCTGCGACCCCAAGCTGTTGCTCGCCGACGAGCCCACGACGGCGCTGGACGTCACGATCCAGGCGCAGGTCCTGGAAGTCATGGCCCGCCTCAGCCGCGAGTTGGGCACGGCGGTGATTGTGATTACGCACAACCTCGGCGTCGTGGCCCGCTATGCGGACCGCGTCAACGTCATGTACGGCGGCCGCATCGTGGAGATGGGCCCCGCGACGGACATCTATCACGAGCCGCGTCACGCCTACACACTGGGCTTGTTGGAGTCCGTGCCGCGGCTCGATGCACGTGAAGGGCGCTTGATTCCAATCGAGGGATCACCGCCGGACCTGACGAACCTGCCGGTCGGATGCGCGTTCGCGCCCCGCTGCCGGTTCGCCACTGATCAGTGCCGCGAGGAGCGGCCCGAACTTGTCGAGGTCGCGCCGGACCACCTTGCCGCTTGCTGGCACTTCGATGAAGTGTTGGACGAGGCGAGACAGAAGACGACGGCGGGAGCGGAGGCCTAAGCATGGTGACCAACAACGAAGACACTCGGCCCGATGATGCCGGCGTCGAAACCGCCGCTGGCACCGTCACCCCTGAGCAGCTGCGCGAGGCGGCGGCGACCGCGGCCCGCGGTGCCGCCGCGGCGACGGCGACCAGCTCTCCCGACAACGTCGGCCGCAATGAGCCGTACACGAACCGCCTGGTTGAGGTCAAGGGCCTCAAGATGTTCTTCCCGGTCACGTCCGGGCTCTTCGTGCAGCGCAAGGTCGCGGACGTCAAGGCGGTCGACGGTCTCTCGTTCCACATCAATGAGGGTGAGACGCTTGGTCTCGTCGGCGAGTCGGGCTGTGGCAAGTCCACGACCGGACGTGCGATCCTCCAACTCTACAAGCCGACCGCAGGAGAGGTTTGGATGCACAGGCCGCAGCACGCCCGTGCCATCGGTACGGCCGAGGATGCGGGCACCGTTTCGGCGGGCGACGACACCGACGCCGGGCGTGTCGATCTGGTCAGCCTCAAAGGCCGCGCACTGCGCCGCTACCGCCGCCAGATGCAGATGATTTTCCAAGACCCCTACGCCTCCTTGAATCCGCGCATGAGCGTGGGCGCCATTGTGGGCGAGCCGATGCAGATTCACGGCCTGCACAAAGGACGCCGCAAAGAGCGCGTGCGCGAGATCCTGGACACCGTGGGGCTGAACCCGTTCTTCGCCAGCCGCTACCCGCACGAGTTCTCCGGCGGCCAGCGTCAGCGCATCGGTATCGCCCGTGCTCTCGCCGTTGAGCCAGCCTTCATCGTCGCCGACGAGCCGGTCTCGGCACTTGATGTCTCCATTCAGGCCCAGATCATCAACCTGATGGAAGACCTGCAGGCGGACTACGGGCTGACGTACCTCTTCATCGCCCATGACCTCTCGGTCGTGCGCCACATCAGTCATCGCATCGCGGTCATGTACCTGGGCAAGATTGTCGAGCTCTCCGACAGCGACTCGCTCTACGAAAATCCTCTGCACCCCTACACCCAGGCGCTGATCTCGGCGGTCCCGATTCCCGACCCCACGATTGAGCGCCAGCGCGAGCGCATCATCCTCACCGGTGACGTGCCCAGCCCGCTCAATCCGCCCTCGGGTTGCAACTTCCACACACGCTGCCCGATCGCGATCGACGTCTGTCGCGAAGAGGATCCCGAGTGGCGCGAAGTGCAGCCGGACCACTATGTGAAGTGCCACCGGGTCTAGTTCCGGTGTCGAAGTGACGCGAATCACAGCAGATCGAAGAGGCGGGGCTCCGGCCCCGCCTCGTTCTTGTTCCGCGCATGCGCTAGGCGATCTCAGCCGGCCGGCGCCCTAGCGCACCGCCAGACCGCGCATCTCTCGCATCTGCTCCGTGTGTGTTCCCACGTGCCACATCGTGAAGACGGTGTACTCCCGCGCGTTCAAGGGTCCCAAGATTCGGTGCACGACCCGCACATCGTCATCGATGCCGGCGTCGCACGTTTCGACCTGCGCGACAAAGCGACCCACGAACTCCGCCACCCGCGACGCGGCCTCGGCAAAGGACGGATCATCGGCGTAGAAGGCCTGGTCTGACCCGAGGTCGGTCGAACCGGCTGCCGTCGCCCTGCCCAGCGCGTTGGTGGCGTTCTCCAGCCAGGCTCCGACGTGATTGAGCAGGTGCCACGGCGACCAATCGCCGTCTTGCGGTCCCGCCGGCGCGTCGGCTGGCGTCAGTCCCGCGCTGGCATCCTCCCAGGCGCTGCGCATCGTCTGTGCCCGCTCGAACAGGGCCTCCCAACTGGCTGAAGCGGCGTCGTCGACGACGTTCGCCTTTAGCCGTTCGATCGGGTCTCCCGTCATGCTCAATCCTCCATCTTCCGCATCGACTGAAGTTGCGCCGCGTGCTCGCTGAGGTGGGCGATCGTGATCCCCACCACCTGGCGCGTCGTCAACGGCCCAATCCCGGACGCGATCACAGGACCGCGTTCCGGCAGCTTGGCCACCGTGTTCGTCGCCATTCGCATCTCCTCCGCCCAGCGCTCTTGCTCCCGCGCGACACGCACCAGATCGGGATCGCCCGGCAGGAAATTCTCGTCGCTCAGGCCGGCCTCCTGCGACACACAGACGCTCGCCAGCGCGCCTGATGCGAGACGGAGCCAATTGACCGCGTGACTGCTGAGGTCCAAGGCCGACCACTCCCCGTCGCGCAGTTCGACGGCCAGTTCGGACGGCAACCCAGCGAGTGCTTCCTGCCAGGTCGATTGAGCTTCCGCCAGGCCCACGCGCAGTTCGCTCCAGGCGCTCGCCTGTGACGACTCGAGCAGCGCGACGACATCGGCCGGCAGCGCCGGCGGTTCGCTTGCCTCGGCCATGGCTCCCCCAGTCGTCAGTGCTCGTGATTACGCAGCAGCGTATCCTAAGCCGTCCACCAGGATGCTCCGCGCGACGTGCTCGCCTACCAACGCCGCGACTGCAACTTCGTCTCTGCCGAAATATTGTTCTAGGCCGGATAATCAGGCGTGCGTTGCGCGCTTGCGCCGCGGCGCATCGAGCGAGTTAGAGCCTGGATGCCAGAGCCCGATTCACCAACGCGCGATGCGACGTCCACCGCGTCGAATCCTGCGTCGCCTGTCGACCTCCCGCCACCGCCTCCGCGGAGAGAGCCCGAGAAGAGCGGTTTCGGCGCCACCTTCTCCGCTCTCCACGAGCGCGACTTCGCCTGGTACTTCGCCGGCAACATCGCCTTTTTCATGGCCATGCAGATGCAGATGCTGCTGCGCGGCTTCCTCGCCTTCGAACTGACCGACGCCGCCTCCGCCCTCGGCTACATGGCCGCCACGATGGCCGTGCCCATGTTGATCGCCGCCCCATTCGGCGGGGTCGTGGCCGACCGCGTCAACAAGCGCTTGCTCTTGATCGTGACCCAGACCGCCGCCGCTGCGATGAGCCTGCTGATCGGTCTCCTGATCCTCCTCGACATGATCACCTTCTGGCACCTGCTTGCGATCTCGCTCGTCACCGGCATCATCTTCTCGTTCAACATGCCCGCTCGGCAGGCCCTCGTGCCGCAGTTGGTGCCCCAGCACAAGCTGATGAACGCGATCTCGCTGCAGCAGGCGGGCATGAACGCCACTCGCATCCTCGCCCCCGCGATTGCCGGGGCGCTGATCGTGCCGTTCGGCGTCGGCCTGGTTTACATGCTCACGTTCGGTATGTTCCTGCTCGCCGTCGCCTCCGAGTTCCACCTGCCCGAACACGGCATGAAGGCGGTGCGCGACTCGAAACCGCTGCGACGCGCCTTGCGTGAGGATCTGGGCGAGGGCTTCAAGTTCATCTGGCACACGCCCCTGATCCGCAGCCTGATGTTGCTCGGCCTCGCCTTCCCGCTCTTCGGCTTCCCGCTGCAACAGATGCTGCCGGTTTTCGCTAAGGACGTCTTCGACGTCGGTCCGGGTGGGCTTGGCGTGCTCTCGGTCAGCACCGGCATCGGCGGGCTGATCGGCGCGCTTGCCGCGGCCAACATGGATCGCGTCCCGCGCAAGGGCCTGCTGATGTTCATTGGCGGCATCTGGATGGGCGGTATGTACGTCGCCTTCACGCAGTCGCCCGGCTTCATCCCCGCTCTGGTCTTCCTGGGGTTGGGCAACATCGGCGGCATGATCTTCCAGACCACCAACAACACCGTGATTCAGTCCAGCATCCCCGCGGAACTCCGCGGCCGCGTCATGTCGGTCATGATGATGTCGTTCGGGCTGATGCCGCTCGGCGTGCTGCCGGTAACGCAGGCCGCCGAGCATTTCGGCGCGCGAACCGCCGTTGCCATCTCCTCCGGACTGCTCGTCGTCATGATGGTGCTGTTCTTCCTCGGCAGCCGACGGCTGCGCACCTTGCGACTCCACCAACTCGCCCACGTCAAATACTCGCCCGCGCAAGCCGCGAAACTTGTCGCAGAAGGCAAGATCAGCCAGAAAGAAGCCGACAGGCTGACCGGCGAAACGGAGCGTGTCGGCGGTGCCCCGCCGGCAGGACCGGCGAGCCGTCCCACTGCCGACCCCCCACTCGTGCTCCCCCCACCAGCGGGCGGGCGACCGGATCCGCCTCCAAGTGTGTCGCCCGTGCCCGCCGCTTCTGCGGCACAAGCGTCGCTCGCGAGCCCGCCGTACCAGGCGCGCTCACCCGACCTGGTTCCGGTCCCGGTCGTCGCCGCTGTCGACCCGCCGCATCCATCCCGTTATGGCCAGACCAGCGCCGCCCAGAAACTCGCGCAGCGCTGGCGCCGCCCCGCCGTGCTTACCTCCGCCTTCGGCGTCGGCATGGTGCTGGGATTCGGCGCCACGACGTCCGGTGAATTACTGCGTGCGGCACGGAGCTGGATCGCCGCGCGGCTCGACCCCGATAACTAGTCGCCTCCGGCACGATGTTCGGGCTCACCTGCCTCAGCCGCCTTACGCCTCCGGACCGATCCCCCGGCGGCCCTGTCGCGTTGTGCGCTCCTCGGCAGCGCCCAGGGCTCGCACAGCCGGCACGAACAGGAACAGCGTCAGCGAGACCGCTACCGCCACGAGCCCCATCACAAGCAACCCGTTGCGCGCCCCGATCGTGTCCGCCAACACCCCCGCCACCAGCGCCCCGATGGGGATCATGCCACGGCCAAAGTTCATTAGGCTCATCGCCCGCCCGGCCATCTCGTTGGGAGCCAGGCTGAGCATCGTCAGGTTATTGAGCGACATGAAGGAGACGTTGGAGCCGCCGATCGCGATGAGCACGGCGGTGATTAACCCCAATTCGGGCGACGCCGCGAGCCCGATCAGCAGCGCGCCGCTCAGAGCCAGCAGCCCCAGCATCACCAGCCCATGGCTGGGCAAGCTGCGCAGTGACGCGATCGCGAATGACCCAACCACGGCGCCCACGCCGGTCGCGGCCGCGAGATAGCCGACGAACGCACGATCGCGGTCGAGCTCGTCCAGCACCAGAATCGGCAGGAAGACTGACTGGTAGGGCAGCACGATCATGAACATCGCCGCGCCCACGAGCACGACGACGAGCGGCTGTTTCGCGTCGATTGCCCAGCGCGCCCCCTCCTTCGTGCTTTGCCAGATCGACGCCGTGGCCGCCTGCGCCTTCTGCACCGGTCGCGTGTCCGCCCGCATGCCGAGCAGCAGCAAGATCGAGACGCCATAGCAGATTGCCATGATGCCGTAGATGACTTCGAACGACGTCACCGCCAGCAAGACCCCGCCGAACACGCCGCCCACGATCCGCATGCTGTGCTGGGCGGTCTGGCTCATCGCGACGGCGCTACGCAGCGCCGCCGGCGGCACCAGCGACGGCAGCACGGCCTGGCGCGCGGGCTGGAAGAAGGCGATGTTGACCCCCTGGAGCGCGACCAGCGCGATCACATGCCAGGCCTCGATCACATCGCTCAGCAGCAGCGGCACCAGCGCGAGCGCGGTCAGAGCGTTGACGAACTGTGAGAGAACCAGCACCCTGCGCCGCGGGTAGCGGTCGATCAGGGAGCCCGCGAACATGCCTAGGATCAGGTTGGGCGCCATCCTCGCCGCGATCACCGATCCCACAAGGAAGCCGGACCCGGTCAGCTCGAAGATGAGTACCGGCCGCGCGACTTGGTCCATCCACTGCGCCGCCGCTCGCGAGACCAGCGCGAACCAGAGCAACCGAAAGTCGCGGTAACGGAACGGGACCCAAACGCCGGAATCTGCGCGAGAGGAGTCGTGGATAGGAGAATCGTCGCCATTGGCGGCGGGTGGAGAGGGTTCGCGACTCGGGGGCGTTAGGGCGTCTCCTCTTCGCGCGAAGGACGGCCGCCCATCAGCTCTGCCAGTCCGGACCGCGAGAACTCGTCCGACTGCGTGAAATTAATAATCACCCGTTCGCGGTCTTCGACCGCTTGTGCGGCGTCGGCGACTTGCGGCGCGATGTCGTGCGGGATTTGGAGAGCGCCGTGCTTGTCGGCGTGCAGCAGGTCGCCGGGATGCACGGTGATGCCGCCCACCGTCACCGGGCCACCGAACTCCACCAGGTGCACGTAGGCGTGCGAGACCAGCAGTTCCTTGGCCAGGAACTGGAAGCCCAGCTCTTCCACCTCGTCCAGGTCACGCACCCCCCCGTCCGTGATCAATCCGACCGCGCCCAGCGCTTTGTGGATGTTGCCGTTGACTTCGCCCCACAACGATCCGATCGGGGGCTGATCGAGATCCTGGATCACAATGATGCGCGGCGCCGGGATCGATTCGATGAACGCATGCCAGTCCAGCGCCGAGACCGACTCCGGATCGTCCGCGGGCGGGATCGAGGCACGGATCTTTGCGGTCGTGGCGTACCCCACGATCGGTGGCAGGTCGGGGAAGCGGCAAAGGATGTCCGGCGTCATGAAGCCCGACATTCGGGAGCGGACGTTGAACGTCTCGATCGCATTCGCGATGGCCGGCGAGGGCCAGGCGCGTAGCGCGGCCAGTTGTTCGTCATTCAGCAGCGACGGCATGTCGGTGACCCTCCGGTCGCAAGATCGGTCGTGTGAGTACGAGAGGCGAGCTAGCTCTTCTTCGCCGCCTCGGCGACGCCCTCGAAGTCGATCGGCACGTACTCGGTGCGGCCTGTCCCGAACGGCTCCAGCTGTCCCTTGAAGGTGGCCGGCATGATTCGGACCAAGTCTTCCGGCGTGAAGCCGCCGCGCTGCGTCATGATCAACTTCTCGCGCGGCTGCTGGTACAGCGCCAACCGCTCTCCGCCCAGCGCGATCACCTGCCCTGTGATCCACTTCGCCTCGTCCGACACTAGATACGTGAACAGCGGGGCCACCTGCGCGGCCGAACCCATCGAGCTGCCGGACGGGATCTTGGTCTCGTCGAACTCCTCCACGGTCTGCTGGCCCGGAATGCTCGCGATCATGCGCGTGAAGGCCGCCGGTATGACGCTGTTCACGTTCACGCCATAGCGCGACAGCTCTACCGCCATGCTGTACGTCATCGACGCGATGCCGCCCTTGGCCCCCGCGTAGTTGGTCTGGCCGAAGGCGCCCTCGTGCGAGACGGAGCTGACGGTGACCAGGCTGCCGAAGCGCTGCGCCCGCATGGCGCGTCCCGCCGCGCGCGCCACGTAGAACGTGCCGTTCATGTGCACATTGAGTACGTCATGCCACTCATCGTCGCCCATGTTGACGAGGGCCCGGTCGCGTAGGATGCCGGCCGCCGTGATCGCGAAGTCGATCTTGCCGTAGGTGTCGATGCAGGCCTCGACCATGCCGTCGCAGTCGGCGGAGTTGGTCACGTTCGCCATCACGCCGACCGCCTCGCCCCCGGACGCCTTGATCTCGTCCGCCTTCTGCTGCGCGACGGATGCCTCTTCGCCCGAGCCATCGAGCGAGGCGCCGAGATCGGCCACGACCACCTGGGCCCCCTCCGCCGCCAGCATCGACGCCGTGGCGCCCGCGATACCCCGTCCGCCACCCGTGATCACGCCAGATTTCCCGTCGAGCAGGCCCATCCCGAACTCCTTCGCAAGTGTCAGCAGTTGTTGGCGGCGCCGAATCGCCGCACGGCGAGACTATCATCGCGCGCGGCTGCGCTCGACTGGCACGGCAGCTCGCCGCCCGGCGAGAGTGGACGCTCGGATGGGTCGCGATCGATACGGAACTAGGGAGTGAGCGTGAAGTGACGTTCCAGCATTTCAGGCTTCAGGATCGTCACGCGCTGGCGTCGCACGTCGACGATGTCCTCGTGCCGCCAGGCCTGGAGCTGCTTGTTCACTGCCACGCGGCTCGCGCCGATCATGCTGGCCAGGTCCTGCTGGCTCACGCGCAGGCCGATCTCCACGCCGCCGTGCTCGCCGTCGATCCCGTGTTCCCGCGCCAGGATCAGTAGCCGACGTGCCAAGCGGCCGGGCACGTCCAACAGGTACGCGTCCTGGATCGACAGATTGGTTTGCCGCAGTCGCTTGACGAGCACATCCATGATCGCGCGCATCGCTTGCGGATGGGCGGCCAGGACGTCTTGGAAATCCTGCCGGCTGAGGCTGAACATCTCCGTGTCTTCCAGCGTCGTCGCGGAGGCCGAACGACGCTCGTCGTCCAGCAGCGACATCTCGCCGAAGATGTCGCCGGTGCGATGAATCGCCAGCACGACCTCACGCCCGTCCGTCGAGGGGATGAAGATCTTCACGGCGCCGCTGATGATGATGTACATCATCGATCCAACGTCGTCGGCATGGAAGATGGCTGTTCCCGTGCGGAAGCGCAGCGGCCGGAGCTTACGGGAGAGCTCCCCGAGCAGTGCGGGCGGCATGTTGCGGAAAAGCGGCACGATCCGCAGCAGTTCGGACTTGTCGCCTTCGCGGGGTTGAGTCACCATCGCTTGGCAGATCCGTTTCTGGCGGCTCGCCAGCCAATCAAAGACCGCAAGGTGGCCGCTCCGCAGCACTGTAACACTGCCACCGCTGCTGACTAGGGTGTCGGACCCGAGCGGCGGGTGGGCTTGGGCAAACCCTGACGGGGCTTTCCGTCAGGGTTTGGAGAACGCGCGATGGACTTCCGGCTCAATGAGGATCTACAGCGCTTCCAGAGCGAAGTCGACGACTTCATCGCCACCGGCCTGCCGGCTGGCTGGGACGACCCGTCGCTCGACTTCGACGCCGGGCTCGCCGTCGAGCGCCAGGTCATGATTCGCCTTGCGGAGAAACACTGGCTCGCCTTGCCCTGGCCGGAGGAGTACGGCGGCCTTGGCGCGACACCGCTTCAGCAGATGGTCTTCAACGAGTCGATCGCGTATAACCGCGTGCCCGGCGCGGTCAACATGGGCGTCGCCTGGGTCGGGCCCGTGGTCATGCTCTACGGCACCGACGACCAGAAGGAGCGCTATCTCTCGCGCATCGGTGACGGTAGCGACCTCTGGTGCACCCTCTATTCCGAGCCGGGATCGGGCTCGGACCTGGCCTCGATGCAGACCCGCGCCGTGCGCGACGGCGACGAATACGTGATCAACGGCCAGAAGATCTGGACCTCCTTCGGGCACTACGCTGACTGGGGCTGGCTGGCCGCGCGCACAGACCCGGACGTACCCAAGCACAAAGGCCTTTCCACTTTCGCGATCGACATGAAGACGCCCGGCATCGAGATCCGACCCCTGACCAATATGGCCGGCTCGCACGAGTTCAACGAGATCTTCTTCGAGGACGTGCGCATCCCGGCCACGCAACTCGTCGGCGAGGAGAACCGCGGCTGGTACCACGTCGCTGTCGGCCTCGATTTTGAGCGCTCGTCGATCGGCGCGGTCTCCGTCGCGCGACGCGACATCGACGATCTGACCGCCTGGACACGCAACGAACGTCGCGGCGCGCACCGCCTGGTCGACAAGCTGGGCGTGCGCGGCCTGCTGGCGGATCTGACCGTCTCCTCAGAGGTCGGCCGGTTGATGGCCTACAACGTCGCTTGGATGCAGAACGCGGGCGGCGTCCCCACGCGCGAGGCCAATATCACCAAGCTCTACATGGCCGAGCTGCAGCAGCGCGTCCAACTCGGTGCGCTCAACATCGCCGGGCTGCCGGGCACGCTTGGGCCCGGCGACCCCGCCGCCGCATTGGGAGGAGCGCTGCAGTACAGCTTCCTACGCTCGATCGCCAACACGATCGAGGGCGGTACTTCGGAGATTCAGCGCAACGTGATCGCGACGCGCGGGCTCGGCTTGCCGCGCGAGTAGTGAGCTTCAGTCCGTCTCAATCTGTTTGCGCCGCGCACGCCTCGTTCGTCGTGGCGCGCAGTGGGGGCCGGGCGAACCACCAGCGCATCCGACGCCGGACCACCGCTCTAGCCCGACCCTTGAACGGGGTCCGGCTACGCCGCAGCCCGGAACCGGCACACCCCTCGTCGCGGCGTCGCGACGTTGGCCCGCTGTGGAGCGCGTGTGCGGTTGGGCATCGGTCGCGGCAGGAACGACGGGGGATGCGTAGCAGCGGCCTGGCGCTGCGTCTCGGCCGGCCCGGCCAGCGCGCCGCTGCGCCATTGCCAGACGAAGTAGCAGAGCGCCAACGCGGTAAGCCCGCTGAGGACGACGACTTGCAGCATGGAGCACCTCGTTCGTCACTGCCGGAGTCGAACATCTGTTCGACCGGAGGCACACTATAGGACTATTGTTCGGATCAGATCAAGTGTTCTACTAGTGCGATCCGGCAACGTTTACACAGGGGATCCGGCGTACTCTGCGGGACCGGAGGCCTGCCCATGACCGACTATGAAACCATCCTTCTCGACGTTGAGGATCGCGTCGCCCGCATCACCCTCAACCGGCCCGAGAAGCTCAACGCCATCTCGCGCCAGCTCCAGAACGACGTGCTCGACGCCTTGGCGTCGGCCGAGGCCGACCCAGCGGTTCGCGTCGCGGTGATCAGCGGGGCGGGTCGCGCCTTCTCGGCCGGATACGACGTCAGACGCGGCACGGACGAAGGGCATGGCCACTCCGAAGGCGGCGTTGGCGCCGCGCAAGCCCGTTCGATCGCGGCGGACCGCGACGGGTTGGAGTCGTTCCTACGTGGCTGGTTCCAGATCTGGGACCTGCGTCTGCCGGTCATCGCCAAGGTGCACGGCTACTGCCTCGCCGGCGGCACGCAGTTCGCCAGCATCTGCGACGTCACGTTCACCTCCGACGATGCCCGTGTTGGTGCGCCGCAGCTTCCCCTCGGCGCGGGCTTCGTCGCCTCGTTCTGGGCCTGGCACGTCGGCGGTAAGCGGGCCAAGGAACTCTTCTTCCCCGTCGGCAGCATGATCACGGGAGCCGAAGCGGCCGAGATGGGTTTGTTCAATCGAGCGGTGCCCGCGGCTCAACTCGACGAGGTCGTCGACGAGTACGTGGCCCGCATCGCCAAGACACCCAAGGAGATCCTGGCCCTGCAGAAGCAGGCGATTAACCGCGTCGAAGAGGCGCGCGGCTTCCGTGCCGCGCTGATGCAGGCCGTCGAGGTCGACGCCATCGCCCACTTCTCGCCGCCGGTCTTGGAAATGAACCGTCGCATCCGCGAGAACGGCTTGAAGGCGGCGCTTCAGCAGTGGCAGGACGAAGGCTACGAGCCTGGGAGCTGAGCGGGTGCCGTCATCCGACCTTGCCGACGGCGAATCCGACCCCACCACCTGGGCCGAGGCCAACCTGCCTTCCGAGCAGGCGGCGGGCCTGATCGCCCTCGCCGACGGGCTCTGCCAAATCGGCCGCCTGCGCGACGGCAACCACGCCGGCCAGTTCTCAGTCTTCAACTTCCTGCTGCGGGCCGCCTACGAGGAGCCGGCGAGCGGAAGCTCGGATCGCCCTCTGGTCATCCTCATGCAGGCTGGCGTCTTCCGCCGCCACGCCTGGTACGCGCGCCTCTACTGGCCCAACGACGACCGGCCGCTACGCGTCGAACTGCCCTCGCCGATCGACAAGGGTTGGTTCTGGTGGCCCGACATCGAGGAGATTGCCAAGCGCCTGGCCGGCGAGGACGTGTGGCGGCAAACCGTCGGTCAGCCCTGGCAGACACGCGCCGCCGAGATCGCGGCCGACCTGCAAACGGCGGAGCTGTTCAAAATCCGACGCTGAATACGCTGGCCAGAGCCTCCCCCAGGTCAGTCGAGGCCGGCTAGGAAATCGCCCAACAGTTCCGCCAGCCGTTCCGGCTGCTCTGCGGGAATACCGTGCCCACAACCCTCGATGAACTCCAGCCGCGATCCGCTGATCCGCCGCGACATGATCACGCTTCCACCCGGTGGCGTGAGCTGGTCTTCCAGGCCCTGCACGATCAGGGTGGGCCGCTCAATCTGGGCCAGGTCCTCGGTGTAGCTGTAGTCGCTCACGGCGCGACAGGCAGCCGCATAGCAAGCCGGATCGTTGCGCGCGGCCGTGACCTCGGCCGCCTCCGCGATCTCCGCGACGTGTGACTCGGCGTAGTCCTTGGAATACGAGATCGAGGGACCGCCACTCTCCTTCATCAAGGCAGCCATCCCTTCGCGTTCGACCAACGCAGCACGGCGCTGCCATCCGCTCCGGCCCGCCTCGCCCACCTCGCTTGAGGTACTCATCAGCACCAGGCCGCGCGTCCGCTGCGGGAAGTCCAGCGCGAAGCGCTGGGCGATCACCCCGCCCATCGAGATCCCGGCGACGACGGCTTCGTCGATCGAGAGTGCGTCCAGCAAGCCCGCGAGATCCTGCGCCCACACCTCGGGTGACAGCGGTCCGCTGCGATCCGACTGGCCAAACCCGCGCACGTCCCAGCGCAGCACGCGATGCCGATCGTCGAGCGCGTTGGCCAGCGGCTGCCACGCGTCCAGGCTTCCGACCAGTCCGTGGGTCAGAACCAGCACCGGTCCCTGCCCGCTGACCTCGTAGTTGATCTGGGTGCCAGCAACGTCGACTCGCATGAGTTCTGCTCCCTTCGGCCTCCGGCGGGAAGGCTAACCCTTCTTACCGAATCATTACGACCCGCCGATTGGGCGCTTACGACGCGTCCGTACGTTGGGTCTCGTTAGCAAAAGCACGACCGACATTTGAACAGGAGATATCATCATGCGGATGCACCAGAAAATGCTGCTCGGCCTGACCGCCGCCAGCGCCATCAGCGCGGGCATGATCGGCGGAATCGCGGCCCAAACGCCGGGCGATGCCCCCGACGCTGAGGGCGCGCAAGCCGGGCCGCGACACGCCCCCGGCCAGCGACTCGACACGATCGCCGGCATCCTCGGCACGGACGTGGACTCACTCAAGGCCGTCCTCATGGACGGCGGCACCCTGGCCGACGCGGCGACCGTTGCCGGTGTTTCTCCGCAGGTTTTGATCGACGCGTTGGTGGCTGAAGTCACCGCCCGTGTCGACGCCGCTGTTGAGAGCGGTCGAGTGGATGCCGAACAAGCCGCCGAGGGCCTCGCCCAGGCCGAGGCCCGCATCACGACCACCGTGAACGAAGGTCGCCCCGACCGTGGAGACGGGGACCGCCCCGAGTACCGCCGCCACCACCAAGGCACGATGCGCCTTGTCCTGCAGGCCGCGAACGTGATCGGTGTTGAGCCGCAGGCAGTGGCCGAGGCTCTGCGGGGAGGTACTTCGATCGCCGACTTCGCCGCCGCCAACGGCGTCTCCGAGGCTGCCTTGATCGACGGAATCCTGGCCGAAATCTCCACCCGCCTGGATGAGGCCGTCGCGAACGGGCGCCTCACTGCGGAGGAAGCCGACGCGAAACTGTCGGACCTCGCCACGCGACTGTCGGAGGCCGTCAACAAGGTGCCTGGCGAATCCGCACCGACGGCCACCAGCACGACCGTCTAAGCGAGCCGGACCGGCGCGGCTTCGATACCCAAGCGCGTGTCTTCGACCCCCTGCCGGCGACACGCGTCGAGAGGACCCCTCAGATCGAGGGGTCCTCTTTTCGTCTGCCTCCTACGCCAGCAGCCCGTCTTGCTCGCCCTGCCGCACCTCGTCCGCGCCCATCGCCAACCAATCCCCCAGCACGTCCACGTTGTCCTCACCCACCGCGTGGGGTCGCAGGTAGGCGTTGGCCGGGGTCTTGGAGAAGTAGAGCGGGAGCCGGTCGCGGTAGACCATGACCGGCGACGCCGGGTCTGGATCGTCGACTGGGGCCAGGAAGTTGTCGCGCGCGATTTGCGGGTCCGCTTCGGCCAGATCCGCGCCGGACTGCACCACCCCCGCCGGCACCCCGTTGGCCTGACAGAGCGCCATCACCTGCTCGGCCGCCATCGGTCGCGTCCACTCCGCCACGTGTTCATCCAGCGCCGCGACGTTGGCCGTCCGTCCGATCGCGCTGCTGTAGCGCTCATCCATCGCCCAGGCCGGATTACCCATCAGCTGCCGCAGCGCGTGCCACTGGTCGTTGTCCATGCAGGCGATCGCGATCCAGCGCTCGTTCACGACGCCCGGGCCGGTCGGCTGGCAGGGGTAGCAGTTGTGCGGTGCCGCGTCGTCGTAAGGCAGCCGGTTGCCTGTGGGCTGCGCGGCCCGACCGTTGGCGAACAGATCGAGCAGTGACGGTCCGGCGAAATTTACCCCAACCTCGAACTGGGCGAAGTCGATCCGCTGCCCCTCGCCCGTCGCCCGTCGCGCCTCCACCGCCGCCAGTACGGCGACTGCTCCGTGCAGCCCGGAGAGATGGTCGTTGTAAGAGAAGCCGAGCCCGATGTCCGTATGTCCCGGCACCCCAGTCAGATAGGTCAAGCCCGACAGCGCGTGCACGGTTGGTGCGTATGTCACGAACTCCGACCATGGTCCCCCGTCGCCCATGCCCGACATTTGCACGTAGATCACGCCGGGGTTGGCCTGGCTGACCGAGCCATAGCCCAGCCCCCAGCGGTCCAACACGCCGACGGAGAAGTTGTCGATCACGATGTCGGCCTTCTCAGCCAGGCGGCGGCAGAGCGCTCGCCCGTCGTCGCGCGACAAGTCCAGTGCCAGATTGCGTTTGTTGCGGTTCCACATGGCGTAATAGGGATGGCTCGGCGTGTTCCCCGGCCGTGCCGCGGACGTCACCTTGACCACGTCGGCGCCCAGGTCGCCCAGGATGCGCGTCGCGAACGGCCCCGCCAGCACGTGTGTGAAGTCGAGGATGCGGAATCCGCTCAGCGCGCCGTTCGCTGGCGAGGTGGGGGAGGTCATGCGTCGTCCTCCCACCCGATCTCGGCCAGGATCGACTCCGTGGCCGCGCCCGGCTTCGTGTACGTCGCGATCTCCTGCGGAATGGCGCTGAAGTGGTACGGCGCTCCCGGCCCCTGCACGCTTTCGCCGTCGATGTCGTATGGCTGCCACCACTCGCGCGCTGCGAGCTGAGGATTGTCGACCACTTTGTCCAGCGGCAGCACCCAGCCGTAGGGCATGTGGCGCCGCTGCGCCTCGAAGAAGAATTGTTCGACGTCTTTCTCAGCCACCCAGGGCCGCATCACATCCGTGATCTGTTTCAGCAGCCCGATCAGGGCCGTCGGATCGCTGAGATCGACTTCCAGCAAGTCCTGATGCGCCCCTTCCTCGGCCAGCCAGGCGATTTGGGCGTTGGGGTTCGGCGTAGGCGTAACCATGATCGACCCACCCTTGGCCGCGATCACGTCGTATCCGTCGCTCCAGTGCAGCGCACCTCGACGTGGCAGCACGGGCCCATCGGCGAGCGGGAGCGAGTCGTGGTACCAGTACCACATCAGGACGTGCTCCAAGCACGACGCGATGCACTCATGCACGTTGACGTCGACGAGTTGCCCTTCGCCGGTCGCGCGGGCGTGGTGCAACGCCGACAGCGCGGCGATGGCCGTGTACGAGCCTGAGATGTAGAAGGCGATCTCGCCGAACCCCTTCAGCGGCGGCGTGTCGACGTCACCCGTCGTGGCGGCGAGACCGCCGAGCGCACTGGCGACGAGATCTGGGGCCAGGTAGCTCTTCCAGGGCCCCTCCGGACCGAACGACGTCACCCGCACGCCGACCAGCTCCGGGCGGCGTGCGAGCTCCTCTTCCAGGTCGATTCCGGCTTCGGCTAGGGCACCGCTGTCGATCACGACGTCTGCCCACATCAGCAGGCGGTGTAGCTGTCGACGGCCGGCGTCGGTCGTGCCATCGACGGTCATGGAGTGCCTATTCGAAGCAAAAAAAGCATGCCAGAGCGAGTTCGTCGGGCCCGGCACGTCGCCCTTGAACGGGCCGCGACCGCGCAACAACTCGCCGCCGGGCGGCTCCACGCGCACGACGTTGGCGTCAAGGTCGGCCAGCAGCTTGCTGCCGTAGATCGCCCGCTCGTCGACGAGGTCCAGCAGCTTGACGCCGCTCAGTCCCGTTGTCCCATCTGTCTCAGCCATGTCGCATCCCCCCGCGCCGTACATCTGGCCGAGGCTAGGGCAGCCGCCTGCTTACGTCCGATGGGGGCACATATGCGCGGCCTGCCCGATGCCCGGCTGGCGTCCTTCCCTCCTCAGAACTAATCTCACGGCTATCACGCGCTGCGACGCAGCACTCAGCAGTTGGGGGACCCACATGGACTGGCGAGAGAAGTACGCCGACAAGTTCAAGTCCGTTGACGAGGCAGCGGTGCTGATCGAGTCGGGCGAGTCGGTCTACACCGGCATGGTCAACAGCGTCCCGCTCACTTTCTCGCGCGTCCTCCACGCCCGACGCGAGGAGCTCTCCAACGTCGACATCTACTACCACCTCGCCCCCTTCGACTGGACCGCCAACGGCGGCGGCGACGCCTTCCGCATCCACACCAGCTTCGCCTCCCCCGTCGATCGCGTCACGATCAACACCGGCCAGGGCGAATACCTCCCCATCGGCAACTTCGACCGCGGCCACGTCATCCAGTTCCACCCCCCCCTCGACACCGGCGTCGTTCTCATGTCCCCGCCCGACGAGAACGGCTACATGAGCTTTGGCCAGGGCCTCTGGCTGAACAAGACCATGCGCCAGATCAGCGGCCGCTGGTTCGCCGAGGTCGATGAGCGCGCCATCCGCACATACGGCGATAACTATCTCCACATCTCGGAGGTCGACGTGCTCTTCGAGCACGACCCCCGTGATGACCTCGAACTTCCCATCCGCCCGCGCGACCAGGAGGTCGAGGACGCCGCCAACGTCGTCTGCACGCTCGTCGCCGAGGAGCTGATCAACGACGGCGACTGTCTCCAGTTCGGCCTCGGCGACGTCTCCGCCGCCCTGCCCGTCTTCCTCGGCAATCGACGCGAGCTGGGCGTCCAGACCGAGCTCTTCGGTGGCGGCATCATCGACCTGATCGACAAGGGCATCGTCACCGGCTCGCAGAAGCAGATGGGCAAGGGCAAGGCCGTCGGCGCTGGCTTTGCGCAGCTCCCGCCCGACGAGCTTGCCAGGGCCCACCTCCACCCCGAGATCGAGCTCTGGGACTTCTGCGACACCGACGACCTGCGCCTGCTGATCCAGAACGACAGCTACAAAACGATCAACAACGCGCTCCAGATCGACCTCACCGGTCAGGTCACCGCCGAGACCTTCGGCACCACCACTTTCAGCGGCCCTGGCGGCCAGACCGTCTTCGCCATGGCCGGCGCCTACTCCAAGGGCGGCGCCAGCATCATCGTCGTCCCCTCCAGCAGCGTCGTCGACGGCGAGCGCAAGTCACGCATCCTGCCCACCCTGCCCGAGGGCGCCATGACCACCGTCCCGCGCACCTTCGTCGACTACGTCGTCACCGAGCAGGGCATCGCCACCCTCACCGGCAAAACCGTCCGCCAGCGCGTCGACGAGCTGATCTCCGTCGCCCACCCCGACTTCAAGGTCGACCTCCAGAAGCAGGCGGCGTCGATTCATTCGCTGTAAGGGTTCGCTTACGCAAGATCGCGCTTGGCGTTATGCGAATGGTCAGCTGGTAGGTGTTAGTGAGCCTTGCGTGATTGCCTCACGCCATCAGTGAGCGAGGCGAGTTCGGCGATGTCGGCCTCGATCTTCTCTAGCGGAAGTGGTTCCACAGCTGTTTCCGGCTGTTGGTCGTGGAGATAGGGCGAGTAGTCGTTGAAGAGCAGTACCAGCCGATCGCAGTACGAGGCCGGAATCTCGGCGATTCTTCGCACGTTGCTCACCTGGACGCTCTCCCGGTTTCGGACGACGATCTCGCCCAGGAAGACCTCCTCAACCGTACGTTCGATCGTGGTTCGCATGTAGGCGCACATTGAGAGGCACTGGTCGCGAAGCGCCGGGAAGTCCCCCGCTTTCAAGAGTCCGCGAGCTAGGTCGCAGCGTTGCCGTAGTTGCTCGAGGCGCCTACCAACCCCTGCTGCTGCCCAAGGCCCATCGTCCTCTTGAATCCCGGTGACACCTCCAATCTTGCTGAGGCTCCATGCTCTGTGCGGGCATCTCTTATCTCGTCGTGCGGCCTCGAACACCGCGATGAAGAACGGTACGTCGTGTGTGAACACAATGACTTGACGGTCCTTGGCAAGCTCGGCGAGGCATGTTGCGAGTCGCGCACGGGCCTCCGCGTCGAGCGACGACACGGGATCATCGAGAATGAGCGTTTGGGGCGGATCCGCCAAGGTCGCTTTTGCAAGAAACGCAGCCAGGGCCGCCGCTCTTCGTTCCCCGGCGCTCAAGACCGAGTTTGGGTCTGGCGATCCAATTCCGCCCTCGATCGCTAACCGGACGAATGCGGCGCCCTTCTCACCGCGGTCGTCCACTAACCGGACGGGTGGCGGACGCGTCGTAACGCGCCACAGCTTGGCCGAGAACTGCTCGATCAGTTCCTTCGTAACGAACTTCTCAGTAAGCGAATGCGAAAGGAGGGTGACGGACTGCGTGTTCGTCTGCGAGATCGCCTGATTCAGATCGCGAATTCGCCCAAGCCGTCCGACGTGTTCTTCCAGCCGCAGTCGGTTGTCCGCGACCCACTTACCTCCCTCAGGCTCCTGCCGTTCCTCGCGGAGGGCACGGCCGGCCTGTGAGTCCTGCGCGCTTTCAAGCTCTTGCACGCTCTCGAGAACACTGTCGCGCAGCGAAGCGAGTGGGAGAAGATCAGATGGTGACGGACCGTTGATGGGTTCCCAACTATCCTTGCTCCTTTTCGCCTGAAGTTGGGTGTAGGCTTTTTGGGCATCGCTGAAGAATTGCCGCAGGAGGAGCGCCGAAGACGGTTGTAGTGCGCTCGCAGCCTCATCCAGGCTGGTCGGATCGAAGCGCAGCTCCACCACAAGTGAAATGCGGTCGCTCAGTGCTTTGCCTCTGTTGGCCGCGAGTCTCGTGGTCTCACTCTCGACGTAGTTCCTAAAAGTATGGAGCCGGTCGTGGGCGTCATCGTCGAGTGGGCGTTGACATAGGACGCAAACTTGGGCACCGTCGTTAGCAGGGTATTCGGCGCCTGGATAAACCTCAGCGGCAAAACGCGCGGCTGCGTCCCAAAGACTGCGCCAAGCCGCATCTCCGATTCCTAAGATCGGCGCTGACCTAAACGCTGCATCGCGTGCGGCCGCGGCGGCCGTTCTTGCGCTGCAAGCCGCATCATGCATCTCGTCGATTTCGCCGAGAGCCGAGCCAGACAGCTGGGTGGCAAGAGCCTGCGCGTCGCCGAGAAGAGCCGTCAAACGCGACTGACGAGCCCGCAGAAGGCCCAGGCGATCCCTGCGGGCACTGTCAGCGTGGTCAGCAACTCCCCGAGACGCTGGCGGCTTTCTGCCGGAAAGCTTGTCAACGAATCAACGTCTCGTAGCGTGCTATCTGCGTTCAGTGTTTGCAGTTGCGCTCCTACGGCGCTGGCGAGCACCTCTTCCGGGAAGGCGAGCAACTCGGAGGTGGCCCCCTTGCGTTCCCTGATAAGCTGCTCCTGTACCCAATCCATCACCGTGGCAAGCGAGTTCAGTACATCGAGTCCGCTCGGCGTGTACCAGACTTGCGTGTCACCGCTCAGATAGGTCGAGCTAGCAGATTCATCGAAGATCGCGGCGCCAGTCAACTCGAGGTCGGCATCGGTTGCAGCGTCCCAGGTGACGGGCTCGGTAACGGCACCATATGAGAGGGTGATCGTGGCTCGGGGCGTCCCAGCATCTTCAAGGAAGACATTGGGTAGTACTGAGTCGTAGCCTCGCGCGCGAAACAGGCACCGCAACAGCCTTACATATCCGGTTTTGCCGGAGCCGTTCGGACCGTAGAACAGCGAGATTCCGTCGGCTTCGAGACTGATGGCGTCGGGAGCTAGGAGATTCGCACTGGCGACGTCATGAATGCCCCCAACCTTCATAGCGTCTGCTCCGTCGCTCTTCACTGGGAGGTGTTCGCGAGCTAGCGGGACGAGCGTGCATTGGGAAGCGGGCGTGGACGCTTGCGCGGCTGCCCAGAATGCCGCGTAGTCCGCCTCCTCTAGCCTGGTTGGGTGATGATCCGGCGGAGCGCGTCACGGATCCAGAGCGGCCGATCTTCGGACCACTGAAGAATCTCGCTATAGACGGTGGCGGCGTCGGGCAAGGTAGTACTCACAGGAGATTGGTTCTTGCTGAGCGTACGGTATGGGCTTGTCTGACGCATCGACCGGTTGGCCTAGCCGCCTGGTAAGGTTTCGTGCGGCATAGGAGCCCCCATGGACTTCAAATTCTCCCCCGACGACGAAGCCTTCCGACGGGGCGTCGTCGCTTTCCTCGACGACGCCCTCCCTGCCGACTGGGCCGATACGCCTGAAGGCATCGCCGAGGACGGGGCCGCCGACGCCGCCCGCTGGGCCTTCACGCGCGACTTCTCCACCAAACTGGGCGAGCGTGGCTGGCGCACCCTGGGCTGGCCCAAGGAGTTCGGCGGCGCCGAGGCCGGCCCCATCCGCCAGGCCCTCTTCAACGAAACCATGGCCTATTACCGCGCCCCCACCTACGACCAGGGCATCGACCGCGTCGGCCCCACCTTCATGCTGCACGGCTCCGAAGAGCAGCGCGACTTCTTCCTCCCGAAAATCCGCGACGCCGAGATCGTCTGGTGCCAGGGCTTCTCCGAGCCAGGCTCCGGCTCCGACCTGGCCTCCCTCCAGTGCCGCGCTGTCCGCGACGGCGACGACTACATCATCAACGGCCAGAAGATCTGGACCTCCGGCGCCCACCACGCTGACTACATCTTCTTCCTTGCTCGCACCGACGCCGATGCCCCCAAGCACCGCGGCATCTCCTTCTTCGTCGCCGACATGAAGAGCCCCGGCATCTCCGTCCGGCCGCTCGTCAACATGGCCGGCCGCTCCCACTTCAACGAGGTCTTCTTCGAGGACGTGCGCGTGCCCGCCAAGTGGCTCGTGGGCGAGGAGAACCGCGGCTGGTACGTCGCCACGACCACGCTCGACTTCGAACGCTCCGGCATCGGCCGCGTCGTGGCCGGGGTGCGGCTGCTCGAAGACATCACGGCCCTCGCCTCGAAGCCGTTGCCCGAGGGCACCGCCATGGCTGGTCGACGCCTGGGTGACGACTCCGCCGTGCGCCACAAGCTCGCAGATCTGCACATCGAGTTCGCGGCCGGACGGCTGATGGCCTACCGCGTCGCCTGGATGCAGAGCCAGGGCCAGGTGCCGAACTATGAAGCGTCGATGTCGAAGGCCTACGGCGGCGAGCTCAACCAGCGCCTGACCCACATGATCAACGCCTTCGGCTTGAGCGGCATGCTGACCGAGGGCATGCCCTACGCGCCGCTCGGCGGTCGACTGCCGCTCGAGTACCTCAACTCGATTCCGCTCACGATCGCGGCCGGTACGTCGGAGATCAATCGCAACATCATCGCCACGCGCGGCCTGGGCTTGCCGAGGCAATAACAGAAGCCTCGGCCTGCCCAAGCAGGAGCTAGGCGTCGCCGTCGACGGGCAGCCCCAAAATCGACACGCGGTGCCGCCGCAGCAGAACCACCCCCGCCACAGCCACCACCAGCCCCACGATCGCGTACGCCAGCAGCGCGGTGTCGTGGTGCAACTGGTCGACGAGGGCGAACGTCGACACCACCTCAACCAGCGCCGCCAATCCCAAGAACGTGACCAAGAGATCCTCACGCAACCGCGTTACGACCCATGTCCCCAACGGCGCCCCCCAGGCGACGATCGGGATCGCGGCAAGCCACAGCCCCCGTAGGTCGTAGCGAGACGCCTCCACCGGCCCGAACGCCCGCCCCTCCAGCGCAATCACGCGCTCCCCGTCCGCCGACAGCCCAATGTCGAACTGCCCGTCAAGGAAACCCAACGTCACCAGCCCCACGATCGAGATGCCTGCCATCAGCAGCACGCTGGTGGGAATCCCAACGCGGGGGTGCAGCCCGGCCATTACGACGAGGAAGAGGAAGACCAACACGTTGACCCCGGCCCCCGTCCAGGCCGAGATGCCCCCCCCCACGAACGCCATCAGCACTATTCCCCCCCAGACACGGCGATTCCAGTGCGGCACCTGTTGCTGCCCCATGTCGTCCTCGCGCCGGAGCAGCAGCATCGCGACGGCCATCGCCGCCAGCAGCAGCGTGAAGGTGACCTTGATCAACCCCGCGGACAGCGTCGAAGGCCAGAATGCCCGGTCTGGCTCACCCAGCAGGAACAGGAAAATTAGGAATCCCGCGGTCCCGACCGGCAGACCTACCACCAACGCCCGCCACTCCACGTGTCGCCGCGCCAGGACGATTGCACAGGCCGCGCAGGTCATTCCCAGCGCTTGCGTCGATAAGGTGAAGCTGCGCGCGATCTCGGCTGGTACGTCCAGCACTTTCGTCAAGACCGGGAACGCCACGACCCCGGCCCCACCCGGCGACGAGCCCGCGATGAACGACCCGAAGATCATCGTCACGGCCGACTCCCAGTTGTCGATCGCCCGGTCCAGTTCTCCCGCGACGAGCACGTAGATCAGCCAGGTCAGCATCACGGCGGTCTGGATCCCGAACATCGCCCACCGCCGCAGCGGCAGCGCGGTGACCCGTTTTCTCAGCCCGCGCTCACCGAAAAACGCTCGCATCAATCCTCACAGGCCACGTCCGGCATACTATGCGCTCGACAGGACCCCGAATCCTGGTCGTCAACGAACCAGACTCTAGTTGAGACGGAGCCTTATGCAGCAGCGCATCCGGATGGCGCGACTTTTCAGCGCCTTGTTCTCGATTGTGCTCGCGATCGTCCTCTTCGCCACGGGCGAGTGGGTGGTGGGCCTGCTCATCCTGGCCCTGGCGGCACTGCTCCTGCTGCGCGTGCTCCTCGTGCGCGACGTTCCCTCGCAATCGCCCCGCTCGGTGCGGCACGGCGGCGATTTGCCGCCCCCGGACGACGCCGCAAGCACCGACGCGGACGACGAAGCCTGAGCCGCGTCGAGCGAAACGGCGAAATCCGATACGCTGGATCCGGCGGCCCTGGAGAGGTATGCGCGAGAGTTCGGCCCGGTTCCCCGGAAGTGCGTCCCCACGGCGACCTGCGCCCCTCGTGCGTTGGAGTCCGTTGCTCCAGCGGCGAATCACGCGTCGTGCCTGGCTGGGCGCCAGCGCGCGCGCCGGCGTCGGCGCGGCGGGCCTCGCCCTGGTCGGCTGCGGCGGCGACGATGACGATGAGCCGGCCGACCAATCCGATCAGACAGACGATCAGAGCGACGAACAAACAGGCCAGGGCGACCAATCCCAAGCCGATGCGCTCGATGGCGACGAATCCGCCGCCGATCCCCCCGACGCGCCGCCGACGGAGCCCGTCGAGGGCGGCATCGCCCAACTTTTCGGTGTCACGGAAGAGCATGACCGCTGGGATCCGCACCGCTCGCGTTTCCAGCAGACCCAAGGTTACTTCAGCCTGATCTACAACCGTCTGGTGCGGCCCGCGTCCGTCTCTCAGGGCGTGCTCGAGGCGGATCTGGCCTCGCTGCCGGAACAGCCCGACGCCGAGACCTACCTCTTCAACATCCGCCCCGAGGCTCGCTTCTGGGACGACGACATCACCGGGGGGCGCGCCTTCACCGCCTCGGACGCGAGTTTCAACATCCTGCGCCAGCAAAGTGCGATCGACGCCGCCGGCAACCCAGACCTGCTCTTCTTCCGCCGCGACGCTTGGCTTCAGATCAGCGCGATCGAAACGGCGGAAGAGCAGACACTCTCGATCAAGACCGATGGCCCCGATGCCTCCCTGCTGTCGACGCTGATTGCCGGGCCTTGGGGCTGGATGGTTAGCCCCGAAGGTGCGGCCGAGTTCGGTGACCGCTGGCGTGACCAGCCCGAGGTGTACCAATTCTCATCCGGCACCGGACCCTTCCGCCCCGTCGCCTTCACCCCGAACGCGGATGTCGCCTTCGCCCGCTCCGGAAACTGGTGGGGCGAGGGCGCCTACCCCGACGGCATCATCATCCGTCGCGTCCCCACACCCGCGATCGAGGCGACCTACCGCAGCGGTCAACTCGACCGGGTCGACTTCCCGCTGACGAAGAATCTCGTGGAATCGTTACGCGAGGACTTCCCGGACGATCTGCAATTCGAGATCCCGCTGGACACGCCCGTCCAGCTCCAATTCGCACTCTCCGACGACCCCACCGAGGCGCTCAGCGATCCACGCGTGGGCCGGGCGCTCGGCCTTGCGCTCGACCGCTTCGAGCTGATCGAACGCATCTACCTCGGCGACGGACGCCCTTCTGGCCCGCTGCCGTGGTTCCTTGAAGGCTGGGCCCTGCCTGAACAGGACCTCCTCACGATGCCGGGCTACCGCCCAGACAAGGAGGACGATCTCACCGAGATCGCGGCACTGATCGATGCCGCCGGCGGCCCCGGCTCAATCCAGGACATCCCGCTCGTGATGGCGGACCTCTTCGAAGGGGTCTTCAGCGGAATCGGGCAGAGCGTGGCCAACATGATCGAGCGCAACACGGGTCTCACCGTCGACACGGACTTCCTGAGCTACGGCGCGATCCGGGAACAGCTGGCGGCTGGCACTCTTCCGGCCTGGTTCGGCTGGGGTCCGGCACCGCGCAGCGCCGACCCCACGGAGTACTTTCGGCGCACCGCCCACAGCGAGGGTGCGGACAATTTCGGCCGCTACGCCAATCCCGATGTCGATATGCTGATCGAGGACATGCAGGTCACGATCCACGCCGACGAGCGTCGCGCTCAGGCGCGCCAAATTCAGGAGTTGTTGCTGGATGACGCGTTCTGGGTCCAGAACGTGACCAACGGGATCCAACTTGGCCTCCATCGCCCCTACTTGCACGTCCCGCCCGCCGCATTCGACTTCGCCTGGTCCGGGCACCACCTCGACAAGCTCTGGCTGGACGAGTCGCACGCCGACTACCCGCCGGACCGCGTCCTACCGGAGCTCGCCGCGCGTCCGCCCGACCCCAACGCCCCGGTTGGCCCACAACCGTCCACCAGCGACGAAGACGCGGAGGGCGAAGAGGCGGACGCGGCCGAGTAGACCGCACTGCGGGCGTATGCAACGCTCAGACGGCTGGGCTCAGCCCGGATCCGACGCACGCAGCTTGGCGACGTACTTCGCCAGCTCTTCGTAGACGCGCCACATCTCTTCGTCGTCGTTCATCGGCCAGATCGGCGGACGAATCTGGACCCCACCGATCTCCCAAACGATCTCCGGGTAGTCGTCGATGATGAAGTCCGGCTCGATCGGTGTGAACTCGGGCAGGCGCTTTTTGTAGTCGTAGAGCGGCTTGCGGTAGAGGCCCGAGATCCACTGCTGCAGCTCGTGCCGATCGACGACCTCCTGGCGGATGCCGACGCCGGACCAGATGTAGATGTCGTGCCCGTCGTCTTTGATCTGCTGGAAGACCTCGCGCACGAAGGGGCGGATCTTGTTGTCCCAGGTGATCAGGGTGCCATCAACGTCGAAAAACACGTTGAGGCTGCGGTGGTAATGAGCGTCGCCTGGCGCCATCTTGCCGCGATACCCCCAACCGGCGAGCCGCTTCGCCGCCGCATCCGTCATCGGTAGTTCGCGCACCTTACCGCGAGCGCGGGTTGTGGGGCAGCAGAATCCGCGCTGACGCCCCAGCTCCGCTGGACGCAGCTCTCGGCCCTGCCTAGTCTGGGTGACGGAGACCCGGGGTCGGACCGGGTCGGGAGAATGGCGATGCCCCCCATCCCGCAGTGGCTGAAAGACGCTCCGTGGTGGCTGAAGGCCGCTCTGCTGGTGCCCGCTATGGCGGTCAACGCCATCCTCTTTGTCGTCGTCAACGCCATCATGATCAACCTTGGCGCCGGCAATCAGCATCTCAGCACCCCCGGCGGCGGCTTCGAACCATGGATCATCTGGCCGATCGCGGTGATCGGTCTTTTCCTCTTCGCCGGCATTGCCGGCCTCGTCTACATCGGCGTCGGTCTTGGGGCGGACGACGACTTGGATGACGACGACGATCACGAAGGCGAAACCGGCCTGCTCGAGGTCTGACCCGACAAGCCTCGACGAGCTTCCCTTTGGGCCCCGGCTTGCCGGGGACGCGTAGTCTCAGGGCCGGCACAGCACCACCTGACTAGCTCGGCAGCGGCCTACAATGCCAGCCATGCCGAAGCCCACTGCATCCGCCCGGCCCCCACTCAACGCCATCACCGACGTTCCCGGCATCAAGGTGGGGCATTGGACCGATCGCCGCCGCGCGACCGGCTGTACCGTCGTCCGCGTCGATGGCGGGGCGGCTGCGGGCTATACCAACCCCGGCGGCGCGCCCGGCACGATCGACACCGACCTGCTGCGCCCCGAGAACAGCATCCCCTCGGTTCACGCCGTCTTGCTGACGGGCGGTAGCGCCTACGGCCTGGAGGCCGCCTCCGGCGTGCGACAGCAGCTCCGTGACGACGGCATCGGCTTTCGCTTCGGCGCCGACACCCCGCTCATCCCGATCGTCAGCGGCGCCGTCGTCTACGACCTCGGACTGGGTTCGGGCCGGGCCCATCCCGGCGTCGACCAGGGCCGCCTGGCCGCCCGACGCGCGAAGACCGGCAAAGTGGACCAAGGCAGCGTCGGTGCCGGGACCGGCTGCACCGTGGCCAAGCTCGCTGGGCCGGAGCACAAGCTCAAATCTGGCATTGGGACGGCCTCGATCCGGCACGAATCGGGTCTCGTCGTCGGTGCGCTGGTGGCCGTCAATGCGGTCGGCGACGTCTTCGATCCGGACAATGGTGACTTGCTTGCCGGGCCGCGTGGCAAGCGTCGAGGCCAGATGCGGCGAGGTGCCGATTTGCTCATCGAACGCACCCTCGCCGACTACCTCGAGGAAGGCGAGCGCCTGCGGGCCGACGCCGAAACTGAAACCGCCGAACTGCAGAACACGACGATCGGCGTCGTCGCCACGAACGCCAAGCTGAGCAAAGCGCAGGCCATGCGACTCGCGATCATGGCCGCTGACGGCCTCTCCAGCGCCATTCGCCCCGCCCACACCCCTGCCGACGGCGACACGATCTTCGCGCTCGCCACGGCCCAGTTCGACCTCGAGATCGAGTCCCACCCCAGCTTGATCACGCTGCTTGGTGCGATGGGCGCTCGTGCAGTTGGGCAGGCGATTGTGAATGGTGTCCATGCCGCCGAGGGACTCGCGGGCGTCCCCTCGCCCCGCGAGTGGCGCCGGCGACGCTGACGCGCCCCGTCCGCCTTGGGGCGCACCCCGGGCCGGGCCGCTAACTTAGGGCCATGACAAACGAACCCCCGAGCGACCGTCCTCAGCGCCCATACATTCTCGTCACCAACGACGACGGCATCGAAGCGATCGGCCTCTGGCATCTCGCCGAGGCCCTACTTCCTTTCGCCGACGTCATGATCAGCGCCCCGGCGTTCAATCAGTCGGGCACCGGCACCGCCCTCAATCTCCACTCCGATCTGCAGACCGAGCGTGCGCACAGCCGGCTCGAGGGGGTCGACGCCTTCCAAGCCAATGGCACGCCGGCCGACGCGGTCGGCATCGGCCTGCGTCAGCATGCGAAGCCGCGTCGGGTTCACATGATCGTGGCCGGGGTGAACCCTGGCGCTAACATGGGCCGCGATGCGATTCACTCGGGCACCGTGGGGGCCGCCATGCAGGGTCACCATCGCAGCATGCCGTCCGTCGCCGTCTCGCTTGCCTCCACCGACGAGAAGCACCTGCCAGATGCCGCCGCCGTGGGCGCACGTATCGCAGCCACCCTCTGGGCTTCCGGTCAGAGCCAGTTCCTCAATGTGAACGTGCCCGATCTGCCTCTGGCAGAACTCACCGAGATGCAGGTCACCCGCATGGCCCAGGCCAGCACGGAGCGCATCGTGGAGGAGAAGGACGAGCACGGCATGATCCGGCGCCGGATCGAGTCCCGCGACGATCCCCGCGTGCGCGAGGGCACCGATGCCTGGGCCGTGCGCAACGGCATCATCTCGGTCACGCCGATCCACACCGACCTCACGGCCCATCACGAGATGAACAAGGCGCTGGCGCTGTTCGGCGAGGGCTTTTCGCTGCCGGCGGCCGATTGACGATCCGCTGGCGCGTTGGCCGGTCGGGCAGCCGTGATACGATCGCGCCCGCCACCCGGTGCGGGAATTGTGGGGCCGCCGCGCGGCGTGCCCCCGGCCAGGAGTGCCCATGTCCGGCCATTCCAAGTGGTCCCAGATCAAACGCAAAAAGGGCGCGAACGACGCTAAGCGCGGCAAGCTGTTCACCAAGATCGGCCGCGAGATCACCGTCGCAGCCCAGGGTGGCGGCGGGAACCCTGAAGACAACTCTTCCCTGCGGCTCGCGATCAGCAAAGCCCGCCAGGCCAACATGCCGCGCGACAACATCGAGCGCGCGATCGAGCGCGCGACCAGCGCCGCCGCCGCCGATTCCTTCGACGAGGTCCGCTACGAAGGCTACGGCCCCGGTGGCGCGGCCCTGCTGATCGAAACCTTGACCGATAACCGCAACCGCACGGTTTCCGAGGTTCGCTCTACCTTGACTAAAGCTGGCGGAAACATGGCCGAGGCCGGCAGTGTGGCCTGGAACTTCAACCAGCAGGGGATCATCAGCGTCGACATGGAGTCCGACGACGACCCGGACGCAATCGGCCTGCAAGCCATCGACGCAGGGGCGGAAGACGTCGTCGACGAGGATGGCCTGCTTGAGGTGATCACGGTGCCGCGCGAGACGGACAAGGTGCGCCAGACGCTTGAGGACGCCGGTGTCCACGTCAGTGCGGCCGAAGTGCAGTGGCGCGCGGGGTCCATGGTCGAATTGGACGAGAGCAAGGCCCGCTCCTTGCTCAAGCTGATTGATTCGCTTGAAGACCTCGACGACGTCCAGCACGTTGCCAGCAACGCCGACATTCCCGAGGCGGCCTTTGCAGAGGTGGAGACATAACAAGACCTGCGAGTCGCGATGCCCAGCACTGACTCCGGCGCCACGAGTATCCGCATCCTCGGCGTCGACCCTGGCCTCCATGTGACGGGATGGGCCCTGTTCGTGCTCGACGGTGACCAGGTCGGCACGCTGACCGGAGTCGTGAAGCCGCACTCGAAGGCGACGACGCCGCAGCGGCTGCGCACCATCCTGACCGAACTCGGCGCGGTGATCGAGAAGCACAGCCCGACCGTCGTGGCGGTCGAACATCCCTTCGTCAAGGAGAATGTGCGCTCCGCGCTCGCTCTAGGGCAGGCACAGTCCGCGGCCTTCATCGCCGCGGCCATGCACGACCTGCCCGTCCACGAATACGCCCCGCGCGAAGTGAAACAGGCCATCGCCGGCGACGGCCACGCCACCAAGGAAGCCGTCGCTGCTGCGCTGGCGATGGAGTTGGCGCTCGACGGAGACGCGCCCGCGCTGCTCGACGAGACCGATGCGCTGGCCATCGCCTACTGCCACTACCTGCTCGACCGTCACCCGGCCGGAGTCACCGCACCGTGATCTCCCGCATCCGTGGCACCATCACGCACTGGGACCTGGACGCCGGCACAATCGAGGTCGACATCGGCTCACTCTGCTATGAGGTCGCCTTGCCGGCCTTCACCATGCGCGCGCTTGAGGAAGCGACCTCGGAGACGGTTGAGCTGTTCACCTACTACCACACCTCCGAACGCAACCCCACGCCCGTCCTGGTCGGTTTCTTACGCCCGATCGAGCGGGAGTTCTTCAAGAAGTTCATCACGGTTCGCGGCATGGGGGTGGGCAAAGCGACCAAAGCCCTCAACACCTCGATCTCCACGATCGCGCGCTGGATCGAGGACGAGGACGAGGCGGCGCTCAAGCAGCTCCCCGGCGTTGGCACCCGCGCGGCCGGCCAGATCGTGGCGGAGCTGCGCGGCAAGGTGGTCGAGGAAGCGCTGCTGCGCGACGAGCAATTCGTCGGACCGTTGCAGCCGCGAGCGCCCGTGCCGGATCGCGTCCTGGCTGAAGCCGTCGCCGCGCTGCAGGGGCTCGGCTATCGCCCGGGCGAGGCGCGCGAGCTCGTCGACGCGATCATGACCAACGCTGAGGATCCGGCCGCCCTCGACCTCGAAGCGATCTTGCGCGCCGTCCTAGAGTCGCAGGCCCCCAGCGACTGAGCGCCGCCGCCTGCCTTCCAGTTCACTCGGGACGGTTTAGCCCGCCCTGTATCATGGGACGATGTCCGGCCACGGCAGCCCGATGCGGGAGCGGCAGTGCCCGACCACTTCAAACTCGTCTCCGACTTCGAACCGCGCGGCGACCAGCCTCGCGCGATCGCGCAGCTTGTCGATGGCCTCAACGCGGGTCACCGGGAACAGACTTTGCTCGGCGTGACTGGCTCCGGCAAAACCTTCACGATGGCCAACGTCGTCGCGCAGGTGAACCGTCCCACGCTGGTGCTCGCGCACAACAAGACGCTCGCGGCGCAGCTTTGCTCTGAGTTCAAGGAGTTCTTCCCTGAGAATGCGGTGGAGTTCTTCGTCTCCTACTACGACTACTACCAGCCCGAGGCCTACGTGCCTCGCTCCGACACCTACATTGCCAAGGAGTCGGACATCAACGAAGAGATCGACCGTCTGCGCCACGCCGCCACGCGCGCCCTCTTCGAGCGGCGCGATGTGTTGATCGTCGCCTCGGTCTCGTGCATTTACGGCCTGGGCGAGCCGGAAGAGTACCAGTCGATGGTGCTGACTCTGGAAAAAGGCAAGACTGCCCCACGCAACCAGATCCTGCGACGCCTCGTCGACCAGCAGTACGAGCGCGACGAGATGACGCTGACCCGCGGCCGCTTCCGCATCCGCGGCGACACGCTGACCATCTTCCCCGCCTACGAGGAACTGGCCGTGCGGATCGAGTTCTGGGACGACCAGGTAGAGCGCATCGTCGAGTTGGACCCGCTCACCGGCGAACTGCTGGCCGAGCGCGACCGCGCCGACATCTATCCCGCCAAGCACTTCGTCACCAGCGATGAGCGCATGGACGCGGCGGTCAAAGACATCGAGTCCGAACTGACGCAGCGTCTCAAGGAGTTTCGCGACGAGGGAAAGATTCTCGAAGCGGCCCGGCTTGAAGAGCGCACGCACTACGACCTCGAGACGCTGCGCGAAGCGGGCTATTGCCCCGGGATCGAGAACTACTCGCGCCACCTCGCTCGACGCGCGGCTGGCTCGACCCCGTGGACGCTGCTCGACTACTTCCCCGAGGACTGGTTGATCTTCATGGACGAGTCGCACATGTCGATCCCGCAGGTGCGCGGCATGTATGGCGGCGACACCAGCCGCAAGCAGACCCTGGTCGACTTCGGCTTCCGCTTGCCCTCCGCGATCGACAATCGGCCACTCAGTTACGAGGAATTCGACCGCCACATCAATCAGGTGATCTACGTCTCGGCCACGCCCAGCGAGTTCGAGCGCAGCCGCTCCAGTCAGATCGTCGAGCAGTTGATCCGGCCCACGGGGCTGCTCGATCCGCTCGTTGAAGTGCGGCCCACCGACGGCCAGATCGATGACCTCGTTGAAGAGATCCGTCTCCGCGTGGAGAAGGGTGAGCGCGTCCTCGTCACGACGCTGACCAAGAAGATGTCCGAGGATCTCGCCGACTACCTGCGTGAGCTCGGAGTCAAAGCCCACTACTTGCACAGCGAGATGGATACGTTCGAACGGGTCGAACTGCTGCGCGACCTGCGACTCGGCATCTACGACTGCGTGGTCGGGATCAATCTGCTGCGTGAGGGGATCGACCTGCCCGAGGTCAGCCTGGTCGCCATCATCGACGCTGACAAAGAAGGCTTCCTGCGCTCTGAGGGCTCGATGGTGCAGACGATCGGCCGCGCCGCCCGCCACGTCGATTCCAAGGCCATCCTCTACGCCGACGTGATGACCGATTCCATGCAGCGCGCCATCGACGAGACGAACCGTCGCCGCGCGGCGCAGATCGCGCACAACGAGGAGCACGGGATCGAGCCGGAATCGATCCGCAAGGCGATCCGCGACATCACCGACCAGGTTCGCCGGGTCGCGGAGGACGGCGCTGAATACGTTGCCACAGGCTCGGCATCGGGCGCGGCGCTGCCCGCCAGCGCCCGGAGTTCCAAGGACCAGATGGCGCGCCTGATCAAGGACCTCGAGAAGCAGATGAAGTCGGCCTCGCGTGAACTGGAGTTCGAGCATGCCGCGCTCCTGCGCGACCAGATCGTCGACCTGCGGCGTGATCTGCTGGGCGACACTGATGCGCTCCCGCAGTGGGCCGATCAGGCCCACGGGCGCCGTCGACGTCCGCTGCGTCGTAAGGAGCCGTTCAGCGAGTGAGCCGGCCACGATTCCGTCCGCCAGGTGTCCCGCACGTAAACGCACTGTGTCATGCTCGCCTCTGGGGAGGATTTGCTTTGACTGGTTCTTCAAGCGCTTGATACACTCGCCCGCGCCAAGCCTCCAGGATGACCCACAAGGTCATGCACAACTGAAGTGGTCAGGTCATGCGAACAGGCACCTTCGATCGAGATTTGCTTTAGTCGTGGGTCGGCGCAACGCCGATGGCAATTCGTGTTGACCCACCGCTCCGGCAGGTGGGTTTTTTCGTCTCCCCAGACAGCCGGGACCAATCGGAAGTCCCCCTCCACAGAGGAGTAAGCGGGGCAACAAGCTGAGCGAGAGAGGAAACGGAGCAGTGGTCAGCGGACCGGGTGACCTCCCGTTCGAGACGGGCCGCCCCGCAAGTGTCCCGCCGTGGCTCCTCGCGGAGGAACCCGACGCCGGTGCGCCCGGTGGGCGGATCTGCGCCTTCTGTGGCGAAGAGGCACCGCCCGACTCGGCCTTCTGTCCCAACGACGGCAAAGCGCTCACCGCCGCCCTCTTCCCAGCGTCTGGCACGCCCCTCACGGTCGTTTTCACCGACATCGAAGACTCCGTCAAGCTGACCGAACGGCTCGGGGACTTCGCCTGGGCCGACATCGTGGATGCGCACAACGTGCTGGTACGGCAATCGATCGAGCAGCACGCCGGATTCGAGGTCAAGGTCACCGGCGATGGCTTCCTGATCGTCTTCGCGGACCCCACGCAGGCCGTACGTTGCGCGCTGGACATCCAACGACGCATGGCCGCTCAGGCCACCCGTCGCACCGACTGGCCGGTCCGCATTCGCATCGGGATCCATCGCGGTGACGTGATCTTGCGCCCCGGTGGCGACGTGCTGGGCCGCACCGTGAACATGGCCGAGCGCGTCATGTCGAAAGCGGCCGGCGGCGAGATTTGGCTCTCGAATACCGTTCATGACCAGGTGCAGTCCGACTTCCCCGAACGTCAGTGGCTTGATCGTGGCGCGCGCCGACTGCGCGGCGTGTCGGGCCGCCAGCATCTCTACGAGGCCGAGTGGGATATTGACGAAAGCGCCGACTACAGGCCGCTCTGATCGGCCCAGTTGCCGCCGATCTTCGAGACCACCGGCTCCTGGCTTAGCAGTACCAGGCGCGACTGGCTACCTTCGGCGGCCCCCACGACGCCGTCCGCTTCCAGCATGTCGATTAAGCGCGCTGCACGTGGGTACCCGACCCGCAACCGGCGCTGCAGCATCGATGCTGAGATCCGCGTGTGCTCGCGGGCTAGCGAAACGGCGTCCGCGTACAGCGTATCGCGCTCGTTGAAGTCGATCGCATCCATGACCTCGGCGCTGGCCGCCTCGGCCGCTTCCAACACCGCGTCGGCCTCGCTCTCCGCGGGTTCGACTGCCTCGGCGAGCAGATGGTCCATCGTTGGGCGGGGCATGCCCTTGAAGCGATCCTGCGTCCAGAATGCGATCAGTTCGGCGATCTCATCGTCCGCAACGAACGTGCCCTGCACGCGGCCCGGCTGGATGTTGTCCTGGCCCTGGAGGAGCATGTCGCCCTTGCCCAGTAGCTTCTCCGCTCCAGCGCGATCCATGATCACGCGGGCGTCCGTCTGCGACGTCGTGGCGAACGCGATCCGGGTCGGGAAGTTTGCTTTGATCAACCCGGTCACCACGTCGACGGACGGGCGTTGCGTCGCGACGACCATGTGAATGCCGGTCGCTCGGGCCAACTGTGCCAGGCGCACGAGCTGCTGCTCCACTTCGACCGGCGCCACCATCATGAGGTCTGCCAGCTCGTCCAGTACCACGACCCAGTAGGGCAACTTGCCTTCCGTCCGCTCTGTCGCGTTGTAGGCGGCGATGTTGCGGGCGCCCTCATGTTCGAAGCGGCGATAGCGGCGCTCCATCTCCGCCACGACGACGCCCAGCACGCCGACCACCTCATCGGGGTCGGTCACGACGTGCGAGAAGGCGAGGTGGGGGATGTCGTTGTAGCCCGTCAGCTCTACCCGCTTCGGGTCGACGAGGACGAGTCGCACCTCTTCCGGCGAAAAGTGCATCAAGAGGCAGGCGATGATCGAGTTGATCGCGACGCTCTTGCCGGCGCCCGTCGCGCCCGCGATCAGCACGTGCGGCATGGCGGTCAGGTCGATGACGACGGGTTGTCCGTTGACGGCGCGGCCGAGGGCGATCGGCAGGCCGCCCGCCTTCATCTTGCGCCGGAATTCCGGCGTGTCGATCACGCCGCGTAAAGAGACGAGGCGCCGTTCCGCGTTGGGAACCTCGATTCCCACGACGGGCTTGCCCGGCACGGGCGCCAGCACCCGGATCGACGGCGCGGCCAATGCCAGTGCCAGATCGTTCGTCAGCCGCGTGATGCGGTTGACCCTCACTCGCTTGCGGGAGATCTCTTCGTCCTGGGTGATCGGCTGGCCGCTCGCGTCCAACAGCGCCTTGCCTGCCTCGTCGCGCTGGACGACCTTGCGCGTTTTGATTTCCCAGCCCGGTTCGATCCCGATCTGGGTCACCGACGGGCCTTCGTCGATCGTGGCAACCCGCGCGTCGACGCCGAACTGCGCCAGCGTGTCCACGATGATCTCGCCTTGACGATCGGCGTCGCTCTTGCCCACGACCGGTGCATCCGTGTGCAGGATGGAGAGGGCCGGCATCTGCCAGCCGTCCTCGCTGCGGCGGCGACGCTTGGGCGAAGGCGCGGCTTCGGCTTCTTCTTCGGTCTCGTCCTCATCCAGCGTCGCGTCCGCGACCTCTGCTACTGCCTCGCCCGGGGTGGGCGGAGCGTCGGCGATCACCTCGTCGCTGATCGTGCTCGTGGCGGAGGTCTGCATCGAGGCCAGCGCATGCTCGTCGATGGCCGGATCGTGTGCAGCCTGGGGTGCCTCCCAGCCCAACTCCTCGTCCCATGGATCCACCCGGTTGTTGCGGCCCGGCAGCGCCAAGGCGCCCTCCGGCACCTGCGCCGCGGCTTTGCGGACGGTCAGCCTGCCTGCGCCCCAGGCGACCCGCAGCCCAGACAGCGTGCGACTGGGCGCGATCAACGCGCTGCCGCCCAAGCTCATCAGCAACAGCAGCACGACGCCGAACGGTGAGGTCAGGAAGTCGCCCAAGTCTCCGCTCGCGGTTCGCTGCGACAGCGGTACCCCACCCAAGTCCCAACTCGGCTCAAATGCGCCGGCCAGCCCCATCCCCACGACAATCAACGTCGCGACGCCGAGCAGGCGGCGGAACGCGCGCCGCCCGATTCGGCGAGCGCCGGCCAGGAGCCAGAGTCCCGCGAGTAGCCCACTGCCGATGACGACAAAGACACCGACCCCTAGCGCTCCCACGAACGCTTCCCGCGCCCCGCTCAGGAGGTTGAATCCGCCCGTCGTCCAGTTGACGAGCAAGGCGGCAAGCAAAACCAGCCCGACACCTGCCAAAGGCAGGCGTTGTTGGGTTAAATCGATCTGTCGATAGAAGCGAAATCCGGGCGTTTCGGCCTTGCGACCGCGCCCACGGCCTCTGCCATGCGCCACGCTACGCGCCATCGGAGAACCGTCCTCTCTTGGGACGGCTCACCCTTGCAGAGGCGTTAGACCTCCACGGCCACCGGTAACACCATAGGTCGTTGCCTGGTCTTGCGGTACAAGAAGGCCGACACCTCGTGCCGCAGCGTCTCTTGCAGTTCGTGCCATTCGAGCGTTTTGTCGCCTCGATCAAGCGACTTGCGGATGTGCGCCTCAACCTGCTCCCGCAAGTCGGGCGACTCGTCCATCCCAACGAAGCCCTTCGAAACAATGTCGATCCGGCCCGAGACCCGCCCTGTTTGGTGGTTGACAGGGACGACGACCGTCACCACTCCGTCCGTCGCCAAATGCTTGCGATCCCGCAGTACCGTGTGGTTTACGTCCCCCACGGACACCCCATCGACATAGACGTAGGCGCCCGACGTTTCACCCACGATCTCGGCCCGGTCTGGCGTGAGTTCGAAGATGGCGCCGTCGAGCAGAATGTGGCAGTTCTCGGGCGGCACGCCCATCAACTCCGCCAACCGCGAGTGCAGCGAGAGGTGGCGGTACTCGCCGTGGATCGGGACGAAGTGTTCCGGCTTCACGAGACTTAACACCGTCTTCAACTCTTCTTGAGCGGCGTGACCGCGTACGTGCACGTTTTCCTTGCCCCCGCCCGTCCAGATGACGTTCGCCTGAAGGCGGAAGAGATTGTCGATCGTGCGATTGACGGCCGCCTCGTTCCCAGGAATCGGGCTCGACGAGAGCACGACGGTGTCGCCGGGCTTGATCGTCACGTCGCGGTGGTCGGCGACCGACATGCGCGACAGGGCGGACATCGGCTCGCCCTGCCCCCCGGTCGAAACGATCAGGACATCCTCGTCGGCGAAGCTCGTGTGCTCCGAAATGTTGCGAATCGCCCCCTGCGCCGCATGCAAGTAGCCCAGCTCTCGCGCCATTTTGACGTTGCGTTCCATCGAGCGGCCGGTCACGAACACGGTCCGCCCGGAAGCCTCCGCACCGTCGATGATCTGCTGCACGCGTGCGATCTGGGAGGCGAACGTCGCGATGATGACCCGCCCAGGCGCCGCCAGCATCGCTTGCTCAAGCGCTTCGCCCACCAACAATTCCGACATCGTCGATCCCATGCGGTCCGCGTAAGTCGAGTCGGAGCAGAGCAGCAGCACCCCTTCTTCGCCCAGCGACGCAAGCCGCGAGAGGTCCGTCGGTTCGCTCATGACCGGGGTGTGGTCGATCTTGAAGTCGCCGGTGTGGATCATTAGCCCGGCCGGGGTGTGCAACGCGATCCCAGTCGCGTCCGGGATCGAATGTGCAACGGGGAAGAACTCGGCCGTGATCGAGCCAAAGCCGTACTCGGTTCCCATTTCCACGGTGACGATTTCCTGGTCGCGCAGGCCCTTCTCGCGCAGCTTCACTTCGACCAGCCCACGCGTCAGCCGCGTGCAGAAGATCGGGGCGGGCGCACGCGGCAGCACATACGGCAGCGCCCCGATGTGATCCTCGTGGCCGTGCGTCAGCAGGTAGCCACGCAGCTTGTCGGCGCGCTCCTCCAGATAGTCGAAGTCGGGAATGATGTAGTCGACGCCGAACATCTCGTCCGACGGGAACATGATCCCGCAGTCGATCACGATCAAGTCTTCGCTGGTCTCGACCACCATCATGTTGCGGCCGATGTCGCCAAAGCCCCCGAGAGGGACCACGCGCAAGCCGTCGCTGGGAATGTCGCTCACAGGCGTTGCTCTCCAGACGCCATCCTACGTGGCCGTTTTACTACGCGAACATTCGATCCAACACCAACGCTCTCGCTGAGCTGCGAGCCAGCCCTCGTATCGCGACGACCTCGCCGCCCGCTCGAACGTCGTCTAGGCCCGGACCGCTGCGACCGTCCACTCGTGGATGCTCAAAGCAAAGAGAGCTGCTGGCCCTGAGGGTCTTCCACGGCCTCGCCCGACTCCTCGCCCAGGTCGGGCAGGACTGGTCGCTCCGCCGTCGCCAGGA
>Ga0310121_10000467_pt1 | contig 44347 bp, 43 predicted proteins | sample CB27_Tmax_986_MG_FD_203504 | JGI IMG/M metagenome (GOLD analysis project Ga0310121, IMG submission 203504) | Marine microbial communities from Western Arctic Ocean, Canada - CB27_Tmax_986 | ecosystem: Environmental > Aquatic > Marine > Oceanic | place: Canada: Western Arctic Ocean | collected... | reverse complement strand
CACTGGACGCCAAGTCTCCAATGAAGAAATGAAACGAATCAAGATGCGGCCCAACCCCTTCCATGGCGAATGGAACTATGTGATAGAACCTAGCTCCCCTCAATGGTCACATGCTACCTTTATTCACCTACGATTCCTCAGTATCGGATTTCTGGTTCTGGGAGCACTGGTCCTGTCGTGCATGCCTGGGCTGTTGAGAGCGAGCGTAGCGCTGCCGGGGCCAGAAAAGCGGACCCTCTTGTTGGTGGACGATCACGATGTGCTCTATCGCCCGGGGACGGTGCGGGTGCTGAGGCCCTTAGATCGCGCCGCCGAGAATCCCGTGATCGCCGTAGACAAGCCTTGGGAGACCCTTATTGCCTATTGCAGCGTCTACCGGGATCCTGCTACCGGTCACTACCAGCTCTGGTATCAAGCGTGCCCGGGCTGCTACCTTTGCTATGCCACCTCCCGGGACGGGATCCACTGGACCAAGCCGGACCTGGGCTTGGTCCAGTTCCAAGGCGACAAGCACAACAACATCCTGATGCAGTGGGGCTACGGGGCGTCAGTGCTGGTCGATCGCCACAGTTCTGATCCAGCTCGCCGCTATAAGGCGGCCTTCTGGACCAGAGGCGAGAAGATCGATGGCCGGAGTATTCCCGGCACCGGCGTCGCCTTCTCTCCAGATGGGATCCACTGGTCCGAGCACTCCGGAAACCCCGTTATCAGAGGATCTCAGGGTCATTACATACAGCCCCCCTTTGCCGGCGATCCGAGAATTCGGACCGGCGAGCTGGGAGGACCGCCGCTGTCCACCAGCGACGTGACCGATGCCATCTGGGATCCAAAGCGGGAGACCTTCGCCATCTACGCCAAGACCTGGCTGGATGGACCCGATGGCACCATGCACTGGAAGCGTGCCGTGGTTCGAACTGAGAGCAAGGATTTTCTCAACTGGTCCAGGCCCGAACTCATAATGGCGCCTGACGAGTTCGACGGCTGGGATGGCGATGCCAGAGAAGTCGAACGGGTCTCCGTGGGAGGAGGCAGTGGAGGCGTCCAGCTCCACAGCGGGCCGGCGTTTTTCTACAACGACGTCTACTTTTCGTTACTTCAGATCATGGATGCCCGCCAGACTGGCCTTCAACCCATCGAGCTGGCCCTCAGCCGCGATGGTCTGGACTGGGAACGCCCTTTCAGGAAGGGAGACCCCTTCCTGCCGACCAGTCCTGGAGAAGGTTTTGACGCTGGCCGGATCTGGAGCAATGCGACGCCCGTCATCCTGTCCGATGAGATCCGCTTCTACTACGGCGGCTACCGCGGACGGTGGAACCAGAAAGGGGCCCGGGATCGTCAGCACCGGCCCACGGGCATCGGCCTGGCTCGGATGCCACGAGACCGGTTTGCCGGGGTTCGGCCCTTGGAGAAGATCGGGCAGATCACCCTGAAGGCCATGGAACTGAGCTCGTACAGAGGACTCACCCTGAACGCCGATGCCAGGAAGGGAGTCATCAGAGTTGAGCTCCTCGACGACCGCGGTTACCGCGTGCGTGGCTACTCGAAGGAGGACGCCGTTCGGATCTTTGGAGACCATCTCAGCCATCCCGTTCGCTGGGTGGATAGGGAAATAGCAGATCTGGAGGCGGGTCGCTACCGGCTCCGAATTCATCTCGACCATGCAGTCGTCTACGCCGTCACCCTGACTGGCCGCTGAAGAGACGGGAACGAAGCCTCGACGGTTCCTCTACCCCGAGAGTCGGGTGCTTCTTCAGGCAACTATTGTTGCGTTCTGGCGTCGTTCTTCAGAGACCGGGAATCTACTCAGAATCAAGACAGACAAAGAGAATACAGCCCGAATTGTGAGGACCTCCCGGAAGGACGCCCACCTAAAATCCAGGCGAGCAGGCAGACCGCCCGGACGAGATTGGGCTCGACGACGTGGAGCGGGTTCGGACACGATCGACGGCGCTGGTCAATGACCGCTCTGCGTTCACCCCCCATTACCCCAGTTTTTATCACCCACCAGTATAAGGGTTTGAGCCAAGTATTCATGCCGCTGGCGTCGATTCCCCACTTTCTCGCTACGATCATTTCTACCGCGCAGACTCCTAGCGTGCATTTCCGTCGACAACCTCTTTTGCCACGTTAGCGACGAATTCTACGTCTTCGTCGCTAATCCCGTAGTGCGTGAACTTGACCGCTCGATTGTCGAGGACCATCACGCCGACTCCCCTTTCTTCGACTTGAGCGGCAAAGTCGTATGGCGACATGTTGTCGACTTCGACTCGGACAATGTTCGTTTGGACGGTGGCCATGTCTAACGTAAGACCTGGACTCTGCACAAGCAGCTCAGCGAGCTTTCGCGCGCGCGCATGATCTTCCGGCAACCGGTCAACCATGGTCTCGAGGGCCACGATAGCACCGGCCGCGAGAAAACCCGCTTTGTGGATCGAGTGAGAACCGAGCATCTTGTGGTTGTCTCGCGATTCCGAAATGAAGTTCTTCGACCCGCATAGCATCGCACCGAAAGGTGCTCCCAGCCCCTTGTTCAGCGAAAGGCTCAGCACGTCGACATCCGCTACTATTTCGCCTAGCGCTACGTTGTGTGCAGCGGCAGCATTGAACAGACGCGCCCCGTCAACAAACAGCTTGGCATTATGTTTGTGAGCAACCTCCGCCGTCCGTGAGACGTAGCTGGGAGGCAACGCCACGCCGCCACAAACGTTGTGCGAATTTTCTAGGCACACAACGGCTGTCTTGGGTCTCATGCCGTATCGTTGTTCCTGAATTGCGGTTTCGATTGCTGCGGGGTCCATCTCGCCGAGTTTGTTTCCGGGCAACATTCGCGGCGAGCTGCCCGTCAAGCGCGGGATATGCTGCTCGACCCACCACAAATGACACCGGCTCTCCATGATGACCTGATCGCCACTGTTGCAAAGTCCCATCATCGCCAGCAAGTTGGCGCAGTTAGTCGTGGGAACGAACACGCTCGCCTCTTTTCCCGTCAGATCAGCGACCATCTCCTCAAGCCGATTGACATTCTCGTCTTCGCCAAGAAGCGGCCAGCCAATCACCGCACGGCGCATCGCGTCCCACATCGCATCGGTTGCGATATTTACCCATTCGCTACGTGTGTTCACTCGAAGTGGTTTCGTCATGCTGTGCATCCGAGTTGGAGCTGGGAGACAGACGGAATCAGACGTTCCTTGGCACAATGGAGGTGAGCTGAAAAACGTGGCGCTGTAGAGGCCCGCACGTCTCTCGGTCTTGACGATGGTCCATTCATTTCCCCTGGCTTGGGGACACTCGGGATGACCATCAGGCCCTGAAGCTCTATCTCAAGGAGTCGTGTAGTGAAAGGCCCAGCCCTTTTGAGACCTGTTTCGTTCTCAACCGTCATGGACTGATCATAGCGTGTACGACCAGGGCTGCATCTGTCTGGCGCGATTTCGAGAATGATTTCGGTCGGGATGTACTCGCCCTTCACTATCGGAGGTATGATCACCGAATTCCTGAGGGGCCCACCTATTCGGCCGCACGATGAATCCGCAGGAGCGAATCGAGTCTGATGTCAAGGAAGCCTTGCGCAGTGGCGAAAAGGAGAAGCTTTCCACACTGCGTCTGCTTCTGAGCGAGATCAAGAACGAGTGCATTCGGAGTAGAGAAGAGGTCGACGAAAAGACTTTTCTCCGGCTGGGGCGCAAAGGCATCAAGCAGCGCAAGGATTCGGCTGAACAGTACCGAGAAGGATCCCGGGCTGAATTGGCGGAAGCGGAGGAGCGGGAAGCAGAGTACCTGCTCGCCTATTTGCCTGCCAGGCCAGCGAAGCCGAGCTCAGGGCTGCTATCCAGGGATTTGTTGAGGCAAGGACTATCGGGGCCGGGTGCAATAGGGCCGGTGATGAAGGCCATGGTGGCTCGTTTCTCAGGCCGCTCGGACGGCGGAACCATCAGCCGGATCGCGAGGGAGGTCCTCTCCTAGCCGAGTCTCTCCTTTTCGTGATTGCGGGTGGGAATGATGAGATCGCCCGCATAGGTCGGACGCACAGCAAACGCAGCATGCCGGTGTGACCACAGCGCCTTCGTCTGATTAACCAGGTTTCTAGCGGGAATGTTTCTGGCGGGAATGTCGACCGCCTGTTGAGACTGGAGGTTCGCGGGTGAAGCGTTCAACCCTCCTGCTAAGCGGAAGCTTCAACCACGAGGAAGCGAAGCAACCTTCGCCAGTTGACAGAGCCGTGACTGTCAGGGAGCGGGGCCCGACAGGGGACACACCCCCCCAGGTGCTTCGTTGAAGCACAGGATCCCACTCCCTCACGGTCATGGCTCTGTCAGCGCTGCTAGCGATGATCATGGCAGAGGCAATCCAAGTTTCTTTCTCGAATGGGGCAGCGCAGCAGGGGTGGGACTTACCTAGGACTTACTAACCTGATTCGCTCTTGAAGGATCTCGATTCCTCTCCGATACACTCCCAGAACCGATTCTCGTTCCTGGTCCGCCCTGGTGGATTTCTTTCTACGATCCAAATAGAATAGCGAGTGCAAAGGTGGGGAAGTCACGTGATCATATTCGTAGTCGCCCTCAGCCTGCTCGGAGCTCCCGAGGAACCTGGTAAAGGCCTTATCGACTTCTTCGAGAAGAAGGTCCGCCCGGTGCTGGTGGAGCGGTGCTATCGGTGTCACTCGGCGGAGGCCGCACGCACGGGGACGCTGATGGGGAAACTGCAGCTCGACACGCGGGCGGGTGTCCAGCGAGGTGGGGCGCGAGGGGGCGTCGTCGTGCCCGGGCGACCCGACCAGTCGATGCTGATCGAGGTCCTCAAGTATGCGAACGACAACCTGCGGATGCCGCCCGGCGGCAAACTGCCCGACGAGGTCATCGCTGATTTCGTCAAATGGGTAGCCCTCGGCGCGCCCGATCCGAGAAATTCGCAGGCTGTTGATACGATGGCGATGGATCTCGAATCGGGACGTCGGCACTGGGCCTTCCGCCCACTACATATTGATCCGCCGCCGGTGCCGCCACGGGCGGCAAGTTCGGATGAGGCGGCGTGGAGGCATTCGCCGATTGATCGTTTCATCCTCGCGAAGCTGCGTGAGAAACAGTTTCGCCCAGCGCAGGAGGCAGATCGGCGGACGCTGATTCGCCGCGCCTACTTCGACCTGGTCGGTCTGCCGCCGCCGCCCGACGAAGTCGAGGCGTTCGTCCGAGATTCCTCTGCGGACGCCTATCGCCAGCTCGTTGACTGGTTGCTCGCCAGCCCACACTATGGCGAACGGTGGGCACGGCACTGGTTCGATGTGGCTCGGTTTGGCGAGAGCGTCGGAGCACACGACGGGTATAACGAAATTCGAGTGGACGCGTATCGATTCCGCGACGCCGTGATTCGCGCTTTCAATGACGACCTGCCTTACGACGAGTTCGTTCGCTACCAGGTTGGAGGCGCTCCGAAAGGTTCCCCCGCCGGCAGGCGGGACCTGGGCATGTTCGTGCACCTTGGAACGAACCTGGGCAGCAACTCCAATCCGAACGATCGCAAGTTTCACCGCCTCGACGACATGGTGTCAACGACCGGTCAAGCGTTCCTTGCCCTGACGGTCGGGTGTGCGCGTTGCCACGACCACAAGATCGACCCGATCACGGCCGAAGAGTATTATCAGTTGACGGCTGTGTTCTTCGACGAAGTCGAGGTCAAGCCAAGCGCAGGCGGCAAGCATGTAGCCGTGAAGGTGCCTACACCCCATCTCTTGGCCGGCGGTAGTTGGCAGCGACCCATCAAGCCAGTCGAGCCGGGGTTTCTGCGCGTCTTGATGCGGGGCGGTCGCAGCACGAAGGATTGGCAGCCCGATCGCGAGACCACGGATGGCCCGGACGCGCAGCTCGAGGCGTCGAAACTTCGGACGCTTGCGAACTGGCTGACCGACGTCGAGCATGGCGCCGGTCCGTTGCTGGCTCGGGTGATCGTCAATCGTCTCTGGCAACATCATTTCGGGCGCGGCATCGTCAGCACCCCGAATGATTTCGGCAGACTTGGTACCGAGCCCACGCACCCTGCTCTGTTGGATTGGCTCGCTTCGAAGCTGATCCAGGAGGGCTGGCGCTTGAAATCGATCCACCGGCTGATCATGAACAGCGCCGTGTACAAACAGGCGGCCGGCATGAAGATGGCTCAGGCGCAGCGCGACGCTCACAACGAGTACCTGTGGCACCGCAGGCCCTTGCGCATGGAGGCTGAAGTCATCCGCGATCACATGTTGAGCGTCTCCGGCGCTCTGCGCACGAACATGTACGGACCCAGCATTCCCATTGGCAGCCGCAAGAAACCTTTCAAAGACACGCCGGACACCTGGCGCCGCTCCGTCTACCTCATGTCGCCGCGCCTCATCGTCCATCCGGTCCTCAAGATCTTCGACCTTCCGGACAACTCGCGAAGTGTCGGCGTCCGTGACATCAGCACGACACCAAGCAGCGCGGCGTTCATGCTGAATGCGCCCTTCGTGTGGGAGCAGGCGAAGCGCTTCGCACAACGCGTTCGGGACAGAGTCGGAGGCGACCCCGGCGCGCAGATCGAGTCGGCATACCGGACTGCTCTTTCTCGGCCACCGACCGCGGAAGAACGCGAGATTGGCCTGTCGTTTCTCGGTCAACGGCGCGCTGGCGCGGTGGAGGAAAGAAAGGAGCCGGGGGCTTTGGATGCTCAAAGCCCGCTGGTACAATACTGCCATGCCGTCATGAGCCTGAGCGAGTTCATCTATGTTCACTGATGTAGATTATGAAACTCGACCGGTTGGTTGGGACCGCCGTGGGTTCCTTAAGGAACTCGGCCTGGGCGGCATCGCTCTGGCCAGCCTGCTCGCGGACCCGAAGGCGAGTGGTGCGCAGGCGGTGTCGGCGGCTGCCCTCAGCGCACCACTTGCACCCAGGCAGCCACACTTCGCGCCCAAGGCGAGGAACGTCATCTTCCTGTTCATGGTCGGTGGCGCAAGTCAGCTGGAGACGTTCGATCCGAAGCCGATCCTGAAGAAGCACGCCGGAAAATTGGCACGAGACATATTCTCCATAGAAGACCTGGAAGGCCTGAACCCGGAGAAAAATTACGACAACTCGCGCATCGTTCCGCCGGTGTTCTCCTTCAAGCGCTATGGCCAGAGCGGCGCGTGGGTCAGCGAGATCTTCCCGAACCTGACGAAGGTGGTTGACGACATCGCATTTATCAACTCGATGCACACCGATTCAGCGCTTCACTCCGTCGGCCAGATCCTCATGCACACGGGTTATTTCAGACAGGGCCACCCCAGTCTTGGCTCGTGGGTGACCTACGGGCTGGGGACGGAGAACCGGAACATGCCGGGATTCGTGGTGATGACGGACGGACGACCGTCCGGCGGGCGCGCGCTACACGATGCCGGATTCCTCCCCGGTTTCCACCAAGCCACGCTGGCGGACGTCCAGCCCGGGAATCCACCGGTGCCGCACATCAAGGCGCCGACATTTCTCAGCCGAGGCCAGCATCGCGAGCAGTTAGATCTGGTGCGGAAGTTGAATCGCCTCCATCGCGACAAGCATCGCACGCAGCCCGAGCTCGACGCACGCATCGCTGCCTTCGAGACGGCGTTTCGCATGCAGACGGAGGCGCCGGAGCTCTTCGATATCCGGAGCGAGCCGGACTCGGTGAAGGCGCTTTATGGCGACACCGACTTCGGGAGGAAGTGCCTGACGGCGAGACGACTGGTTGAGAGCGGCGTCCGTTTCGTCGAGATTCTCGACGGCGCCCACGGGCGGAGATGGGACGCGCACGGCAACCGCGGCGGTCTCGTCAACAACCACCGCACGAACGCGGCGCGCACCGATCGCGGCATCACGGCCCTCATCATGGACCTGAAGTCGCGCGGTCTGCTCGACGAAACGCTCGTCGTTTGGGCCACTGAGTTCGGCCGCACGCCGTTTGAGGAGGCGAATAAGGAGGAATCCCTCGGCCGCGGCCATCACCACTACGGCTTCTCCATGTGGATGGCGGGCGGCGGCGTCAAGCCGGGGATCACGCACGGCGCGACCGACGAGCTCGGCATGCACGCTGTCAAGGATCCCGTCTCGCATCACGATCTCCACGCCACCATACTCCACCTATTGGGCCTGGATCACGAGCGGCTCACCTTCCGCCACAATAGCCGCGACTTCCGCCTAACCGATGTCCACGGCAATGTCGTGCATGGGCTCATTGCCTGATGGAGCACTGTCAGGTTGATGTTGTCCAGACGACACCGAGCCAGCATACACTCTAGCCCACGCTTAGCCCGGGCTAGCTCAGCTCCTCCTCAGCAGACACACGTCGCCTCCCTCCAGTCGGCAAGAGCTCGGTCGCCAAGCAGTCGCTGGTGAACTGCCTTGAGATGGTTCCGACCGACCCGACAGGTTCTGAACAGGCCGGTGGACAGAAAGGAATCGTTGAATCTACTCAATTGACTTGAACCCTCTCATCTCCCTCTCTTGCTCTCGGGTGGGTTGGTGCCAAACCTCAGCCCGGTTGTTCTCATACCGAGCGGTTCTATGCTCAACTGAGGGGAAGACTTCGCGACGTGTGGGTGTCCTCGATCCAGACGGCGGCGGCGTCCGTGTCGTTATCGGCGCACGTGACACCGAGTATCATCAGGAATAAGAGGAGGACGACCCGCTGTAATTCGCGTCACAGTGAGTCACAACTTCGGCAGGCCGCGATTCTCGGGATGCCAGTCCGAGTGGCCGTCGTGACCGAACGCGGCGTTGCTCGCCGATACGGGAAAGCAGGCGGGGAAGTTCGAATTCTCGAGAAACTCCTCGAGGCGCTGCGGGTTGCCGAAGAGGGGAACGATCCAGCGATACGGCATCGAGCGTGCCAGGTGGTTCGTCTCGTAGATCTCGATGCCGTCGACACCCGCGGCGAGCAGGCCGCGAGCCCGGTAGAGTGCCGGCACCTGAGCCTTGCCTCCCGAGATCCAGGAGCCGCCGATGCCGCCGAAGACCTTGACGCCATGCTTCTTTCCCAGAGCGACGTAGGGCAGCACGTCGTGGCTGCCCTCGTCGCCGCGTTCGTGCAGGGGATCGAGCTGCAGCTGGTCGACGAGGTCCAGCGCTCGACATCGAGTCCCTCGGCCATGTTGTAGAAGAGACCAGAGGACGGGATGCGCACCGCCACGGGGATCGACCGGCCCGTCTCCTTGCGGATCGGCGCGAGGCCCTTCTTCAGATTACGGAGCACTTGCGTGAAGTGATCGGCGCGCCAGGTGATCCACTTCGTGTACGCCTCTAGATCTCGAATGTCATGGATCTTGCGGGGATCGACGCCGGTTTCCACGAGGTACGCCGCGACCATCTTCGGGTGATAGCGGAGCATCGGCACCTGCCGGCAGGACCCGACGAGGAGGCCGTCGGGTTTCTTGCGCGCGATCTCGAGCAGAATGTCGACGCGCTCCTTGCGCACTTCGGGGAAAAAGTAGGAGACCGTGCTACCTGACTTGTGTCCTTCCTTCGAGTAGGCGTGCCATTCGGGATGGTCCTTGAAGAAGCGCGAGGCGAAGATGCCGCCGTAGTAGAGCAGAACTTTTTCGATACCGATGTTGCGGGTCGTAGGGAACAGCACGAGTTGCTGTGTGCTGTTGTTCAGAATATCGGTGCGCCGAGGGAGCGTGTAGAGGTGGTACTCGAAGAAAGACTTTTCCTGGAATCCAGCGTCCTCTGAAACGGCCATGGCCGTAACCTGTCGCCGGTACGCGACCTGCCGTCCCTGAGGGGTGACTCGCTGTACGTCTCCCGCTATGAGTTTCAGTTGTGCACCCTGAAAACTTGCCCCGGAGAGGTTCATCAGGGACACCCAGGCGCCCAGATCAGCTGCGGTATCCTCTTGGTTTACGATCAGATTGTAGTCGGCACGCCAGGTCATCCCGCCTGTCTGATAGGTGGTGCGTGACCTTGTGCGTCCCCTCTTTTTCTGTCTTTACGAGCCAGCGTAGGGTTGGCTTCGTAATAAGCCCTTCCGGGAGGTCGCCAAGCTCGAGCTCATTCGAGGAACGCGCGATCCTGACGCCCTTTTGGGTATCCAGTACGAGCTGCCCTTCATTGAAGGAAAGAAGTTTCCCTGAAATTCGCTCAGAATCCTGGCCCCGAGACACGATCACAGCAATGCTCTGACCCAGGTACTCCTCCAGCAGTTTGTTGGGACTTACCAGATCGAACTCGAAGCTTTGTTCCAATACCGAGGTTCCATCCTGATCGGTAAGATCGGTAAAACTCGCCGTGGTCGGATCAATGAACTGGGCAACATCGGTAAAGCGGAGCACATTGGTGCCCTTTTCCAGCACCATCTCGCGAATTTCCTTGACCACTCCGAATCCCGGGACCTGCCAGGCGAAGTTGGGGCTGCGCCCCGTTCGTTGTTGGGAAGCGAACTGTTGAGGGTTGAACCCGGCCGGATCTGCAGAAGAATACACGGTAAGCGATGGACCCTCGGCCGCCAAAGTGGCAACAGACGGCATTGCTGCGAGCACAACTACCAGAGCGAAGGGCCAAAAACGTCTTTGGGATGCCATAGCTGGACTCCTTTTTGCTTCTCCCGACCGTCTCACAATTGTTGCCTCGGTGCGGGTCCTACCAGCCGGGCCCCTGCTTCTCGTCTAAGGAACTCGTGCCTCCTTAGTTCTAACGCGCGAGGATGAAGTTTATTAGAACAGATGAAACGGTTACCCTCCAGATCGAAGTGGAGCTCCAGGGTTTCCTAGAACTGGAACTCGACCCATGAGCTCCAACACGGCTCTGGAGTCCTGCCTGAGACACGGAAACGGAAGGGATTCCAGGCCTTCAGACTATTCCACAGCTCCCGGCTGAATGGGCCCAACAGTTGGTGGTTGCCCCGGATCTCGTAGGTCCCTGCTATGGCGTGATCTCCGGTCCCGATGTCGTACTCGATCAGGTAGGTCGTCTCCATGTCTCCACGCCAGTCAAAGAGTATCGCTCCGGTGTAGAGGTCGTAGTCCTGGGTCTGTTTGTTCTGTGGAGACCATACTTGGACGCACTCGTTGGGGGAAGCGGCCGAATAGACCTGGACCTCCCCCTTGAAGATCTGGCTGCGCACCGCTGTCATATCACTCAGCCATTGTTTCAGCTCGGAGCCAAGGTTTCTTGCCTTCTCAGGCTCCTTCTCAGCAAGGTTCTGCTGCTCCAGAGGATCAGTACTCAAATCCAGGAGCTGACCGTCCGAGATGTACTTGTAATGCCCCTTCCTGATCGCCCTGACCCACAGATGTTCCCGTTCCCTGGTGGTCTGATTTCCTGCGATTACTGACTCGAAAAACAGCGTGCGATCATGATCGATCTGCATCAGGTCCAGTCCCTGGATATGACTGGGGATCTCGATCTCCTGCAGTTTGAGAATCGTGGGCAAGACATCGATTTGGCTGGCGAGGTAAGAGACTACTTTTCCGCTTGGAACTTTTCCCGGCCAGCTCATGATCAGAGGAATACGGATGAACTCCTCATACAGCTTGGCTTGGAGAGAAGTCGAGGCGTGACCAATGAAGCCGTGGTCCAGGATCTCCTCACCGTGATCTGCCGTGAGGACGATCAACGTCTTGTCCAAGAGATTCCTGCGTTTGAGGACCTCAAGTGCCTGGGCGAAGAGCTGGTCGACCCGGCGAATTTCGGCATCGTACAACGCATCCAGGACAGGGCGGTCCGATTCAGTAAAGTGGGTCGATCCCAGAGGGACGATGGCTCCCGTCATTGCGGCCTTGATTCCCGGACTCTGGTAGAGCTCAGCTCGGGGCGCGGGCAGATCCTTCTCGGCTGGATTGTAGGGCTGATGGATCATCACGTTGTGATACCAGAGACAGAAAGGCTCGGAGTCCGATTCTCCGGTGTTCTTCTCCAACCAATTGATCAGCTCCTCTCCTTCGTTGGCGCCGAAGTACTGACGTTCGATCTTTCCCAGGCCGAAATTCTGGTAGTAGGGCGCAAACGTAAAGAAGTTCAGATTCGGAACCCGATAACCTCTCTTCATAAAGATCTTTATCAGGGTGGGCAGATCCTTGGAACCCATATGGTCACGGTTGTTGATCCCATGGGTTGGCGGATAGAGACCGGTCAGGACGGAAGCCAGTCCCGGTGCGGTCCAGGAGGCGGTGCTATAGGAGTTCTTGAAAACCGTTCCCGTTCGGGCCCAGGCATCAATGTTGGGAGTGGTCTTGTTGGTATGGCCGTAGCAACCGAATCGATCAGCCCGACAAGAGTCAATGGTAAAGAGGAGGATATTCTGCGCGATTCCAGGGGTGGTGAGCCAAAGCAACAACAGCGGCGAAATAAGATGCTTCATCTCTGGTACTGGTCCCGAAATGCAAGGGCCACGGTAGATGATAACATGTAGCCCTTGGCGGAAAGGGTCGGTTTCTACTTCACAGTCTACGAGCGACTTCCGGAGTTTCTGAAGCGCAGAGTCAATCCTCTTGAGTATTCGATTCGCGCCTTCGTCGAGTCGGCCTCCCAGGGGACGGCGCGTTCGGTGGTCCTGGACGCAGGCTCGGGGGAGAGCCGCTTCGCCGCGAGCTTTCGGCGGCACCTGTATGTCGCGCTGGATCTGGGTGTCGGAGATCCTACCTGGGACTATTCGAAAGTGGGGTTGATAGGTGACCTTTCGGCCATCCCCCTGGCTTCGGAAACCGTAGACATCGTGTTGAACATTCAAGTACTCGAGCACGTCGTGTCGCCTTCCAGGGTTTTCGGCGAGATCCACCGCGTCCTGAAACCCGGAGGAACCCTGTATCTGACCGCCCCCCAGGGTTGGCATGAGCATCAATCGCCTCATGACTATTTCCGCTTTACCCGAGCTGCCCTTCGGCTCCTCTTCCTCGAAGCGGGTTTCCGCGATGCAACGATTGCGCCCCAGGGCGGGTATTTTCACTATCTAGGGCATCGGCTGACGTACATCCCGAAGGTGCTCTTCGCCGGTCGCTCGGGACTGCTTCGTGTGCTGCTCTTTCCTCTCGAGTGTCTGAGTCTGGGGATGTTTTGTTTCTGTCTACCCGTGGTCTGCTACTACCTCGACCGACTGGATTCGAAGCGGGAGTTTACACTGGGCTATAAATGTATGGCCGTAAAAGGCGCCGTGGCTCCTTCCGACTCGTTGCAAACAGGGTGAGGTTTTCGGTACTCTTGGGGGGTAAATGAAAGGGGGGGCGACTGGCTTCGACGGAAGTAGTTGATACGGCAGATGCATGTCGAGGTGCCACCACCTCGTAAACAAGTGGCAAAAAACAATAAGTGCCAACCAACCGTTAGCGCTAGCTGCGTAAACCGTAGCCGTCCAAGCTGTCCAGCCCGCGGGGTAGTCAGGACGTCACTTTAGCGGGCTTTTCAGTTCTTTTCCCTTCCCTCGGAGAAGCGCTGAGAACTTGATGAGGGACGTTCGGTAGATTCGTTTGCCAGTTCCAGTTTTCTACCGGACAGATTTTTGAAACTGGACAAGCATGTAGATTCGGCTGTTGAAGGCTTTCGGACGTGGGTTCGATTCCCACCGCCTCCACCACCGCACGATCGGAGCTCGACAGACCTCTCCCAGCTCGAGCACAAGGCTGCGCGTTGCGAGTATCGCGAGGTTGTCGCACCCAACCTCTCGATCTCCTTGACACCCAAATTATGACTTTCTATACTGAATCGTTTCACGGGTTTTGGCACGCTAGTTAGCACTTAGAGATGTTGGCTATATGACTCGACCAGACCTGACGATAATCCTATCGCGGTCGGCCTCGGCAGGGGCCCGCAAGTACGCAGTCTCCTCGAGACTGCTTTCTGCTTCGGGCCTGCTGGTGCTGATAATGCTGGCCTCATTCGGTCTCTCTGGACTTCACTACTATCACATGTGGAAGAAGACCGGAGATTTCAGCGACCTCAAGGGTGAGGTGGACCGTGTCCGCAGGGAGAACACAAGCCTTCGCGTCGCCTCAGAGCAGTTGAGTGAGAAAATCTCCCTGCTGGAGGTGACGGCCACGAAGTTGAAGTTTTTGTCCGGGGCGGATGAAGAGGCTCTGGCAGGAGTTGGTGGGCCTTCCAAGTCCTCGAGTCTCCTCTACAACTTGAACCACCGAGAGCTTCTGAAGCGCTTTAAATCCCTCGATCGCAGGCGGTTTACGCTAGCTACCGAGCTGAGGAGACTTCACGATATCTACACCTCTCGTGGCCTGTTTCTGGCAGCCATACCCACCATCATGCCGGTTCGTGGCTATCCTTCGGACCGGTTTGGCTACCGCTCGGATCCGTTCAATGGGAAGAGAGATTTGCATCCCGGCATCGACATCGCCGCTCCCTACGGTAACAAAGTCGTCGCAACGGCAGGTGGGCGAGTGACCTTTGCAGGGCGAAAACTCGGCTATGGCAGGCTGGTGACACTGCGGCACTCTTTCGGCATGGCTACCCGTTACGGACACCTTGCAGCGGTAAAGGTGAAGGTGGGGCAGCATGTTAAGAAGGGGGACATCATCGGATATGTGGGGTCGTCTGGGCGCGCCACGGGCCCCCACTTGCACTATGAGGTGCGTTTGAATAACCAGCCCCTGGATCCCCTGCGCTTCTTCCGTGACGCCTCCGAGGGAAGCAGTTAACCCGCATTTTTTGCCCCTGTCCTTACTACCGAGCAGGCTACGAGTGATCTCAGTTCAGGTGGTGAATTGACCCTGTTTTCTGTCGATTTGGGGGTTCATCGCTCTTCTTTGTTCGACTTTCAGGAAGGTTGCTGCATCCTCTATAGGGCAACGAGAGGTATGAAACACAACGACGAATACCTGCTGCAGCTTGCCTTGAACGGAGATGGCGGCTGTTTTGGGGAGTTGGTGACGCGGTGGGAGCTGAAGATATATGGGTTCATCTGCCGCTACGTCGGAAACCGGGAGGAAGCGAAGGATCTGACCCAGGAGACCTTTGCCAAGGCGTTCCGGAATCTGGGCCGGCTGTCCGATCCAAAGCGTTTCAAGCCCTGGCTGTATAAGATTGCACTCAACGAGTGCCGGATGCGTTTCCGGCGCCAGCGTGGCTTCACCCCTACCCCCTTGGAAGCGTATATGGAGTCTCCTCAGGAGGACCTGGATATGGTTACTCCGGAGGCGGTCCTTTCGCAGAAGGAGACTGTTGCAGTCTTGAGAGCGGCGTTGGAGAGGCTGCCAGAGGGTCAGAAGGCGGTGATTCTGATGAAGGAGTATCAGGGATTGAAGTTCCACGAGATCGCCGACACCCTGGATGTCCCCCTATCAACCGTGAAGTCGCGGATGTATCTGGGATTGAAGACGCTCCGAAAGCTTATGGAGAGGGATCTATGAACTGTGAACATAGTCGAGGGAGAATGATTGATTTTCTCTATGGTGAAGAATTAGGTCCGGATCAGTCCTTTGCCTTCTTTCAGCATCTTCAGGAATGTGATGAGTGCAAGCAGGAATATCGGGAGCTGCTTGAAACACGCGAAGTGTTGGCTCAATGGAATGGACCCGATGAAGTTTCGGTCGAGGAGGCGCGGATCGTTCCTGCTGCTTTTCCGACCCGGTCCAGGCCTAGATGGTGGTGGACAATGCTGCCGAAGGTTGCGGCCGGGATTCTGATCGCCCTGGGTGTCGTCTCCCTTGCTCAGACTCTGGGCTGGTGGGAGTGGCGTCAGTGGGGGGTGACGGAGCAGGAGCTGGCGGAGATGCTTCACGATCTGACCGTTTTGCGGCAGACCGAGGACCAAAGGATGATTGGAGCCATGTTGCTGCAGGTCAAAGATGATCTGGAGCAGGCAAGAAGACAGGATCTCGCACTGGTGTACGACTATTTCCTCCAGGAGCTTGAGCGGCAAAGCGTCGTGAATCAGGAGGAAAACCATCGATACCTGAGCTCCCTGGTGACCCGTTGAGGAGGAAAGCTATGTGGTATATTCGCTGGGTTGTGCTGATGTGTCTTCTGTCTTCGGGGACGGGACTGGCTCAGCAGAACCTGAGACTGGACCTGCTCAAGAGAGATACTCAGATTTTCGAGAGCATCGTTCGAGGGGTGCTCAAACAAAGTTTTACCGATCCCTTTGCAGTTACAGCTGAACCTCGGGGCGCGTATCTTCAGGGTTATGGGGTAATCTTCACATTTCAGATCACCGTAGGCCGGACGAAGATAAGGACCCCTTTTGGAGACATTGATCCGCGTCAACTGAGAGGGGCAGCGGGCAATCAGCGCGGAGGGGGCAAGTTAGGGAAAGCTACATCTCGGGTGCGCGACCAGTTGGGTGTCATGAAGGAATCGATGATCCAGACTCTGCAGGACTATGGCAGCACCATCAAGCAATTGGGCGGGCACGATCACATCTCCATTACTGCCTACGTGAAAGACCGCAGCGTGCTGGATGAGATGAAGAGCAGCAAGGTTCTGGTCCTAACGGCTACCAAGGATGATGTCGATCTGGTGGCCATGAAGAAGATCTCACCTGAAAGCTTCAAGGGACGGGTGCATATCGTAGAGTACTAGGAGGCCACGCTTTACGGCTGCGCAATGTGAGCTGCCGACGCGGTCCCGAGTTGAAGAGGCGCCATGATCAAAGCAGCCGATCTGAAGACGAAGAAACTGTTGGGTCAGGAGTTGGTGGAAAGTGGTGTCATCTCCCAGGAGGAGTTGTCCTCCGCATTGGGCCTGCAGAGACAGTCTCACGAGAGGCTGGGAAAGCTCTTGATCGATCTTGGGGCCATCTCGGAAACGGATCTGGTCAAGCAGCTGAGTGAGCACCTGGGGATCCCCTTTGTTACCGCCGAAGATTTTCCGACCGTTCCAGTAGTCGAGAATGCGTTTTCCATAAAGTTCATGCGGGAGTGGAAATTTGCGCCGATTGGGGTTGAAAACGGCGACCTGCGTATTGCCATGGCGGATCCACTCGATCAGGGGACGATGGATGCGATTCGTCTCTATACGCAGTACCGGAAGATAGATGTCGTGTTGGCCCCGGAGAGTGAGATTCTGGACCTCATCGAGAAGTTCTACGGGAACCAGGCATCCACTTTGGGACGGCTCGTTGAAGGTTATGATGACGGCGAGCTGGACTCGCTGGGTGAAGAGAGCGACGACGTTGAGCACCTGAAGGATCTGGCCTCGGAAGCGCCCGTGATTCGGCTGGTCAACTTGATCATCTCGCGCGCGATCGAATCGCGAGCCTCAGATATCCATATTGAGCCCTTCGAAAAAGAACTTAAGGTGCGCTACCGTATCGATGGCGTACTCTTCGATGTCGAATCGCCACCCAAGCGACTGAAGGCCGCCACTATTTCCCGGATCAAGATCATGGCCAAGCTGAATATCGCCGAGCGGCGGCTTCCGCAGGACGGTCGCATCAAGATGCGGGTTCTGGGTAAGGATGTCGACCTACGTGTCTCCACGCTGCCGACAATGTATGGTGAGAGCGTCGTCATGCGTATCCTGGACAAGAGCAACACCCAGATCTACGACTTGGAGAAACTTGGCTTTGCCGAGGGCATGTTCAACACCTTCGAAGATCTTATCAAGCGTCCCTACGGGATTATCCTGGTTACAGGGCCCACCGGCAGCGGGAAGACGACCACCCTCTATGGGGCGCTGAACAGGATCAATCTTCCCGATAAGAAGATCATCACGATCGAGGACCCCGTCGAGTACCAGATTACGGGCGTCAATCAGATTCACGTCAATCCTCAGATAGGCCTGTCGTTCGCCGCCGGTTTGCGATCAATCGTCCGTCAGGATCCAGACGTGATCATGGTGGGTGAGATTCGCGATCTCGAAACGGCGGAGATTGCTATCCGAGCAGCTTTGACGGGACACCTCGTCTTCAGCACGCTGCACACGAACGATGCTCCCAGCGCCATTGCCCGATTAGTAGATATGGGAGCAGAGGACTACCTGTTGGCATCCTCCATCCTGGGGGTTCTGGCGCAGCGCCTGGTACGGGTCATCTGCCCGGAGTGTCGGGAGCCGCAGCCGTTTGAGCCTGGCTCGTTGGGGAATCTCGGATCTGAATTAGGTGACCAGGATCAGGTTTTTCAAGGCAAGGGATGCAAGGACTGTGGCAATACCGGATATCGAGGTCGGCTCGGAATCTTCGAGTTCATGTTGATGGAGGATTCGATTCGCCGTCTGACCCTCACCAATGCTGATGCGACCCAGGTTCGGAGGACCGCCGTAGAAAATGGTATGATCACCCTACGCCAGGACGGTTTCCAGAAGATCAAGCAGGGGGTTACCACCGTCTCTGAGGTCTTGCGCGTGACGCAGGACCTGTAGGAGATCCGGAGAGGACGGGATCGGCCGTCTGTCTGGCCTCAATCTTAGGGAATTCGTAGTCATGGCCTTCTTCGAATACAAGGCAGTCACCGCCGCCGGAAAGATCATAGAGGGAACTCTGGAGGCCGCCGATGAGCGGAGCGCAGCTGCCCGCCTGGGGGAACAGGGTCAGTTCCCGATCAAGTTGGTCTCGCCGGACTCGTCCGCACTATTGGGCCGGGAGATCACGCTTCCCTGGCAGCGCAAGAAGGTCCCCCAAAAAGATCTTCTGGTCTTTACGCAAGAGTTGTCCACCCTGATAAAGGCGGGCCTGCCCCTGGACCGAAGCCTGGCCATCCTGTCCGACTTGACAGAGAATACCTACTTAAAAGAGATCGTTCAGGACCTCCTGAGGGAGATCAAAGGGGGCAAGTCGCTTTCTGAGGCCCTGAGCGCCTATCCTCACGTTTTCCCGAAGATCTTTGTGAACATGATCAAAGCCGGCGAAGCGGGGGGCGCCCTGGACGAAATCTTGGAGCGCTTGCTTGAGTATCTAGAGAATTCGGAGGAGTTGCGGGACTACATCGTTTCCTCACTGATCTATCCCTGCATTCTGGCCCTGGTTGGAGCTTCATCGATCATCGTGATGATTACCTTCGTGATCCCCAAGTTTGCGGTCATCTTCGAGAATGCCGGGGCTCCCATTCCGCTTCCGATGAAGCTGATGTTGGGAGCCAGTGGGATCATTTCCGGCTATTGGTGGTTGATCCTTATGGGGGGCATCGGAGGATGGTTCGGCTGGCGTCGTTATCTGGCTTCCGAGGCCGGAAGGTTGAGTTGGGACCGGACTCTGCTGAAGTTGCCATTATTGGGCAGTGTCGTGCAGAGGATGGAGGTGAGCCGATTCAGTCGAACCCTGGGAACGCTGCTTAAGAGCGCGGTCCCCTTGATACAGTCCATCAATATTGTAAAGGACGTCGTGGGGAATCAGGCTATAGCCGCGGCCATGGAACCCATCAAGTCGGGAGTCAAGAAGGGCGATGGGTTGACCCGGCCTATTCGTGAGGCCGGGATCTTCCCCGACTTTGCTCTACACCTTTTAGCGGTAGGGGAAGAGACGGGACGCCTGGATGTGATGCTGCTGCAGGTCGCAGATACCTACGATCGGGAACTCCGCACTGCAGTCAAGCGATTGGTTGCTATGTTCGAACCGCTCATCATTCTAGCGATGGGCCTGGTGATCGGCACCATGGTGGTTTCGATGCTTCACTCGATTTTCAGCATCAACGATGTGCCGCTGTAACGTTCTCGTCTTCGAATCCGGGCTCGTCGAGCCCGTAGATTATAGAACGGAGGATTAGGGGAGAGTCATGAGGGCAAAAGAAACGAAAAGACCCACAGAGGTGGAAAGAGGATTTTCTCTGATCGAGCTCATCGTGGTCCTGGTCATACTGGGACTGCTGGCGACCGTGGTCGGGCCAAGAGTGATGGATCGGTTGGGGAAGGGAAAAAGTGAGATTGCGAAACTCCAGGTCGACCAGTTGGAGGGGGCTCTAGGCCTTTTTCGATTCGACGTAGGTCGGTATCCGACTACGAACGAGGGTTTGCAAGGGCTTATCGATACGGCCGGAGTACAGAACTGGAGCGGTCCTTACCTCGACAAGAGGACCCTTCCCAAGGATCCATGGGGACGAGAGTACCAGTACCGAGCCCCGGGTCAGAATGGCGATTTTGACCTTTGGAGTTGGGGGGCCGACGGAACCCAAGGTGGAGAAGACGATAATGCCGACGTCACTTCCTGGTGAGTCCCGCGCGGGTTCGGGCTTCACGCTCCTCGAACTGATCGTCGTCTTGATTCTAATGGCGGCGTCCGCGGCCGTGATTCTCCCTTCCTTTACGAGCGGCTTGCAAGGGTTGGAGTTGGAAACCTCGAGCCGGGATCTGGTGACTCGGATGAGGCGGGCGCGGTCTGATGCCATTGGCACCCAGAGGGTCTTCCGTATCATTCTCGATCAAGCTCCTCAAGACTCTGCCTACTATGTGCTGGCCAACGATTACGAGGAAGAGATTGAGCGTTATCCGTTTGCGAAGGGGACCCTGATCGAGATCCCCCCCAGTCAATCTCTCCCGCTGAAGCTGAGTTTCTATCCGAATGGCAGGAGTTCAGGTGGAAAGTTTCTCATCGCCAACCAACAGGGTAAGCGGTTGTACGTGTTGGTAAATCCGATTACCGGGCTTGGCAGGGTCACCCGGGAGCTGGATCCAGGAATGGAATGGCGTTGAAAGATCGGGGGTTTACGCTCCTGGAGATCATCGTAGCAGTTTCGGTTCTTGGAGTCGCAGTTGCAGTGGCCATGCAGATCTTTTCGGGAGGGCTGAATAACCTCCGGCGCATCGATCTGGCGCATCAGGCCATGGAGCACGCCGAGAACGTGATGAGCGAGATCCTGAGCGACGAAGACCTTCGAGAGCCGGCTGAACTCGGAGGCGAGCTGGATGAGGAGTTCAGTTATACCGCCGTTGTCGACTACTGGGAGCCCGCAATACAAGAGGACCTACTGCTGGAAGTAGCGAAGCCGAAAGTAACTTTGATGAAGGTCCACGTCGAGATTCATTTTAAGAATAATCGGCATGGGAAACGCTATCAGGCGGATTGTCTGAAGCTGGTGCCGGACGAGACGGTCGGGGGAGTCGAGGGGGTGGCCGGCAACCCATTACAGCAGCTTCTGGGAAGGTAGCCGTGACTATTCTCAGATCATCCTACGGATCGGCAGCATTAGAAGGTTCTGGTGGATCCAAGCCGACCGCTTTCTCCATACCGGTCGGTGCTGCCACTGCGGTGCGGGGGAGGCTTCGACAGGCGGCGGAGACAGGGAAAAGCGGATTCACGCTGCTGGAATTGGTGATCGCGCTCACCATTATGGGACTCATGGCAGGAATAGTCTTCTCATCGTTTCGGCTTGCAATGAATAGTTATGTGAAGAGTCAGGTTGAGATGGAGCGCGGAGCCTCACGGCGGATTTTGAAAGGACAGATCAGGCGTCAGGTGGGCTCTCTGTTTCCCTTGCGGCCAGTGGCTTCCTTCAATATGGCGGGACCCGACTCCGAGCTGATGGAAGGGGCGGATCCCACGCGAGCCTTCGCCCCTCTATTTTATGGATCGCCCGATTCCGTGGTGTTTATCACCGTGACGCCTCTGGTCGATTTCGACAAACCCGGACTTACGGTAGTCAGGTATGGACCCGCCCAGGACGAGTATGGTGACTCCTATCTGGGTTCTATGGAGGCTCCCTTTGTTGGTCTCGACAGCTTCGTCGAAATGGTGCAGGTTCCCAGGGGCAAACCCCTTCCTCTGATCGAAGATGTCTCCCAGATTGAGTTCGAGTATTACGGCTATGATCCGGAGACACAGATCTTTGATTGGTATAGTGAATGGTTCGGAGAAGAGCGCAGAGCCGTTCCAACGGCGATTCGAATCCTTTATGACAAAGGTGAGGTCCTGGCTATCGTAAACGCAAGCTTCTTTGGAGGCCAGATTCAGTCCGGTGTCAGGAATTTACTTGGACGAACCAACTAGTGCAACAACGCCAGCGGCGACGAGGGGCTGCTGAACACTGGTGCAGAACTTATGGCGCGCTGCACTAGAAGCCCCTGTCGGGCAAGCAAGGTTGTGTCAGGTCCCATCCATGGAGGGCAGCGGCGAAGTGGCTCTCAAGGGGGTTGTAGTTGGTCCGGGTGGGGGGCAAGAAGCCGGCTCCAACCATCGGGGGGCGGTCCTCCTCGTGGTTTTGTGGGTGATGCTGGCCATGAGCTTGCTGGCTCTCAGCTTCTCGGCTTCAATTCGGACTGAGGTCGAGGCCGCCAGGAATGTCGTGACCCAGAAGCAGTGCTTTTATCTGGCGCGCGCCGGAATCGAGTACGCCGTTTACGAGATCCTGGAATCACAGCTGGCTTTTGCCCAGACTCAACAGCTCATCGAAGGAGGACTCGAGTCGATTCCTCAGGTACTGACTGGGAAGGTGAATCTGGAGCTGGAGGGACACAGCGCCGATGTGGAGGTCATCGACGAAACGGGAAAAATCAGTCTCAATTCTGCGCCCTCCCATCTGATCTACAATCTCCTGATTACGGTGGGCGTAGAGGGACGAGAGGCCGACATAATTACAGATTCGATCGAGGACTGGCGCGATCCGGATGACTTCTATCATGACAACGGAGCGGAAAGCGACTGGTATCAAGCGCTACCAAAGCCCTACTGGGCCAAGAACGGCCCCTTCGACGTCCCTGAGGAACTGATGCTTGTCCGGGGCATCACACCGGAGATCTATTACGGACGTAAAGGCCTGACATCGGGTGGGGAGAGGGTCGAGTATTATGGACTGCAGAATTACCTCACGGTTTTCACGAAAGTGAATAGGATCAATGTGAACTCGGCTCCCCTGCCGGTCCTGGCATCTATACCAGGACTGGAATATGAAGATGCCATCCAACTCGTCGCCTTGCGTGACCAGATGCCCATTAGTGACGTCACCGAAATAGTGGAAATGCTCCCAGGCCTATCTACGGACGCGACTAGCTACCTCTCTACGCTGCGGTCAAGTGTGTATACTTTGGTTAGTACAGGACGTATCCGGGACTCTGAAATCGTGAGCCGGATCCGAGCGGTGGTACGGGTAGGTACGGGGTATAAGGGTTATAGAGTGCTCTACTGGAACGAAATGAACTTCGAACTATGAGGTTGTCACGCGTCTCTGGCTGGAGGGCTGCCGTCGGTGCCATGCTCCGGGCGGGCTTCGGAGAAGAGCGTCTCAGGATAGGTCTTTTCTCGAAAGAAGCCAGTCGTCCTTTCGAAAACGGGAATGGAACGCTAAGTCATCTATAAATGGAACTCTAAGTTATCTATAAGAAGATGTTTATACTAGGTTCAGCCCTCGGAGTCGAGTTCCGCGATCGGAACCTGATTCTACTCAACGTCAAGAAGGGAGTTAGAGATTTTTCCCTGCTGGAGCACGGTGTGATCGAGGATTTCCGAGATCTTTCACCGGCGGAGCTTCAGAGCGCGGTCCGTGGCCTTCTGAAGAGCAATGTATCCTCCCGAGACCGCGTTATTCTGGGTATTCCCCGCGAGCAGGCCGTAGTGCGCTGGATCGAACTACCCCTGGATGTCGAAGAGAATCTGGAGCAGGTGGTTCGGTTTCAGGTGGAGCGATTCGAACCGACGGAGGAGGAACAGTCTTACGTTGACCATGTGGTTCTGGGCCGTGACGAGGCGAAAAAGAAACTTCTTCTCCAGGTCACTCTGGTGCCTCGTATCATCCTCGATGACTATTTGCATGTGCTTCGTCAGGCCGACCTCTACCCTGCCGCAGTGCGGCTAGTGAGCCTTGCCTATCATCAGGTCTTTCTGGCTCACGCAGACGGATTTCCTAAGAAGCTACCCTGCCTTGTCCTGGCCGTGAACCCGGGATCTCTGGAGATGTTGTTCATCAACGATTCCAGCAAGTTCTTTTCCCATAAGATTTTGTCAGAGGAGGTCGAGGAACTGGGCATCCTGAAGATTCGCCAGCATATCGATGCCTTTCTTTCCCAGGTAGATCCCCTGGGGCAGGACCTGTCGAAGCTATACCTCACGGGCCTTTCGGCCCAAGGGTATCTTAAGGAGTTCCAGTCTTTTTCAGGGGACTGTGAGCTCCTGCGCCGGAAGCTGAAGTTGATCGGCAAGGATCTTTCAGGAGAGGCCTTGGAAGACTGGATTACCGTGGCGGGACTGGCTATCTCGGGGGTCAGCAACCAGGGGATAGCTCGATCCAATCTGATCCCTCCGGACAAGCGCATCGTCAGAGACCGACCCAATCTTATCCCGACCTTCGTAATGTGTGGCCTTCTCTTCGTCATCACGGTGGCAATGGTTGCCCGAGGCTATATCCAACAGAGTCGGCTCCTGGGCCAGATTGAGACGCATATCACATCGCTGCAGCCCCAGGTCGACGGCGTCATGGAGCTTCGCGAGAAGGTCCAGCAGCAGGAAAAAGACGTGGAAGAGATACGGGATCTGATGATGGGTCGGGAAAAGGTCCTATCGGTGTTGAAGGAATTAACCGAGAAGATTCCTGATAACACCTTTTTGCAGAATCTGAACCTGAAGGGCGAACAGGTGAATATGGTGGGATACTCATCGTCCGCATCAGCACTACTTCCGATACTCGGAGATTTGGAATACCTGGAGGGCGTGGAATCTCGTTATATTACTCCGGATCGGCGCATGGGTAATCGAGAAAAGTTTAACTTTGAGGCCACTGTGAAGCAGAGGAGCGAATGAGGAAAGTCTCGTTTCGAGAAAAGCGAGTTTTGTCAGTAGGTGGTCCTATTGTAATGCTGGTTTTGGTGTTCTTCTATCTGGTTCAGCCTTTTACTGAAGCGCAGGCGGACATCGAGACCCAGCTGGACGTGAAGGCAGATCTTCTGCAGCGCTCGATTCAACTGATTCAGCAGAGGGGCCACTATCTGGAGCGGCTTGATACATTGGACCGTGTCCTACTAGATCACCGCAGCATGCTCCTGGATTCGCTCAATTCGAGCAAGGCCACCAGTGAGTTGGAATTGACCGTTCGGAACCTCGCGTCCGAACAAGGTGTTACCATTGCACGGAGTAATCCTTTGCAGGAGCGCAAGCTAGGAGAGCGCTACTCCAAGATCACGCTGCAGCTCAATCTAACGGCCTCCATGGACCAACTCGTCAACTTCGTCTATGCCCTTTCTAGCTATCCTAAGTTTCTGCTTGTAGAGGACTTCTATCTGAGCGGCTTGCGGGTGAAGAAGAAGATCCGACTTCAACCTCGAATGAATGTGTCGGGACTGATTCGACTTTCTTCGAAGTAGGGCATCAGTACAGGAAGAGTCGAAAATGAGACAGGGAATTCTGGTGCTGAACGTGCTGATGATAATTGGGACGGCTGTTCTCGCAGAACGACTGATCTCAGGCTGGGAGGCGTTTGAAGAAACGAACAGCCTCGAGCGGCTTGTCGGCCATGTCGAGCCTGGTCAACAGACGCCGACGGTTGTGATCGATCTGGAGGAAGAGGCCAGGCCCTTTCCAGAATTTCTGATCATCGCAGAGAGGAATCTTTTTACCCCCCAGCGCGGTCCCGAGTTGGAGGAAGAGGCCGAGCCGGAGGAGGAGAAGCCTCCCGTTCTTCCGATGAAGCCAGCCCTGATCGGGGTGTCGATGATGAATGGGGAAAGACGCGCCTTTCTTACTGTCTACGAGGGAAAGAAGAGCCAGGGGAAATCCCGCTCCGTCGTGATTGGAGATGACGTTCAAGGCTACAAGGTCAGTGAAATCAACGACACGACGGTCTTGTTGACCTGGCGTGACCAGGAAGTCATTATCTTCGATACCAAGGGAGCGCCACAGCCAGCATCCGCAGCATCTAAAGGGATGGCGGTTACCGTGATCACGGTCGGAGCTGCCCCTGCCGCGGTGGAGACAACCACTGCGGCAGCCTCGAAAGACAAGGAGGGACGGGGGCTTGAGGTTGGTGTCGCAGGTGCTGCTGGAGGTCAGGCAGGTTCAGGTGGACGAGCGGCCTCAGTACGGCAGGGAGGCATGGGCCGAGGTGGAAGGGGCCAGGCCGGAGGAGGTCGAGGTGGGTTAGGTCGCGGTGGACGCGGTCGCGGCGGACTCGCAGGAGGGAGAGGGCAGTCCGGATACGGTGGGCAGGGAGGAAGAGGTTTGCCGGGCAATCTTGGCCTTTCTGGAGGCCGGGGCCAATAGGGGTTGCAGAATTCTGGAGGTCGCCGTTACTAGTGCAGCGCGCCATAAGTTCTGAGCCAGGGGGACAGTAGTCAATCGTTGTCGCTGGCTAGGCGTCGCGAGCGAGTGCAACAACGCCAGCGGCGACGAGGGGCTGCTGAACACTGGTTCAGAACTTATGGCGCGCTGCACTAGCCCGTAGCTGCCTCGTAGGGTCGAATCTTGGGTCCGTGACGGAGGAATTTTCCGTCCAGGAGGATGAAATGCGAATCAGGACAGTCTCTCAACCTTCCAACTCTATATTGGCTGAATCAAAATGATGTGGTTCCCAACGTTCATAATTCTAGCGATATTGATGCAAACCGGGATTGCTTCGCCCGCGCTCGCCCTTTTCCAGCGGGCGACGACGACAAAACGGCAAGGTGCGGCCACATCTGATTCCGATCAACTTCCCGGTATTGTCGGGATTCCCACTCCACCGAGTGTCGATCACGAGGCGGAAATGATGGAGAATCGGCGACGTCAGCTGGAGGAACTCTACAGGGAGAGGATAAAGAAGCCCTCCAGCGGGGCGAATGGGGCTCCCAAGGTCCATACCGATGCGCCGGCCACTCCGCCAGCGGCGACTCCCCCTGTCACCACAGCTCCAGCGATCCAGCCATCAGTGCCAAGACCAGACGTTGGCAGGGACAAGGCGGCAGACGGTTCTGGAGTAGAAATGTCCTTTAATAAAGCGCCGATTGAAAATGTGGTCAAGGCCATCATGACCGAACTTGGACACTCCTACGTAATCGACCCCGGGGTATCTGGGTCGGTCAATCTCTTCACCGTGGGAGTGATTCCGAGAGATAAGCTGTTTGGAGTCATGGAGCAGGTTCTCAAGATGAACGGGCACGCGGTCGTTAGGCAAGAAGGCCTGTACGTCGTGCTTCCCATTTCCAAGAGTCCGAAGGTTCCTCATCGGATTCTGGTGAAGCCAGCCCAGCGTAGCAAGCAGACCAGGGTCCCTGCGGCATCCCAGGAAAACAAGCCGGAAGCGAAAGAGTCCCAGCCGGAGGAAACGCAGGAATCAGCCCCTCAGCAGAAGACTGGTCAGGAGGCTGAGACTTCCGAAAGCTCACAACTGGGTTCGCAAGCGGTAGCGCTCAAGCCGGCCGCGACCGAACCCACCCTGACTCCTCAGAATCCTCAGGAAGAGAGTAAGCAAGAGCCCGATAGTCCAGGGCCCACTGTGCTTACCGTGGGGCAGTCCGAAGCCGCGGCCCAGATCGAGCAGGAAGAAGGGGTCTTTACCTACATCATTCCCCTCCACTACCTGCCGTCCTCGGACGTGCTGACCATGGTTCAGGCGTTCATTACCGAGGGTGCTACGGTCATCGACTTTGTCTCCGCCAATATCCTGATCATTACAGACTATCGCAGGAATATTCAGCAGGTTCTCAACCTGGTCAGAGTTCTGGATACCGATTACTTTGATCTGAACACGGTGGAGCTCATCGAGATCCAAAACAATTCGGTGTCGGACGTCGCCGAGGACCTGGGAAAGATCTTCGCTCCCGGCGACAAGGCGGGCGGAGTTCGTATGGTAGCTATAGAACGCTTGAACAGCTTGCTTGTGGTCACCCACTCCCCGGTGGTGTTGGACGAGGTGAAGAAATGGCTGGAGCGGCTGGATGCCCCCTCCACCAACATGAATATGAAGACCTATGTCTATGAGGTCGAAAACAACACCGCGGCAAATATTGGCGCGGTCCTGGCTCAACTCTACGAGGGGGGGGAGGGGCTGCCCACCTCGGCGACGGGCGGCGAGCAAAAAGAAGGTGAACCGCGGAGGCCCACGCAGGAAGCTGGTTTCACAGAGGTAAGGGATCGCAGGCGTGGTGGAGGTCTGGGAGGCGGGGGCATGGGGCCGTCGTTAGCAGGGCGTCCCATGAGCACGCAATCTGATATTCGGGCCGTCAAGGCCGGCAACGTGCGCATTATCGTCAATGAGTTCAACAATTCGCTCATCATCCAGTCCACGGAGGCGGACTATCGGTTTCTGCTACAGACCATCAAGCAATTGGATGTACTGCCCCGGCAGGTTTTGATCGAAGGCAGAATCTATTCGGTGGATCTCACCGATAATCTCAGCTTCGGTGTTGCCGCCTTTCTCCGTTCGAAACAATCTGGGGGGGCAGCTACGACGGGTAGTATTTCGGGTCCGGGCGACGGAGGTTCCGGTGGCACGTTTTCTGCTGTAACGCGAGCCGTCATCGGGGAGTCGCGTGAGCTCGAGGCGACTATCAACGCCCTCCGTTCGCAGACCAACGTCAAGCTCATTGAAGCCCCCCGGTTGATGGCTGTCGACGGGATGCAGGCCTCTATCAACGTAGGAGCTGAGGTCCCGGTTACTACCTCCTCCTATGGCAATCCTCTGGGTGGATTGGGTGGAGCCCAGAATTTTGTCAGTTCGATCCAATTTCGCCCGACTGGAACCACCCTTTTGATCATGCCCCGGATCAGCGCCGGCGGAATCGTCACCATGGATCTAGCGATCGAAGTCAGTTCCGCTAGCGGTGCCGCTCTGACGCCGACCATCAATCGCAGCTACGTGGAAACGTCCCTGATCGTCAGAGATGGACAGACCGTCGCGATCGCAGGAGTAATAAGCGAATCCTTGAGCGAGGGAAAGAGTCGAGTTCCCCTGTTGGGGGATATCCCCATCGTAGGTGCCCTCTTTGGTTATAGGACCAAGGATCGACGTCGATCCGAGCTCGTCGTTTTCATCACGCCCCACGTCATTCCGAATCTCCCCACGGCAGTCGAGCTCACGGTCGATTTTCAGCGCTCTCTCAAGAACGCCTATGGTTTCATCAGAAGAAGCCGCTCTGAGGAGAAGCAATTGAGGCAGAAGCGTCGTGATGAAGAGTTGCGGAGAGAGGCCGAGGGCCGATAAGAGGGGAGAATCAGTCCGGTAACTGTTGAGCCTTTCGGTAGATCTCTATTGCTTCCTGCGTCCTGCCCTGATCCTTGAGATACTTTGCCTTGTACATCAAAAGCGTGTACTTGCTGGTCCGTTCTTGAAGCCCAGAAATGGAGCTGTCGAGAATCTGCTGAGCGATTCCATGCTGACCTGCTCCCGTCATCGATTCAGCAAATGCGAGTGCTGAGACGACTACCAGAGTCTCGTCTCGGCCTTCCAGACCAAGCTCCAGAATCTTGCGAAATTCAGGAAAGGCCGCCGCGTATTTTCCTTCTTCGATCAAGATGGAAATGATTTCATGCGCGGCACCGGCATATTCCAGTTTAGCCTGTGATTCAGCGTCTGCCTGATCGACCTGTCCCAGGATAGCCGGATTCAAAGCTCCCAGATAGAGGAGAAGCAAAGCAATCCTTTTCATTAGTGGATCCTGGACTGTCTAAAAGGATTGTCTCTCGGTTTCTTGGCGTCCTTGATTCCCGCCCAGAAGGGGTTGCCCTCTATTCGGCTCTTGACAGTATATGAGTCGAGATGGGCCAGAATCTGTGGGTCCGGGCCCATCTTGGATCCGGAGTCGACGAAGACAGCCGAAAGCATTAGAAGCAGGGTCAGACTGGCGAAGGCATACCGCAGCTCGTTAACCTGCAAAGCGTCTTGGATCTGTCCCAGGACCCATTGCCAGCGAGGAATCTCCGAACCCTGGATCTGATCTTGGATTCGACTCCAGATGACCGGAGGAGGTTCCAGCTGAAAGTGCTCATCTCCCAACAACTGCACCAGCTCTAGTTCCTGCTTCAGAAACCCCGAACAGCTCGAACAGGAAGCCAGATGCTCCTCTACCTGTGTCCGGTGTTCCGGCTCGAGGTTTTGATCGGCCAGGGCCGAGAGCTGAAGTCGAAAATGCTGGCAGTTGAATTTCATGTCTGTCGCTTCAAGTAAGTCTTTACGTAATCCTTGACGATAAGCCGAGCTCGATAAACGTCTGTTTTCACCGATAGCAGGGAGCGCCCCACGGTTTCGGAAATATCGTCGTATTTCATCTTCTGAAAGACGGCAAGCACGAATACATCCCGGTATTTGGGCGACATCGATTCCAGAGCTCTCTGCACGATCCCGCTGAGCTCGTGTGCCAGGAACCTTCTCTCAGGATCGAGCTCAAGGGCGTCCTCTGCCACCAGGCTGGGAAAGAAGAAATCTTCCTCATCGATTGATACCTCTGTCGCCCGCTGCGACTTTCGCAGCTTCTGATAGACTTCATTTCGAGCGATCCGATAAAGCCAGAACTTGAATTGGTCCGGATCTCGAAGGGTCCTGAGCTCGCTATGAACCTTCAGAAACGTATCCTGAGTGAGATCCTCCGCATCTTCTGTCGAGCCAATCAGCCGCCAGATAAAGTTGTAAATCCGCTTCGAAAAGAGAACGTAAAGCCTCTGAAACGCTTCAGGGGAGCCATCTTGGACACCCCTTATCACTTTCCGCAGCTCTTCGTGGCTGATTTCCTCAGGCATCGTTAGGCGAACAAGCGGTTAAGGCGTGACTTCCCGCTTCCCCTACGAAGCCGTCGAACCTAATCAGCCTCTCTCCTGAAAGCAATGATAGAAGATGATTGGTGGTAGCGAAAGTTGCAAAGGTTGTGGGTGGTCTAATCGACATTTTGAGTCAGAGGTCTCGGTCAGTACGCCTTGGTTTTGCCCTAGCGATTCAGTCGGGTTAAAACCGAGCCGCAATCATAAGGCAGGGGGGGCTCGGTGAATAGATCGGCCAGAACATCAGAGGCTTCAAGCCTGTGTTGGTCCCTTCAACGGTCCATGGCGCTGTTTTTACAGCTTGAGCAGAAAGGGGCTAATGGGTACGGTTTGCCCGCCGATAAAACTATAGTGCTGCTATTGTCTGGTTGCGCCGGTTCTTTCTTCGTTGGGCTGATTCCTACCTTCTCTCTTGGTGTGAGGACCTGGGGCGTAGCCGGACGGTATGCCCCCACCAGTAGGCGCAAAGAATCCGAAACAGATCGAGGTGGAGTCGTTTTTACGCTTTACTTGAGCTTAAGTCATCCTGTATAAAGACTTTTGGAGCAGTAAACTAAGGGAAACGTGTATCCAAGCGACAGTAGTGAAATCACTAAAGGATCTCCCGTGCGATTGAGTGCTGGGGTCTGTGCTTTTGCCTGGTTGCTTTCCATACCGGGACCATCTCAAGTAGCCGAGACGGAGCCCGTTGCACCACCGCATACTGCTTCCTTTGTCACGGCCCTGCCTAGTCATGGGACGTCTTCACCGCTGAGTTTCAGGAGAAGCCTCGATCTAGGCCCGAAGAAGCAGGGCGTACCGTCTCAGACTGAACCGGCTTTTGGAATGGATGGTTCTGAGGTAGGTTCCCTCCACGCCCCTGCCGATGCTACCGAGATTCGGGTACAAGGGGATGAAGGTTGGTTTGGCCGTTCGCCGAATCCCGCTGCTGCCAAAGGTTCCACCTCAGCTGCAGCTCGACTCGGGGCGCCTGTTGGCAGCGGAAGTGGGCATGGAAACCTGGGGGATCTCGCCGGCTCAGATCTCGACTTCGACCGAATTGATCGGGCGCTCTGGGAGTTGGAGCGAGATTACGAAGACGCCGCCCAGAACTTGTTTTCCGACCTCTCCTTCAGGCTAATTCAGCCTGCCGGCAATCCCTTTGATCAAGCCCTGGGGAAGGAACTTTCTCCTCTGCCAGATGACCAGCCTCCAGAGCCGGACCCAGTGGCTGAGTCACCCAGCGAGCCTGTCGATGAGGCCTCCAACGGTCCGCTTCCTGGTCCCGGTCCCGACACAGCTGATGGTGTGTTATCGGGGTCGCCACCCCTAACGGGCAGTACGGAGGTAGAGCCCGAAGATCCAGAATTCGCCTTCCTTGTGATTGGCAACTTTGGCGAGGATCGGTCTGATGCCGGGGTCTTTCGAGCCTTTCGCGACGAGGGAGGGGGATTCGTCCTGGAGAATGAGTTTGTGTTCAATCTGCCTCCGATAGTTACGGACAACAATCTGATCTTCGAAGAGACGGATAGGATTGTCACGGCGGATCTGAATCAGGATGGGGTTCTCGACGTTGTACGAGCGCGCATCGGGGATCTGGGTACGAAGCTTGAATCCTATCTGGGGCGGGCAGTTGGGGGGGTCGAGCGGCAGGCACAAGGGTTTGCCTTTCACCAGACTGTACTGAGCATGGCGGTCTTTGATTTGGATGGCGATGGAGAGAAGGAGTTGGTGCTGGTAACCGACCGAGGGTCGAGGTTGATTGTCTATGAGCGCTCCGCAGACATCCTTCAGTATCGGAAAGAGTTGCTGCTGCCGTTTACTCCGGGACTGGTGGTAGTGTCGAATCCGGACTTTCGTGGGCAGGAGCTTCGCGTATTAGATCGGGAACTGGAGCGTGTCGCCACTCTCTCTCAGGGATTTGGAAACAGTTTCATCAGCCAACGCTTCCTGAAACCTTCGATACGATCCATGACATTGGATAGCCTGGGATACGGCGATCCGGTGGAGGTCTTTGTCTTCGAGGATGGGAAGCACCTTTCGCTGTTCGTTTCAGCAGACGGTGCCCTCGTCTTGCTTGCGAGCCTGGTCCGACGGCCGAAGATGCCCCTGCTTATCGTAGGAGATTATCAGGGATTTAAATCGCGACAGCTGGCGTTCTGGTTTTGACCGGCCTCATGAAAACATGCAACTTTTTTTTCGCATGAGCATCTTTGACTCTCGATTTGTTAGCAGCAGGGAGGATTTGTGTATTATAGTGCCATCTGTAGTCGATCAGGTGAGCACAGAATGCTTGACTTGAGTGTCTGAATATTACATGCCGTGCCATTGGGGTCAGTTGAGCAAGAGTATTCCGCAATTTTGGTAACAGAGTTCAAATAGTTTCGGATCAACCTAAAGTAAGGAGAAAAGGGCATGACAAAACTGAGATCAATCGTATGTTTCTCGTTTCTGGCGATTCTTGCATTCGGCGTCAATGCACAGGCCGGAGGAGACGCGGTGGCATTTGCAATCGGGGACGCGACCACCTCCCAAGCCGCGGTCTACGCAGCTTTTCTGGCTCGGGTTCCCAATGATGATGGCTCGCTCAGTGCGGACACAGCTATTTCCCTGAGCAATATCCTAGGAGCCCCCGCAGGAACTCTGGGTGATTTCTATGATGGATTCGGAGACAGGAGCGGCACCGTCGAGTTTTTTCTTTGGGACTCAGATGGGACCCCGCTGTTTTACGAGACGGCCGCGGATTCGCCCGGGGTTGGTTTGGACGAGATGGGGTATCTCCAGCCCGGCCGAACCTATACAGTCCGTCTGGCTGAGATCCTGAGCCAGATCAAAGGTTTGCCCGAAGATGAAGTCGAGTTCACCGGTTACGGATGGGTTGTCGGTAACTTTGACGCCATCGCTGGGACCTACAGTGTGACCATTTTCGGTCTCGGTTTCACTCAGAATTTTGAGTTCACGCCGGCGGTGGGTCATGGTGGGACCTTGACCGGTCTTCAAATCCACACCAATCCGTAGGCTGTAGCACCGTTGTAGATTGCGCTTTCGGGGGCATTCTGCTTCGCGTTTGTTAACGAGAGAAGAGCGAAAGGGCTGTTCAGATATCTCTGGATGGCCCTTTCGTACTTTGTGATGCCGTCTAAGGGCATCTGAGTCCCGCTCGGCTACTGATTCTGGATCATGAATTTTCCTCTTATCCTTCTCCTTCTTGCAGCATCTCTTCCTCAGCAGGCAGAGCTAGAGAAGAGAATCGGCTCTTACTGGGATTTGTTGTTGGCTCAGGACAAGAATGCTGCCCTTCAGTATGTCGAGCCTGAGTCGCGCAACCGCTTCATCCAGCGCCGCACACCCTACTTTCGATCCTGGGAACCCATGGGGATCGAAGAGCAGTCGGAAACGAAGGCCTTGGTGAGGGTTCGAATCGATAGGCTGATGGAGGCATCCCGATCCTTTTACAAGATGCCGGTGAAGGAAGTCTGGGTCCTCGGTGACGAGGGCTGGCACCTCCAGCTACCACAACTTACATCGAAAGCGCTGGGCGAGCTCTACTCCGGAAGGAAAGAAGAGAAGCCAGCGAAAAAGCTCACGGGGGAGCTTAGGCTTCTTCCGCAGTCGCTAAAGATTCACTTCCTCAATCAGACCAACCGGGGTTCGGTCTTTCTTTTCAACGGTCTGAGTGTTCCTGTTCAGGTCACTCGTATCGAATACGATAAGGAGAAGTTCATACTCGAGGAAAAGGTGGGCGAGGTGGCTTCAGGCGAAAAAGCTAAGATCAGCATCCGCTACCTTGGAGACGAGGAGGACAAAGATCTGACCAGCGAACTGCGAGTGTTCGTGGAGGGTGGCTCAGAGGAAGGTGGGGGAGAGATGTTCGACGTCCCAGTACTTTACAACCATCTGAGTCCTGCCGCCCGCGCTCTGTTTGGCTTGAACGAGGCCAGAGCGAAGGAGTTGGAGCGTGGTGATCCTTTCCGTCCCACAGTCCAGGCACCCGAGCCCCCAAAGGATGGTACTCAGGTGCTACCGCCGATACCGCCGTCACCACCCAAGAAGTCTGTGGCGACCCCTAAGACTCAGGCCGAGTAAGCTACTAAGGGTCTGCGCAAAAATAACTTGGCATTGTGGCATCCCAGCTTCACACCATCTTCGGCCGCTCCTCAATCGAGAAATCCTCAACGTAGACCCGGCTACGCCTGCGGTTTCGCTCAATCGTTCGCGGCCAAATCTGGTGCAAATCTGAGCGCCAACTCTGCCAAGTTATTCTTGCGTAGACCCTTAGCGCGACCCCTGGCTGCAGACCGCCGGATCGTACCGGAAAGAAACTTCTTCTCTCAACGGGAGCCCCTCCCCTACGCCGAAGGCGTCCCTGGGCGTAGCCCAGGGTTGCAATGCGAAGCGAGCTATCCTGGGTTTGGGTCGCCTGTCTTCTCTACGCTGAAGGCGTTTTTGCCAACACGTTTCCGGTCGGCAATAACACCTTCGGTGTAAGAGATATCTCAGATACGCCCATCCATTACCAAATCAATCGTTTACGTCCTTCTTGCCCCCAGATCTGAAGATCAAGTTTCAGGTCAGTCCCGACCCCGCTGCGCTGCCCCATTCGAGAACGAAACTTCGGTTACGTCTGCCATGTTTGTCGCTACCGCCAATGACAGAGCCGTGACTACGAAGGAGCGGTCCCGATCACCGATCGGGACCTGCCACAAAAGGGGATGCAATCGGCCACCGTCTGTTTGGTCGGTTGTTTGCGGCATCCGTATGCCGGGACCGCTCCTTCGCAGTCACGGCTCTGTCATTGGCGACTCTTGGATGATCTCCTACCCAATGAAGTTTCAGCTTAGTCCCGCCCCCAGAGAGCCCTGGCCCCATTCGAGAAAGAAACTTGGAGTCCCGGTCGTGGCGGCGGTCTCCACGCTGCCGTGTATCGAGCCAACTGCTCGAAAAGAAGAATACTTCGGCCTGGAGACCGAATCCACGTCGACCCGCCGGAGCCAATTGAAGTTTCAGGTTAGTGCGGCCTCCGGCTGCGCTGGATCATTCAGGAAGAAACGTCAACATCCCGTAGTGGCACGGGCATTCCTGCCCGTGATGGCCGTGCCACGGTTTTCACAGACAAGGGACGTGCGACGTTCAGACGTTCAGACGATTCTTTGAAGTTTCAGGTCAGTGTACTTAGGTAGTCATCGAACGGTTACTCGATCCTGGATCGGAGGGTTGCTTTGCCTGCAAGCGATCAGTCTCACTCCTCGTGACTCCTCTGCACCCTGATCCCGCTGTAGAATCCCTTTGCCCAGCTGAAAAGACCCGCCAGGATAAGCGGCAGATGCGCCACTGCATTGAGTCCCTGTAGGGGGCTGCTTTGGAACACCCTCCCTACGATCTTCGGAAGCCGGAAACACGGTAAGCCAAAGCTGAGAAGGGGAAGGTGGCGGAGCCAGGAGCCACTGCCACTAAACTTCAGCCGATAGAGGCCGCTCCAATAACCAAGCGACTCCAGATGTGCTCGCACCCCTCGCCAGTCGAGACGAAAATAGTGCATCAGCATGATAGATCCATCGAAATAGAGGCAGTCGGTGAGTCGCTTGGAAAGGGCAAGGTCCTCCGCCATGTCCATGCTTTCGTCGAATCCTCCGGTCGTCTGGAAATCTCGCCGATGGATGAGGAGATTGGAACTTGACAGAGCAGGGCGAAAGCCGGAAGGGAGTCCGAACAGATAGTGGGAGAACTCGATCCAGTGGAGACTTCGGCTGACTACTGTTGGATTGCCGTTGGCGATCGCAGCCGAGACCAACCTGATATTGGAGGAACTGGCCAGCCTGGAGTGAAGTTGTTCCAGCCACTCTGGAGAGGGGACGACATCCGCGTCGAGGAAGGCGAAGTAGCGACCTTGCGCTTGGGCTGTGCCGAGATTCCGAGCAGTGCCTGCATTGGTACGGGAGGAGAGAGCGTGAACGGTGACTCGAGGAAACCGAGTCCGGATGGATTCAGCCGTTCCGTCGCCCGAAGACTCGACTACCAGGATCTCAAAGCTCAGGGAGGTAACCTGCTCAAGGATCGAGTTCAGGGTTCTCTCAACGGTCTCACCGGACCGATAGCAGGGGACGATGAAGCTAACCTCGGGGGGCTTCAGCGCTGGATTCGGATGCGTCCCCTCCGATCCTCGCTCAGCGACCTGGTCTTCTTCCTCGAATGTTGGTGATGAGGTGCTCACGACCCCCATACGGCGATCCTTTATGGCTTCATCCCTGGAAATAGTCCCTCTCGTACACCCTCGAGAATGGTGCGGACACGACGCCACCGAAAAAGGAGAATGTTGTACAAAAGGCTGGCGACGAGTGTTGACCAGAAGAAGACCCACCTCCACGTCCCGACCTCATGTTTCTTGAAGAAGAGGACGGTATTGCGGCGGATCCAGAAAGTTTTTTGTTGGGGTCTTTGCCGTGTCGAGTGGGCTCCGCGGTGGAGGGCCTGAGCGAAAGGACAGTAGTAGATCGGATAGCTCATCCGGGCTGCCCGGTAGAGGAAATCCACCTCTTCGTGGTACATGAAGAACGACTCGTCGAACAAGCCGACCTTTTCAAAGATCTGTCGATGAACCAGCAGGGCACAACCCAGCAGCAGATCGACCGGCTTGACGTGGTTCCAGCGGGGTCCGTCCGATGCCCCCTTTCCCTGATAGGAGCAGAGAACGTGACTCCAGTTCAGGTGGCCCCAGGCGGCGTCCAGGCGCGAGCGATCCTCATGACGCAGGATTTTCGGTCCGTAGATCCCGGCACCCCTCTCTTCGGCAAACTGGACCAACTGGCAAAGCGCATCAGGATCGACCACGATGTCATTGTTCAATAGATAGTAGTACTCTGGAGCGTCGTCTCCCCCGATACCCACGGATTTCTGGCTTTCACGGATGGCGGCGTTGAGGGCAGCGGCGTAGCCCCGATTCTGGTCGAGAGCCAAGACCCGGATCGAAGGGGGGACGAGAGCCAGTGATCCGTCGGTAGAAGCGTTATCCACCACCACTATTTCCAGTGATCTGTAGTGGCTCTGGCTAAGAGCGCTCAACGTTTCTGCGAGCACCTGCTGGCCGTTCCAGTTGACGCAAACGGCTAGCACTTTGCGATCAGTTGACATACCTGGGAAGTCGCCAAAGTTCGTTCAGCCCACACCTTCTTACGTTTCCCTAGTGCCCGCGGGGTCAGTAGGATTCCCGCCACGAGGCCCTTCAGGAAAGCACCGAAGAAACCGGCTTTGAGCAGGTGAAACAAGGCGCTGCGCGCCCATCCCAGTACTAGCCACGGTGCGTTTCGAAGGAGCTGATAGGTGATCATGAGCTGCCAGCGATTACGGGTGATCCAGAAGACGCGATTCTGAGAGTAGTAGGTCCGGGCGCTCTCTGCTGTCCTGGTTTCCGCACCCTTCGCAGAGGGACTGATCGGATTACTATTGGAGCGATCGGGATCAGAAGCCGCCTCCACATGGTAGACGATCGCTTCCGGTAGGTATAGGCACGGTAGACTGGAAAACTGGGCGCGGAGGCTGAGGTCCACATCCTCAAGGTAGAGAAAGAATCCCTCGTCAAACAGACCGATCCGCTCGAACAGGTCTTTGCGGTAGAACGCTGCCCCGGCGCTGGCTCCCATGACCGGAGCGGTCTGGGTGAACTGGTTCGCAGGTTCTCCCAGGCCGCGCTTGCGCGGCAGCCCAGTGCGACCGTAACAATCTCCTGCACTGTCAACCGTGTCCCGGCGCCGAAAATCAAGCATCTTGGAAGCGAAAAACCAGTAGTCAGGGTGGCGCTCGAAGGCTTTCAACCCGGCCTCTACCCAGTGGGGGTTCACCTCGGTGTCGTTGTTCAAAAGGGCAACAAACTCGCTTCGTGCCCTCTGAATACCGAGATTGACGGCTTTGGCGAAGCCGAAGTTTCGCTCGAGAGGAAGGTAGTCTACCTCGGGAAACTCGCTGCACACCAACTCGAGCGTGGAATCGGTGGAGCCGTTATCTACTACCAGGACGCTGCAGCTCACCGTCTGAAGCTGTAGGGATAGCAGACAGGTGCGGAGAAGTTGCTCCCCGTTCCAGGTGGGTACGATGACGGTCAGTTGGCCAGGAATGTCTTTACTCATTTCGCGCCTTCAAAATGCCCCGGTTGTAGTGGTAGCTCATAACGTCAGGGTAGTAACGACTTAGATCGGGCCAGTTCCGCGCCTCGGTGAGTCGGCATAGCCAGCTCAGCGTACCCATCTTCAGCCTCGCGAATCCGGAATAGCGAGGGGTGCTTTGGACATTCAGAAAGGAGTCCAGCTCGGGATGCATCTGATAGAACCTCCAAGCCGAGGAACCCACTTTCCTTTGTCTCTGAACGAACGACCTGAAGGAGGTGGGATGATGGTGGTAGGCGATCGCCTCACGCTGAAAGACCAGGTGCATTCCCAGCTGCTGGAGCCGGTGACCTAGTTCGATATCCTCCCACCCGTATTCCTGAAAACCCTCATCGAACCCTCCTGATTCCCAGAAGAACGACCGGGAAATGGAAAGATTGCTGGTGTAGAAGAAGTTGAACGAGATGTCCTCGGGATCCCGGATCAGTGAAAAACCGAACTGCCAACCCTCCTCAACGATATAATGCATGAAACGGGTTTTCCGGTATTCCTGCGGCCATGGCGTGTAGCCGATCACAACAAGCCGCGAGGAACACGGGTCGATTCTAGGCTTGGTCCGAGCCTTTGCATGTTCTTCTAAGAAGTTGAGTGTTGGAACGGTGTCGTCCCCGAGAAAAACCAGGAAGTCGCCACCCGCCCGGCGGGATCCCAAATTGCGCGCAGACCCCTGTTTTCGGTTAGCCTGCCGGAAGTAGTGGAGAGGGACCGGACAGTCCCGTTGAAATCGCGTGACCAGATCTTCGGTATCATCAGTCGAACCATCATCCACCACGAGAATCTCGAAAGGAGGCTCTTGATCTGCTGGCTGGATTTCTGCGGGCGGGTCCTCTTGAGGAGCTCGCGATGCAGCGAGCCCCGCTGGACCAGGTCGGCAGAGGGTCTGGGAGCTCAGGGCGGAGAGAGTCTTCGCCAGGGCCTCAACTCGATTGTAGGTTGGGATCACGACACTAAACTGCACGGCTGAGGTATTCTACCAACCGCCGGCAGGCGACCTGAAACCCTTGGGTTCTCCAGGAGCTGAAAAAACGCTGGATTCTGCTCTCGGGAGCGGGCGGCCGAAGGAGCGCCTGTGTTCCCAGCCACTGCAGGGCCTTGAGTTCCGACTCCAGGGTACGCACCTTTTCTCGCAGCTCGGAAGGCAGGGTCTCGAGCGTGGCCGCAGAATCGGACAGATCGAAGAGGGAGCCTAGATTGACCATCTCGAGGTACTCTAGTTCCTCTTTGAGATAGAGAGGGTCTTCCACGATCGCCCGAAAGGGATCACCGAAGAGCGTCGCAATTTGGGCATCGGATCGACGCCGCAAGGCCTTGATCTGGCGACGCTTCTCCAGAGTTCGAGGAAGTAGCTGGAGCGCATCATCGAGTGCCACAAGATGATTCAGGGAATCAATCAGCTGAGCCTGCATAGTGGGGTCTTCGGCCCTGAGGCGGTGCCTTGTCTGGGACCAGAGGTAGAAACTTTCTTTTTTGACGCCTGAGGATCGAACCGAGCGCTTCAGGGCAAGTAGGATCGCCAGAGGAAGAACCTTGCGGAAGTTTTCCTCCTCGTAGTTCTTCATTATCGTCAGCAGGGCGTTGCGGTGCATCAGATAGCGGGTTTTCTCATTCGCCTGGGTCTCGAGGGTTGCATGGCCCCGGTGGTAGACGATCGACTCGGGAGCAAGTGCCACAGCGAATCCGGCGATCCACAGGCGCCATCCCAGGTCGACGTCCTCGAATAGGGCAAAGAAGTCGGGATCGAAGCCGCCCAGTTGTAGAAACACTTCACGCTCGATCAGCATGGCTCCGCCGCAGGGGAACAGGATCTGTTCCGAGTGTGACACTTCCTCCAACAGCTTGCCCTGGTCTTTCTGAAGAGCGTATCCCAGGTACTGTAGCGAGGAGCCGTTGAAGTCGACCCGATGCCCCTCCCAATCCAGGATCCTGGATGCGACGCAGGGCACCTCCGGGCTGAGGTGTGTCAAGGCCGCATCTATCCAATTGGCATGGGCACGCATGTCATTGTTGATGAAGGCGACATAGCGGCCTTGGGCCTGGCGGGCTCCTAGGTTACTGGGTTGGGAAAAGCCTCGGTTAACCTGGTTTTCCAAGAGCTGAACCTGGGGGTAATGTCGGCGCACAAAGGACCTGGATCCATCGGTGCTGCCATTGTCGACTACGATTACTTCCCTGACCCCAAGTGTCATCAGGGAGGGAAGGAGCCGGGTCAGATGATCTTGGCCGTTCCAGTTGACGGTAACGACCGAGACCTCAGAGGCGGATCGGGACATCGTTCGATTGTATAATAAGGAATTGCAGTTCCGCGTCCGAGCGCCTGCGGCGATCCTGATTCCACTTTCTCCGTTTCAGGGTATCGGGCAGCTTCCGCAGGTTCCAAAAGAAGTTTCTGCACTGATTCCACTTCCGGAGCGGAGACTGCGGCCTCTTGAGCAGTCCCCACAGCGCGCTTCTCAGGTTGCTGGCTTCGTAGTTCTTGAGCAGCGCTCGGATGTTGTGACGTTCCCCCATAAGCTCCCGCCAGGCCATTCCCTGGTGTGCTTGCGTGGAGGCCCCGAAGTGGTGGTAGGCGACGGCAGCGGGCGCCGTGAGGACGCGAAAACCAAGCATCCAAAAACGCCAGCATAGATCGACATCTTCGTGGTACATGAAGAGTCCCTCGTCGAACCCACCGGACTCTAGAAAGACAGAACGCCGGAACAGGGCCGCACCGGCCGAGGCGAAAAGGACCTCACGGCTCTGGTCATACTGGCCGTCGTCCTCTTCGAACATGCCCAGGTCCCAGGTGTATCCAAGCTGGTTCATGGCGCCGCCGACACCATTGAGGATAGTAGGCTGGTGGTACAGCCGAAGCTTCGAAGCCACGGCTGCGACAGATTCGTCTTGAGTTGCTACCTTTAGAAGCGCCTTCAGCCAGGTAGGCTCGAGCTTGAGATCGGTATTGAGGGTAGCCAGGAACTCGGCCCCGGTTTCCCGCGCTGCCAGATTGACTGCACGGGAGAAACCGAGATTCTGCGGCAGCGAAAGGACTCGGACCCTGGGAAAGTTCTGGCCCACGTATTGGGCGCTCCCGTCCTGGGAGGCATTGTCGACCAGGATGGTTTCGAATCGGGTCTCGCTCTGCGCTCTGAGCGATTCGAGCAATTCATCCAGAAAAGGTCGGCCGTTGTAGTTGATGACCGCGACGCAAACTCGAGGACTGCTCACTACTCACTCCTCCGCCGCCTCTGCCGGAACCGACGAAGGGCCAGTTTCCAGAGCGGAAGGCTCCGCAGTTCTTCTTGGACCCGTGCCAGGTCCTTCTGTAAGAGCTGAACCCACTTCTGCCGTTCGTTGATGAGAAAGCTGACGTCGTCCAGAGCCCGATTCTGCTCATCCTTGAGGTTTTGAAGGCGCTCGTGTAGCTCCAGAAACGAAGGGTTTTCAGCCAGACGCTCGGCCAGCCCCAATTCCCCGGAAGAGGGGCTCAGTAGAGCCTGAAGTTGCTTTCTGATCTGTGGATCCAGTGGTTCCTTGCAGATGAGAAAGACTGTCCGGTAAGCGGGCTCTACCTGGTCGAGCGGATAGCAGATGCGGTTGTACAGTCGATTGAGGTCGTCTATCGCCCTGTAATCGTTGAGTCCAAAGTAATGTTGGGTGAGCACTTGCATCGCCTTCCATCGAGAAAGCAGACCGTTGGAAAAGCGGAGGACCTCGAATTCCCTTTCCTGTCCGAAAAACAGTTCCACCCCCTCGGCTTCTGGTAATCCAAGTTCCCGGTGCTCCCTCAGGAAAGTGGAGGCCTGCATCACGCCTTCACTGAGTTCTTGTTCCACCTCCTGAACTTGGGGCGAGGCAAAAGGAGCGCCTAATAGGATCCAGCGCCGGCTCAGCCGGTCCAGTTCCCTGAGGAAGTCGGAGCGTCTGGACCGCGGTAGGTGCTCCAATACGTCCAGGCAGACCAGCAGGTCGAATGACTCGTCTGCGAATGGCTGGTCCCAGGCAGTCGCAGGGCGATGTCGGGGATGGTCGCAGTGACGGATATCCGTGGTTTGAACCGAGATCCTTCCGTCCCCAGGGCCCGATTGGGAGAAAAAGTCTGCGGAGCTTGCAATGTGGCCTTCCTGATCTCCCAGATACCCTCCGACATCGAGGATACTATGCGGCTTCAGTGCAGAAGCGATCTGTGCAGCCAGGCGGTAGCGCTGGTATAGATCGAAAGGCAGGCCCAATACCAGCTGGCTTCCCGACGAAGTCTCTGCGGTTATCCGGAGATCAGATATCTCAACTCCTGAGACCAGGGGGAAGAGCTCGAAGAAGAGATGGTGTCCCCCGGAAGGAAGCAGCACCGGGGGAAGCTGGACAGACTGCTTGGGACGTTCCGAGGAGAGGAATAGCTCCTTTAAGACATGGCTGTTGAGGCGTATACGCAGCCGGCCGAAGTCTGAGGATGAGACGATCTGGCAGGAGATGCTCAGTTGCAGTGGCCTCTTCCCTGGATTCAGTACGTAGACCGAGGCAGGTGATTGTCTCAGGAGCCGGTTGCTTCCGACCAGAGCACCCCAACCCTCACGGGGTACGGCGTCCAGAAACCCCTCCGTGCTGACAAAGTCAGGTGCCTCCGAGAAGTAATCGTGTGCGAAGAGCCTCAGCCCTGCTGAGCTCGGAGAGTTTTTCGCAACCGCCACGAACTGAAAGTTGTAGGGCTTCTCCGAGAAGCGGAAGCGAACCTGGAAGTTCAGGCCGTCCAAAACGTCCAGCCAGAAGGAGGGTGGACGCTCAAACCAGTGGGTCTCTTCCTCGCGATGAAAAAAGAGTGGGTCGGGGGTGGAGCCTACCAGGACTCCGGCCGGTTTCAGGATACGGGCGGACTCGCGCAGACACCGAATCGGATCGAGGACATGTTCGAGGACATCAAACAGCGTCACGAGGTCAGCGCTCTGGGATCGAAAGGGTAGTTCCTGGAGGTCTCCCTGAACTAGACGGGGTCGGGCAGGAGGGTGCTGATCAAGCGCATAGCTGCTCACGTCCAGACCGAAACTGGTGTATCCGATTTGGCGAAAGGAATCAACCAAATGGCCATAAGCACAGCCCAGGTCGACGAGAACCCCTGTCGGTTTGAGCAGTCGCAAGAAGTCGATCCAGGCCTCCCAATTGGGATGATTGACGCCGTAGCCGGATTCAGGATATCCGCTGGTTTCACCGTGGAAGTAGCCTTCGGAGTAGATCTCCTGGAGTCGTTGGGAGTTGCTAGAGGGCGCCTCTGAATCCAAAGCCGTCATGGTAGTCTTCGATCAAGGTGGTTGAGCCAGCACCATACCATGGAGCTCCCGATCGGAGCCACTCTCTGTCTCGGTTTCGGAGCGCTTGACACCGCCATCTTCTCAACCGATATCGTTGTGATTCCGGAATGGAGCCCGCAGGAACAATCTGAGAAAACTGGGCCCAGGATGTATTTTGTTGTTGCTTCCGGAGTCGTAGCAGTGATAACTTCCATGAGCTTGCTGCTGCGGGGGTATGTCCGCGGGTAAGCTGTTTCTAGGAATAGGCCTGAGAATTTGAAAGAAATTTCGTTTGATTACTTGTATTTTCGAGTTTGGGGCTTTAGAGTACTTTCAAGTTGTTTAACAGTATTAAGGAGGATTTGCAGATGAACAGAGCGTGGAAACTACTGAGCATTCTCAGCCTGGTTCCTATCCTCACAACCTCCGGGATGATGGCAGCGGACGTGAATTTTCGGGATTGGCTCCCGA
>Ga0310121_10000466_pt1 | contig 44376 bp, 37 predicted proteins | sample CB27_Tmax_986_MG_FD_203504 | JGI IMG/M metagenome (GOLD analysis project Ga0310121, IMG submission 203504) | Marine microbial communities from Western Arctic Ocean, Canada - CB27_Tmax_986 | ecosystem: Environmental > Aquatic > Marine > Oceanic | place: Canada: Western Arctic Ocean | collected... | reverse complement strand
TCTTTTGCTGCGTCTGGCGCAAATCACGAGTCGAAAACGGATGCCTCTGGTTCACCCGGGCTCATCTCTGATTGGCTGGGCTGCTTGAGCAGGGCTTTTCAGGATCGACTATTTTAGCCCGACGGAAACTTTTTATAGAATAGACCAATCTGGATCCGTAGAACTTGTGGGATACTTTCGTCCGCGTGGGAATATAGCCTCGATCGATGGCCTCTTGCTTTTTCAGCGCGCAAGTCTCGGCGTAAATGGGGGAGGTGAATTGTGGAAAGTTGACGTAGAATCTCTTCAAGCGGGTCTAGTCCGCGATATATACGAAGGTGAGTCTGAATCGGATCCGCAACAGATTACGTCGATTGGCAATGTCGCCGTATTCGTCGCCGATGACGGCATCCACGGCCGAGAACTATGGATGACCGACGGCACGAAGGTCGGCACCCGTCTCGTCATGGACATTAATCCAGGTCCGGGGGATTCAAACATCCAACACATGGCCGTCTTTAACGACATGTTGATCTTTTCGGCGGACGACGGTGTTCACGGTCAGGAATTGTGGGTCTATAAACCGAATCCCTCGGCTTCAGTGTAGAGCGGTGTCTGGCTGGACTATGCGGACTGGGAAACCGGTCACGTAGATTAAGCGCCTATTCTCTTCAGAAAGCACAACCGACACGCTCCCATCCTATTCATACATCATCCACAAAGGACCGGCGGCGTTTTCGTCGGGATCGAAGCCGAAAGTTTGGATGCAGTCCTGGCCGCTGAATGACCCAACAATCATGTAGATCAAACGGATATCCTTGGCCCGAAGCTCCGCCAGCGACTGTTTCGAGATGCCGGGTTCGAGCCTCGGCTCGAAGAGAAAATCCTCGCTGAAATTGTGGTGCCCGGGTCGATAGGTCTGGGAGTAATAGTCGCGCAGGACGAGCGGCTCGCTCGTGTAGCCCTCGATCACGGTTTCGGCCCACCTGATGAGCGGGGCCGTGTAGCCGGCGACGGCGCCCGTCGGCGGCGGGGGCCAGTAGAACGTCGTCGAGATCGAAACATCGCCCGGTCCCGCGCACGAACGCTCTTGCAGCAGGTCTCCCTTCTGCGTTTCGGGTTGGGCGTATAGCTGGATATCCTCCTCCGAACGAGTCGCGGCCTCGCCTTGCCAATCGATCCAGAAGACCGGATCGGAATACTGAACGTGGACATCGAGAGTTCGGTCGCTGATGGTCCACAACGGACTCTGGTCCGTGCGCACTCGGACCTCGTTGCAACCGGTTATTAGTTCGTAGGCGCGGGGATTGTACAAGTCGCCGAACTCCCACAGGTTCTTACCAAGCTGATCTTCGCAAACGAACCGGGCGCCGGGCCACTCCGCCGGCGGACCGCTGTAGACTATAACTTGCCCATGCGCGGCGTATTCGATTTGAACGTTGGCCAGAAAGCTTTCCCGCAGGTATTCCTCGCTGAGCCAGAGGTTCTTCGTTTCAAATCGCCAGCGCGACTTGAGACGGTGATTGGCGAAAACGTCACCCCATTCGCCCTGAAAGGTGCAGAACTCGGCTGGCTCGTTAATGAGGAAGGGCAGAACCGAGACTTGCTCGGCCGCTTGGGGGATCGCGCGGATTTGTTTGACGATTAAGTGCCCGCCCGGCACGACTTTCTTGTATTCCAGGTCGGTGAGCTTGTGACCAGTGATAGCGCCGAACGCGTCCGCGGCCGCCGCGAGTAAACGCGTCAAGTTTTCATATTCGTCGGGCCAGCTCATCACCGATTCGCCGAGCAACACCAGATTCGAGGGCCGAATCAGACTGGGGAAGATACTGAAGTTGCCCCCCGAGCGCCAGCCCGAGACCGAAACCTCTTCGGGGATGGAACCGCCTTCCGCGTTCGCCACCGATGTCGCGCCCTGCTGCGTGACCAGCGTGATTTGATAGGAGGCGGATTGTTGCGAGGGATAGTGCCTGACCGTGGCCACGCCGTTGGCCAGTTCAAACTCGTCGGGGAAAGAGTGGTGGACGAGCAGCCCCATGCCGACCTGGTTCTCATCCACGCCGTGGCGCAGACGCTCCAGGTAGACGTTGTCGTTATAGAAACTGGCAAAGACCTTGCGGATGGCCCGGAAGATGCCGCGCTCGCCCGAGCGGGTCGGATCACAATGACTGGGACCGGCCTCATCGCCGTCGAGGTCGTCGGCCAGGCAGCCGCTGAAGCTGTCGTAGAGCCCGGCACCGGTGAACTGGTCGCCGTCCTCGACGTTGGTCGAGCTGCGGATGCGGATTTTGCGGTTGGGGTCGAAGCCATATTGCGCGTCCTGGAGGGTGTCGATCACCGCCTGGCGCAACTCCGCGCTGAACCCGGTCACGCCGGGATCGGTGAACATCTCCCGGATCAGCGCGAGCGCGGCCATGTCGGCCGGCGGCCAGGTCTGGCCCGCCAACCGATCGTCGATCGCCTCGCGCAGCGTTTCGCCCCCCGCCAGGGTCTGATCGAGGAAGCCGTTCCAGAGATCGAACGAGAACGCCGCGGCGATCGGTGAGTTATCCGCGATGGCCAACCGCAGAATCCCGAAGTTGGCCGCCTTGCCGCCGAAGTGCTCAATATCGGCGGGCAGAAGGCCCTCGGTCGAGGCGCTGTAGGCGCCGAAATCGGCCATGGGCGACAGATCAAGCGGCGGAGGCCTTTTCAGTTCGAGAATCTCGGCGACCGTCTCGTCATCAAGCGCCCCTTCGGCGTCAATCAGCCGCAGGTCGCACGCCCCGAATTCGATCGCGAACTCACCAAAGTTGTAGCCCGCAACCCGATGCGATGACCGATCAATGCCCAGGCGCGGTCGATGTCCTCGGTCAGGACCAGGTGAACAAACGGAACGCCGAAAGTCCGCGCCAGGATGGCCACGTGCGAGTTGGGCGTGCCCGGCTCCAGCGTCAGGATGCCCGCCATCAGGGGGACCTCGGCCGGGACGCCATCGGTCAGCAGAATGTCGCCGGGCAGGAGCTGCCCGGCGAGAAACGCCGAGTCGATCTCCTCGGCCGCGAAGTATTTCAATTCACCAAGAGCCCAGCCCTCGGCCCAGCGGTCGGCCGAGCTGATGGGGACGCCCTGGTCCGCCAACCAATCGCGGTCGGCTTCGGCGGCGGCGCGCTGTTCAAAGGTCGGGAAGTAAAACGCCTGAACTCCCGGATCCGCAACGACGCCGGCCCTGACCACGTTGAACAGGTCGTGGAGCTGCTCGCGCGGGTAGGGATCCCGACGCGCGAACTGGATGCCGTACTCAGCGATCCCGGGCGACGGGGGAAACGGATGAACCGTCGGCGGAAAAAACACCGCGCCGAGCACGGCCCGCTATCCCTCGGCGTTGAGGGTGACCGCGTCGAATTGCTCGCGCGTCATCCCGATAAATGGGTCGAGCAACTCGCTGGCAAAATCGTAGTGGAAGGCGTATTGCTGACTGTCCTGGAAATAAACCGTCGCCGGATCGTCGAGCAGGATCGAAAACTTGATCCAACCCGGCAACGCCTGCCCGCCGAAGGGGTTCGACGACGAACGGAACGGATCGTCGGGAAACTCGACCTGGTTTTTCCAGAAGGGAGAAGGCGTCACCGGCCCGACGGCATTCACAAGCACCGCGAGAAGCCACGCTGATGAGATGAGATAACTTCGGTATTTCACGGCATGGACGTTAATACGATGGTTTCGATGCCAAAAACCCCGACTCGATCCTTTGTCTTGATTATATTCCATCGAGTCCGCCGAATCCCAGTCAATTTCGTCGGTGCCCCTACCCCCCAACGCCAGAATACCGATTGATCTCTCGCCGGGACCGCGCCAAGATAAGCCCGCGCAACTAGAGGAGAGTCCAAGTCGGCCTACGATGAAAATCGAGCTTTACCTAAAGTACGCAGCCGAGTATCAGATGGGCGAATTGCTGACGCTGGGGGAGACCATCGACCGGCTCAAGCACGAACTCAAGCTCTACAGCATCGTCAGCGACGGGCCCGGCGATGAGGTCATGTCGGCCCTGACGCGGGATCAGTATCCGCCGCCGCCGCCCAACGCCGCCGAGCCTGAACCCGAGGACCCCGACCAGCCCGTAACCGTGCGCCGTTGCGTGGTCCTCGATATCGAAGCCGGTCGCAGCCAGATCGAGTCGATCATCTTCCGCATGCTCCCCTCCCATTTGATCCATGAACTGCGGTTCGGCTACGTTTGAAGCCGGACGGCGGCGCCGCATGACGGGGGGAATTCGAATCCCCCGGATTCGCACGCTCCGGCACTTTTGAACTTGATCCTCGCAAGGCGAATTCGCTAGACTCAGAGGCATGGTTCAGCTGGGGGTGCTCCACCCGCGAGGGCGGGGCTTGAGAATCACCCTTGGAACCTGATCCGGATAATACCGGCGCAGGGAAGCTGCTCTCCTCCCTCGGTGCTCCGCGAGAGAGCCTTTTTCCCGCCCTAAATCTAGCGACAACGGAGTGTCGATAATGTGCGCCCTCTCTTCCACGCATGAATCGGTCAAAGTCGATCCGGCCATGCGCCGGCCCTTCCCCCACTCGCGCAAGACCTACGCGACCGGCAGCCGACCCGACCTGCGGGCGCCGATGCGGGAAATCACTCTAGCGGACACGCATTCCTCGGCCGGCGTCGAGCCGAACGCGCCGGTCACGGTCTACGACACGTCCGGCCCCTACACCGACCCTGCCGTCGAGCTCGACCTGACCCAGGGCCTGCCGCGCCCGCGCGAGGCGTGGATCGAGGAGCGGAACGACACCGAAGCGCTGGACGACATCACCTCGGAATATGGCCGCCGTCGCGCCGGGGACCCGGCCCTGGCCGACGTGCGTTTCGAGTGCCTCCACGGCCCGCGGCGCGCCCTTCCTGGTCGGCGCGTGACACAAATGCATTACGCCAAGCGGGGCGTCGTCACGCCGGAGATGGAGTTCGTTGCCATCCGCGAAAACCAGCGGATCGAGTCGCTGTCCGAGCAGGACCGCCTCGCCGAGCAACACCCGGGTGAGAACTTCGGGGCGGCAACCCCGCGCCGGATCACGCCCGAATTCGTCCGCGACGAGGTGGCGCGCGGCCGCGCGATCATTCCCGCCAACATCAATCATCCCGAATCCGAGCCGATGGCGATCGGCCGCAACTTCCTGGTCAAAATCAACGCCAACATCGGCAACTCCGCCGTAACCAGCTCGATCGCCGAGGAAGTCGAGAAGATGATCTGGGCCACGCGCTGGGGTGGCGATACGGTCATGGACCTCTCCACGGGTAAGAACATCCACGAGACGCGCGAGTGGATCCTGCGCAACAGCCCCGTTCCGATCGGGACCGTTCCGATTTACCAAGCCCTGGAAAAAGCCGACGGCCGGCCCGAGGAACTGACGTGGGACATCTTCCGCGACACGCTGATCGAACAGGCCGAGCAGGGGGTCGATTACTTCACGATCCACGCCGGTGTCCTGTTGCGCTACGTCCCGCTGACGGCCAAGCGCGTCACGGGGATCGTCTCGCGCGGCGGATCGATCATGGCCAAGTGGTGCCTCGCCCATCATCGCGAGAGCTTTCTCTACACGCACTGGGATGAAATCTGCGAGATCATGGCCGCTTACGACATTTGCTTCTCGATCGGCGACGGCCTGCGCCCCGGTTCGATCGCCGACGCCAACGATGAGGCGCAATTCGCGGAGCTGAAAACGCAGGGCGAACTGACGCGGCGGGCATGGGACTTCGACGTCCAGGTCATGAACGAAGGCCCCGGCCACGTCCCGATGCACATGATCAAGGAGAACATGGAAAAGCAACTCGAGTGGTGCGGTGAAGCCCCGTTCTACACCCTGGGGCCGCTCACGACGGATATCGCGCCCGGTTACGATCACATCACGTCGGCCATCGGCGCGGCCATGATCGGATGGTACGGCACGGCGATGCTCTGTTACGTGACGCCCAAGGAGCATCTGGGCCTGCCCGATCGCGACGACGTGCGCGAGGGGATCGTCGCGTACAAGATCGCCGCCCACGCCGCCGACCTGGCCAAGGGCCACCCCGGCGCGCAGTTTCGCGACAACGCGCTCAGCAAGGCGCGCTTCGAGTTCCGCTGGGAGGACCAGTTCAACCTGAGCCTCGACCCCGACCGCGCGCGCCAGTTTCACGACCAGACGCTCCCGGCCGAGGGGGCCAAGGTCGCCCACTTCTGCTCGATGTGCGGCCCGAAGTTCTGTTCGATGGAGATCACCCAACAAATCCGTGACTACGCCGCCGAGAAAGGCTTTGCCGACGTCGACGAGGCGATCGCGGGCGGCATGCGGGAGAAATCGGGCGAGTTTAACGAGTCGGGCGGGGAGATTTATCAGAAAACTTAAATACTGATTTAATAAGTTCCGGATGACGCATCAAGACGCATCAAATCGGTTTCCGTTTGCCTTATTGTGTTTTTTAGAACAGAATGCATTGCAGGCCGTGATTGGAAATCAGTTTCTCGATGAGCCGCGCATCTTCGCTTTGCGCGGTTTGTCGAATCGTGAACGCGCGCTCTTTATCATGGCGCATTTTGATCATCCCCGCGAACTGACGCCCGAAGCCCGCGACGGGATCGCCACCATGCTCGATTCAAACGCGCGCATGATCAACCAATGCCGCTTGATCAAAGGCACCGAATTAGATAATCCACTGGAATTCGCCGTTCGCAAACCGCGGCGGCTTTGTATCAGGCCATGATTTTTGCCATCCATTCCCGTTGCCCCTCCATCCGGGAGCGATCGGCGAGGATTCCTCTTTCCATCGATCCCGAGCTCATAGTAGGGTTGCCTATTTCTCAGGGAACCATTGCAAAGAACGCCCGATTCGAGGTAAACTCTCATGGATTATCGCCATGATCCCGTGATCGATGTCGAAGGTGGAGGGCCGATGACCGAATCGGTGGACCTTAAGCAGATTGACCCGGAGCAGTTCCAGACAGTCTTGGAGGAACACCTCCAGTGGCTGCGGACCGAAGGTCAAGCGGGCCGCAAGGCCGATCTGAGCAACGCCGACCTGCGCCAGGCCGAGCTTAGCCGGGTCGACCTGCGCCAGGCCGATCTGCGCGGCGCGGACCTGCGCGGGGCGAGTTTCGCCACGGAGTTTCAAAGTCAGGGCGACCGGCCCGGGGTCAACCTGAGCCAGGCCGACCTGCGCGAGGCAAACCTCGCCGAAGCCTACCTCATCGATGTCGATCTGAGCGGGGCCAACCTGGCCCAGGCCAACTTGAGCGGCGCCCATCTGACCAAAGCCAACTTGGGGGAGGCCGACCTGTCGGGGGCCAACCTCTCCGATGCCGACCTGATCAGCGCCGACCTGAGCGGGGCCCAGCTCAACGGTGCCGACCTGAGCGGGGCCTACCTCATCCATGCCAACCTGAGCGGGGCGAATCTTTCGGGGGCCAAAATCGAGGAAGCCGATCTCGACCAGACCAAGCTGGACGAGGCCCAGTTGAGGCAACTCGAGGGCTCGGAAGCGGCCGAGCCGCAAGGCGTCCCGGAGCCGGAGGAAGCCACGCCTGAAGAAGCCGCGCCTGAAGCAAGAGAGCCGGAGGAGAGTCAACCCGAAGCGGACACGGGCCGCGCCGACACCTTTCGCAGCCTGGCCGGGATCGTGCGGCCGCTGGCGCCCCAGCAAGACCTATTGGAACGTTATCATCTCATGCAGGAATTGGGCCGGGGGGAGGTCGGGGCGGTCTGGCTGGCTCTCGACATGCAACGGGGCAGTCAACTGGTGACCTTGAAGGCGCTTCCCGTTGAGTTGTGCGAGCACACTCAAGTCATCAACATGCTCATCGAAAAGACCAAGCCGGTGATGCGACTGAATCATCGCGGCATTATGCGCTTGATCAACTTTGAACAGGACGATGGCCTCCGCTTTTTCGTGATGGAAAACCTGGCCGGTCCGACGTTAAGCGAGGTCTTCGACTACCGGTACTGGCAATGCAAGAAGGAGGGTGATCCCGTCATTTATGGCAAGGAGTTCGTCGGCCTGATCACCCAACTGTGTGAGGCGCTGAGTTTTGCTCACCGGCAAGGCGTCCTCCATCTGGCCCTCAGGCCGCGCAACGTCATGTTCGAGGAACGCATGGAGAACATGCTTACGCCGATCGATTTCAAACAGCAGACGATGAAGATCTGCGATTTCACATTGGCCCGCTCTCTCGAGGAGTGGCTCATGCAGCTGACCGGCGCCCCGGCGGCCGAGTCCCTGCTCTATCAGGCCCCCGAACAATTCGAGGGCGCAACCCCGGGGCCGGCCACCGATATCTACTCGCTTGGATGTCTCCTCTACGAGAGCCTGTCGGGACAGCCCCCGTTTGTGGGCGAAGATATCGCGGCCCGTCACCTGCAAGAGCAACCAAAACCGGTACAGGGACTCAAGGAGAAAGTCTGGAACGTCCTCGAGTGCTGCCTGGCAAAAAGACCCGAAGATCGATTCGCATCATGCGACGAACTGCTCGAGCAACTGCTGGGCAAGAGACCACGGCCCGCGGAGGCACGGCCCCCCGCCGCCGCCCAGACGTCTACGGCCGCCCCTCGCGTCCCAAGCCCTTCTGAACCTCCCACGGCCAAAGCCGAGCCCAAGCAGGCCGTCACGACCCAACCCAGCGAGCCACAAGTCGCCCCGGCCCCCTCGGCGCCTAAAACCAGGGATGCGCAACACGATTACGTCGAAACGCACTCGGGCCTCAACGTGAAGATGTTGTGGATCCCCGAGGGCGCGTTTCAGATGGGAATGGACGTCGACTATTATGAGGAGCAGCCGCTTCATGAGGTGGAGATCGATGGGTTCTGGATGGCGGCGACGCCCGTGATGCAGGCGCAGTACGAGGCAATCATGGGCCAAAACCCGTCGGCTAATAAAGGCCCCCAGCACCCCGCCGAAAAGTTGAGCTGGAACGACGCCAATGAATTCTGCAATCGACTGGCGCGGGCAACGGGCCGCCACTACACGCTGCCCACCGAGGCGCAGTGGGAGTACGCATGCCGCGCCGGCAACGCCGCTCGATGGTGTTTCGGCGACGACGAGGACCTCCTGGACCAGTATGCCTGGCACTTCGATAACGCCGGTAAAACGACGCACCCCGTGGCGCAAAAGAAACCGAATCCCTGGGGCCTGTTCGACACGCACGGCAACGTGTGGGAATGGTGCCGCGATTGGTTTGACGAATACTTCTACAGCCACACGCCCCGCCGCAACCCCCAAGGCCCCGTCAGCGGTTCGATGCGCGTGCTGCGCGGCGGTTCATGGGATAGCGACATCGGCTCGACCCGCTCGGCGCGCCGTTTCCGATTCAATCCCAAACTTGCCAATAATCTGTTCGGATTTCGCATCTGTCGCATCCCGTCGCGCGACTGACGGATGAAGTGTCATCCGCGTGAGGGAACCTGTGAGGCGGGCCGCGGCCATCGGTATAAGCCTTTAGGGAACCTTTAAAAACCCGGTTTGCAGTCGTCCCCACGGGACTCAAATTCCTTATCGGTTTGATTTCCCGCCACTTGCGTGGCGGGCTGAAAGCAATCGTCCCTGCCGGGACTGAATTTTTAGAGGCGCTCTTTGGGTGATTACATTTTGTCATGTTTGGACTTCAACCGTGATTCAACCGTCTCCAACATCCGCCCGGCCAGCGCGTCCCAACTGCGCTGTTCGGCCCAGCCGCGCGCGATTTGCAGCCGCGGCGCCCGATCGGCGGGGGCAGACTCGTCCAGGACCCGCAGGCTCGCCATGAACTCCTCGCCGGTCCGGTAGAGCCACGCGCCGTCGGCGTAGTAGCGCTCGACGTCGGGCAACGCGCGCGCAATGATCGGGAGGCCCGCGGCGCCGTACTCGAGGATCTTGGTTGGGTTAATGTGACGGGTCAACTCGCTATCGACGAACGGCAACGCGGCGGCGTCCCACGCGTGGTAATAGGAGGGCAGGTCGGCGTACGGCCGCGCGCCGAGCAGGTGAATGTTGGGAACGCCCTGTAGATCATCCACATTCGTCGTGACCGGCCCCAGCAGGACAAATCCCCAGTGCGCAAACGCACGCGCCGCCGCGCGTAACATCGCCTGATCGATCCGCACATCGACCATCCCCGCATAGCCGAGTAGCCGGCGATAGCGGTTGCGCAAGTCGCGATGGACCCGATCGGCCCCCGCCGCCCCCTGCTCGTCCTTGGCGCCCGAACCGCGCGCGAAGTGCTCGACCTCCACTCCGCTCAGGATGCACTCAACCGGCCCTTGCGCCAGGCGGCCCTTGCCTTCGTAGAGAGCGCGCGTCCCGGCGAAGACGCAATCGGCCCGCCGCAGCAGCTCGATCTCCTCTTCGGCGATGTTCGCGGGCGACCAGGGGAAGCCCCGATACTCGTCCATGATGTCGTAAACAACCAGGTCGTGGGCAACACGGTCGACCAGGTGTCCCTCATGCGGATTGTAAATCCACAGCACGCGCGGGCCCTCGGCACCGGGGGGAGACGGTCGATCGAGTGCCCGCGCCAGCCGGGCCTTGTTCCACGAGCGGATGGGCGGCAGCCGCTCGCCGTTGATCAACGTCACCGGCCACACCTCGAGGTTCGCCTCGGGCCGCTCGGGCCGTGCCCGAAAAAACTCCGCCGCCCGCCCCGCCAACCAGCGCGCGTATCGACACTCGACCCAGCGCACAGTATGCCCGCTCCGAGCGAAACGCATCATCAAATGATGCGGCCGCTGCCGAATTCCGCGCCAGGGGTGAGGCGTTTGGACGAGAAAAATCATCTCCCCAGCCCTTGTTCGATCGACGAGTCCGTCACTCAACTTCTTTCGTACAGGGCGAACCGGCTCTCGAGCTTGCGGGACGATCCCTAAACTTGACCTCTCTCAATGCGGGGCCAACCTTGCGTCGGAAAGAAAAGATCGAATCGGCGCGCGAAGCCGACGTGGAGGGCGACAAAATGGAAAGGGCTCGGGCCCATTTAGGGCTCGACGTTATTGTGTCTGCCGCCGCTCCGGTTCCTCCGTCGGTTCCCGCGATAGGGACACCTGCTTCTGCTCAGTCGATATCTCGATCGTCGCGCCGCCCGCGTACCATTGACCCGGCCCCCCGGTCAGGTAACCGGCCAGGCGCAGCGTACTCGCGCCATACGGTTTATTCAACGGACGTTCCAGTGACCCCTGCGGGGCATCGACCGAATGGGTCCATTCGTCCACGAGCTTTTCGTCTTTGTCGAGCACGATCAGATTCAAGGGCGCGGGCAGCTCGATGTCTTCGGGTAATTCGTAATCGAACGTGAGCCGGCCATCGACGTCGTCATATTGGACGTTTGTAATGGCCAGCGTGGGCTCGGGGAGATTGAACTCAAGCGAGGGGTCCCCTATCAATAGATACGTCGAAGCCCGCTTATACTTCTCCTTGGCCGCAACCATATAATCGCCGAGCCGGTTGAATCGACGTTCCTTGAGGGCCTCCATGAACGCCTCCATGTATATATAGTTCAGCGAAGTCGAGCTGCGGCCGGTCGCGCCGATGACAGAGATCGCGCCTCCCGGTGAATTCATGAACGTCTCGCCGAGGGTCTGCGTCACGTGCGGATCGTCAAATTTGTTGGTGTAACAGGTCAAGGCGAACACCAACGGCAAACGGTCGCGATTTTCAAGTTTCGCGACGTTCTTCTGATCAAACAAGTGGGTGCGGAAGTACCCACCGGCCATCGCCGGTCCCACCTCCCATACCGTGCCGCCGCCGTGACCGAAGAAGGCCGTGATCAGATTACCGGTATTCAACTGGTCGACGATCTGTTGGGTCAAAAAGGCGTGATACTCCGGCGAGGACTTGTGATTTTCCGTTCTTAAGAGGCTGCTGGCGAAGTGAGGCCGAACGAATCGGTCAATGAGTTTATCCGCGTCCCTGGTGGCCCAGGCCGCCGCGGCCGCGATCACGAAGAACCGCGACCGCCACGCGCCGTTGTCCTTGCCGCTTTCATAATCGATGATCTTGCGCGTGATGTCTTGAATTTGTTCGGCCTCGCGCACCGAAAACCGACCCACCGCCAAGACCGGCGCGTCAAATGGGTCCACGAAGTTCGCGAAATAGTTGTCGTTGGGGGGGAACCCGCTCTGATGGAAAGAATAGGCGGGCATATGGGTCATGTATTTTGAAATCAGGCTCGAGTCGCCGACCAACAATAGATACTTCAGCTTTGGTTCGGGCTGACTATTGTATACGTACTCCACGTAGTCACGCATTGATTCGACCGTGGCAAAGCCCGCCGATTCTTCGTTGAAGATATCGTCGATATCCACCATGTGGACCTTCAGGCCCCGGCTCACCTTCCAGTCGATGAACGGCTTGAGCGCCGAACGAAACTGACCATGGGTCAGGATCAGCATATCGCAATCGACGGGTTGTGCAAACAGGTTGCGCAGCCTCACGCGTTTCATTTCGAAGGGATCGAGGGCGGCCGCAAAGGTTGTCGCCACCAAGGTCTTCTCGCCCGGTTCCAGTCGCAGATTCACCCCGTAATTCTTCGAACCCTTCTCGCGAAAGGGCTTGGGTTGAAAAACCTCCTTGTTTTCCACGTCGAAAACGAGAATCCCCCCTGATGAAAAGTTGCGAATGCTCAGCGAGATTGGTTCCTTCAGGTCCTCTTCGCTAAAGTAGAACTCATTGTAACCCTCATGGACGTTTGTGAATTGCTTGAACCGCACCTCGAACCAGTCCAACGCCACAACGTCAATCTTGAGCTTGCGCGCTAGCCCGGTCGTGGTCAATTTGAACACTTTCGGAGGATGCAGGGTGGCTTTGAATTCGTTCTTGCCCTTGCGCAGTTTGCGGGGCGGTATCTCGACGTGGGCCGTAAACTTCGCCGGCTGGCTCCATTCGTAGTAGCGCCTGCACTTGCCATTGAAATCCGTCGTCAGATGGTGCTCCATCGATTGCGTGAGCCCGCCGACCGCGCTGATGCCCATCAACCGGATCTCCGCGCTGGCGGTCGATTCAACGTCGAGGTCCGGCAACACAAACGGAATCGTCACGGTTTGTTCCGTTTCATTGCTCTTGGGATAGGTCATCTTTTCCCAAAACAGGTAATCGACCTCCGGGTCTTTCATGGCGCCATCGCGGACGAACTCCCAGATCGGATCTTTCTCGAATCGTCGGCGGCCCTCAGCCAGATAAAGCGGATACGCATCGGGATCGTCAATGGCGCGCGGCCCGGTCGACTTGTGGATGAAGAGATCGGGTTGGTGGCGCGACGGACCCAAGTGCAACGTGAATGATTGAGAAACGGGATAATAGGGCCGACGCGTGTTGATGTACGGCAGCTCTTCGGTCTTCGGGCCTTCGGCAAAGAAATAAATTGAATCCCCTCGGTTGAAAACTCCGTCGTCCAGACCCACCGCGTGGAACGGGACCGACTCATCGTGGTGGACCAAGGCGATCTGATCGTGCTCGATGGCCCTCAGCCTTATCCCCAACTTTGCCAGTTGATCGCCGCGGACCCGATGGATGCCGTGTTTGACGCACGTTATCCGGACGACGTCGACCGGCTTGGCGCGGGCGTCGGCGGAATCGGCCTCTTGGGCCCGGACCCGGTCCGTCCCACTGCCCGCAAACCCGAAAACGAACCCGATGAGGATCACGTGTACGATTCGCTTTAGGCGGCAACCGTCGAAGCGGACCCGCCATCCGGCGCGGTCCCTTCGCTCGACCTCGGCGTCGTATGTTCTGCGACTCATTGTGCTCATCTCCAAACCGTCCGTCTTTCCTCTCACCAGCCTGTGTGCTTACTGCTCTAAATATATAGCATCTGCCTGGGCCGCCGCCAGAAAAGTTTTTTGGGCGCCAGCGGGCTCTCCGACCCCTCCCGACCTTCCGCGCACCGGCCCCAAAGGCCCTTTACGGCTCCGCCGCGACCCAGAACCAGCATGTTTTCCACTACCCCACGAACCCCCATATACTCTCATATCCGCTGGATTCAGTAAACACCGTCTTCCCACCGACAACGCCAGCCGGGCCCGTCATAAGCGATACCCACGTCATGCTTGACGCAGCCCCGGATGCTCCAAGTCCTCCAATTGAAACCGCCCGGTCCGTCGAAAGAGAACCGGGCGTGAAGCCCGAAGGTGAACCAGATTCTTGAATTCGGACTTAGCGAATCCGCCCTTTATTGAAGACCTGACCGGCGCCGAGAAAACCCATCCCATGACCGACATAGTAAATGTCCCCGGGGCTGACCGTGCCGTTGGTTGGATCGTAGATGAATCCGGTGTCGTGCGACCAGATCACCAGGTTCGGACCGCCGCTCTGGAGAAAATAGCCGATGTCATAGATCCAGATGAATTGTCCACTCTGGCCCGCGTCATTCGGAATACCGAAATTATGCGTCTTACAACGGTCCACCGCGTAAAACATGCTCGCGTTGGCCAACCCTCCCCAGCTCTTGGAGTACTTCAAAATATAGTCGGTGTTAAACTGATCGAGGGGCAAGTCGGTCATATAGGCGATAGGGCTAGTCAGTTGACCCCCAATGCCGCTGAATGTTCCGCCAAAGGTTTCAGCCCGTAGGAACCACTTGCCCCACGTTTGTTTTTGTTTACAGGTGGGCTCCCTACCCGGGTAATAAGCCGAAGGCCGGGTATTGCGATCAATAACGTATGATTCGATCGCAACGTTGACCGCCCGCATGTCCGACAGGACGGTCGCGACCCGAGCGCGAGTCTGTGCCTCCAAAAAATTGGGCACCGCGATGGCCGCCAAGATCGCGATGATCGCCACCACGATCAGTAGTTCGATAAGTGTAAACCCCTTGCGCATCATAGCAATTGCCCCTTCTATCCTTACGTGAATGCCTTAAACTACCCCCCCCCTAAAAATAAAGAGTATATACGTCCATGGCCCGCTTCGTCAATGAAAAAAGCCCATTTCTGATCATGGTCATCCGCCGGCATGTCCTGGGTCGGAAACTGATGATTAGCGACATTCGTGTGGTTACCGAATGCCCCGCCCTCGGCCCATGGGAACCCAGAAGCCGGGGGCGTCTCGTTCCCGATGGGATGACCCGGCTTGGTCCCGGCTTCAGTCGCCGGCGGGGGAATGGCCAAGGATTCACTCGATCGCCTGGCTCCAGCCGCCGACCAGGCCCACCGGCGACGGGTCGTTCACGGTGACTTCTTCCCGATAGATTTTTTGCAACAGGACTTCGGACCGAGTATCCAGGCGCGAGTCGGGACCAGGTCGGTCCGCGATCGCGCGGGGGGGGCAGATGTCGGGCGTAATCGGGGAGGAAAGCTTTTCTATGGGACCGGGTCGAGACGTGAACGTTGAGCGTCGGCGCGGCCGACCCATCGAGGGGCCGGCCTGCGACGGCTTCCAGCTCGCTCACCATCTGGTAATGGCCCGCGTGGACGACGCCGCGGGCCTCGATGCGCCAATTCCCATCCTCGCCCGGTTCCAGGCGCAATGCGTAAGTCCCGGCTCCCTCGACTTCCCCTTATAGGGTTTGCGCCGCCGGTTGCTCCGTACCGTCGGCCAGTTGGGCCTCGGCAATGGCCAGGACGGATTGCGCAAGCAGATCGGCCTGAATGCGTTGATGATACCGGCGTGTCTCCCCCCCGCGCCACGTCCAGCCGCGTCAGGACCGTCAACAGCAACATCATCACGATCGGGATCAGCAGGACAAAGAAAATCAGGATCGTCCCACGCCGCCGGTTCGCGCGGAGGATATGAAGGCACCGGCTCATGGGCGGACCTCACCCACCGCCAGCGGTGTGGCAAACCCTCCATAACGCCATGACCATTTCTGCATCCCATCGTCATATCGCGTGACCCAGGTCAGGCGGTAGCCGCGACCGACTTGCTGAAAACGAACATCGCTGACGTTAGCGGCCAGGATTTGCTCGCGCGGGGCTTGGCTGGGGGTGTCCGTTTGGATCACGCGGACCAGACGCCCCGCATCCGTCCAATGATAGCGGACCCGTTCGGCCGGCCCATCGGAGCCATGGGGCTGGATCGTCATCGATCGCCCCGCGTCGCCCAGTTCGATGTTGGCCGCCAAGGTCACGTCGCGACGCCAGCGCGTCAGCGTGCTCAGAGCCTCTTCCCGGGCGTCAAGCCGCTCGCCCAGCCGCTCCCGAACGGCGCCGAATTGGGAGCGAAGCCCAAAACCCGCCGCGAATGTCATCGAGATGATCGACGTGACAATCAGCAGTTCGATCAAGGTAAATGCAAGGCGCGGCCGTCGGCGTCGAGGATGCGTCATGGATTCACCCCCCGACCGTCCCGCGCGACGGGCAGCAAGGCCGCCAGGCTCACTTCGCGCCGGTCAAACTCGTTGTTGATCCGGACGGTGACCCGCACCTGCCGCACCCGCTCATCGGCGCCCGACCCGATTTCGACCGTCGCGCTTTGGCTCAGTTGCGAATGCAAGTCGGCGACCTCCTCGTGGACGCCGTGGATGCCGGGGTCGGGCAGGCGCTCCCCGGCCCGCAGCATCGCGATCTCATCTTGGGCCAGCTCGACAGCCTCGACCCAGGTCTGCTGAGAATGCGCCGACCGCAGGATCACCGCCGACACGTGCGCCGCCGAAACCGCCAGGATACTCATGATGGCGATGATGATCAGGATTTCGATCAGCGTCATGCCGCGCCTTTCGGTCCCCAGCCGCTGCAGACGTTCCGGCTTCCAGAAGTACTTAAGCCGACGATGAACGGGAAACCAAAACCCGACCAAGATGCCAAGGGGGTTCCAAATACAGAGATATGAGAGGATAAGCGGGATAAGACTAAGGGGGGAACTGGGGATCGAAAGGGCCTGAAGCGGGTGCATCATGACCAGGACGCTTATCAGGGCGATGATCGCCCATAGTACCAGCGCGAAAGGACTCGCCGTGGCCTCGAAAAACTCTCCCCAGACTATCCCGTGCATCGCGTCGGTTTGAGTGTTATAGAACACCAAACCAAAAAATAGATCTGGCAATACCACGGCGATGATAACGAGCCACGCGAAGAAATCTCGGATCGTATGAGTCGTCGCGCGTCGCCAGAATAATAGGACGAGGCAATGCGCCAATATCAGGGGGATGATCACAAAAAAGCCGATGAATTCGGACCCTAAAAGGTCAAGGACAATGAAATGATATGCGTTCGTGACCAGCCAGATATAGAACGCGCTACCTCCAATGAGGACCGCGAGGATCAAAGCAGCGATCTTCGTTCCGGGAGAAGTCCGCCTCGGCCCGGGTTTGTTACCCGGATTCGAGACCGGGTTCTTGGAATCGTTCATCACGTCACCGTCCTCTCGCCGCCCGTCAGTGACGTCAAACCGCTGAGACGCTCCATCGCGCTGGGCGCAACGCGACCCGACCGCACCAGCTCCAGGACCGCCTCGCGGGCGGGGACCGACGTATCCAAGCTTGCGGCGACCTCCGAAGCCGGGGCGGCGGATTGCAGGGCGAGCACCGTCCGGCTGGTCGGCACGAGCCACTCGCCGGTCCCGATCCGCCCCCGGTGCCCGCTGCCGAGGCAATCCTCGCATCCCACGGGCTCGGCGACGCGGGCCTCGGGCCATGAAGCCGCCTCGGGCGCCGGCGCCAGTTCTCTCTCAGTTGGCGGATGCCCCTCGCGACACGCCTGGCACAACAGTCGCACCAACCGCACGTTGAGCACGCCGGCCAGCGCGGAGCTGATTACATAAGGCGGCGCCCCCATCTGCCGGAGCCGCACCAGGGCCTCGCCGGCCGTCAGCGTGTGCATCGAGGAGAGAAGCCGGTGACCGGTCAAGGCGGCCTCCAGGGCGGTCTTGGCCGTTTCGGCGTCGCGGATCTCGCCGATCATGATGACTTCCGGGTCCTGGCGCACCACCGCCCGTAGAGCCTCGGCGAAACCGAGTCCGCGATTCCGGTCGGCGGAGATCTGGGCCGCAAACGGCATCGACTGCTCGATGGGGTCCTCGATCGTGACGATCGAGACCGGACGACCGGTCCGCTCGTTCAGGTCGCGCAGCAGCGCGTAGAACGCCGTGCTCTTGCCGCACCCGCTCGGCCCGACGGCGAGGATCAACCCTTGAAGGCGATCCACGGCGCGGCGCAGCGACTCGGCGAGCCCCTCCGAGTATCCCAACTCATCAAGCCGGCGCAACCGCCCTCCCCGCGCAGCGTCGGCAGCACCGACAGCCGCGCCTCGCCCTGTTCGGCGTGTCCGTTGAGCGTGAAGCGGCCTTCCTGCACCAACTCGCCCGTGTAATCCGAGCAGCGACCGAGCACCTTGAGCCGGGCCATGATGCGTTCGTGGACCGACGGCGAATAGCACGCGACCTCGCGCAACTCGCCATCGATCCGCGCCCAGACCATCGCCCGGCCATCGGAGGGGAAGAGGTGCAGGTCGGTGACGCGGCACTCGTGGGCCCACTGCAGCAGACGGGCCAACCACACCGGCGCCTCCTCGACGCTCTTGGGCGGATCGAGACTCGCGCGGTGGTCAGCGGTCGCCGGTTTCATCTTTTCTTCCACGGGCCCCTGCCCTCCCCTCGCCTCGCCGGACCTTCCAACTTCGAGCACGGGCATGGATTCGCGACCCTTCACCCGATCAACTTCGAGATATGAAACAGTGGCATATAGAAGAACACGCCCACCAGCAAGGCGACGAACAGACCGACCAGGATCAGCATCAACGGCTCCATGACCTCGCGCAAGAGGGTCAGGCCGTGCAGCGTGCGTTCGTGGTAGAAGCGTCCCAAATGACGTAGCGTCTCGGCCAACTCGCCCTGATCTTCGGCCGCCGCGATCATCACGGCCATGCTCGCCGGGAAAAGCGGATGGTGCTCCATCATCGCGCCGAGTTTCTCGCCCGACTCATAACGCCGCCGAAAGTCCTCGACCACCGCCCGCACGTAGCGGTTCTCCGAGGCGTCGCTGATCAGTCCCAGCGACTCAGCCAGCGGGACGCGGTTGTCCAGCAACAGTGAGAGGTAATTCGCGAAGTTGGCCGACTCGACCAGCCGCAGCGCGGGACCGATCAACGGGAGTTGCAACAACAGCCGCCCCGAACCGAAACCCCACACGCGCAGCCCCAGCAGCGCGGCCAGCAAGTAGGCGATCGGGACAAGCAGGATCAGATTCAAGATCAGGATCGCCGTAGCCATGTTCCCGCCCAGAGGGGCCGATGCGCCAAGCGAGGCACCCAATTCCATGTAAATCGCCTCGAACTTTGGCCGTAGCACGATGGTCAGAAACGTTGTCACGCCGAACATGACCAGCAGAAGGATGAGCGGGTAGGCGGCGGCGCGGCGGAAATGTTCGTACGTCTTCAGGCCCTCCTCCATCCGGTCGGCCGTCTGGCGCAGCATCCCGACAAGGGTCCGGCCTTGCTCGCCCAGGCGCACCAGCCGCCGGTAAGCGGCCGGGAAGACCTTGGGGTGCTTATCCATCGCCTCGGCCAGGGGCTGACCCATCGCCACGTCATCGGCGATTTTTGCCACCGCGTTCTCGACCGGCCCGCCCTCGCTGTCGCGCAGGTAGGCGCGCAGGAACTCGGGCAGCGGGGCGCGCGTGGCCATCGCCCCGGCCAAGTGGCGCGAGAACAGGGCCAGGTCTTCCATCCGTCGCGGGGTTCGAAACAATCTAAACATGGTCCTCTAAGCTCCTCGGGCTGGGCTTGTCCCTGCTTCCGGCCGACTCCCCGGTCCGGTCGTTTCAGGGAACCATCTGGTAAATGTCACCCGGCGACGTGGTGCCGTTCGTGGGATTGTACGGCAAAACCTGGACCGCGCCGTCGGGATGGATCGTGGTCGCCACGGTTCCCCCGTCGGGCCGCAGGGCGCGGTGGGGGCCGAGTCCCCATAACAGGCCGGTGCCGAAGCCCCTCAACATCCGTTCCGAATACGCATCGAAGGGCCTGAGCCCCTGCTCGGGGTCAAGCTGCAGGGCGTTGTAAAACCGATAGGGAACCGGGTTGAGCGGCACAGGGTGGTTCCGACCGCGCGCCTCCTGCGTGGTGAGCGCGTCCATCGGCAGTCGGCTGAGGTAGACGACCGGCGTCGTCAGCGCCAGCAAGTCCCACGAACCGGCTTCTCCGGGGACCGCATTGAGAGGAAAGCTCCCCTCCTCGAGGCGATAGGAATCGATGGCCATGTTGAGCAATGCCAACTCGCTGCGCGAACGGCTTACCGTCGCCCGCACCCTCGCTTCCATGAAATTGGGGACGGCAATGGCCGTCAGGATGGCAAGGATGGCCATCACGATCGTCAGCTCGACAAACGTAAAACCCGCAAGGATCGATTTCGCCGATGTTGAGTTCGGGAAAGTCGGTCCGTTCAACGTCGATGCGGCTTCATATTTCTCCATGGTATTCCTCTATTATGGGAGCGAGCCCCTCCGGCGACCCTTCTCAGCCGATCACCAGGCGGCGGCTGGGGCGCAACCGGCTCGGCGACCCGCGGCATCCCAATCCAAGCTCCCCAAGCATTTCGCTGGACATACGCAGGATCGGCGAGTCCTCCGAAACCAGACCGATCCCATCGACCGCCACCAACCGCGGGTGCCGAAGGACCTGTGCGCTCAAAACTTCTCGGTCCCCGCTGGGCGCGATCGACGCCCGTTCAACGCCCCCCGCAGCGGACCGTGTGGGACCTGGCATCCGGTGGGCAAACCCCGCCAGCAGCCAGATCGCGAACAGCCCGCTCATGACCGCCGACGCCAGTTGCGGTCGATCCAAACTGATGCGAGCTCGGCGCGGGCGCAAGGACACGGGCACCGGCATCCGCCGGTGGATTTCGGCCAAGACCCCCTCGAAATAAACCGGCGGCGGCGCGCCCGCCGGATCGCCTTCCAGCCCCTCGCGCAGCCGCACGTGAAAGGACCATGCGTCCGCGCACGCTTCGCAACGGCCCGTGTGCGCGGCGACAACCGCGCGGGCACTCTCATCCAGCTCGCCTTCGACCGCCGAGGGCATGAGAGAATGCATCTTGGCGCAACTCGATCTCACACACGAACCTCCCGGCCGATCCGGGGACGGCGTTCCGCCCGGTCCGCGGCCTCTTCCTGGGCAATCCAGTCGCGAAGTTTACGCACCGCCAACGAATGATAGCTCTTGGAGCTGGAAAGGCTGCAACCCAGAACCCCCGCGATCTCGGCATGCGACAGCCCCTGGAAAAAGCGCAGCACAAAGACCCCTGCCTGGTGCTCGGGCAACCTCGGGATCAGGGCCTCCACGCGGCGCAAGAGTTCGTCGCGCCGCTCGGCCTCGCGCCGCAGGCTTTCGACCGCGATGATCCGCGCCGCCGGCGTCCCGGGCGCGTCGAGCGAAACCCCGGCTCGCCGCCGCCGCAACGAATCGATCGCCCGATTGACCGTCGCGCGATAAATCCACGTCGAGAGCGAGGCCTGACGGCGAATGTCCCGCGCGTTGCGCGCCAGCTTCAAGAAAACCTCCTGGAGCGTATCCTCGGCCTCCTCCCAATTATGGGTCAGCGATATGCGGTCGCGTGAACGCGGGGGGCGTAGCGGCGATACAGCGCGCCAAACGCCGCGCGATCGCCCGCGCAGAAGTCCCGCAGCAATCGTTGGTCGGTCAGGTCATCCACGCCGGCGCGCGCCTGAGGTCGGGTCGATCACAGAGTTCATCGTTCCGCTCCTGAACATAGAGACGCAGACCGACGGAAAAGGTTGAAGCCCTTGAGCGATTGATGGACCCTAATCTTGCCGCCAAGCCGCAACCCTGCCAGAAAACCCTAATCCGCGCAATCCGCGTCCCGTGTCTTCGGGTTCCCCCGACGCCATGCTAATGGTCATCCCCTGCTCAGGCGCGCCTTCTTTGGTCTGGACCGGACGGGCGTGCACCAACGGCCGCTCCACATCTCACAAACAAAAAGTGGCCTTCTTCGAGGGATTCTTGTGATTCGGCCCGGTATTTGGACTAATATGGGAAAATCGGAGACTTCTGGCGGGGGGCTCCGTTGGCGATGGAAGGCTCTTACACGCCCGCCATCCTACAATGATGGCGCGCCGGGACGGATCGGTGCGCCAGGGAGTTGTTGTCCAATGATTTACCTCGATCACAACGCCACGACACCACTGGCCCCCGAGGCCGAGGACGCCATATGGGAAGCGGTGCGGGAATTCGGCAATCCGTCCAGTATTCACCAGTTCGGGCGGAAGGCCCTCGAAGCGCTCGAGGACGCGCGCGTCCGGCTGGCGGGCTGTCTGGGCGTGTCGGCCGAGTCGATTGTCCTGACCGCCTCGGGATCGGAGGCCAATAACCTGACGATCAAGGGCATCCTGATGCGGCGCGCCGGGCGGCCTTCGCACCTGGTCGTCTCCGCGATGGAACACCAATGCGTCTTGCGTTCGGCGCGCTACATGGCCGCCCGGTTTGATTGGGTCGGACTCACCGAGGTCAACCCCGGCCCCGACGGACGGCTCGATCCGGCCAAAGTCGGGCGGGCGATCACGGGCGATACCTGCCTGGTCAGCGTCATGTACGCCAACCATGAGACCGGCATGATCCAACCGCTCGCCGAGATCGCCGAGATGGCCCACCGTTGCGGCGCCCTGCTGCACAGCGACGCCGTCCAGGCGTTTGGCCGCATCCCGGTCGAGCCGCAGGCTTTGGGCTGCGACCTGCTAGCACTGGCCGCCCACAAATTCCATGGCCCCAAGGGCGTCGGGGCGCTTTACGTCGGGCCGGAGGTCGAACTCGATCCGCTGATCCACGGCGGCTCGCAGGAAGGCGAGCGGCGCGCGGGGACCCAGAACCTGCCCGGGGCGGTCGGCATGGCGACGGCGGCCGAGGTGGCCCTCAAGCGCAGAGAGGACGCCGCGGCGCACCTGCGGCGACTCGAGTCCCTCTTCTTGGAGCTGGTCCGGGAGGGAGCGGGGCCTTGCGAATTGAACGGCGCGCTGGAGAACCGCATCCCCGGCGTGCTCAATCTCGCGTTCGAGGGGGTGGCGCAGGACGACCTGGTGGTCGGGATGGATCTGGCGGGCGTGGCGATCTCGGCCGGATCGGCCTGCACCTCGGGCGTGATCGAGCCGTCCGCCGTGCTCCAGGCGATGGACCTGCCCGATTGGCGGGTCAACGGCGGCGTGCGCATCTCGTTCGGCCGCGACAGCACCGAGCTCGAAGCCCGCTCCGCCGCCCGGCACCTGATCGACCTGTGCGCCCGTCTGCGCGGCGGCGAGGTGCTCGACCCGCCGGCGTGAGGCGTCCGAACACGGCCCACCATGTTCATAAATGTTTAAGGGAACCTCTAAAAATTCAGTCCCTGAGGGACGGATGCTTTCAGCCCGCCACGAAAGTGGCGGGAATGCGAGCAAAATGGGACATGAAGTCCCGACAGGGACGAATGAATTCGAGCACGAGCCAATTATTAGAGGTTCCCTGATAAGTAAGAGTATCCAAGATTCCCTCGCTGAAAAACCTTAGAGGGTCGGGAGGAGAAATCATGGCGTCGGCCTTTAAAACTTGCTTTCGCCGCCACCGGGGGTAAGAATGCCGGACGAGTTGGACAGGTCAGCAGGGTTCAGCCGGCCAAATCGGATATTTTGAATTGAATGGGAATGATCGGTTGAGGGGAACGTCTATCATGCGGCCACTCTTACGCCCCACGATTTCCCGTATTTCAGAAGAGAGGTAGGGAAATGCCAAAGTACACGTGCGGGGAACTCATTGCGGAATACATGGTCAAGTTCGAGATCCCCTATATGACCGGGATCATCGGCCACGGTTGTCTCTGCCTGGCCGAGGCCTTCATCGATTACCAAGACAAGATCAAAGTCATCCAGGCCAAACATGAACAGAACGCGGTCCATCTCGCCGATGGATACGCCCGCGCGACCGGCAAGCCCCTGGCGGTTTTCACCTCGGTCGGGCCCGGCGCTTATAACACCCTCATGGGCATGGCAACCGCTTATGCCGATTCGATTCCGATGCTCGTCTTTACCGGCGCGGGTCAGACTTACTTTTTCGGCAAAGGTCCGTTTCAGGCCATTGAGCGCAGACACCGTCCGGATTTTACCAATGTCACCCAGTTTATATCCAAGAAAAGTTGGCTGATATCCAACATCGAGCAACTTCCCGACGTCCTGCCCGCCGCCTACCGAATCGCGACCACCGGAAGACCCGGTCCGGTTCACATCGACCTGCCCATGGATGTCCAGGCGCAAAGCGTCGACGTTGAACTGATGGGAGAAATGAATTTCAGAATCAACGCGAGGGTGGGACCCGACAAGGAAACGCTTCAAAAAGTCGCGAAGACGCTCATTGACGCGAAACGACCCGTGATCCTCGCTGGAGGCGGGACGATCATGTCGGATGCGACGGACGAACTGGCAAGGCTGGCCGAGTACCTTGGCGTCCCCGTCGTCACGAGTTTCGCCGGTAAAGGCGCGATCTCGGAAAGGCACCCGCTTTGCGCGTTTTACACCGGATTCAAGGGCTCTCCGTGCGGAACCGAACTTTCTAAAAAGGCGGATGTTTTACTGGCGCTCGGATACAGATTCGCCGAGTGGTCATCGAGCTCCTACGTGCAAGGGGTCAGTTTCAACATCCCGCCCTCCAAAGTGATCCAAGTCGACATGGACCCGCAAGAGATCGGGCGCGCTTACCCCATCGAGATGGGCATCGCCTCGGATATCAAGATGTTCCTTCAGGGCGTTTTGGATGCGGTCAAAGAGATCACCGAACCAAGGGACTACGAGAAAACCGAATACTTCGCGGAGCTTCAACAACTTAAGGGCGAATGGAGCAAGGCCCTGGATTCACTCGCCACCGACGAGCTGCCCATGAGCACCAGCCGGTTCCTGAAGGAACTGCGAGCGTTCATGCCCGATGACGGCATCGTGATCGGCGGCGCGGGCTACACTCAGATGCAGCTCCTTCACGAGTTCCCGGTCTATCATCCCCGCACGTGCATCACGTCATCGTCCTTCGCGCCGATGGGCTTTACGCTACCCGCCGCGCTCGGGGCGAAACTGGCGCACCCCGATCGAATGGTCGTGGCGTTGATGGGCGACGGTGATTACCTCATGTGCTTGAAGGAGTTGGCGACAGCCGTTCAGCTAAACATTCCGATCATTTGCGCCGTCTTGAACAACTACGGCCACCTGAGCATCCGGGATCTCCTCATCAACTTCCTTGACCGCCATTTTGCGACCGAGTTCACGGATGAGGCAACGGGAAAACCTTATACCCCGGATTACGTGACCATCTCCAAAGCGTTCGGCGCTTACTCGGAGCGTGTCGAGAAGATCGAGGACATTCAGCCCGCCCTTGAACGGGCGCGAAAATCCGGCAAGCCGGCGGTCGTCGAGTTCATGTCAGCCATGGAATACGGCCGTTCAGGAGGCGTCTCGTTCGGCATTGCCGACACGCCTTCCACCAAGAAAAAGAGCCAGAGAATATCATGTGTCGTCAAGGAGAACTAAACGATGGGTGAAAACAAAGGAATCTCGGTCGGTTTTAAGGCGTCTTTGGGCTTTTACGAAATGGAGGTCGAGAAAGTTTGCGAAATCCTCTCGCGTATAGGATACAAGAGCATTGAATGGGACATGCCCCATTTTGATCCCCGCAAGACCACCGCCGCGCAGCGCAAAAAATGCAAGGAAGTTCCCATTCAATTCGGTATGGAAGCGTCCGACATCATGGTGCAGGACGACTATATCACATTATCCGAAGATGAGCGCAGCGATCGCATCAAGCACACCATCGAGTGCATCCAGGCGGCCGCCGAGGCGGGGGTTCACATTATTAATGTCTTCACGGGGCCGCGGAAATGGGAAGAAGGAAATCCTCGCCTTCACACCGATCTGCCGGAAGGGCGGGCTTGGGAAATGGTCCTTGACGCTTACGAACGGATCGTGCCCGTCGCGGAAAAACACCAGGTAATCCTCGCGCTCGAAGTTTGCTGGGGGATGGTTTGCAGAGATTTCTACACCGGCAATTTTCTGCTCGACCACTTCAATTCAGACTATCTGTGCATCAACATGGACCCCTCCCATCACCATTTGGTAAGGAACGATATACCTTGGGTGATCAAACAGTGGGGCCCGAAAATCAAACACGTCCATCTTAAAGACGCGATCGGCAAGGAAGGCTATCAAGATGAGACGTTTACGTACCCCGTGCCCGGAGGGGGAAGCATTGATTGGAAAGCGGTTTTCGAAGCGCTCGATGATATCGGATACGACGGTTATTGCACCGTCGAATATGAAGCGTTCACCTACTATGAGAGAGTACTTAAGGAAGACCCGGTCAAAGCCGCCGAGACTGCCTATCAACAGGTCATGGCCCTTGTTCCCCAGAGCTGAAGTAAACGTTTCCCCTAGTTTAAATCCATCAGATCATGGCGCGCGAAGGAAGGCATGAAATGAAGATGAAGGACGTTGAGACGACAAGACAAAAAGGCCTGAACTGGATCCTTGAGCGTTTGAACGATGACGGCTCGTTTAAAGCCGCCCGGCCGCTCTTGAGTTGTTACCCGAAGGCGCCTTTCGCCTTGATGAAATCAGGTCGCAATGAAGAAGCCATGAGGATACTGGACTGGATAAAGAACAATTGTTTCACGGACGACGGAGACTTCAGGGCCTGTGACGAGTACAAGATAGAGCCTTCGACCGATAGTTTTGAATGGCGGTTGTACCTCTACCACAACGCATGGTTTTGTCTCTCGGCCCTCCTGAATGGGAGGTTCGACATCTCGAAGCCCGGAATCGATTTTATGCTGAGCCATCAGTGCGAGACCAGGGGAGGTTTTTATTCAAACATGATCGGTGGAGACTACAAGGGCTTCACGGATATCGCGTCAACGTCGTCCGCGTGCCAGGTGCTAACTTATCTCGGGAACGAAGCGGTGCTCTTAAGGGCGGCGGATTACCTGATCAAAACGTTTGACGCGCAGAAGAACGAGGACCTGTTTTACTTGTACATGAACGAAAATGGGGAACTCGTGGAAGAACTACCGAACCAGAATCCCACCCATTACATCGTCAATTCAACAAAGAGTCCCCAGAACTTTTGGATGGTGGGCATATCGGCCGCGATACTCGCTCTGACGTACCGCTTGACTCGGACGCAAAAATATCTGGACACCTCGAAGAAGTACATCGAGTTCCTGTTGCGATGTCCCGACGATGCGTTCGCGTCTTTCGGCTGTTGGAAGCAAGGCTGGGCGTGCTGTCTGCTTTACACCATCACCGGCGAGTCGCTCTACAAGAACAAGGCGACCGGCGTCATCGACTATCTCATCGAATATCAAGATGCCGACGGCGCGTGGAAATTCAACAAAGACCTCGGAATGCCAGAAGAGGACGACAGTATCGTCTTCAACATGACCTCTGAGATGCTCCTCTGGTTCCAGGATTTGCCGAGGTACCTCGTTTGATCTCCCCCCGCTAAAGCCTTACCAGTCAAGGACGACCGGCGAGACGTAACGGCTCACCTTCTTCATCGGGGCCTTGTCGCGTTTGTAGTGATCTCTCAGGTAGATCGGGTAGGCCGTCGGGTTCGTCTCGCGCGGCGAAATATCGACGACCGTGTTCCCCTTAAACGTAATCGTGTACTCCTTGTCGAACGGATGAGTGTACTTCACCGTCTGTTCGACCATCGGAAACTCGATCGTGATCACGTCTTTCTCCTGAAGGCCATCGAACACCAACGTGTTGCCCACCCAGAAGAGGTCCACCTCCGTTTGATTAACCGTGCCCTTGACGACCTCTTTATCGACCCAGCGTGGAATTCTGACGGTCATTTCCCGAGCAGTCTTGTTCCTGATGACGACTTTCCCCTCGTAGGGCAGGTAGCTATCGATGTCCAACCAAGGGGATACCCGGTTGAGCAGCAGGTTGACCCGCGCCACGCCGTCCTTATAGCGGGTAATGCTTTCCCAGGCGTAATAGAGCGCGTTGGTGAGATTGCCCGAGCAGCAGCCGCCCTGGACCGGATACGAGATCGACGTGGGCATGCTGAAAAATGGGAACAGGCCCAGGCTGCGCTCGATCACGCGATCCGTCTCGGGCTTCTGGGGAGCCGTCCGATCCAGAACGCCCTGAAACCCCGCCGGTCCCCAGGCGGGGGGCAACAATTGGTCGGTCGCATATTGTTGATAAGCCTCCGGATATTCCGTCACGGCTTTCGACGCCTTTTCCAGCAGATCGGCCCGCACGAATTGAGATTCCGTCGCCTGGTTGCGCACAAACTGGTCCACGTCATCCCAGTAATCTCCGACCCCGAAGTCGGATAGTCGGATCGCCAGGGCAACCATGTCCGCGATGCTGCAACCTTCCGTATAGGCCTTGTGGGCGTGGTCGCCAAAGATTCCCATGCGACCGATCCCCCAATCACGGGCGTACTCGAAGACGTCGCGAACGAACTCCTTGAGCCGCGGGTCATTGGCGGCATGGGCGTATTCCAGGATGCCGCGTGTCGTAACATGACGCCCGTGAAAATGGCCGCGGAAATGACCGTGCCCGGGTCCGTCGATCCCGATCGAGACGGCGTCGGCAACCCACATCTTGCGCTTGGTCACGAAGTTCACCAGCTTGCGCGCGGTCTCTAGGGCCTGCTCGTCGCCGCTCATCTTGTACCAGCGGGATAACGCACGGATCTGCGCGCCCTGGTAAACCAGCGTCGAGCCCTCCGCGCCTTCATTTTCGCTCGCGGCCTCCTCGACATACTTGTAACCCGAATCCTTGAGATAGCTGAACTCCATACCGACCTTGCCTTCGGGATAAAAAGCGTAATCACCCTTGAAGACCGCGGTTTTCGTCAGGCCGTCGGCCACCCTCTGAATCTTCTCCAACCACGCGGGATTGCGATCGCGCTCATACCAGGCCATCATCGCCAGCATCAACCTGGAGTTTCCAGCAGGGCTGGCAATCGGCTCGTCAGCGATGTCATAGTGCCCCCGTTTGAACCAGGGCTTTTCCTCGAGATCAACGGTCAGGTAAAAAATCCCGTCTTCCTCGTCGATCATCCCGCTGATGGCCTCCATCATTTTATTCTCAACGTCAACGTTCTGCTCGCTCCCGCTCATGATGCGCATCATGGGCAGGGACTCGATCCACTTGGATTGGCAGCACATGTAATCCCCAATATCCATATGCAGCAGAAAAGGGGGATCCGCCGCCAGGCAGGTCAGAAAGTACATTTCATAGTCATGCTTCGCATCCACAGAGCGGGTCAGTCCGTTAAGGGCAAGTCGCGCGCGATCCGCCAAATCCAACGTATCAGGCGCCTGCGCCTCGTAGCGCTGGCCCGACGCCGATGGATCGCCGGTCTCTTGCGCGTAACTTCCCTCGGCCGCAAAACTACCCTGCGCGGCGAGGACCGCGCCAAACAGCAAAAGCCGCAAACAAACCGTCAATGGTCGACCATCATGCATATCGAACCTCCAATCCCGTGTTATTCATGCTAGGCGTCATGCATAAAACAGCCTCGAACCGTCCGGTCTTACACCGCCCCCGTTCTCAGTTCTCCAACTATTCGGACTCTCACACAATCAGACGGCCTTGGCCAGTGGTTTTTCAATCAGCCGTGGTTTTTCGACCATCAAGAATCGGCGGCGTCCCTTAAGGCTGTCCGGATAATTCGTGGCTCGAAATCCGTGGTGTTTTGGCGTACAATCCCCCCGACTTCGCTATGCGCCGAAACCTTCGACGAGGATACACACTGATGAACAAACGCATCCTGCTGACGCCTGGGCCCTCCAACGTGCCGCCGCCGGTGCTCGAGGCGATGGCCCGGCCGATCATCCACCACCGCTCACCTGATTTCGACCCCATCTTCGAGGAATGCCGGCGGCGGCTCCAATACGTCTTCCGCACCGAGAACCCCGTCCTGACCTTCGCCGGCTCGGGCACCGGGGCTATGGAGGCGGCCGTGACCGGGACGCTCTCGCCCGGCGACACGATGATCCACGTCGAAGGCGGCAAATTCGGCCAGCGCTGGGGTGATATCGGCAAAGCCCACGGGCTGAACGTCATCACGCTCGAGATCGAATGGGGGACGGCGATCGCACCCGAGGCGATCGAGCAGGTCCTGGGGAGCCATCCCGAAGCCAAGGCCGTCTTCACGACCCTCTGCGAGACCTCGACCGCCGCGCTGACCGACATCCAGGCCATCGGCCCCATCGTGGCCAAGACCGACGCGATCCTGGTCGTCGATGCAATCAGCGGGCTGGCCGCCGATGCGCTTGAGACCGATCAATGGCAGGTGGACATGGTCGTGGGCGGCTCGCAAAAGGCACTGATGCTGCCGCCGGGTCTGGCCTTCCTGTCGGTCAGCTCCAAGGCGCGCGGGCTGACCGAATCGGCCCGTTGCGCAAGCTACTATTTCAATCTGCGTAAAGCGCTCAAGAGCCTCGGCGACAACACGACGGCCTTCACCCCGGCCATCTCGCTCATTCAAGGCTTGATCGTTGCCCTGACCATGATCGAGACGGAAGGTCTGCCGCGCGTGTGGGGCCGCCACGCGGGCCTGGCCAACGCCCTGCGCGCGGGGGGAGTCGGCCTCGGCCTGGAGCTGTTCAGCCAGGCGCCCTCGAACACGGCCGTGGCCTATCGCCTGCCCGAGGGGGTCGCCTACAAGGACCTCTCGCTACGCCTGCGCGATGATCACGGCATCACGATCGCGGGCGGCCAGGACCATTTGAAAGGCAAGATATTCCGCGCCGCCGCGATGGGCTACGCCGACTTCAAGGATGTCTACGCCTTCCTGGCCTCGCTCGAGCGGGTCCTCGGGGAACTCGGCCACGAGCCGCCGGCCCCCGGCTCGGGTGTCGCCGGTGCCCTCGAGGCGACCAGCCAATACCAACCCCAGCCGGTCTAGGCGGTCCGGGCGAGGCGGTTCCCCTTGACAGTCCACGAATCGACAAACCATAATGCCGGCCGGAATGGCCCCTTCGCCAAAGAGAGATGGTGACGACGGTGGCCGAAACAAACTTTATTAAGTATTTATAGTTTTGAATTGTTAGTTCATAACCGGTGACTTCAAGAAGGACTACCTTGCCATGCCAGTCACACCGCCCTTGGCTCTAGGCGCGCGCCCGACCTTCGCGCTCGCCGTCTGCGCTTTGATCGGCAGCCTCACCGCGACCCGGGCCGCCGCGGATCCTCCTCCCGAAATGATGAACTACCAAGGTCAGCTTACCGACACCAGCGGCATGCCGATCACAACCCCGCAGACCGTCTTCTTCTCGCTGTGGAAGGGAGGCGACGAGAGCACGGCCAACTCCGGCGCCGAACTGTTCCGCGAGAGCGCAACCGTGACGCCCAACGCCACCGGCATCTTTTCGCATCAAATCGGCACGGGCACGGTCGAGGCTTCGCTCGATCCCAGTGACTTCCGCGTTTCCGAACCGATATTCCTGCAGGTGGCGGTCGGGAGCGTGGGCGGCGTCTTGCTCCCCCGCTCGCGCATCGTCAGCGTGGGTTTCTCGTTCGTCGCCGACTACGCCAACACGGCCGGCGCGGTCACGGGCCTTCCCGAGGTGACCGACGTGGTCGACACCACCGGCGGGCTGACCGTCGTTGGCGACCTGCTGCGGATCGTGGGCGATGGATTGAGCGAAGCCGAGGTCCTCATCGGTGGCAAACCCGCCCGCGTCAAGTCGCGGACCGACAGCGCGATCGAATGCCAGGTCCCCACCGGTCTGCCGCGCGGACTCAACCGCGTGGCCGTTGTTGAAGCGGAGACGGGGAAGGCCTCCAACACGCGGTTTCACGTTGACGTGCATCGGTTGATCGTCGGGGTCTTCGGCCGAAGTGGATCGGATCGAGTGTTCGTCATCGACGCGAACACCGGTGATCTTGTCGCCAGTTTCGACCCCGGACCCATTGAAGATACCCTTCCGCCCATGCAAATGGCTTTCGCCCATGAGGGTGCCCTTGCGTTAATTCCGGCCAATACGAGCAACGGTAATCTTTTCGCCATCGATCTGACCGACGACCCTCCCAGCCTGGTCGACACGTACGCCCCCATGGGGTCGCGTTGCGCTTCGGTCGCCGTCAGTCCCGATAACGTGGCCGTGGTGACGAGCCACCCCGATGGTAATCGCCTGAGGACGTTCGGATTTGGGCAGCATTTCCCGCCTTATAGCTCTTCGGTTCTGGATGGCTCCACCACTGAAATCGAAGGGCCGGCCAGCTCTTCGACCTACAGCCCTCGCGGAAACACGTTTATCGGTAACGGATTGCTGCTCGTCTGCGCCTCGGGCAATGGAACGGTGCTCGGCTACCGGCGCGAGACCGGCACGCGAGAGTTCGAGGATGAGGCGTGGGAGATCACCGAGATCGCGGTGGGGACGGGCCCGTTCGCCATCACCCGCACGCACGACCAGTCGCGAGTGCTCGTCACCAACCAGTCGAGCGCAAACTTGAGATCATTTTTAGTGTCGTCGGTGGGTGTGAGCCCTGATTTTCCCGGCGGTTCCGCAGTCGGAGGTCCCTTCGCCCTGCGCATGGCCGTCTCACCGGATGGGAGGACGGTGATGGTTGCCGACCAGTCGGGTTCCCAGCCCGCCGAACAGGGCGCGTTGCAACGGGGCCTGGTGAATATCTTTGGCCTCAGCGGCAGCGGCCTGTTCAAGGCCGGGACTTATGCATACGCCGATTATGAAGACTCCGGCGGCAACATCACTGGGATCGATAAAGACGAATTGCTCCAATTGGTGGCCATTGATCCCGTCGATGGGGACTTGGCGCCCATCGGCATCCAGACCGGTAGCGTGCGAATCTACGAACGGACCGGCGGTGCGCTGGCTTTCCTCAAAGCGGTCGAGATCCAAGGTGGGTCCAGCTCCAACGGCCAGATGCTCGAGATGCAATTCCAACCTTGACGGCGGCCATTCGCCCGGCGAAACGATGCCCACCACCCACCTCGAAAACCGGCCGCTTAAAGTCCTCCTGGTTGGAGCCGGCCCAGCCCTGGGTCAAATGGTGGAGGAGATGCTGGTTTCCGCCGGGAAGGGCCGCTTTCAGCTGATCCGGACTGAAAAGATCGAGAACGCCTTGACGAGACTCGAGCGGGAGGCGTTTGACGCCGCCGTGCTCGATGCCCAATCGATCGCCCCGTCCGACGGCGATCGATTTGAACTGATCCGGCGCATTCCCGAGTCAACGGCGACCGTCGTGATGGCCGACGAGCGCGATGAGCAGTCGGCCCACGAGGCCACTCGCCACGGCGCGCAAGACTGCCTGGTCCGCGGCGAATTCGACGCCGCGTCGCTCACTCGCGCCCTGCGCGGCGCCGTCCAGCGCCAGCGACGGCTCTGCGAACTACGCCTCGACAGCCAAAGCGTGCTGCGTAGCGAGGCCAACTTCCGCCAAATCGTCTCGCGCAGCGCCGACGGCCTACTGACCATCGACGGCGGCCGCATTCTGTACGCCAACCCGGCCTGCGAGCGGCTGTTCGGTTGCGGGTCCGAGGACCTCATCGGGCACCCCTTCGAACACCCGCTCGACAAAGGTGCCACCACCGAGATCGAAATCGTGCGCGATGACGGGGGGCACACCATTGCCGAGATGTGCGTGGGTCGCGTGCTCTGGGAGGGCGAGGCGGCGCACGTCGTCTCGCTGCGCAACATCACCGCCCGCCGCATGGCCGAGAACATGATGATCAACGAGGCCGCCCACGACGGCTTGACCGGCCTCTACAATCGTCGCGTGATGATGGAGACCCTCGAACACGAAATCAACCGCGCCCGACGCTACGACCATCCCCTGTGCGTCCTCATCCTCGACCTCGATCACTTCAAAAAAGTCAACGACGTCCACGGCCACCTCGTCGGCGACAAGGTCCTGGCCGCCACCGCCCAGACCCTGAGCGCCTGCTCGCGCTCGATCGACGTCGCCGCGCGCTACGGCGGCGAGGAGTTCTGCGTGATCATGCCCGAGACCGAGCTCGTCGGCGCCCAAACCCACGCCGCCCGCCTCCACGCCACGATCTACGCCATCGAGCACCCCGCCCCCGACGGCGCCACCTTCCACGTCACGTGCAGCATCGGCATCGCCGCGCTCAACCCAGCCGCCGACAAAACCCAAAACCTCCTCGAAAAAGCCGACCAGGCGCTCTACCAAGCCAAGTCCGAGGGGCGCAACCGGATTTGTTTGAGCGGATGAGGGGATGTCACGTTTACGGAGCAGACGCCCGGTTGGTCACAGGAGGGGCTCGGACGCCAAAGATAATCCCCGGGTAGTGTTACGAGCGACCGCCGTCCTCGCGTGATGCGCGTTCTCGCCGAACCCATGGCGAGGCCACCGCGTCAACACCTCAGTCGCATTGGGGGGCCATACCAAGACGCACATTCTCGTGCCGCCGGCTTCCCGTCACTTGTTCAACTGCGCCAGCATCTCATCCCCGGTCTGAACCGGCAAGAGGCAGACGTAGTTTTCGCAAACGTAGACGGTCGGGCGGTCTTCGATTGCTTTTTTGTCGCGCAGTAGGGCGATTTGGAACTCGCCGTCGTTGCCGTCGTTGCCGACCGCGACGGCGCGGCTGGGGAGGTACTGGCTCCACAGCGACTGGAGCAGCGAGCGGGTCGCTTCGCTTTCGGGCGCGCCGACGATGGCGATTTCCTTGGGCGGTGCCATGTCGAAATCGAGCGCGCACAGCATGTTGTTGTAGGCGCCGGGGATTTGGCGCAGTTGCGGCGCCATGACCGCCATCGTTTCCCGCGCCAGCTCGCGATAGCGCGGATTGTTGAGCAACAACCCCAGCCGGCCCAGCGCGTGGACGGCCATCGAATTGCCCGAAGGCGTCGCGCCGTCGTAGAAATCCTTGAGCCGGACGATGATCGTGCCGTCGCGCCCATCGGTCGTGTAAAACCCGCCGACCTTCTCATCGTGTAACAATTCGATCATGCGGGCCGCCAGTTGGTCGGCGCGTTCGAGATACTGACCATCAAAGACGGTCTCATAGAGCTCGATCAGCCCAACGGTCAGGAAGGCGTAGTCTTCCAGGAAGCCCTGGATCTTGGCCTCGCCGTTGCGCCACGTATGGAGCAGGTCGCCGTTTTCTTCCTCCATCTTCGCCCGCATGAAACCGACGGCGGCCTCGGCGGCGCGGGCGTATTTCGGGTCGCCGGTCACTTGCGTCCCGCGCGCCATCGCGCCGATCATGAGCCCGTTCCAGGACGTGAGGACTTTGTCGTCGAGAAGCGGGGGTATGCGCTTCTTACGTACCTCGAGCAGTTTCAGGCGCATCGCGTCGAGCCGCTCGCGCCACTGGTCCGGTTCGATCCCCTTGTGCGCGGCGTAATCATCCATCGCGACCTTGACGTTGAGGATGCTGGACCCGTGGCCCTCGTGCCAGTTGCCGCCGGGGTTGATGTCGTAGAACTCGTTGAACAGTTGGCCGTCCTCTTCGCCGAGAACCTCGTTCACCTCGTCGGGTTCAAAAATGTAATACTTACCCTCGCGGCCCTCGCTGTCGGCGTCCTGGGTCGAGTAAAAACCGCCCTCGGGATGGGTCATGACATCGAGCGTATAGTCGAGAATCTCGCGCCCGATCCGCTTGTAAAACTCGTTGCCCGTCACAAGATAGGCGTCGAAGTAGACCGGGGCCAGCAGAGCGTTGTCGTAGAGCATCTTCTCGAAGTGCGGCGCCAGCCAAATGTCGTCGGTCGAATAGCGATGGAACCCCTTGCCGAGCTGGTCGTACATCCCCCCGCGCGCCATTTTCTGCAGCGTCAGCTCGACCATCTCGAGCAACTTGACCTCGCCCGTGCGTTTCCACTCGCGCAGGAGCAGGTTGAGCGCCATCGAGGGGGGAAACTTGGGTGCCTGGCCAAATCCGCCGTGTTGACCGTCGTATCGCGATTTCAAGCCGCTGACCGCCCCGGCGATCAGGTCCCAGCTCAGGGCCGTCTCGACCGAGCCGGCGCGGCTGATCGCGTCGGTCGAGATCGCCTGCTTAAGCTTGCTGCCGGCCTCCGCGATCTTGTCGGGCTGCTCGCGATAGACCTTATTGAGCCCCTGAATCAGTTCCATGAAACCCGGCCGTCCGTATTGCTCGCTGGGAGGAAAATAAGTCCCGCCGAAGAACGGCTCGCGCTTATTATTCAAGAAGACGGTCATCGGCCAGCCCCCCGAGCCGGTCATGGCCTGGACGGCCTGCATGTAGATATCGTCGATGTCGGGCCGCTCCTCGCGGTCGACCTTGATGCTGACGTAATGCTCGTTCAGGTATGCCGCGATCTCCTCATTCTCGAACGACTCGTGCTCCATGACGTGACACCAATGACAGGCCGCGTAGCCGATCGAGAGGAAAACGGGCTTGTTCTCGCCGCGCGCCCGCTCGAAGGCCTCCTCGCCCCAGGGGTACCAGTCGACGGGGTTATGGGCGTGCTGGAGCAGGTAGGGGCTGGTCTCGTCGACCAGGCGGTTGGTGAACTTGTGCTCGGCGGTCTCGGTCATCGTCTCGGGCTCCTCGGCGGTTGCGCACGGTGATATGGGCCCGATCAGGAGACAGCCGATGATCAGGGCGTAAAAGCGGTTCGCTCCGGTTGTGGTGGAATGCATGGTGAGTGCTTCTTTCGATGGATTCGGGGACCATGGTGATCGACTAGACCAACCCCCCGGTCGTCCAAGCACCAAATCGGGGGAGTCCTTACGGTAAAGAATTGACCTCTGCCACTGTCCTTCCCGTCGACTCTAACACTCATTTAGCGGCGCAACCATGAAAAACCGATTTGCGGAGACCGAGGGCGCGGGCTTGGGCGCCGTGATAGTGGACGGAATTCTCAGTCGCGTTTCGAGATGGCGAGGGGGGCGAATGATTAAGCAGGGCATTTTATCTGGGTTGGCGTGAGACTCGCGCAATGGCCCGACGGGGATGCGTCGACGCATACGATGAGCGGGAAGCGGCGCGCCACGAAAAACCGGGAAAGGTCCCTGAAACCCTTTTAACTCGCTTGTTAACTCACGGGTTGCGCCCTATTCGGGGGAAGCTCAGCTTCCGTCGTTCACTCGGGCGGCAGTTGGGCGAGGGTTTGGTGGATGTCATCGATCAGTTGCTGGGCTTTGGCTTCGTCCGCGGCGGCGCGGCCTTGGTAGTGCTGGAAGTCGCGGAGGGCGGCCTCGGCGTAGGCCTGAGCGCGGAGCAGCAGGTCGCGCTGCCGCTCCCGGCTTTCCTCCCGGCCGGACGCCTGCGCATACATGTTCCCCATGTTGCCGCGCGTCTGCCCGGCACCGTGGCGGTCGCCAGTCTGCTCGAAAGTCTGCGCGGCTCGCTCGTAGTGGTCGCGGGCTTGCTCCGTCTGGCTGACATCGTCGTAGAAGTTGCCCAACTGGCCGTGCGCTGGGCCGATGTCGGCAAGGGCGGAGGGGGGTAAGAGTGCCAGCGCCTGTTTGTAGTGCACTTCCGCCGCGCGGATGTGGCGCAGCAACGTTTCCGGTGGCTCGCACTGCTGCCGTGCCTCGTTGAATCGCTCGTGATACACCATGCCGATCTGTTGGATGGTTTTGCTGCGGTTTAGAAAGTCGTTTTCTCCCCAGCCATCTAAACTGCGCTGGTAGGCGGTCTCGGCAGCGTCCAGATCGCGGATGTCGGAAAGGTCTTTGTAGACGTGTCCGAAGCTGAAGTGAGCATGGGCTTCGCTGCCGGTGTCTTTGATGCGCCGACAATGCTGAATGGATTCCTCATACGCCTCCACACAGCTAACGCTACCCTGTTCGCGCAGAATATGGCCAAGCATGAAGACATTGATACCCCGCGTTCGGATGCGGTTGCGCTGGTCGTCGTCCAGCGGGGCGTCCTTCGGCAACGCCAGCGCGGTGGCGGCCTGCCGGCGGTCCAATGCGACCAGTTTGTCCTGGAGAGCGGCGGCCTGGGCGAGGTCACGTTCCTGCTTTTGGGCCAGAAAGACGCGGTATCCCATGACCAACGTGTAATCGTCTTCCCGGCCGGGGACGGGTTCGTCGTCGTCGGTGCAGTAGTCGGGCACGATTTCGCTGACCAGCCGGGCCCATTCCGCCCTGCGGCCCTGGTAATCGTAAAGCGCGCGCAGGCCCTGCATGGCGGACACGATTCGCGACCACCAGCCGTGGCGGCGGGCCGAGCGGCGGGCGCGCAGCAGGTTGGCCTCCTCCAACGCAAGGAACTGGATCACGTCCCGGTTACCCTCGTTGAACTGCCGGTGATAGTAAATCCCCAATTCGCCGACGGCCTCGACCCAGGCGCGGAGGGCGGCTTGGGCGGTGGAGCGGCCGTCCCGGCCGTCGTGGTGCCGGGCGAACATCTTGCTTAGAAACCAGGGGAGCGCCGGATGGATTGTAAAGTACGCTGGTCCGATTTGCGTCAGTAGGCCCGTGTCGCTTGCCCGTTTCAGCAGACCCGTCAGGTGTTCCTTGGTCTTGCCCCGCACCTCCGGCAATGCGTAGTCGCCTTCTCCCATGATTTCCAGCGCAGCGATTTCCACCGTGCCTTGGAACAGATGCAGCAGGGCGATGATGGGCAGTTCATCCTCCTTGAACGCGTGGCGGAAGCCGTAGTCGAGTGATGCGCCGAGGGATTTGTCGCGGCCTTGCGCCTGGTCGGCGTCTTCGATCTGTTGCTCGCCGTCGCGGACGGCCTGGGCCAGCGAGCCGATGGCGCGGACTTCGTCGTGAACGCTGCCGGCGGCCACCGGCCGGTTGGTGGCCTCGTGCATGGCGGACTGACAGGCATTCAGCAATACAAGAGGGACGCCCGCGTCACGAAGCAACTGTCCGAGGATGTGCCCATCGACCGGGCGCATGTTGTCCTTGTTCCCGGGATGCTCGAAAAGAAGAAACCCGTGTTTACCCTCCGCATTATCGCCGCGACGAAGATGATCCATGGTCGCGAGCCAGTCTTCCAGCGTCGGGTCGGTCAGGTCCGCGTAAGTTCCATGCCCGTCAAAATGCACGACGTGGTACGAACGCCCCTTTTCTTTCGCGTCGTTTAGTTCCTCCTGAAACCGTTCAAATGTCGGCGGGCGCAAGACTTTGATTTCAAAGCGATCTCGGTTCTTGCCAAGCTCGTTCAGAATGCGGTTGGCGTCACAACGGAGCGCGATGTCCTTCTCTCTTCCGGGGCGACAAATCGCCATCAGAATCCGGACCACATTCGCTTCATCTTCCGGCGCCGGCACAAAGCTGATACTCGGATCGGACTGAACCCGAACAAACTCCTTCACGCGCAGCGCGATCGGCGATTTGGACTGCGGATCGCGCATCAGCTCCCACGGAATCGAAGCGGCCTCGGCGATGCCGGTCGTGATCTCGACGCGCAGGTCGGCGAGTTGCTCGCGGATGGCAAACCAGATGGCCTGGGTGTTCTGATTGCCGGTGAGGACTTTGTTGTAAAGCTCCTCGCCGCGATTGCGCATCAGGTCTTCGACCTGCGCGACTTGAACCTCTTCGACCGATTCGGCCCGTTGGAGATAGTCCTCCAGGTACCAGCGAAGCTCTTCGTGTTCCTGCTCCGTGAGGGCGAACTCGATGCGGGCCTCGGCTTCGAGAGGGGCCTGATTGGGCGGACCGGGCCGATTCAGCGTGAGGCGAATCAGGTGTTTTCCATCAACAGGAGGCTGCTGTCGAATGTGAAGCGCGGCGCTCATGAGCGTCTTTCCTGGGCGTTTCCGATTTCGACCTCAAACTAATGCTAAATCATCCTGTTCATTTTGAATTCTAACTTTTCATGAAGACCCGAGTCAACATGATCGCACTCCGTTGAAGGATCGAAATCGGGCCCACGAGGCCCAGCGACCGACGTTTGCGACGATCGCTCCGTAAGATTTGGATGGATTCCGCGGCACAAGCACGCACTTCTTCCTCCGGTCCTTGCCGGCCATCTCCGGAGCGTAAGCGGAATCGAGCGGGCATACAGACGGGATAAAGGTATCGCGGCATCATGCGAACCGCCACAAAGCATTGATTTTATTGGACTTGGTGACTAACGCCAGGTTTGGTCCCTGGCGGCGGGGCCTCTAGTCATGAGTTCGTCGGGGAGATTGGGGGTGTAGTCGGGCGGTTTGGGATTAACGGGCCGCTTGCTTCCCGATCGGCCGTCGGGCCGGGACCCCCGCCCGCCGCGGATACTTGGCCGGGGTGGGTTTGGATTTGCGGATGAGGCACACCACGCAGCGTTTCCCGCCCGGCCGCTCATAGGGCATCAGGAGAGGTTGAGGGGCTCCCCCGAGGCGATCGATGGCCTCGGCGGCACCGGCCAATTCGGGCCCCAGATCAGCCGATTTCATCGCCGCCACCCAGCCCCCGACCCGCGCCAGGGGCAGCGTCAGCTCGGCCAGAACCGGCATGGCGGCCAGGGCCCGGGCCGTCACCAGGTCGTATTGTTCACGCCGGGCTGAGGACCTCCCGAATTGCTCGGCCCGGTCGTGATGGACCATGAGGTTGGTCAACCCCAATGCGCGGGCCGTCCGCTCGAGGAATCGGCACTTGTTCCCGTGCGATTCCAGCAGCTCGACGCGGGTTTGAGGCCACAGGAGGGCCAAGACCAGCCCCGGCGCCCCCGCCCCGCTCCCCACGTCCAGCAGACGGACATCTCGGCCCGGGACCCCCAATGCCTCCTCCACGCGCCGGGCCGCCAGGAGGGCGTCATCGACGTGACGCGACCAAAAAAGACGCGGGTCGTCATCGGCGGTCAGGTTCATGCGCCTGTTCGCATCCAGGACCATTTGGACCAGGCGCGAGAGCGATTCGATCAATCCAGGGCGCTGATTGGGACCGGCCGACGCCTGGTCGATAAGATCGAGAGTGGAGTCAGGGGGTCTGGCCATATCAATATACAATACAGAATCAGTTAAAGATGACGCTTGAAACAAACGAAAAATACTAGAGACGGTCCGATGGGCGAAGGATTAAGGGGGAGAGTGCGGTTGAAGACGTATAAGGTCCAGACGATCAATTCAGCGAGAATCGGCCAGCTGTGTCTGCTGCCTGAATTCCACCCCGACCATTGGGACGACGTGAGCCCGATCATCGACGAGAAGATTGGCCACGGCTTCTTGACCTGGGACATCGACCTGCGCAAATTGACCCTGATCAACAGCATCATGCTTGGCTATTTCGTCGAGCTCAACGGTAAGCTCATGAGCACCCGGGGATCGCTCCGCCTGATCCTGAAAAGGGATTCCAAGCTCCTACAACTGATTGCCCTCTCGAAAATCCACTTGATCATCCCGATCCACGAATGTTGAGAGAACACCGCGACGCTAAGGCGATAAATCATGGCCACCGACAGTAAAGAACCCCCCACCGCATGGGACGACGCCGAATTCTCCCATGAGATCATCGAGGGCGACCCGCCGCGTGTCAATGTGTCCCTCAAGCCGGGATTTGACGAGGAGCATTGGCTCGTGTTTGAGGAGTTTCACCGCCATTATATCGCCAAGGGAATCATCAACTGGAACATCGACCTGTGCGAGATCGAGAGCATCACGAGCCAGTTGATCGGTTTGATCATCGGCTTCAACGCGATCGTGATCAGCCGGGGTGGCGTGATGCGGCTGACCGTCAAGAAAGACTCCCCCGTGGCCGCCATTCTCAAGCAGCAAAGACTCGCAATCATCATGCCGATCAAGGAGAAGATCGTTGTCGAGAGGACGGAGCGGCGTGGCAGATTCGGACGTAAACGCGGGAAAACACGCGCCCGGCAATCCTAAACCGAGGACTCCCCTCGCCCCCCGAACTCACCGTCGGCACCCCTCTCTCACTTCTAGCCCCAAATCCGTTTGACTGGACCCGTCGGGCGATTCAACATGGAGCCCCCGGACGTGAGGCGGGTGGGTCCAATGCCAAAGTCGCGCCAGGCTCTCGATCTCCGTCGTGATGACCGAGACGTCACTGAAATCATGATCCGACCCGACCAGCATGAGGCGGTCCAGCCGGCCTTCGGGATCCGCTCCACCGACCTTGATCTGATCGAGGAGCTCGAACGGCGGCTGGCACTCGAGTTCGGGGAGGTGATTGAATCAACCCGGCCGCTGGAGCTGGGGCCGGCGGAGCTTTCGGGGCCGTTCGCGGAGGGCCGGGCGCCGTGGGTCTATAAACAGTGGATCGCGACGGGCGAGACCTACCCCCCCGAACACCTGGTGGCCGTCAAGCTGCACACGCTGCGAGTCGAAGCCCTCTACACGGATGCCGCGGGCCAACCGCGCGTCCGAATCGAGCCGGTTTACCTCGACCGGCGGCGGGTCGTGAAGACCCGCGCCGAGGACGCACCCCACCGTCTGGCCCTGGGCCAAGGGGTCTACGGTGAGATCATGTTGACCCACCCAGAGAGCGGCGGATTCGACCCTCCGCCCTGGTCGCCGCCCGAAGACCGCCGCCGCGAAGTCCTCGATTTCTTTGACCGGGTGTACCATCACATCCCGAGGCCAGGCCCCTGAACCGCTCATGGCGAAGAAACCCATCAAACCAATCTATCTGTTCTACGGCGACCAGGCCGATCGGATCCTCGAGGCCCGCGACGAGATCGTCCGGGCACTCCTGCCCGAGGAGGAGGCGCGCGGCGAGAACCTGACTGAGTACTATCCCACCGCGAAGGCCAATACGTTCAGCCTGGCCTCCGCGCTCGACGAGATCGCCGGCGACCTTGCCACCGTCTCCTTCCTGCCCGAGGCGCCCAAGTGCGTGGTCGTCATGAACCCAGCCGAGTTGCTCGGCAAGAGCGGCGGCCGGCGCAAGGCCGCCGACAAGGAGAGTCGCCAGGAGCAGCGCCTGGTCCACTGGATCACCCACAACCTTCCCGCGACCGGCCAGCACATGGTCCTGCTGGCCTTCGAGGACGAGGCCGACATGCGCGAGGTGCGTATGTCCGCCCCGCTCTTCAAGGCGATCATGCAGGTGGGCACCTGTACCGCCTTCAAGGACAAGCCGGCCTTCTTCAAGATCGAGGACGCCCTGGTCGCACGCCGGCCCTCGGCGCTGATCGCGGCGGTCCGCGACCTGTGGAAACCGAGCAAGGGCGACGCGTCGGTCTATAGCAGCGTGGTGCGCACCCTGCGCTACCTGATCCAGGCCAACATCGCCCGCGAGCGCCGTCTGCGCGACGACCCCGCCCTCCTGGCCGACCTCTTCCCCGGCGCGGCCCAGCAAAACCTCTTCAAGGCCTCCCCCCACACCCAACGCCGCTACCTCGCCCGCCCCGTCTATCGCACCCGCGACCTACTCGACGCCTACTGCGGCGTGCTCCAAGTCTACCGCGCCCTCCGCCCCCGCCCCGACGACATCTACGTCCCGGACGCCTTGGGGCTGCTCGAAGAAACCCTGATGCGACTGATGACCTCGCCGCGACCGGGGCGGTGAAACAAACAATCGTTTGATTTCGGTCACTGAAGCGTGCTAATTCAGACGGACAGAAAGGACGCACCTAGGCCAGAATTCAAAAAGCCGAATGAGTTTGCTCCCATGAACACCAGTAGGGCCAATAGTCGTGGCCGTAGTGAAAATCCTGGAAGTTACAATGTCAATTGGGCCAAGATTCATTGGAGGCGTCATGGAACCTAGGGTGGCGTACTGGATGATTTCTTAACTCTTGACCCTATAGGACAGATTAGAAGGAATATTCTTATGAACCACATAATATCTCTTCAGGGCATCAATACTCATGGCTTGTGGCAAAAAGAATTAAACACAGTTTTTTAAGAATCCCGTTACGGCCACTCGCCTTATGATTACACTAAAGATCAGAGACTTCGAGGCTTTTGGTATTTTTGTTCCAAAACCAGCCGTGGCAGAGCTTTAAGTGATTTTCTAACGTGGTACACCACGAAATGCGGAAGCATAACCGACGCACAACACGCACCAGATGTGATCGCCCACAGTTTTGGCACGTGGATAATTGGGAACGCGCTATATCGTTATAGGGAAATCGTTGTTCGGAGAATTATCCTCGTTGGTGCGATTCTGCCTGTAGATTTCCCGTGGCATGAGATTCATGAGCGGGGTCAGTTTATCGAAATCTTGAATGAGAATGGCACCTTGGATAAGTGGCCAGGTCTCGCATCATTTTTCACTCCTTTTTCCAGAGCGCGCCCTCTGGTTTTTCCATCAGCTCCTCAAAGATGAAACGCACCTACGCCTCATCGCGGCGGCGTTTGGCGTGCTGCTTTGGCTGGCGGGGAGGGCACTGCGCTACATTCTGTTCAGAGTCGGTTAGGGAATCCGGCTCAACCGCTCTACCCGACATTTCCCATTTTGCTAACCAAACCGTTCGATCCTCAAAATCTTTGAGTGGATCAGCCCACCGTGCCTGGCCAAAGGCAAGGGATTTGACCATGGATTCTGGCCGAAGAAGCTCTTTTGAGTTCTCACGGCCGGCAATTTCAACATTCACCCCCATGGATCACCTCCTTCTCTGACGGCAAGACATGACTCACCCTGTGATTTTGCGACTCCCGAGTTTTTCAGCGTGCCATCCATCCTACCCGGTCCCGGGCAACAGTCGT
>Ga0310121_10000464_pt1 | contig 44406 bp, 44 predicted proteins | sample CB27_Tmax_986_MG_FD_203504 | JGI IMG/M metagenome (GOLD analysis project Ga0310121, IMG submission 203504) | Marine microbial communities from Western Arctic Ocean, Canada - CB27_Tmax_986 | ecosystem: Environmental > Aquatic > Marine > Oceanic | place: Canada: Western Arctic Ocean | collected... | reverse complement strand
GCTGTTCGCCGATTAAAGTGGTACGTGAGCTGGGTTTAGAACGTCGCGAGACAGTTCGGTCCCTATCTACCATGGGCGTAGGAGATTTGAGAGGGGCTGTCCCTAGTACGAGAGGACCGGGATGGACGAACCTCTAGTGTACCTGTTGTCGCGCCAGCGGCAGCGCAGGGTAGCCACGTTCGGACGGGAGAAATGCTGAAAGCATCTAAGCGTGAAACCCTCCTCAAGATGAGATCTCCCTGGACCTTCGGGTCCCTGAAGGCTCCTGGAAGACTACCAGGTATATAGGCCAGGTGTGTAAGGCTTGTGAGAGCTTTAGCTAACTGGTACTAATCAGCCGTGAGGCTTGACTGTATTCTTTTATTTCTGTGTTTTGGGAAACTACCGTTTGTAGCTTATTCAGTTGTTGTTTTCCTCGTAGGGCTGCGTGAAGATGCAGCCCGCGGGGCGCCGGGTGCCCGGCAGATGTTCGGGGCTCGGTTGTTGTTCTTTGAAAGTGCGATCAGGTTTTCCTGGTCCTAAAAAGTTTCCCGGTGGCTATAGGAGAGGGGAAACACCCGTTCCCATGCCGAACACGGCAGTTAAGCCCTCTACCGCCGATGGTACTGCGAGGGTAACTTCGTGGGAGAGTAGGTCACTGCCGGGAGTATTTTATGCGCCCGAGCTCGTGAGTCGAGCCCGGGCGTTTTCCATATGTTCCGGACTTTAAATTGGTAGGCCTTAGTTCGTGCTGGGGAAAGAGCTGAACCTTTTGATTGTCGCGTATGGGGATTGACATAAAGCGTACCGATGACCGTGGGGTCCCTCTTGAGTTTGCTGCTGAACGTACGATTCGGTACCGAAATAAGCCGTACTACCGTCTTAACCACTGGCCGATATGGGTCTGGGTGTTTTTCATCACCCCGGGACCACTAACGTTCGAACTGTTTGAGTACGGACTTGACTCACGCATGGCGACTTGGCTCGGACTTGTAATGTTTGGTACGGCTATTGCTGGTATAAGAGGAAAGCTTCCTGGATGCGAGCCACGACCGTACATTATTCGTTTTACTGAGGACAGAGCAAATCCTGTCTATCGTCGCATCTGCTACACGTTTGCATGGAGCGCGATCCTCACCTTTGGTTTACTCAATCTTGCAGGACTTATCGTTGCTGTGGTCAGTGGTGTCTGGATGCTTCGTGAGCTATACGAATTGGCGTACTTTCCGATGGCCGTTGGGATCTGGCTTCTTGGTGCTTTAGGTCGACTACCGCGGGTAATGTTGTCGACGAAAGGAGAAGGTCACGAAAGACGTTTTTTTTACGGTTCTTTATGGGCCGTTTGCTTGGCTCAACCAATGTTGTGGCTGTTGTGGGCAGTTGTGCCCGCCGGACGAATTGGTGATGTCATCAAGTTGGCTGCGTTCGTTAGCGTGCTTATGTTTGTGGGGTACCTTTCGTATCGAGGCAAAATGCCTAGGACGCGGCCAATTGTCCCCGGTGAGTTGGCGGTTAGCGATTAGGGTGGTCTAGCTACGCGATTTAGGGTTTTAGCAATACCTTTAGCGATCGGCCCGCCAAGTCGAATGCAGAGCCAAAATCGTCGAGCTGAAAAATTCCAGAGACGAGTGGGGCCGTTTGAACGGTTCCCTGTTCGAGCATTGCAATACCCTTGTCAAATGGTCCGCAGCGCGAGCCAACCAAAGTGATTTCGTCAACGACGGCTGGCCAAAGGCTAATCGGTGTTTCTCCATGAAATGTTGATTTCATGACAACCGTTCCGCGGGGTCGAACTAGTTCAAGAGCGCGACGAAGACCACCTGGCTGGCCGGTGGCGTCTATCGTAAAGTCAAACGACTTCTGCGGGAGCACTTCGTTTGACGAGCTTGTGACCAAACCTAGTTGGTTTCCGAGGTTAAGTTTGTGCTCGTGACGACCTATCAGTGTGACATCCGCACCGGTGGAGCGAAGCACCTGTCCGATGAGTAATCCAAGACGTCCGTCACCGACGATGGCGACACGGGACGACCGTGTGACCTCAACTTGCGTGAGAATTTCGCAGGCCGCTGCAGTCGGTTCGACAAAGACGGCGACTTCATCAGTTAGCGACGCTGGCACTTCGTACAGGTTTTGTGGTGGGATTGATAAGTGGGTTGCGAACGCGCCGTCCCGATTGACGATGCCGAGCACTGTTCTGTCGGGGCAATGTTCACGAATGCCGGCATGGCACCATTCGCAGGTATTGCATCCGGCATTAATTTCTCCAACTACCCGTTTGCCAATCCAGTGTTGCTCTCCGATTGGCGCGTCTTCAACAACGCCTACAAACTCGTGGCCAGGTATACCTTCGTAAGCTGCGTAGCCACGAAGAAGCTCGAGGTCAGTACCGCAGATGCCGGCGTAGGTGACGCGTACGCGACATTCGCCCGGACGTTCATTGAAGCTAACATTTCGAATAACACCGTGCCTAGCACCAGCGACACGATGGGTCTTATCGGAAGGTTCTACCGGTTCTATTACGAGGGCCTGCATCGTCGCCTATCGTAGCAGTGGGGTATGGCTAGTGTGTTGACAGTGGTGACGAACAGATGGATTTTCGGTGGCAGCGGGTTTTTGGAGACTTCAGCGTTAGAATGTGCGGAATGGACAAGGCATTGAAACGAATCACTTTGCTCGCTGTCGTTATTGCCGGAGTGGCGTCGTGGTCTTCTGTTTCCTCCTTGGAGGGTTTTAGTCACTTAGGTGCGACATCTACATTCCAACAGGAAGAGTCCGTGACGTTTTCTCGGTATTTCGTTGATAAAACGATGCGGGTTGACTACTTCCATGGTGGGGGTCTTGGAAACGAGTTTTTGGGACTTGACCAAGTGGTGTCTGACGGTTCGTGGGCTGGTAGTCGGACCCGGCTGATTGATGATCTGAATCTTGGCAAGTACCTGTTTGAGGTGATCGATGAAGAGACTGGTCGTTTGATTTTCTCGCGGGGGTTCGCGTCCATATACGGTGAATGGGAAACGACGGCTGAGTCACGTGAAGCTCACCGCGTGTTTCATGAATCACTTCGTTTCCCGTGGCCACAGCGACCTGTCCGGGTAGTGCTCAATGTTCGTGGGGAGCAGCATCGTTTTCAGGAGCTTTGGACCACGTCTATTGACCCGAATTCTCGCTTCGTCAATCCTGTAGATCGACCGCCGGTGGGCGACGTGTGGGAGCTTTTCACGAATGGTCCATCGATTGAGAAGGTTGACCTACTCGTTTTGGGTGAGGGTTACGCGGAAAACGAACTTGGAAAATTTCATGATGATGCGAGGAGATTAGTAGAAGCGCTCTTCGAAGAAGAGCCGTTCAAAAGTCGACGTGATGATTTTAATGTTTGGGGACTTGATCTACCTGCCGCAGAATCTGGCGTTACCCGCCCGCGGGCGGGCGAGTTTCGTCGAACGCCACTTTCGATTGAATACAACATCTTCGATACGGAACGCTATGTTTTAACTTATGACAATCGAGCACTTCGAGATGCGGCTTCTGCAGCGCCATATGAATTTATTGAGATCTTGGTGAACGAGGAACAGTACGGTGGAGGCGGAATCTTCAATTTTCAGGCGACAGCTGCAGCGGACACCGGTTTTGCAGAATACGTTTTCATACATGAATTTGGGCACCATTTTGCGGGATTAGCGGACGAGTATTACACGTCTGACGTCGCGTACGAAACCACTGGAACATACCATCCGGAACCATGGGAACCAAATGTAACGGCTTTACATGATCCTGGTGCACTGAAATGGGGCGACCTTGTGGCAGTTGACACACCATTGCCGACACCATGGGATAAAGAGACCTTTGAAACAGAAAGCGTTTCTGCTCAGCGGGAACGTGCTGAGCTCCGTACGACAGGTGCAGCCGAGGTCGAAATGGACCAACTCTTTACATTGCAAATGCAGTCGGAAACGGCCCTTCTTCAAGAAATGCCACATGCAGGAAAGGTCGGAGCTTTCGAAGGGGCGTCGTACCAAGCAACGGGACTATACAGGCCGGAGATTGATTGCATTATGTTTACGCGAAACCCCGTTGGATTTTGTCGAGTATGTCAACGGGCGATTTCTCGCATAATTGATCAGTATTCAAGACCGTAGTGTACAGAACGAATAACTTGGGAACAGTTAAAGGAACTTGATGGATAGTCGATTCATTCAGGACCTCGAGCAAATTGTTAGTTGTGACGGCATCGTTAAGGACGACGGTGAACTGCTGACCTACGAGACCGATGGTTTGGCCAAGTTACGCTCTAAGCCTGGAGTAGCAGTGTTGCCGACGTCCACCGAGCAAGTGCAGGGCGTTATACGCCTGTGTGCCGAATCGAGTGTGCCATTTGTAGCTCGAGGACAAGGAACGGGATTGTCCGGAGGTGCAATGCCGCATCCGGATGGTGTTTTGATCGTGATGACGCGAATGAATCGTATTTTAGATATTGATGTGCCGAACCGGCGGATCACGGTTGAACCAGGTGTCATGAATCTTGATGTGAGTAAAGCGGTTGCCGGAGATGGTCTTTATTACGCGCCGGACCCATCGAGCCAGGTCATATGTTCAATAGGTGGAAATGTTGCTGAAAATTCAGGCGGGGCTCACTGTCTGAAATATGGTTTTACCGTGCACCACGTACTTGGTGTAGAGGCGGTATTACCAGATGGAGAAGTTGTGCAGTTCGGTGGCGCAGCACTTGATGCACCGGGACTTGATCTTCTCGGAGTTTTGGTGGGTTCTGAAGGCACGTTGGCAGTGGTTACGAAGGTGACACTAAATCTTCTGACGAAACCGGCAGCGGTAAAGACTTTATTGGCGGCGTTTGATTCGACGGAGGATGCTGGGAAAGCCGTATCAGGAATCATTGGGGCAGGTATCATTCCTGCCGCTGTAGAAATGATGGACAGAGTGACTATTGAGGCTGCGGAGGCGGCTGTTCATCCAAATTTTCCGGACGCTGATGCTGTACTTATTGTTGAACTTGACGGTGCAGAGGCCGATGTCACGGCGTTGTTTTCACGTGTGGAACAGCTTTGTGCAGATGCAGCTGCCACTGAAATTCAAATCGCACGGACTGATGAGCAGCGGGCGCGCTTCTGGCAAGGACGGAAGGCTGCTTTTGCTGCGATGGGGCGAGTCTCGCCAAGTTATTACGTCCAGGATGGTGTAATCCCACGGACGAAGCTGTCGGAAGTACTTAGCCGAATTGAGGCGTTGTCGGCACGTTCTGGCCTTAAGATTGGAAACGTGTTTCATGCTGGTGATGGCAATTTGCATCCGCTTGTCTGTTACGACGATCGGATCGAAGGACAAGCTGATCTTGCTCAGAATGTGGCGACCGAGATATTGACCTATTGTCTCGATGCAGGTGGTTCCATTACCGGTGAGCACGGTGTTGGTGCCGACAAAGCTGAACATCTTCCGAAGATGTTCAGTGAGGGTGACCTTGATACGATGCAGCTGGTTCGCTGTGCCTTTGACCCTCATTATGTGTGTAACCCTGGGAAAATATTTCCAACGCCGAGGTTATGTGGCGAGGTGCCAGGGCCTTATCGTAAACACCCCGCGGAAGCTGTGGGCCTCGCGGAGCGAGTTTAAATAACCTTGCTGTCAACCGATACATTGCTTAACCAGATTTGCGTGCATTCTGGGAGTAACGCGCGCGAGGCGACGGATAGCGACGCTTTTGACGGCGTTCGTCCTCGCGTTGTAGTTGAGCCCTTATCCGCCGATGCGATGGCCGAGACATTGCGATGGGCTTCGTCTGAACAACTTCAAGTTCAGGTCACCGGCGGACGCTCGAAGCAGATGTGGGGTGCGCCGAGTGGACCGGTGGACGTGCTGATTTCCACCATTGGTCTCAATCGAGTTATTGCTCATCGCCATGGCGACTTAACGGCCACGGTTGAAGCTGGTGCGACGCTTGCGTCGCTAAATAGCGCACTTGCCAGTCACGGGCAATGGCTTCCCTGGGATCCACCTTGGGCGAACTGTGCGACGATTGGAGGCATCGTTGCTACTAACGACAGTGGAACAAGACGGCACGGATTTGGCGCTCCGCGGGATTGGATCATTGGTGTTACTTTGGCGAGAATCGACGGGTGTCTGGCCAAAGCAGGGGGCATCGTCGTAAAAAACGTTGCTGGGTATGATTTGTCTAGATTACTGACCGGGTCGTTTGGTTGTCTGGGCGTGATTGTTACGGCAACGTTTAAGTTGGCCCCGAAAGCTGCGGCTTCACGGACCGTTATCGTTCATCTAGATTCTCTTAAAACGGCGATACCAGTGGTCACCGACCTCGCAGCATCTAGCCTGACACCTACAGCACTTGAACTGATGGCTGATGAGTGCGAAGTGCGTGTACTTGTCCGTTTCGAATCAGTGGAAGATTCATGCACGCGGCAGGCGGAACAGGCCATTGAGGTTGTCGGTCGACGTGGGACGTGTCGGACTGTGTTTGATACCGAAGAGACGGAGATTTGGCAACAACACATGGGTCACTGGGATCTTGCCGGAACGCTCATCAAGCTAAGCTGTCTCCCCAGTGAATTAATAGCCATGCTCGACTGGGTTCGTGAAACCTCGCGTAAGGAAGACCTTCTGTTTGCTGTTGCCGGGCGGGTTGGACTCGGGGTTGCCGATATTAGATTGGAGGGTCCGGTCGATGCGCAGGCGCGCTTAATTTTGACTCTCCGAGAGAAATTGCCTGTCGGTCGAGGCTCAGCGGTGCTCCGTAGGGCCGACCTCACGCTTCGTCAAATGGTTGACGTTTGGGGGCCGATAGGCACTGGCATAACTGTCATGAGAGCTGTCAAGAACCGATTCGACTCAGCTAACCGGCTGAACGCTTTTCGTGGACCAGCAGGGTTATAGCCCGGAGTTACTTGTTGATCAGGTGTCAAGTCGGTCGCCCTGGATAGAGGCATCCAGAAGTTCTACCAGGTGCATTGTTCGGATAGTTTGTCCTTGACGCTCGAAGCGACTTTTCATTTGTAGGAGACAGCCAGGATTCGAAGAGATGACTGTTGAGGTTCCAGTCTGCATTACATTGTGGACTTTTCGGTCACCGAGTTCATCAGCGGTTTCTGGTTCCACAAGGTTATAAATTCCAGCAGAACCGCAGCAAAGATTTCCCTCCGGAATTTCCTGTACCTCCAGTTCCGGGATTGTCGCTAACACCTGACGTGGCTCCGCACTGATTCCCTGAGCATGTCGTAGATGGCACGCATCGTGGTAAGCGATTTTCATCGGTAGTGGGTGTCGTGGAGCCTGGGGTTTTAGTGTCGAGAGCACCTCCGAGACATCCCGACATTTGTTGGCGAGTGCCTTTGCTCGAGTTGCATAACGCGGGTCGTCGCGGAGGAGATGGCCGTATTCTTTGAGGCTTGACCCGCAACCCGCTGCGTTGACCACAATAAAATCAACGGTCTCTAGGTAAGGTTCAAAGGCGTCAACGAAACGACGAGCCATTTGTTCGGCTTGTTGCTCAAGTCCAGCATGGAGCATAAGGGCACCGCAACAGCCCTGACTTTCCGGTATCACAACGTCATAACCTTCCGCTGACAGTACCCGGACTGTTGCGCGGTTGACTCCAGAAAAAAACACTTGCTGTACGCAACCCAGCAGCATTGCAACCGTTCCGCGTCGTGTTCCAGTGGCTTCAACCAAATTTGGCATGGACGACCAACTGTCGCGCAGTGAAACTTCCGGCGCAACAGCTTCCATTGCCCGAACTCGTTTGGGAATTACGTTCAGTAAACCGGTTGACCGTACAAACCATTGAAGTCCGAGTGTCTGGTAGAGCCAGAGTCCAATTACGGCTGTTTTCAGTCTGGCGGGATATGGGAAAAGTGAAAAGATGATTTTTCGGAATAGAGAGTCGATGAAAGTCCGACGTGCGTGCCGTTCGATCTGTGGTCGTGCAGCCTCGATGAGTTTGTCGTATTGGACGCCGGATGGGCACGCGGTCACGCACGCCATGCAGCCCAGGCACGTGTCGAAGTGCCGCGCAAAGTCATCTGTGATTTCAGCCTTCCCCTCCAGTGCGACTTTAATTAAGTGAATTCTTCCCCGCGGTGAATCAGTTTCACGATTCCACAGCGTGTACGTAGGACAGGCGGGCAAACAAAACCCGCAGTGGACGCAGTCTGCTAGCAGATCAGACGATGGTGGATGATGTGTGTCAAACGCACCGGTAACGATAGCCATGGCTGGTGCTATGGTAACGCAACCGCTAACATCAACGCCTTTGGATAACTTCATCCGTTGGAGTAAGTCATGACACATGCAGTGAGAATTCATGAAAACGGCGGCACGGAAGTGCTTCGCTGGGAGGAAGTTGAAGTTCCGGATCCTGGTCCTGGTGAGGCCGTCGTGCGACAGACGGTTACGGGCCTAAACTTCATCGATGTTTACTTTCGAACGGGGTTGTACAAAGTTCCCGCATTTCCCGCGGTAATTGGAAACGAGGGAGCAGGAATTGTTGAGTCCACAGGGGCTGGGGTTACGGATGTATCGGTGGGTGACCGTGTGGTCTATTGCATGAGTCTTGGGAGCTATACGCAGCGTCGAGTAGTCGCAGCGAAGCAATTAGTACGAATCCCCGATGGCATTACTGACGAGCAGGCGGCAGCGGTGATGCTCAAAGGGTGCACGGTGCAATATCTCATCCGACGAACGTACCCGGTAAAAGAAGGCGAGACTGTACTCTTTCATGCTGCTGCGGGTGGATGTGGGTTAATAGCCTGTCAGTGGTTGAAGCATCTTGGTGTGACTGTCATTGGTACGGTCGGTAGTAGTGAAAAGGCCGAGCTCGCCAAGGCGCACGGATGCGATTATCCGATTGTCTATACGGATGAAGATGTTGTGGGTCGCGTTAAGGAGATTACTGATGGCGCTGGTGTTCCCGTTGTCTATGATTCCGTTGGGAAGGATACGTTTGACGCATCACTGGCCTGCCTACAACCGCGTGGCTTGATGGTTAGTTTTGGTAATGCCTCGGGAGCTATTGAACCGTTTTCGCCGGCGTTACTAGCGGCGAAAGGTTCACTGTTTCTGACTAGGCCAACGCTTGCAACGTATACGGCGACGCGTGAGGAACTTGAATCTACGAGTGGAGAAGTATTCGATGTGGTTGGTAGTGGGGCGGTGAAGATTGAAGTAAATCAAACTTATGCGTTAAGCGACGCTGCGAGTGCCCACCGCGATCTTGAAGCGCGGAAAACCACGGGCTCAACCGTTTTGTTGACCGATGCGTGACATGTCTAAATTTAAGGGGGGATCATGCACAAACTTGGATACACTTTTTGTCTCGGTCTTGTCATTGGCGGGGTTGCCGTAAGTGTGGGACCAACAGTAAATGCTACACAAGGGGTAGCCGAAACACGGGTGATTAATCTTCCCGGTCGAAGTGTCGCAGCGCCGTTTAGTGACGCGGTCTTGGCCGGTAACACGCTGTATCTTGCGGGTCGACTTGGACTGGACCCGGAGACGAGACGGCCACCAGCAACAGCTGAGCAAGAAGCACGTAACGTACTGGACGGAATGCAAGCCGTGCTTGCCGAGGCCGACATGACGATGGATGACCTCGTGAGTGTGCAGGTCTTCTGTTCCGACATCTCTCTGTATGCTGACTTTAATCGCGCATATCGAGACTATTTCGGCGATGCTCCACCTGCTCGGGCTTTCCTTGGTTCTGGGACTCTACTTTCAGGGGCCCGTTTTGAGGTGATGGGGATTGCTGTTAAGGGATGATGTCTGACTTTCTTGCATTGCTTTTCATGGTGGCCTGTTAAGTATCGTTATTCACTCTTGAGGGGTTCATCTCTGAGGTTTCCGTTGACATCAGCGTTGCGTGCCGCACTGATTGCCTCCGTGCTTGTTAGTGTTTGTTGTTCTTCCGATAAGGACACAGCCCACGATACAGTTCGTGTGTCTGCTGAACACACTACTGACGGACTCACTGCTCACCGACCAGCTGTTACGGGTTTAAATGGTCTGATCACTTCTGGGCACCCACTGGCGTCGATGTCTGGGATGCAAATTTTGCAAAGAGGTGGAACGGCGGCTGATGCGGCAGTAGCGGTTCTTGCGACTCTCAACCAGGTAGAACCCATGATGTCGGGTGCGGGCGGGAACGGGTTTTTTACGTTTTACGACGCTGCAAGCGGTGAGGTTTATTCATTGAACGCTACCGGGGCTGCACCGCGTTCTCTTGATACAAGCCTCCTCGAGCCCGATGAGATGCACCGGGGCATAAAAGCTGGTGTTGTCCCAGGTTTGTTCGGAGGTTGGATTGCGCTACTTGAGCGCTTCGGAATGATGAGCCTTGGTGAGGTGCTTGAGCCGGCGATCATGTACGCGGAACGCGGTCACGCGATTGATCCGTATGTATCCCATTCAATTGAGTTGAACCAGCTGTTGTTTGAACGGCATGACACTACGGGAGCCGTTTTTCTGCCCGGTGGTGAGCTGCCACGTGGCGGTCAGGTTATGCGTTATCCACAGTTGGCTCTGACCTTAAGAAAATTGGTTGAAGCTGAAGACACGGCACGTGCGACGGGCGCGAGCCGCTCACGTGGTCTGCAGGCGGCTTTTGATCGCTTTTACAAGGGAGACATCGCTCGTGAGATGTCACGTTTTTATCAGCGTAACGGTGGCTTGTTTACGAGACGTGACTTTTCTGAGTACGAGCCGAAGTGGACGGAGCCCGTCCAGACGACGTATCACGGCTATGACATTTACTCGAGCCCAGTGACGTCAAGAGGTGGGCTTGAAGTCATGATGCAACTTAATCTAGTTGAACCATTCAATCTATCTGAGATGGCGCATAACTCTGCGGAGATGTTGCACGCTGTTGTGGAGTCGATCAAGCTCGCGAAGTCCGATGTATACCACTACGCTGCTGATCCAGCAGTGACAGATGTGCCAACAAGTGGGCTGCTGTCAAAAGGTTATGCGGACACGAGACGAAAGCTGATCAGGGTCGACCAGCCGGAGGCGATGCCGTATCCACCACCCGGCAAGCCGGTGGGTGTCAGTAATCTGTCAGCAACTGTTCTTGGTGTGGTTGACGATATGGATTCGGCGAACGAACTTAGCTACGCAGGGAGCACTACGAGTTTTACGGTTGTTGACCAGGATGGAAATGTTGTGGTTGGCACACCGACACTAGGGACTACCTGGGGTACTGGCGTGGTCGTTGGTAACACAGGTCTCATTTTTAACAACGGTACTCGACATGGTTCCACGGCGCCGTATCGGGACCATGTGAACCACGCGCGTGGTGGACAGATACCGGTATTGAACAACGCGCCAACGTTGGTAATGAAAAATGGAAAGTTTGTGCTCGCGCTTGGGACGCCGGGGGGCGAAACGATCGGTCAAACGCAGTTCCAAGTATTACTAAACGTTCTTGATTATGGAATGAGCATTCAAGAGGCGATTGAAGCACCGCGTATTGCTCTTGAGGCTGATCCCAATTTTTACCGAGCTGGTTCAGACATAACCGTTCAGCTTGAAGGGCGTATTGCGCAGCAAGTCGCTGTTGATTTGGAAGCGATGGGGCATTCAGTCGCGGTAACTGGAGAGTGGACTTTCGGTAACATGCAGGGGGTGCTTTCCAATCCGGATACGGGGACGTTGACTGCCGGTGCGGACCCGAGGCGTATGTCGTATGCGATTGGGTGGTAGTGTCGTGACAAAACAGCGAATAATGGGCAGTGGATTATTGCGGGTTCTTTTCCACGTGTGTTTGTTGTGCCTTTGTTACTTTTACGGCTTTAGTGGCACCGGGAGACTGTCTGCGCAGGAAATCGACCTTCCCTGGACACCTGTGGTGGCCGGAACTTTTCAAATGGGGTGTGTACCGGACGACCCGTTTTGTTTAGAAAGTGAGTTACCTCGGCATGAAGTGACGCTTTCCGCATTTGAATTGATGGAAACGGAAGTAACCGTGAATGACTACGACCGTTTTGTTGAGGCAACCGGTCATGCTCGCCCTGCGGTTCCCGACTTTGAGCAAGAAGCAAGTCATCCGGTTGTGCATCTCAGCTGGGAGGATGCGTCGGCATTTTGCAGTTGGGTCGGTGGACGCCTACCCACGGAGGCCGAATGGGAGTACGCGGCGCGCGCTGGGCGGGATGGATCCATTTTCTGGTGGGGAAATGGCTTGACACGTGAGTTTGCCAATTTTGGTGCCGTGGAGTGCTGTAATGGAGCTGCGGGGGATGAGGATCTGTGGGTCAACACGGCCCCCGTCGGTTCTTTTCCGGCCAACGGTTTCGGTTTCCATGACATGACCGGCAATGTGTGGGAATGGGTTAACGGGTGGATCGATGATTTTTATCCGGACAGTGCAGTGATGGATCCTCAGCCCCCCGAAACGGGATATCTGAGGGTTATGCGTGGTGGCTCCTGGCTCAACTATCCGGAAGTGGTTAGGCTTTCGGTTCGGCTGCCGTTTCAAGCCGATGCGCACACAAGTAATTTAGGCGTTCGCTGCGCTCGAGAAGTAGGTGGGGCTGTGGTTGCCGAATAAAGCTCGCCGTTGTGCTTTCTTCTTGTTACCAGGCTCAAGGACGTTGGATTGTGAAGCCAGATCAGTAACATTTTGACAGGCCCTTCAACATCACGGTAGCATGCGGTTCTTCATCGTCCGCTGCGCGGAACGGTGCGTCGGATGTGTTTAGAAAGGACGCTTGGATGACTAATAAGAAACGTAGCTCGAAGCGAGAACGGACAAAGTCTCGGCGTACCTTCATGCGACAAGCGGTACTTGGTAGTGCTGGCGCTACAGCGGCAGCATTTGGAGGAGCCGAAGCTGCACGCGCCGCAGAGGAAGACGCTAAGCCGATTACGATCCCGAGCGAATTTGAACAGGCCAAGCGTGCGCCATTGGAGCCAGTGGATTTTCCGATGAGTGGGGCGCAAGTGTTTGCGCGAGCGTGTAAAGAGGAGGGTGTTGAAGCCCTGTTCTGTTGTCCCGGTAATTATGATGTTGTCCATGCGATCGCAAATACGGGTATCCCAACCTATTCCGGTCGCCATGAAGGTTCGCTGTGCCATGCAGCCGACGCTTTTTGTCGAGCGACCGGCGAAGTGGCTGCGACGTCTGGGACAGAAGGTCCTGGTTTCACTGCCATGATCGGTGCGATTTCAGCGGCAAATTCTGCCCGGTCTCCGATACTCGTTCTGGCGAGTAACAAAACGATCTTTTCGGAGGATACTGAGCAAGGCATTCAGGACCAGTATCAGCAACCGCTGACGGAAGGTATCAAGAAATACGGTAAGCGTTTGATCACGCCGGCGCGGACGTGGGAGTACGCAGGCTATGCGTTTCGTCAGCTTCGGAGTGGTGTGCCAAAGCCGGTCCACATCGATTTCCCCGCGGAAGTTGCTCGGGCGCGTTTTGACGATGCGGCGGACCTTGAGTTCTTTTACGACAAGACCAAATATCGGACAGATACGAAACCGTATCCTGACCCAAAAGCAATCGACCGAGCAGTTGAGTTGCTTCGTGATGCGGAGCGTCCAATTATTGTGTCGAGTAATGGCGTGTTCTATAGCAAAGCATGGTCGGCACTCAAACGGCTTGCTGAACGCGCCCAGATTCCGGTTGTTGAATCCGGGGCGATGAAAGGCCAGTTTTCCGGTGCTCATGAGCTTTCGGTTGACGCTGCTCCGATGGCGCTGCTAAGTGCCGATGTGGTACTGCTGGTGGGACAGTATTGTATGCCCACGCTCGGTGAGTTTGCCTTTGGTCCTGATGCTCGTTATATCCGCATAGACCCGGATGCCGAGGATATTGGCCGAAACCTGCCGATCGACCTCGGTATTGTTAGCGATGAGAGGGCTGCACTTGAAGCTTTGGCGGATGCTATGCCTCGTCAGAAACATGACGCCTGGGTCGCTGAGGTCGCTGCTGCCCGCGAGGCGTTTGATGCAGAAAATGAGGAGTATTATCAAACGGGTCTTGGCTATACCGATGCGGTCCACCCTGCCGTTATCGGTAAAGAGTTGGCCGAGTTTCTACAAAATGGAGATATCCCACGGGACCGAACCACCATTATGCAAGGGGGTTATGGGATCGCGCGGTACACGAGACGCTACCTTCGAGCGTATCGTCCAGGGCAGATCATTAATGGTGCGTACCAGTATGGCGCAATTGGGCCTGATGTAGGTTATACGGTTGGTGTTGCTGCTGCGGTGCGTCACGGCATTGGGGCGCAGGCTGACTTTAAAGGACACCCCATAGTCGCGATCACTGGCGATGCCGGCTTTGGTTACACGGCCATGGAACTCGAAACTCTTTCCAAGTATCGGCTACCTGCGATACTCGTTGTCTATAACAACAACGCGTGGGGTACTTGGTCAGGACAGCGGAATAATACAGTTGGTTTACCGGTACACCTGTTCCAAGAGAATCTGCGTTACGACAAGCTTGGCGAGGCGCTCGGCACTCATGGCGAGTATGTCACCAAGGCATCTGAAATGCGTCCTGCGTTGGAGCGGGCTTACCAGGTTGCGCTGGACGAGAGTCGACCAAGCATCATCAATGTTCAAGCCAAGAAAGAATTTTGGCTGCGTGATCAGTATCCACCAGGATTTCTTGGCAAGATTGAACCTGGTTTGATGTCTTATTACCACTAGGTTTTTTTGTGGGCGGCAGGCATGGCGGTCGTAGCAGAGTCAGCGGTAAAGAGGGTCTAACTGCCGTACGTAAGAGGCTACAATCGTACGCCGACCGTGGCGTTTTTCGAGGGTTGGCCGAGGAGCCGTTACGTGGGTCCCGCTATCGGTTCAAGTTTCTCTGGCTAACGTCGGCGCCCTTTACCTTGGTCTACGCACCGAAGTCAGGGTCAATTGTTATTCGGGATTTACTTCCAAACCTAGGCCCACGCACAGCGGTCCGCAAAGGGATTCGGGCGTTTATCCTTAGCCGTACTGACGGTGCACTACCGGAACACCGTCGTATCGACGTCAGATGCGTGAATGTTGCATGTGAGGTCCGCCGTGGTTTGCTGTCTGTTAAATTGGTTGCTAAGAGGCGCGACCATGATTATGCCGTGAACCGGGCTGTCAATCTTATTCATGAGATCTTTGTTCAACTTCACACCTACTTTCCTGAATATATGTGGGAGAACTTTGATGTTCCTGAGGAATAGACGTTATTTGGACTATTACTACCGATTGTTTACGTGCGGGTTGATGTTGTTCGTTGTTGTAATTGGATTGAATGCACAACAACATCCTGCTGCCCCTCATACGCACCCAGAATTTCAGGCCTTGGCCAACCCAATACCGTCAACAGTGGAATCGATTCGGACAGGGCGTCAACGTTATGTTTTTATGTGCCGTGAATGCCACGGCAACTCTGGACGTGGTGACGGAGATATGTCACACGCTGGCGGAGTGCCGTCGGATTTTACGGATGAGGAATGGCAGCACGGTGGTAGTGATGGCGAGATCTTTACGGTGATCAAGGAAGGGGTCACGGCTGATATGCAGGGCTACAACAACCGGTTGACGGACGATGACATCTGGAACCTGGTCAACTACCTCCGCAGTCTCGGCAACTAGATGTATACCGACTCTGTGATAGCATCCGCCGCGGTATGAACGAGCAATTTTATTTTCGTCCGATGCGTATTGGCGAAGCTCCGGCGGTGTCGGAGTTGGTGTTAAGCCTGTTTTCTGAGTTTGTCGGCTCGGACTACAGTGAGGAAGGGATTCTTGAGTTTAAAAAGTTTGTGTCGCCGGAAGCGCTGGAGTTACGTGGATCCGAAAACCATTTTGTTTGGGTTGCCGAAGTCGGCGGAATCTTGGTCGGCATGATCGATATTCGCGATGGTAACCACGTGGCGCTTCTGTTTGTCGATAAGTCGTACCATCGACATGGCGTCGCCAAGGATTTGCTCCGAGCCGCGCTCAAAGAGTCTCGCGGTACCGCGCCGGACCTAGAACGAGTGACGGTCAATTCGTCACGCTATGGGGTTCCGGCTTTTGAGAAACTTGGTTTCCGACAAACAGGACCGGAACGAGACGTGAATGGCATTGCTTTTATTCCTATGGCGATGAGATTCGAAAACTAATCCGGTAGTGCAAACGCTATAAGTCGAGGGCCTCCACCAATGGTTACCGCTATGTGCTGCTTCCCGTTAACCATGTAGGTCATAGGTGTCCCCACGGTGCCGGTCGGAAGGTCGACTGAACCGACGATCTCACCCGTTTGCTTGTTCCATGCGACAAGGCCTGGTCCACCACTTGGTCCCCCGGTAGGAACCGAACTGATCAATAGCGTTTTTGTGAGGACAGGACCAGCGATAGTGCCGTCGCCGACAGGAGGAAGATTTAAGTGTCGCAGCCGTGGGTGATTACGCACACGGTCCCCGTTGCCAAGTGGCACCATCCACACGTGGTCACCGGTGTTCATATCGATTGCGGTCATTCTGGAATACGGTGGCTTAAGCAGTGGAAGGCCTTGCGGCATTTGTGCTTGGTAAGTGACGGCTTCCTGCAGACGCTGTTCTTCAGGTGCGCCGTGCGTGTATCGCATTGTGGCTCCAAGTGCGCCATCAGGGGAGTAGAGTGGAATCGCGACGGCGATGTTGCGGGAGGGCACGTATAGCATCCCTGTTTCAGGGTCCACTGCAGCTCCGGCCCATCCAGCTGCGCCATAATCTGGCGGGCGCATCAGTGTTCCCTGTGTCCCCCCTTCTATCGGTCGCCCGGGTGGCGTAAAGATTGGGCCGATCTGGAAGTTCTTCACGACTTCTACTGCCATTTCGCGTAATTCAGGTGTGAAATCGACAAGGTCATCTATCGTCACGCCTTGATAGTCGAAAGGTGCCGGTTTAGTCGGAAACGGTTGTGTTGGGGAAGGGACCTCATCAGGCATGTTGGTTGCTTGCGGGACCGGACGCTCAACGATGGGCCAGATTGGTTCTCCTGTTTCACGATCGAATGCATAAATGAACGCTTGTTTACTGACTTGAACAAGCGCTTTGATAGGACGACCATCGACCACGAGGTCGACGAGATTCGAGTGGGTCGGGAAATCCCAGTCCCAGAGACCATGGTGAACTGCCTGGAAGTGCCAGACCCGCTGCCCTGTATCGACGTCGACAGCAATTATCGTTTCTGAAAATAGATTGTCACCGGGCCGGTCGGCGCCGTAATAGTCGTTTGTTGTAGTGCCCGTTGGCAAGTAGACGTGACCTAACTCGTTGTCGCCGGCTAGCATTGACCACACGTTTGCGTTGCCGGAGTAACGCCACGAATCATCCAACCACGTATCGACACCATACTCATCTGGGCTGTTTGGCACGGTGTGGAAATCCCATGAGTGTTCTCCCGTTCGTACATCCCACGCGCGGACCCATCCTGGCGGTGCTTCTTTCGTGATTCTCCGATCAGCGATGTGTGATCCATGAATTACTTTGTCTCGAACGACAATGGGAGGGGAGTTTATCGAGTAGAGCAGTGCATTGAGATAGTCTCTAGATTCTCTTTCGACACGAGGGATCCCGACCATCGCATCGACCATACCGCTCCTGTCAGGACCAAAATCAGCGCAGGGTTGCCCTGTCTTAGCTTTTACGCATACGACATAGCCGTTTCCTGTTCCCCAGAAAATGCGCTCATCTTCTTCGCCATCGGTCCAATAGGCGACCCCTCGTTGTGTCCAAGGACCACTCATTGACGGCGTCCCCTCTTCGTACCCTTTAGGGTTGAAAACCCACAATGTTTTTCCGGTGGTCGCATCGAGAGCGACGCCTTGGGACAGGGGCGTATTGAAATACAGAACACCGTCGACCATTAACGGGGTGATCTGCAGACGGGAAGGGTTTGGGGGCTGGCTACTACGATAAAGGTTGGGGGTGTCCTCAACCAATGCGTCAACGATGGTGTCAAGAGAGCTCCACCACTCACCACCTCCAGGTGTTGACCGACTTACGAAGTTGTCAACCGATGTCCATTCCCAAGCAATTTCAAGCTCGCTGAAGTTAGTTGCATCGATTTGTTCGAGCGGAGAATATTTTGTTCCACCTATGTCGCCAGCGTAGCTTCGCCATTCGCCATTGTCAGTGCCGTATTCTTGCCAGGCTCCGCCTGAGGTCTGTGCTCCCGCAACACCGGTTCCATACGCGAGACCCGCGGCGATAAAAAGGCAACATTTCTTAGTAAATGTCATTCTGATGTTCCTCTTCCTTGCTTGGTATCTGACGCGACACCGACCCCATATTCAAAAACAAGACGGTGGCCATGCATTGTCGTCATTGCGATTGCCCAGAGCCCATAGAGCGCGATAACCAATGCGCCATAGCGCACAATTCTTGTCGGTGGCGTAACGTACGATATTAACAGACGAATAGACGCGAAGAATACGAACAACCATGTTGCTTGGAAAGCCCAATCTTCGTGTGCATGCAGTGTATCTAGCGCCCCAAGGGGTACCATTTCAGTGCTAGAAGCATAGTACCCACTGAAGTTCGCAATCAACGCGGCTGTTGCGCCGACGATGTACAGTCCGGTCGCGCTTGGGTTGAGAGACGACCGTGTTACTGTCGAGGCACTTAAGATGTCAGCAAGGACAGCGGCTGCTAGCGTTGCGATAGGAAAATGAACTACCAGTGGATGGACATTGGGAGCCCAGGAAGGTAACGGTGACATCAAATCCCCCATTTCACTCAACAGTCACGTAATTTTAACCCCTTTACCTATGAGGGTTTCAGAGGCACTAAAAAACATGTGTAACATTTCTATACTAGGAGAAGTGGTTAGATTTGTACTGTGACTCGAAAGATGACACCTACCCAGGGTTGGCATGGCTGGGATGCTTATGCACCCTTTTATGATTGGGAAAACGCACGCACTGTCGGTCGCCGTGATGTTGGTTTTTGGACTGATTTGGCTGCGCGGGCTGACGGCGTAGTGCTTGAACTCGGTTGTGGTACAGGACGTTTATCTGTGCCGGTAGTCAGAGTGGCAAGCCGTTTCGTTGGCATTGATCGTTCTGAGCAGATGCTTGGTCGATTACGTGCCAGATTACGCCGTGCACAACTTGTGTCCAGTGCGTTTATTATTCGTGGCGATATCCGGACGCTTCCGTTTAGGTCGCGGTGGCGATGCCGTCTGGTTATGGCTCCCTACGGAATGCTGCAGTCGTTGTTGACTGATTCAGACCTTGATGCGGCACTTACCGCTGTCTCGCGTGTTGTGTCTCGTGGGGGCATGCTCGGTATCGATCTTGTGCCTGATCTGCCGCGCTGGGACGAATACCAGAGACGTACCAGTCTTCGTGGCTCGATGAGCGGCGGGCGCCGTGTGACGCTGGTGGAGTCAGTTCGTCAAGACCGTCGGCGTCGTATGACGGTGTTCGACCAAGAGTTTCTTGAACGACGAGGACGTCAAAATTTCGTGAATCGATTTTCAATTGCCTTTCGAACAATAACGGTACCTGAGATGACCGCGAGACTTGAGCGCGCTGGGTTTTCCGTGCATGCTGTTCTTGGTGATTATCAAGGCGTGGAATGGTCGCCAGAAGCTGGTGTGTGGATTATTCTCGCCAAACGAAAGTAATTCGTTTGACAAGAAAGTTACTAGAACTGACGTAGCCTTCTTGTTGAGGTGGTGAGTTTATGGGATGTTAATCGAAGCTCAGCAGACGGTCGACTCGGTAGGATAGAGCGTTGTTGAAATTGACCGATTTAAGAATAGATTTGCATAATAGGCGGCGAACATCGCACTGGAGCACAGTTTTATGTCTGGACATTCCAAGTGGGCGTCGATTAAACACAAGAAAGGTGCTGCCGACGCGCGTCGTGGCAAGCTTTTTACCCGCATCATTAAAGAGTTGACGGTTGCGGCTCGTGACGGTGGCGGTGGAGACCCGGACATAAACTCACGGTTACGCACCGTCATCGCCGATGCGAAGGCCGCGAACATGCCGGCTGAGAACATTAAACGCGCCATTCGCAGGGGTACCGGAGAAGAGCCCGGTGTTTCGTATGAAGAAGTAACTTACGAGGCGTATGGGCCTGGGGGCGCAGCCCTGCTCATTCAGTGTATGACAGACAATACGAACCGCGCTGTCGGGGAGATACGACATCTCCTATCCAAACACAATGGTAATCTAGGCACCACTAATTCAGTGGCATGGATGTTCGAGAAGCGTGGCCATATCGTGGTTGAAAAAGGCAGTGTCGATGAAGAGGTGTTAATGAACACCGCGATCGAGGCGGGAGCCGACGATTTTAGAGATGATGGCGAGCACTGGGAGATTCTCACTAGCCCGGATATGTTTGACGAGATCCGTGAAGCAATTGTGACAACTGGCGTTCAACCGATTTCCTCTGAGGTTGCGATGCTTCCCCAGAACTTGGTCAAGGTTGAGGGTAAGGCTGCCCAGCAGATTGTTAAGTTAATGGACGTTCTTGAAGATCAAGATGATGTTCAGCACGTTTGGTCGAATTTTGATATCGACTTGAAGGAGATTGAGGCCTCACTGGCGTGAGAATCTTCGGGGTCGACCCTGGCTCCGCACATACCGGTTATGGCTGCATCGATACTTCCGGCAGTCGCTACCAGGTGCTCGTTTGTGGCGCGATCAGTCCGTCTAAGAAACGCGCATTTCCAGAGAAATTATTGGAAATCCGTGATGGTCTCATAGCGTTGCTACGTGAGTACCAGCCAGAAATTGTTGCGATAGAGGACATCTTCTACGCGAGAAATGCGCAAAGTGCTCTTAAACTTGGACACGTTCGAGGTGTTGCCATGCTCGCGGCCGCAGAAGCCGCTTTGCCGGTCGTAGAGTATTCGCCCACTGAGGTGAAGCGAGCTGTTGTGGGGTACGGCCGTGCTGAAAAGAAACAGGTGCAGGCCATGGTCATGTTGTTATTGGGTCTTCAGAAGCCGCCGGAAAAACTTGATGTCTCCGATGCGCTTGCCGTGGCGATTTGCCATGCTCATTCGTCTCGTCCGGCCGATCTTGCGAAAGTGCTGCACGATAATGGTGGTGTCGGCCGAAATTGGCGGCGATATCGTCCACATCGCGGAGGCAACTAACGGTCGATTACGATGATCGCAAGGTTAGAAGGAACGCTCGCAGAAAAACAACCAAATCGTTTGGTTGTCGACATTGGTGGTGTCGGTTATGACATTAACGTCCCACTTTCAACGTTCTATGCCGTCGGCGAGCCTGGTTCCAAGGTCGCTCTTAGGATTCATACTCACGTGCGAGAAGATACTCTGGCGCTTTTTGGGTTTTCCTCGAAACTTGAGCTTGATATTTTTGAACGATTGATCGGCATAAGCGGAGTAGGGACTCGTCTCGCGCTAGCTGTTTTGTCAGGACTCGAAACACAGGAACTCGTCCGCGCGATTCGAATTGCCGATGTGGCAAGACTGACTGGAATACCGGGAGTAGGGAAGAAGACTGCGGAGCGGATTATCTTAGAGCTAAAAGATAAGCTACCAGTCACATTGGAAGGTCTGGCGCAAGATACGTCAACTGGAGACGATACTGGAGGTCTTCGAAACGATGTGATGTCTGCGCTACTCAACCTCGGTTATCATCGACCGCTTGTGGAGCGTGCGGTTTCCGAAGTGATGGCCGAAAGTATTGGGGATTTCGAGGAGACGCTTCGCCAAGCGCTTCGTGAACTGGCCAAGTGAATAGTTGCGAGCAATGACAGTAGAAAATGTATTGAGCAGTATTCGTGTTGATGAAGACACTCAGTATGAAGCCGGTCTTCGTCCTCGTGCACTTGACGATTATGTCGGGCAGGACCGTGTGCGTGAAAACCTGACCGTTGCAATCGCGGCGACCCTCAATCGTAAGGAAGCGCTTGACCATGTATTACTTTACGGCCCACCTGGACTCGGCAAAACTACGTTGGCTCATGTGATTGGAAATGAACTTGGGGTTCAAGTTAGGTCGACGTCCGGCCCCGTACTGGAGAAACCAGGTGATCTTGCTGGGATTTTGACGAATCTTAAGGAAAATGAAGTTTTATTTATCGATGAGATTCATCGGATGAACCCGTCGATTGAGGAGATACTGTACCCCGCGATGGAAGATTACGAGCTCGACATCGTGATCGGACAGGGACCGAGTGCCAGGTCAGTTAAAGTGCCCCTCCAGCATTTCACGTTAATTGGTGCAACGACGAGAGCGGGCCTTTTGACTGCGCCCTTGCGAGGTCGTTTTGGTCTAGTGCATCGCCTCGACTTCTATACAGAATGTGACCTAGTGGAGATTGTCTCACGGTCTGCCGGTATCTTGGATGTGCCGATTGATGATGCCGCGACCCAGGAGGTGGCTGCTCGCTCCCGCGGTACGCCTCGTGTGGCTAATCGACTGTTACGTCGTGTCCGAGACTTTGCGGAGGTTCGGGCCGACGGACGAATTACTGTGGCCGTTTCTCGTGAAGCGCTCAAGCTACTAGAAGTTGACGACCAAGGGTTTGATGAAGCAGACAGAAGACTTTTGCGTACCATTATCGATAAATTCGATGGTGGTCCGGTTGGTCTGAGCAGCCTGGCGGCTGCTATAAGCGAAGAAAAAGAAGCGATAGAAGACATTTATGAGCCGTTTTTGATTCAAGCTGGTTTTCTCGACCGTACGCCGAGGGGGCGGGTGGCGACGGCTCGAGCATACAAATATTTTGGTTTAAGTGCGCCTGAACGGAACCCGAGATTGCTATGAGGCTTGTTGACTGTCGTGTGGTGTTCGACTAACCGTGTCAAGTCGTGAGGGAGATAGATCGATTGAGCGAAGAAAATAATGGAAAGTTTACGGCACGTCGTGCGATACGGCCAGTCAAGATTAGCTCACTGGCGACTTATGTGCCGCCGAAGCTTTTGACTAACTCTGACCTTGAAAAACTGGTCGATACAACTGATAACTGGATTCTAAAACGGACAGGGATCCATCAACGTCATGTGGTTGAAAAAGGGGTGGCATCGTCCGACCTCGGAACAGAAGCATCAAAAGTTGCTCTGGCAGAGGCGGGTGTAAGTGCAGATGATATCGGCTTTATTGTTGTCGCGACGACGACACCGGATATGTTCTTTCCGAGTACAGCTTGCTTGATCCAGCACAAGATTTCGGCATCGAATGCATGGGGTTTTGACCTCGGTGCGGCATGCTCTGGGTTTACCTATGCGCTTACCATTGGCGCACAGATGGTAGCCAGTGGCGCACACGACCATGCACTTGTTGTTGGCACAGATGTTATGTCATCCATCATCGACTTTACCGATCGAGCCACTTGCGTGCTCTTTGGCGACGGAGCAGGTGCGGTTGTTGTTTCGCCGGCTGATGAGGACGGTCTCTCGATTCTTGATTTTGCGCACGAGATTGATGGTAGTGGTGGTGCTGCACTGAGTATGCCCGCCGGTGGCAGTTTGCGTCCCACGAGCCATCAGACCGTCGACGAACGACTTCATTATGTGCATCAGGATGGCCCCACTGTCTTTAAGTTTGCTTCCAGAAAAATGGTTGAGATTTGTCAGAGACTTATGGAGCAGAACCAGCTTTGCGCTGACGATGTCGATCTTTTCGTGTCACATCAGGCAAACCGTCGAATTATTCTCCATGCTGCTAAACGACTTGGTGTTGACGAGGAAAAGATAGTGATCAATATCGAACGATATGGCAATACAACGGCTGCGACTATTCCCCTCGCCTTGGCTGATGCTCGTAAGGATGGACGCCTAAAAAAGGGGGCACGTGTCTTACTTGTGTCTGTTGGAGCAGGATTCACGGCTGGCGCGGTGTTGCTTCGTTGGGCAATTTAGGCGCTATTACTTTATTTTGTTGCTCAACCCTGCTGTCTGGACAAAATGTTGGACATAGCGGAGTTTGACTACAGCCTTCCGGAGGACCTCATTGCACAAGAGCCCGTGGAAACGCGGGATGCAGCACGCTTGATGTGTCTCGACCGCTCAACTGGTGCCTGTAGTCATTATCGAGTTTCGCATTTGGTCGACCTACTAGATTCCGGTGACCTTCTCGTTGTTAACGACACGCGCGTGGTGCCGGCGCGACTGTATGGAAGGCGTAATCCGACTGGGGGAGCAGTCGAGTGTCTATTACTTTCGCGAATTGATAAAACGCATTGGGAGGCTCTGGTCCACCCGGGTCAAAAGCTTAAAGTTGGAGCCCGGGTTGATTTTGGAACAGGGGGTCATCGGCTACAGATGGAGGTAGTCGGTCGACACTATCACGGTCGACGAACAGTAGTGCTTTCTACAGACGGCGGCGATGTTGATTCATGTATAGAAGCCATCGGTCATGTGCCCCTGCCGCCGTACATAAAGAGATTGGACTCCACGCTTGATCGGAAACGGTACCAGACGGTCTACGCACGATCACGTGGTTCTGTTGCTGCACCGACGGCTGGGCTTCATTTTACGCAGGAGCTACTTGGTCGGTTACAGGACCGGGGTGTTAGTTGCCATGCGATTACGTTGCATGTTGGCTACGGCACGTTTGAGCCTGTTCGGACTCAAGATATTGCGAAGCATCGAGTTGCATCCGAAGAATATGAGGTCCCGTTTGAAACGGCTGATGCAGTGAACCGTGCGCTTGATACAGGGCGCCGAATCGTGGCGGTTGGGACGACGACGACTCGCACTCTAGAAGCCGTGGCGGCGGCTAATGGAGGGCGACTCATACCAGGACGGGGACGCACGGACTTATGTATTTATGGTCATTTTGAGTTTAGAGTCATAAACGGGTTGTTAACGAATTTCCATTTACCGCGCTCATCGCTGTTGTTGTTAGTGGCTGCTTTTGCTGGTCGAGAGAAGATACTGAGGGCTTATGGCACGGCCGTGGCCCACCGCTATCGGTTTTACAGTTATGGCGACGCAATGTTGGTAATCTAGTATGTACGCTCTGGCACTAACCCCCTGGCCCCTGACATAATTACCGGTCCAGTGCCGGTGTAGCTCAGCTGGTTAGAGCGAGCGGCTCATATCCGCTAGGTCCGGGGTTCAAGTCCCTGCACCGGCACCACTTTCACACTGTTATGCGACGTTTGCAGCAAGTTGTCACTCGTGCTATTTGCCGGGAGTCGTTAATTCCCTCAGACGGACGGGTAGTGGTTGCCCTATCAGGTGGAGGCGATTCTGTCGCGCTTGCGTCGCTGTTGTTAGAGATCTCCAGAGAACAACCATGGTCTGTTGTGGGTTTTCTTCATATCAATCACAAGGTTCGTGAGTCCGCGGACGAGGATGAAAGTTTCTGTCAGTCATTCGCGAGAGGTTTTGGTGTTCCGATAAAGGTCGTCCGCGTTGACGTGGCGGCGCGAGCGCGGGCGGATCGGATATCTGTTGAAGAGGCCGGGCACGACCTTCGATACGAGACGTTCGACAAAATCGTTGAGCAGGGTTCTGCAACCTGCGTTGCTACAGGTCACACTCGGAACGATTTAGCCGAGACTGTATTGTTACGCTTGATTCGTGGTGCCGGCCCTGGTGGGCTGGCGGGGATTAGACCTCGGCATGGTGTCGTGATTCGACCGCTTCTCGATGTTTCCAGATCGGAACTTCGACAATTTATTCGGGGAAAGAATTTGTCGTTTCGAGAAGACGAGACGAACAACGATATTCGTATAACGCGGAACAGAATACGCCACTTGCTTTTACCTTTTCTGGCAGAACAATTTTCGCCATCCATTGATGAGGTGTTAGTTCGCGAGGCTGCAATTTCTCGATCGGATGCGCAGTTGATGGATAGTATTGTTGACCAAGTATCTAAATCCATCGTTAGTTACGGCGACGACAGAGTAGCGTTAGACGCCAAGCGTCTTGGCATGGAACCTCTTGCTATTGCGCGGAGAATTGCCAAACGAGCACTTGAGTTTGGTCGAAGGAGCGCGATCGGGTTTGACCAGATAGAGCGGTTTTTGGCTATGGCTGCGGCGCAGGGGGACGGTGTTTTGCTGCACGCGGATTTTCCGGGAAGCAGGGTGTCCCTTGAGGGAAGCAAGATAGTGGTCAAGGACCCACTGCTACGTGGTCCAATTCTCTCGCACCGGACGGAATTTGATTACGAGCTTACAGTTCCAGGGGAAGTAACTATTTTGGAGGCGGGTCTTCTGATTTTATTGGAAGAATCAGATGAGGTTCCGGTTTTATCTGCTCGAGGTGATACGGTTGCGATCCAGCGGGATGGCTTGGCGCTTCCTCTTTCTGTTCGTAACTGGAGAGCTGGGGACGTCGTACGCCCTTTGGGACTCGGAGGCCGGAAAAAAGTCCAGGATCTATTCGTAGATCAGAAAATTCCTCGGAAACTGAGGAATTTAATCCCAATAGTGACTGATTCTAAAGGTGAAATCGTCTGGGTGGTCGGGCAGACGGTCGGAGACGACTTTCGCGTTACCGACGCCGACCGAGGCGTGTTAACCTTGAAAGTGATGCAGATAGGAGATCTCAGTTGAATTCGTCTGTCAGAGGTTTTGCCTTTTGGATGGCGCTAGTCGTGGCTGCCGTGTTGATATGGAATTTTTCAACGCAGTTTCAGGCTGGTGACAATGTTGTGTCTTTCAGCGAGTTTATTCAGATGGTGGAGGCGGGGCAGGTTGAGACCGTCACGCTTACCGGTAACGAGGTTACCGGAACAAGAGTCGGTTCGGGAGAAACTTTTCGGACGTTTGCACCGCCACAGTATGAGGGTTTAGTTAACACACTGGTCGAGCGTGACATAGCAGTAAGCGCTAAAGAAAACACAGGGAGTCCTTGGGCGACTTTGCTTTATACCTGGGCGCCCATTTTGCTGATTCTTGGTTTCTGGCTGTTCTTTATGCGACAGGTTCAAAACGGCGGTAATAAGGCCCTGTCGTTTGCCAAGAGTAAAGCGAAGCTTTCATCAAGTACAGACAAGAAAGTTACGTTTAAGGATGTTGCCGGTGTTGATGAACCCAAGGATGAGTTGCAGGAAATAATTGACTTTCTCCGTGAGCCGCAAAAGTACCAGAAGCTTGGCGGGCGTATTCCGAAGGGGGTTTTGCTGATGGGGGCGCCGGGAACTGGCAAGACACTGCTAGCGCGAGCAGTCGCCGGAGAGGCCAATGTGCCGTTTTTCTCCATTAGTGGATCTGACTTCGTTGAGATGTTTGTTGGTGTTGGTGCTTCTCGAGTCCGCGACCTTTTTGAACAGGGTAAGAAAAATGCCCCGTGTATTGTCTTTATCGACGAAATAGATGCCGTCGGTCGACATCGTGGCGCGGGTCTTGGCGGTGGGCATGATGAACGCGAACAAACACTTAATCAACTGCTTGTAGAAATGGATGGTTTTGCATCGAATGAGGGTGTGATCCTTGTAGCAGCCACCAACCGTCCAGATGTACTCGACCCGGCCTTGTTGCGCCCAGGCCGGTTTGACAGGAGAATTGTCGTCAGCCGACCTGATGTTAAGGGTCGTGAAGGCATTCTCGGTGTTCACACCCGAAAGATACCGCTGTCAGACGATGTCGATGTTCATGTTGTAGCACGTGGAACTTCTGGTTTTTCTGGTGCGGATCTGTCTAATTTGGTTAATGAGGCCGCATTAAATGCGGCCCGGTATAACCAGAAGCTCGTGATGATGCAGGACTTTGAGTTTGCCAAGGACAAGGTCTTGATGGGTTCAGAGCGGCGTTCGCTGGTCATCAACGATGAAGAGAAACAGATAACGGCCGTTCATGAAGCTGGTCATGCCTTGTTGACCGTACTGCTTCCGCACGCGGATCCCATTCACAAGGTGACAATTATTCCTCGTGGGATGGCTCTGGGAGTCACCCAGCAGCTTCCTGAGGATGACAAGCACAACTACGACCGAGAGTATCTTAATGACCAAATTGCGATACTACTTGGTGGACGTCTTGCCGAAGAGTTGACAAACGGTAACGTTACGACGGGTGCAGGTAATGATCTCGATCGTGCTACTGAATTGGCCAGAAAAATGGTTTGTGAGTGGGGAATGAGTGATGTCATTGGACCGCTGACATTCGGAAAGAAGGAAGAGCAGGTTTTCCTGGGGCGTGACTTTTCGAAATCTCAAGATTACAGCGAGGGAACGGCCCTACATATTGACGAGGAAGTTAGAAGGATTGTCACGGATAATTATGAGCGTGGGAAAAAAGAGCTCGAAGAGCATAAGGGAGAGCTCGTACGTATCGCAGAAGAGTTGCTCGTCCGTGAGGTTCTAAATGGTGAGCAGGTTAAACGGATTGTCAGGGGGTTACCCCTCGATGATCCGGCAGACAAATCCACGGTGGGCTCTGCCTCGCCGAGTGATGCTGTTTCAGCTGTGGATGACGACTCGGCATCTATCGTTCCCCCGGTGCCTTCTCTCGACAAACCGGTTCCGCAGGAATAGATAGAAAGCCTCAGGGTAGCTGTACCCGGGTGCGGTACTGGTGGTTTTACCGCCACAGGGGTTCGCCATGATGCGACGTAAGTGTTACTCACTTTTGTTACCAGGTGGGCAGAAGCTTGTACTTGGAAGGCGGACTTTGGTGATGGGAATTGTCAATGTGACGCCAGATTCCTTCGCCGATGGCGGTTGTTTCTTGGAGCCTTCGCGGGCAGTTGACCATGCATTAGCGCTCCAGGAGGCTGGTGCTGACCTGTTAGATATAGGCGGTGAGTCTACTCGGCCTGGTTCGGAAGCAATGACTTCAAGCGAAGAGTTGCGTCGGATCGTTCCTGTACTGGAGCAACTCGATGGCCGTGTTCGAGTGCCACTATCGGTGGATACCTACAAGGCGGACGTAGCCAATGTGGCTATCGACTACGGCGTTTCCATGATCAATGACGTATCAGCACTGACCTATGATGTCGAGCTAGCACGAGTGGTCAGTGAACGAGGTGTTCCTATTGTTTTGATGCATAACCGGGGTCGTCCCCGCGATATGTATAGGGAGGCGAACTATGGCAATGTGGCAGCAGCGGTTTTTAGAGAGCTCCAACTAGCGATCGAACGCGCTGTTGCGGCCGGAGTACCTAGAAGTCAAATAGTTATTGATCCTGGGCTCGGTTTTGCCAAGCGTTCAGGTCACAGTATTGCCGCACTCGCGAACCTTGTCGTTCTAGCTGGACTAGATCGGCCGATCCTAGTTGGTCCGTCGCGTAAGTCATTCTTGACGGCGGCCATAGGTGAGGTTGGTCCATCGGAAAGGGAATGGGCGACAGCCGGTGCCGTATCCGCGGCAGTGCTTTCTGGGGCGCACATTGTTCGAGTGCATGCAGTAGCAGAACATTCCGATGTTGTACGTACGGTGGATGCGATCAGATCATCGTCAGACGGTCCTAGTGACCCCACAGGAGTCCGTTCATGTTCGATGTAGTAACTAACTTGCTTGCTGTGTTTCAGTTTGGGTGGAGCGATCTTCTTGACGTCGCGATCGTGGCATTTCTGATATATCAGTTTCTCAGCATCATCCGCCACACACGAGCGGTCCAAATGGTTATGGGAGGGGTATTAGTTGTTGCTTTGTACTACGCGTCAGAACTGGTGACACTTCGAACTGTTAATTGGCTCGTTGGCGAAATGTTTGGATACGCGGTATTCGCCGCCATTGTTTTGTTTCAGAACGATATTCGTCGTGGATTGTCTTTAATAGGAAGGGATTCTTTGTTGCGTCTGGTTACGCGTCGAGCTGTGACCGATCAAACCATCGAAGAGATTGTGAGTGCGGTTTCCACGCTATCGGTCAGAAAGTGTGGAGCTTTGGTGGCTATCGAAAGGGATATCGGACTTCGCACCTACGTAGACAGTGGCACTCTTCTGGACGCGAAGGTTAATTATGATCTGTTAGTAAGCGTGTTTCAGCCTTCATCGCCACTGCACGACGGCGCAATCATCATTCAAGACAATCGCATCTCTGCGGCGACGTGCTTTCTACCTCTAACTGTCGATTTACAGCAGGCAGAACTTGGAACTAGACATCGAGCTGCAATTGGTCTAACCGAGGAATCAGATGCTGTGGCTCTGGTCGTTTCAGAGGAAACCGGTGCAATTTCACTTGCAATTGACGGTGAAATAGAACACAGCCTTGACGACGTTCAACTTACTTATCGTCTTGAGGCTCTGCTACAACAAACTTCACTGGCTTCTCGGGTTAGACGAAAAAGGCGGGGTGAAACATGAGCATTCAGTTTTTTTCGGAAAATATTTGGCTCAAGGGTTTGTCAGTTTCACTTGCCTTTGGGTTTTGGGTCGTAGTCGCTGGGGAACCGGTCGTGGAACGTGGACTTGAGGTGCCTTTGGGTTTTGAGAACATCCCTGAGACATTGCAGGTGTCTGGTGAGCCTCCCGATACAGTTCGGGTCAGACTGAGGGGTTCACGAAGAGTTGTTAACGGTTTGACTCAAGGTGACGTCGTGGCCGTATTGGATTTGGAGAGCGAACGGAGTGGCGACCGTCGATTGTTCGATATGTACGCCGATCGCATAAGGGTTCCGTTTGGTGTTGAGGTTACGCAAATCGTTCCTGCGAATATCACTATTTCTCTTGATAGAGCTGGAATACCGGAGTCGGTTGTTGTCGTTCCGGACATAGAAGGGCGGCCTGCGGAGGGGTTTGCAATCGGACGCATCTCGGTTTTGCCAGACGCGGTAAATGTTGTTGGTCCAGATAGCATCCTAGCAAATCTTTTAGAAGCCCTAACGGAGCCCATAAGTATTGAGGGTGCTTCTGGGCGCGTTCAAGAAATAGTTACGGTTGGAGTTGCCGACCCAACGGTGCGGTTGCAGACGCCGACCTCCGCCGAGGTAACCGTCGAGATTGTGCCAGCGCCGTTAGACAGGACGTTCGGCGACTTACCGGTAAATGCACGAGACCTTGCGACGAATCGGCGTGTAACCATAGAGCCCAGCACGGTTAGTGTTGGTGTACGAGGAGCACGTGAAGAGGTTACTGAACTAGACTCCGCTTCGCTGGATACGTTTGTGTATCTTGCTGAGTTACAGCCCGGTCGATACAATCTGCCGGTCACGGTTGAGTCGACTGAGGGACTTGGTGTTACAGATATCCAGCCGTCTCGTGTGACTGTGACCATACAGTAGTCATCTGCACTGCCTCTCTCGGAGCGAGCCATTAGGGCTGTCACTATCTCATGCTAGATTTTTTGTTCGGAACGGATGGTGTTCGCGGAACACCAGGCATTCCCCCGCTTGATACGAGAACCATCATTATGCTTGGCCAGGCGCTTACACAGGAGCTTGGTGGTGTCCCGCGTATTGTTTGTGGTCGTGACACTCGCGAATCAGGGCTCTGGATTGAGCGTCATCTGGCTGATGGTATTCGTCGTGCTGGGGGGACGATGATTAGTGCTGGTGTCATCCCCACTCCGGGTGTGGCTCTAGTTACGAGTCAGTATGAATTTGATGCGGGAGTCGTAATTTCTGCGTCTCACAACCCTTTTTCTGATAACGGCATCAAGATCCTTCGGAACACCGGCGAAAAGGTAACTCGTCAATTTGAAAGTCGCATTGAAATCAGACTCGCAAAGTCAGCAGGAACGTCTATAGGAGAAGAGTCGGTCGAGATTGAAACACGTGATTTTCTCGAAAGCTATGTTGAGCATCTCTTTGGTGTAGCAGGTGGTACGGATCTATCTGGGATGCGTGTTGCTATTGATTGCGCTCATGGAGCCATGAGTGAGGTCGCGCCTCGGGTCTTCAAGAAACTGGGCCTAACGACGATTGAGCTACACGCGAAACCGGACGGAGAAAACATCAATGCAAAAAGTGGTTCCACTCACCCGGAGTCGCTACAGAAGCAGGTGGTCGCAGCTGGATGCCATTTGGGTTTTGCGTTTGACGGTGACGGCGATCGTGTAATCCTTGTCGATCAATTCGGTCGGCTTGTCGACGGTGACGGTGTGTTGTTTCTGGTCGCACGACACTTGAAGGCCGCCGGCACATTAGTTGGTGACAGCATTGTTGCAACGGTGATGAGTAATCTTGGTCTAGAAATCGCTTTATCGAAGTGCGGTATTAAACTTCACCGGTGCCCAGTTGGCGACCTTCATGTGCACGAAGCAATGTTGCGTCATCGTACCTGCTTGGGTGGTGAACAATCCGGGCACATCATATTTTCGGATTTACTTCCAACCGGAGATGGACTTGGAACGGCAGTATCGGTATTGCGGATACTTGCCGAAAGCGGTCAAACTTTAGATGAACTTCTCGCCGATCTGCATATTCTTCCCCAAGTACTTGTTAATGTGTCCGTGTCAAGAAAACCTGAGTTGTCGAAAGTGCCAGAACTGCTCCAGATAATTCGTTCTGTTGAGAAATCCCTTTATGGTCGAGGGCGTGTTCTTGTTAGATACTCAGGTACTGAGCCAATTTTCCGAATTATGCTTGAGGGCCCTAAACAGGCAATGATTGAACGGATGGCGGAAGATATTGCTGGCAGTGCTCGCCTAAATCTTCGATGAAGGAACGGTCTTGAGTGTTTGTAGCTAATTCGAAAGGGTGTCTCCATGCGTTTAGGCGTGAATATTGACCACGTTGCGACGGTGAGGCAGGTTCGCGAAGCACGCGAACCGGATCCTATCGCAGCTGCGGTGCTCGCTGAACTTGCGGGAGCAGATGGCATTACGGTCCACCTTAGAAGCGACCGTCGGCACATCCAGGTTCGAGATCTCGAACTGCTGAAGCAGGTTATTTCCACCAAGCTCAATGTTGAGATGGCAGCGACGCGAGAGATGGTAAGAATAGTTACGAGGATTCATCCCGATCAGGTAACTCTTGTTCCGGAGCGTAAGAACGAACTGACTACGACTGGCGGACTTGATGTTGTTCGCCATGCCGATGAACTAACAGAAAAGGTTTCTCGCCTTCAGACTGAAGGTATCAGGGTAAGTATATTCGTAGACACCAACAAGGTTCAGATTCGGAAAGCACGAATGGTTGGCGCAGATGCGATTGAGATTAATACCGGACCTTATGCGGACGCCGACGAATGCGAGCAACACAAGCTTCTTGAACGCGTGAAGGAGGCGGCCGAGTACGCTGAGCGCCAAAATCTTGAGGTGTTAGCCGGACATGGGTTGACGTACGTAAACGTACGACCAGTATCTGTCATTCAGGAAATTGTTGAGCTGAACATTGGTCATAGCCTTGTGTCAAGGGCGGTATTGGTTGGGATTGAGAGAGCCGTGCGCGAGATGAGAGAGCTGCTCGTCCGGTCCTAGTTTAGTTCTAGCTCGACATTACAACGTTAGCCAGATGTATCATTTGCCTTACACTGATGTTGTTGGGATGGTTACTGCGTTTACTGCTTGCTGTGCTGATCATTCGATTAGTGTGGCGGTTTGTCGCTGGACTTCTTGGGCGTGGGGGGGAGCCAGAATTAAAAACACGTGAGCGCAGCGTTGAACTTGTTCGTGATCCAGTATGTGGAACGTATCTGGAGCCAGGTAGAGCTTTGAAATTTGATGCCGGGTCGACGGTGCATTATTTTTGTTCGGAAAGTTGCCAGCGAGCGTTTCTCAAAACTACGTAGAAACCTATGACAGTCGAGGAAACTAGCCGTGCCGATATCGTAGAAATTGGTCGCCGCCTACACGAGCGTGCTTATGTGGCATCGAACGATGGCAATATCAGCGCGCGGCTGGACAATGAGCGTTTGTTGACAACACCAAAGGGGGTCTCAAAGGGTTTCATGACCGCTGACATGTTAGTTGTTACGGACATGCAGGGGAATAAGATTTCTGGGGAGCGAGATCCTTCCTCCGAACTGCCAATGCATTTGGCCGTCTACGAACGGCGCGCTGACGTTAGTGCCGTCGTGCACGCGCATCCTCCTGTGGCGACTGGTTTTGCGGTGGCCGGTATTCCACTCGATCGAGCGGTGTTGGCCGAAGTTGTCACGACACTTGGCAGCATTCCAATTGCAGACTACGGCACTCCGTCGACGGATGAGCTTGCGGCTGCGGTCGGAAAATTTATTAAGGTGCACGATGGCCTGCTGCTAGCGAACCATGGGGCTATTACGGTTTCTAGCGAATTGATGAATGCCTACTACAAGATGGAAACGGTTGAACATTTTGCTCGCATTAGTGTTGTTGCTCGGCTACTGGGTCGGGAACGGTTGCTGTCAAGAGAGGAAGTCAACCGGCTACAGGAACTGCGCGGAACCTACGGTATCGAAGCACCAGCACCAATCTGTCCTGAAGGTACCGATGGTATCGTAGCTGGTGACGATCCTTCGTGCCAAAACCTTGAAGCTCCGCGCGCTGGCGGCGATCAGCTCGTCGACGATACACCGTTAAAACCTGGTCAAGAGGATCCGCAGTTAGGCGGTGAAGGTGAAATTCGTTTAACATATCGCCAACTTGCGGCCTTAATTGAAGACGCGGTCAACCATTTGCGGTAGGTGAATAATCCACTCGGGGGAGAATATGGGTGAAGCGTTGGGTATGGTCGAGACAAAGGGACTTGTCGCGATGATCGAGGCGGCTGATGCGATGGTTAAAACTGCAAAAGTCACGCTAGTCGGATGGGAAAAAGTCGGGGCTGGTTACGTCACCGCCATTGTTCGTGGTGATGTCGCGGCTGTAAAGGCCGCGACAGACGCTGGAGCTGCTGCTGCGAGACGGGTTGGTGAACTGGTTTCGGTGCACGTTATACCGCGTCCTCACAGTAATCTTGAGGATGCGCTGCCAATTGGAAAATCAGGCAAATAGTCTGTGATTCTTTCCAAGGTTATTGGCACGGTCGTCGCGACGCGGAAGGACGAGCGGCTCGTTAGCAACAAGCTGTTGATCGTGCAGCCGTTGGACCCTTCTGGCGGACTGCGTGGCAACCATCTCGTCGCTGTAGATACAGTTGACGCTGGTGTCGGTGAGACCGTACTAGTTGTAACCGGAAGCTCAGCGCGTATGGCTGCCCATCTTAAGGACTCGCCGGTTGACGCCGCGATTATAGGTATCGTTGATTCTATTTCCCTGTCGACGGACGACGATTCCGAATAATGCAATTGGCGCGCGTCATTGGAGACGTGGTGGCAACCATAAAAGATCCTACCCTTGTCGGTCACAAGCTGCTAGTACTGCAACCTATCACGCCGGAGGGCAAGGCGGATGGACGGGGACTCGTCGCGGTTGATTCTGTCGGAGCAGGCGTCGGGGAGTACGTGTTTTTTGTAAGAGGGCGCGAAGCATCATTTCCGTTCTTACCCGACCAGATCGTTACTGACGCGAACGTTATAGGGATTGTCGATGACTGGTCGCACGAGCGAGACGGCAGAGGCGAGTAATGCAGCTTGCACGCGTTACGGGTTCGCTTGTTGCCACTCAGAAGCACGAAAAACTTGTTGGTTTGAAGCTTTTGTTGGTGCAACCGATGAACGCTGATGGTGCCGACAATGGATCTGTGTTGCTGGCGGTCGATGCGGTCCAAGCAGGTGTAGGTGAGCGTGTGTTAGTAGTGCTGGAGGGTCGGGCCGCTATTTCGGCGGTCCAGCGACGTTATGCACCAGTTGACGCGGCTGTTGTAGGTGTTGTTGATACTCTCGTGTGTGAGTCGGACGATGACAGAGCAAGGTCGTGAGCCCCCTCCCAGGCCCTGGTAGAGTGATGATGGCCGCACAAGATGTCAAATCTGTTGTCCGGGCGGTCATTGAAAGTCGTCTTGGTATACGTGCGATAGAGGATACGGAAACAGTGCCCACTCCTGTTTCCGAGCCTGTTGTACTGGCATGGAGTCATCAACTGTTTTCTGCTACGCAAAATTCGACCTCAGGCAGTGGCAAAGGTGACTGCATTATCGAACCTGGAGTCATCTGTGAACATTGTGGGTATTGCCGAACCCGTGGTTACTAGCGGTCAATAACGAATGAAGAAGGAAACGTGCAGGTGTCGTGACATCGGCAAGATTATGCGCCGTTTGGGCAAGGCGATCGCGCGAATGACCATTCCCGCTATAGAAAAACTTGCCGAAGAGCAAAAGGGCGATCCGTTTCAAGTATTGATTGCAACAATACTTTCGGCTCAAACAAAAGATGCCGTTACACACGAGGCGTCAAGCCGCCTTTTTCGTAAGGCGGACACTCCTGATGTGATGGCCCGCCTACACATCAAGACGATTGAGCAACTCATCTACCCTGTGAGTTTTTATCGTAATAAAGCACGTCACGTAAAGGAAACATGTCGACATCTCTTGAAGCGTTTCGACGGTGTCGTGCCAACGACGATGGATGAGCTGTTGTCACTACCTGGTGTCGGTCGAAAGACGGCAAATCTTACACTCATAGTTGCGCATCGGAGTGATGCCAATATATGTGTTGATACACACGTGCATCGCATCTCAAATCGATTCGGTTGGGTTGACACCAATACACCAGAACAGACTGAACAGGCGCTTTATTCCGTTTCACCGAGGCGTTGGTGGTCACGCATTAATCTCTATCTTGTGACCTGGGGCCAGAATGTCTGCCTTCCAGTTTATCCAAAATGTAACCAATGCGCCGTTAGCGAGTTGTGTCCACGTCTCGGTGTGAAACGTATCGGAAAGTCGCAGGGACACTGAAAATTATCTGTAGGCTGGACGTGGCATGTGACATCTTTCGCATCCCGTTAGGGGTTGGCGTGGTGATTCGGTCGAATGTTTATTTGCAGCATGAGACCTTGAAGAGCGCAGTGTGTATGCGATTCTTTAATTTTAAGACGAATCAGCTCTCGAAATGTCTATTCATATCGAACTAGAGCTTCTCGTAGAATGAACCGAGCCCAGATGCTAACGGTTAATGAAATATTTTTGTCGATTCAAGGGGAATCGACTTACGCAGGACTCCCTTGTGTTTTTGTGCGGCTGACTGGCTGTGATCTTCGCTGTCGCTGGTGTGACACGTCTTACGCATTCAATGAAGGGAAGTCATGGTCAATTGATGATGTGCTCACCGCGGTTGACTCATTTGGTTACTCCTTGGTCGAGCTTACAGGTGGCGAACCGCTCCTGCAGACTGATGTCTACCCTTTGATGCGGCGGCTGCTAGAGTCAGGCAAGACCGTGCTGGTTGAGACTGGTGGACACATCGACATCTCAAGTGTTCCCGAAGCTGTCATAAAGGTAGTCGACATTAAATGTCCTGGCAGTGGCGAATCCTCTCGGAATTTGTGGGCTAACCTCACGAAGCTTTCGCTACGTGATCAAGTGAAGTTTGTAATACAAGACAGGGTTGATTATGAATTTGCATGTGACGTTGTTGAGCAGTATGAATTAGGACGAAATGGTACGACTGTACTTTTTTCTCCGGTGCATGGAGAGCTCAGTCCAGAGGAATTGTCATCCTGGGTATTGGCGGATCTGGTACCGGTTCGTGTTCAAATCCAACTACATAAGTATTTGTGGGGGAGTGATGCTCGCGGTGTCTAGATTGCAAATCGGTTTTCGCCATGACTCCTAGTTCTGGTTACCGAAAGGCCGTGGTGCTTTTGAGTGGTGGCCTTGATTCGTATACGGCTGCCGCGATTGCCAAGGGGGAAGGTTTTGACCTTTATGCGTTAACCGTTTGGTACGGTCAACGGCATTCGATTGAGCTCGATGCAGCGCGTCAGGTCGCATCCTCGCTTGGGGTGGTTACCCATCGTGAGATGAGTGTTGATCTCGCTTCGTTCGGAGGTTCGGCACTCACGGGACAGGGTGAGGTTCCCAAAGACCGGTCTATCGCGCTCGACCAAAAATCAGACGAAATTCCGGCAACCTACGTACCAGCACGAAACACAATACTGTTGTCTTTGGCGTTGGCATGGGCCGAATCAATCGGGTCGTATGATCTGGTCATTGGTGTTAACGCTCTTGATTACTCGGGCTATCCGGATTGTCGGCCGGAGTACATTTCTGCATTTGAACGGCTTGCGTCCGTTGCGACGCGCGCGGGGGTGGGTGGCAACCATTTTCGTGTGCGTGCTCCTCTTCTGGAGATGGACAAGGCCGATATTGTTAGGGAGGGGTGTCGGCTTGGACTGGATTATGGTTTAACGCACAGTTGTTATGAGCCGCTTCGCGACAATTCACCTTGTGGCCGGTGTGACAGTTGCCAACTTCGTGCTAAAGGGTTTGCCGAGGCAGGGCTTCCTGATCCTCTTGTATTTTGATCGTAACCAGCCATGTTGATGGACCGGAACAGCGTGTGCCGCTCCCCGAATTAATGGCGTCGAAATTCGATTATTTTGACGATGGCATTGTCGATGGCGTTACTAACGCCTTTCCCGTATTTACCGAAGTTGTTTGCAATGAATGCGAAGGCGAAGTCTTCTCCACTGGTTGTGGTCACGTATCCGGCTAGAGACCTAACCTGTGCCATTGACCCTGTTTTTGCGCGCACATTGCCGGCCGCTTTCGTGCCACGCATTCGATCACGCAATGTTCCGTCTAGGGCGGCGATTGGAAGGGTGGCAACGAATTGTTCGTAGTCGATGGGGTCGCTCGAAAGTTGTGTGAGAATTGTCGTCAATGCGTTGGCGGTTAGATAGTTGTAGCGGGACAAACCTGAGCCGTCAACAATCAGGGCGTGGGTTTTGTCGATGCCCCAGTTGTCCAACATTGCTGTAATGGTTTTGGCACCACTTGGTTCTACGTTGTCTGCCATTAAACCAATTCTTTGAAAAACCGATTCCGCGTATAGGTTTTGACTCTGTTTCATCATGACTATTGCTGATGTCGAAAGAGGTTCAGAGCGATGTTCAAAAAGTTCACTGAGATTCTGTTGAACAGAGATTCGTTCACCTGTTGCCAGCGTGTCGATGTCTATTGCTGGCCCTTGAACCTCAATTCCATTTTGCGCGAATACGGCCTTCAGTGTCTCCATGAAAAATGTTGTAGGGTTGTAAACCGTCGTCTGAATAACCATGGCATTTGCGTCGGTTGCGATACGTCCATCTAGGAGCAATTCCGATCGCTTTTCAGTCTGACGAAGCCGGACCTGGGTTGCTTCGCCAGGCGCACCAGTTCTGGCGTGTTGAATGATCGTTAAAGAAGACCCAGGCAGCCGAAAGAACGCGTGTGTCGGGTCTCCCTGTCTAGAACCAGGCTCGACCACCAGTTCAACAACGTTTCGTTTAAATTGGAGTGGTCCGATTGGAGCGGCGAAACCGAATGTGAGATCGTCCCAGGACCACCCGAAACCAAAACCTGGAGGGTTAACACTTGCGGTGCTGTCCTTTACGATAACGACACCATCGTCACCAATGAGACGTCCAGTGATTGTGTGTATACCAAATTTTCGTAGTTGTTCCGCCCAATCCGTAAAAATTTGACTGCTCTCGATAGTTGGGTCTCCACTACCCTGAACGAGCAGGTCGCCGTTGAGAGTGCCGTCGGTGAGGGGACCGTTCGCGTACAGTTTGGTTTCGAAACGATCATCCCAACCTAGCTCTCGTGCAGCTGTGGCAAGCGTGACAATTTTCATAGTGGATGCGGGCATCATCAAGGTGTTTGAGTTCTGCTGGTACACGATGTCGCCATATTTCAACGACCGGACCTCCGCCCCCCAAAGAACGCGGTTGAGCGGTGGGGTAGAGAAGATTTCGGTAAGGGTTGCTTGTAAAGAACCCCTTGAGTCGAGAGTTGCCTTGGAAACATTCAGGGTTGCTGGCGCAGATGAGCGGGCTATGCAGCCGCTGAATCCCACCACGGAGGCTGAGACAACCAAGACTAGCGCTGAGAACCGCCATTGATTGTTATTCCACGGCATGCCCTAAATGTACATCGAGATGACGTGACGGTCGCGAAATTCGTAGGTGCGGTAATTGGTGTACTACGGTGTTGAAGTTGACAATGCGTCAAGTGCACTGTCTACACTGGCAGAATCGACGACGGCGGCTCCCGGCTCGTTTCCATGGGTCACATAGGTTGTCTCACCCGCGCGTCCGATGGTTACGCGTTCTTCCTGTCCTTCACCAAAGCTTACGGTGACTACTGCCAACGGGGTATCGATTCCCGTATCAACTTGAGTTTGAACGAAAGATTCGGCTCGGAGTGTTGATAGTGTGGAGAGTAGTTCCTCAACAGTGGCCTGGTCGGTATCCCCAAATTCTGGCGCAACTTGTTGCCAGGTCTCACCTGTATCTTCTCCGTCTTCGGGTGGACTCTTCTCAAAGCTTGTTTCGGTGCCATCGCGTAACAGGGAGATTGCAGTTGCATTGAATGGTCGAAAATCGAACACTTCTTTCTTGCGATAGACAGAAGGCTCTCGGTCAAGGTCGTCAACAAGGGCCGCATCCATGGTGAAAATGACGTCACGCGATCCATCTCGAGCGAATATAGTACCGTCGGATCCTTCCGTGCCTACTAACAAGATATGTTTTGAATTTCCCGCATCCACGGTGACGGTTATTCTAGGATTTACGAGGCCAAAGGGTTCGATTTCTTCATCAGTGTCATATGATTCGCGTTCAACCCCGACCATTTCAGCTGATCCGACGCGCCCAAGAAGACCCTCGGTAACGCCGAAGTCTGCTCGGGCGTCCAGAGGCGAAACGATACGCCAATTTCCGTCGGCTTTTTCAAAACGGGTTTCTGTTTCATTATTCCCAACCGAGAAGCCAGTAACATCTGGGCCGATGAACTCAAGTAGTGATCGATCGCGCAGCTCAAATGAGTTTCTGTTAAACGTCGCTTCTACAGCACTCGCGATGAGGAAAACCCGATCAGATCCGGTCAGGGTGGCGTAGCGGTGAGCGCCAGTTGGGGTTTCGTCCCCAACGGCTAGCGTTAGCGAGCCTGAGTCGCTTCCGGTCGATAACTCAATGGAAACAGTCGGTTGATCAAGTCCGAATGGAGACAGGTCAGAGGGGGCCTCTTCGACAACACGCCGGATTTCAAGAGATTCGAGGCCATCGGCAATGGCTGATACTGCATTGTTGTCTGCCTTAGCCACGAAAGGTTCGACAACGGTCCAGTTTCCTTCATCGCCATCTCGGTTTAACCTGGTGCCGTCACCGTTACGAGTCGTCACCGACAGCGACAAGATCGCGTCTGACTCAATGTCTAGTGCTTGCTCGTTGATATCGGCCTCGGAGTCAGGAGGGCGTTCCGATTCGATGAAGTACGCATAGCTTCCAAGCGCTAGAAACAAGACGAGCATTATTCCGGTCGAACGTAATCCTCGCATTTTAAATCCCGGTTCAGATGTTACGGTTATCTCCGGCGCGTCCACCAGGAATAAACTCCGGTTCCGAAAATCACGCCTGGAATCATTAAAAGCGATAGCCATGTGATACGGACTTGCTGATCGGCAGTCAAAGTTATTCGACGGTCCTCAGGTTCGCGTGGTCGGATTGCGATAAGGTTTTCTTGCTGCGCGAGCCAGTTAATTGAGTTCAGTATCAGGTCTCGGTTTCCCTGTATTCCGACAGACCCGTTGGTTGCAAAATCAGAGTCTCCGAATAAAACCAACCGAGCCTCAGGCGGAGTGGCAGACGTACTATTTCCTTCGACGTCTTCGCTACTAGTTTCGTTCTCTGCGTTGGTGGTTCCCATGAGTTCGGACTCGATGGTTTGCGATACTGTAATGGCAATTGGTATAGGACCGGCGGTGTCACCAGCGTCCTCGTTTAGTTGTACTTCTCCGGTTGCTAGTTCTGTAAAGTCCGTTTCAGACCAGCTGCGTGCGCCTGTCTCAATGAGTATTTCTGGTGTTCTGTTTTCGACACCTCCCGCCATCGGCCGAATCGAACGAGCTAGTGGGAACGCGGTAATCAGGTTGAAGTTTTCAGTGATGGGGTGAGGTGGGTACGAGGATGCGACCGGTACGGTCGCGTCGGTTCCGAGAAGTTGGCCCATACCGCTAGCGTCCACGACAATGTCGTTGCCAATTTCAATTCCCCAGTTTTCCGCCAGTCCTTGAAGATTTTCTTTCGGATTCTCACTCTCTAGTTCAAGGGGATCAAGCATCAGCAAGACTTTTCCGCCTTGTTCGAGATACGAGTCTAGTAAGTCTGTCTCTCCAGGTAGGAAATCCGTCGTTGGCCCTGCGATTACAAGAGCGCTGGCGTCTTGTGGCACCTCTCCGGTTTGAGCGAGTACTACTGTCTCTACACCGAAATTGTCGAGCCTTAGTGCTTCTCGAATTGAGCCATACCCATCACGTTCATTGCTATTAGGGTCTCGCTCGCCATGCCCTTGGACAAAATAGACAGTTTGTTCTTCACCCTCAACAGCTTTGATCAGCGCGTTCGTCAATTCTTGTTCGCTGTTTGATACAACGCGCTCGACACGGCCCTCATACTCGAAAATGATAGTTCCATAAGCCTGAATCTCGTATTGACGAGCACGCACAGGATTTCTGTCTACGTCAACGTATTCAACAGTGACATTCGGCGACACATAGCTGTACTCGTCAAGACGATCACGGAACCGAGGGAATTCTTCCTCCCGCCCGAACACCAAGATCGCAATAGGCGACTCGAGTGATTCAAGGATCCGCTGCGTTTGTTCGGATAGGGAATACTGTTGTGCGGCAGTTAAATCCCATCTCTTGTTCTGTCTAGATAATACGTAGTTGGCAGCAACTAGGATTCCAAGTGCCAGAATCACACCTGTTGTTGCCACGGCACCGTACTTGGTTTGACGGCGACTGAAAAATTCGAGAACATCACGCCACTGAGCAAGGGTATGTGCGACGATCAAGGTTAATCCGAGAACGGCAAGCCACCACCACAGTCCTTGTTGCTCAGGTAGAAACATCCTGGTAGCCACCGCAGCAAAAACCAGCGCGGTGCCTATCCAACCGATCACGTGAAAGACCTTATTCATTCGTGCTTACCCTCGCCACCGTTCGGTATCAACGGATTTTGCTGTAAGAAAAAGTGCAAACGCAATGAAGCTAAGGTAGTAGGAGACGTGTGCAGTGTCGATAACGCCTTTTGAGAAGTCGTCAAAGTGTTCTAGTATCGAGAGATACGACAAGATAGCGGACGTTGTAGGGCCTACAGAGTCGGCTATCCAGCTTAGTACCCAGAACAGCAAGAGAATCGAGAACGTGATAACCCCTGCAACAATCTGATTGCGGGTGGTACTGGATACTAATAAGCCGATTGAGATAAATGACCCTCCCATAAGAATCAGGCCCAAGTAACCGCTGAGTATGGGTCCAAGTTCAGGCTCGCCGTACCAAAATAGGATGGCCATGTGAACAGTGGTAACCGAGAGCATGGCGAGAAAAAGAGTAAATGCCCCCAGGAACTTACCAAGAATGATTTGTGTATTGGTTAGCGGTGATGTCAACAGCAGTTCGATGGTTCCAGATCTTTTTTCTTCAGCATACGCGCGTGCAGTTAAAAAGGGTAAAAAGAATAGGAGGATAATCGCTGAGTTGGACAACAGGGGCCGAATCATGAATTCGTTGATGTTTATAGCTTGGGGTCCGCCGCCTCCGAACATTCCGACCTGGGCACTGAATCTGACCAAAATCGTCAGGCTGGCAACGTAAAAATAGCCGTAAAGCACAGCGAATAAGCCAATCACGACATAAGCGATAGGTGAAACAAAGTAGGAACGTATCTCCTTTTGTGCAATGCTGCAGATATTACTCATGGCTGGACCCCAGTTTCTGTCTTTTGCACTTCCGGATCGGGCTCAACCGCAGTGGCTGCATCATTACTTGCAGGATCCCCTTCGTTTTCCTCGGTAGTCAATTGTAAAAAGATATCTTCTAGGCTCAGCCGCATGGGTTTCATCTCCAGCAGTCCCCAACCACTGGAGACCACGGCGTTCGCGATGTCTCTTCTGATATCGGCACCTTCCACGGCTTGTATTTCGACTGTCCGACCGTCTTGTCCAAGTCCGCCAACGTTGATTTTGGCAACGCCTGATAAGGACTGAAGGACTGATGTGGGGTCAACCCCATTACTGTCAACTTGCAATTGAATCGTTTCCGACCCGCGTAGCCTACTAGTGAGATTGGTGGGGGTGTCTTCGGCGACGACACGCCCTTTACTGATGATCACGACGCGCTCGCAAGTCTGCGCCACTTCAGGAAGTATGTGCGTGCTCAGAATAATTGTGTGATCTCCGGCAAGTTCCTTAATAAGTTCCCTGGTCTCAATAATCTGCTTTGGATCGAGGCCAGCAGTGGGTTCATCAAGTATTAGAACGTCTGGGTCGTGAAGAATAGCTTGTGCAAGACCGACTCTTTGACGATAACCCTTGGATAACTTGCCGCAGTGACGGTTTTGCATGTGGTCCACACTGGTGCGACCCATGGCGTAATCGACGCGACGCATACGGTCCCCGGATGGGATGCCTTTGATTCGTGCAACAAAAATAAGATACTCCCGAACCGTCATATCGGGGTAAAGTGGAGGCGTTTCTGGCAGATAACCCGTCCGGCGTTTGGCCTCGATTGGCTGTTCAAAGACGTCATACCCGGCGATGATTGCTTTGCCATCGGTC
>Ga0310121_10000463_pt1 | contig 44431 bp, 29 predicted proteins | sample CB27_Tmax_986_MG_FD_203504 | JGI IMG/M metagenome (GOLD analysis project Ga0310121, IMG submission 203504) | Marine microbial communities from Western Arctic Ocean, Canada - CB27_Tmax_986 | ecosystem: Environmental > Aquatic > Marine > Oceanic | place: Canada: Western Arctic Ocean | collected... | reverse complement strand
CTGGTGCGCAGTATATCCGCTCGCCGGCGGTTTGCGCCGCTCGTTGACCGGGAGGGTGGTCCCGGTATCGGGCCATGGCGCGAGCGTGCCCGCTTCCTTGTCGATCCGCCACACCGCCTCGCGCGGCTGGATCATTCGTGAGGCGGACTCCCGCTCACTGTCGATCGTCACCGCGAGATAGAGAAAGCGTTCGTCCAAGGCGCACGCGGTGGTTGGTCCCTGGCACGGCGAGACCGGGCTGGTCCAGAGGACCTGCCCGTCCGGTCCGATTTTCTGAATGTGGCGATTGCCTTCCCCGGTCAGACTGGCGACGTAAAACGCACCGTTCGTGTCCGCTGCCACGTCGATGAACAACCCGGCGTGGATGTTGCGTTCCCAGTCCCAGGGCGGATCGCCCGAGTTGCCCGCCGAGAACTCGTAGTGGACGTTGAGATCGGCCACAACGCCCCGGAGCGCATACTCGCCCTCTGGAAGGAGATCGCCGTTCCGGTCGCGGCCGTCCCATGTGATCGAATGTGTGCCGGTCTCCAGTGGCTCGCCGATCAGCAGCTCCCGGTGTTGTACGCCGTCCCCGTCGTACACGGCGAGGCTGGTGGCGCCCGCGACCGGGGTTTCGAAGGTCACCGGCAATCCTTCGTGCGCAGGTGCCGTCCCGGTCACGCCGCCGGGATGTCCCGTTTCGTACAGCCGTTCCACCTGCGCCGGCGTCAGCGGGACATCGAAAACTTGGAGGTCGGCGAGAAGCCCCTGGGCGCCCATGTCTTCCTGCCCGTTGCCGCCAAGCCGCCAGTGCGGCCCGGCTTCCGTCCATTGCTCGTAGGCAAAAGGGCCTTCCGTGATCCCGGCTTCCCCGCCGTCCTTGTAGATGGCGGCCTCTTCGCCGTTCCAGGTGATGGCGAGGTGAGACCAGTTGCCATGCTTGAGGTTCTCGGCCCACCGGCAGCTGCTGACGCCGACCACGCCGCCATGGTTCGCCAGGCGGAGGCGGTTGGCTCTGTCGAACGGACCGTGCGCGACCAGGTAGAGATACTCGCCGAAGGGGTTGGTGATGTAGCACCAGAGGGCCAGGGTTCCGCCTTCCGGGCTCAGGCACCCGGCGGTGGGGTACACCAGGTCTTCGAGCGCGCGCCGCGCGGGTTGATCGCCGGTGGGGATGAAACTCGAGACGGTGGATGCGGTTCGGGAGGTCTCCAGCTGGGCCGCGTCGACTTCGATACCGCCCTCCTGGATCTCGAATCCGCAGGTCCACTCCTCGCCGGGAAGAGTTGTCTCGAATCGTGCGGACACGCGGAACCACCCGGTCGTCCCCAGGGGATTGGCCCGCGCACCGTGAACGCGGTTGCCGCCCTGCGAAGTGAAAGCCAACGGCTGGACCACCTGCTCAATTCGCTGCGACGGCGGACCCGGTTTCGTGCGCCGCGCGTGGATGCTGAGTGTTGAGAAGATCTTTCGATCGGCCCGGGACGGATCGAGGAGAGCGCCGATCGTCTGGCTCAACCTTGCCCGGCCGGGGAACGCGAGGCCCTTTTCGCCGTGCACGGCGGCTTCCGTCGTGTCCGGCATTGGATCGGCGTCGTCTATGGTCCAGTGAGCGTCCCCATCTTCGAACGAGCTGTTACGGAACAGATTCTCGGAAGGCCCTTCGATCAACAGGCCGGTCGCAGCGCCCCACGGCTTGCCCGCGCGCCGCTCGAAGCGCGGCTGGTTCGCGGGCACGTCAACCAGCTTGCCCCGGGTATCGTCGAACCGTGTGGCAACGGACATTCGCCTGAACGATTGCGGCTTCACCCCGTCGTCCGCTGCCAGGGATTTGTCCAGCCGCAGATGCAATACGGGCAGCGGCTCCGCGGCGTGGAGGGGGAGGGCGGCCAGGAGGAGGAAAGGGAGACGTGAGGGTGTGAGAACTACCATCAATTCGGACCACGGTTTGCGATACTGGAGCGGGAACGTACCCTACTCCATTCAAATCCACAAGCGCTATGGGACTTCTGGTACCTTTACGTAGATATACCCCACTATCTGGGTGAACGATTGTTCTTTCGAGTGATTGTTTGGATGATTTGTGGACGATAGAAGTCATGGCGGAACCTGCTCCGAACTGAACGCTTATGCCAACGATATCTGCTCACCTTGTTTCAACTGATTTCCAGAACGATTGAAGCTATGGCGCACCCCCTAAAACCGTTCCCGCTCACCAACTTTCGATCATCTTGAGGAAAATGTGCAACCCTCTTGCATGAAACGGCGCCCTGCTGTCGCGCACGAGCGCAACGAAGCCTGAGGAAGCTATTTAGGGTCTTCGTAGGGTGGAAGTTGTTGTTCCCGGTCTCTGAAGGCGCTCCGATCCCGTCGCATCCGGGAAATACCTTTAGATGGTGTAAAGCGGATAACGCGACTCGAATCCCGGGTCCGTTTCCGGACTCTTTCTCGCCCCAAACTCGCCCCCAAGAAGTTGCCACCCACAGTCATCAGGCGGAAGAAGTCGTTGCGCTTTGGCCGTCAATGTACTGCACGGGGGCCAATCACACTCATGACATTGCCGACTGTGGGGGGCGCGGGTGATTCTTCCAAGCTCGACCGACTCGCATCGGGGGGCGTGCTGCGTTCATGACCGGTCGCATGCTCATTCGGTCAGAAACCGATAAGTTCGGCACAGGAAGGGACCCGGGCGGAATTAATGAAGGGCGCCGGTTATGCGACGGCGAGCTACGGCCCAATCGCTTCTCTCAGGAAATCAAGAACCTTCAGCCCGGTCGGCTCTACTCGTTCTACATGTTCAGCGGCGACCGTAAGGATATGTCAAAGAAGGAGGAGCATGCAGTACGCATTCAGTTCGAGAACGCGACCTTGATTCCAGAGAAAGGCTACACGTACGTGCATACCAATGTTGGGGGTCGAGAGCCTATCCGCCCTACAGCGAGGAAGGCAGCGCCTGGCTGAACTATCACTACCGGGTTTTTCGCGCGAACGGAAACTCGGCGAAGTTGAGCGTCTCGGATTGGACGAGTGATGAGGAACCCGACGGACCCATTGGCCAGGAGCTGATGTACAACTTCATCAGCGTGCAGCCGTATTTTTCGGTGGAGTCGAATCCATGAATCAGGTGATCCTCACCCTGGAACACGGTACGCCCACCAACCTGATGGATACCATCGACAATTTGGCCACCAATCCCGCAACCACAACCGTGAATGCCACCTTCCCCACCAACGTACCCGCACCTCCTCGAAGCGCTCGCCTTACAGCACCTTCAGTACAAACCGTTGGGAATTTACGGGCCCAAGGCATGCAACGAGTCCCGACACCAGCTTGCAGATCTCCGTCGGTCACGAGAACTCAACCACAGTCCATCATAAGCTCGCGTTAGTCATCCATTTCCACTTGCCGTTCATCGCCGGCGCGTAGGTCCAGCTGCCGGGTCCGGCCATTCGTACGGACAATGCATTGACCCTTTTGGGCCGCATGCACAACCAACGACGTAAGTCGTCCCTCTTGCCAGGCGATGTCGACTGCGAAGCCGCCCCGGGCCCGGAGTCCGGTTACCTTCCCCTCGGGCCACGCGGCCGGCAACGCAGGTAGAATATCCAGCACGACCAGGCCCTCGCCGTTCTGCTCCTTGCGATGGCTCTGCAGCAGCATCTCCGCGATCCCCGCAGTGACGCCGAAGTTCCCGTCAATCTGAAACGGGGGATGGGCGTCGAGGAGATTGGCATAGACGCCTCCTCCGGTGGTGGCCATGCTGCCGCTTTCTTCCACTAAGCGCAGGGCCATGCGGATCAGGCGCCAGGCCCGGTCGCCATCGAGCAGCCTGGCCCACAGGCAAACCTTCCAGGCCAGGGACCACCCGGTGGCGTCGTCACCCCGCCGCTCCAGGCTGTTCCGGACCGCGTGGATCAACTCCGGGTCCCGCCCGGGCTGCAGCATATCGGAGGGATATAGGCCGTAGAGGTGAGAGACATGCCGGTGGTGCGGGTCCCCCTCAGCCCAGTCGCGGAACCACTCCTGCAATTGTCCCGCGGCGCCGACGCGGTATGGAAACAAACGCGGCAGTGCCGCGGCGATTTCGCGACCGAGGGCATCCTCCCTCTCATCGGCGGCCGCCATGGCATCGAGCGTGATGCTGAACAACTCCCGTGTAATCGCCATGTCCATCGTGGTGGCAATACTGACCGTCCCGGGAGTTCCGTCCGGCCGGATCGGGGAGTTCTCCGGTGAAGTCGCCGGAGCGGTCACCAGCCAGGTTTGGCCGTCGATCTCGTGTTCCACCAACCAGTCGAGACAGAACCGGGCTGCCCCCTTCATCAACGGCAGGGCCGTATTCCTCAGGAAATCGCCATCCGGGCTGAACCGGTAGTGCTCCCACAGGTGGCGGCAGAGCCAGGCGCCCGCCATGGGCCAGCAGGCCCAGCGCGGATCGCCTCCACCCAGATTGATTGGAACCCGGCCAAAATCCCCGACTGCGCAGGCCAACCCCCAGAGATCGGTATTATGGTGCGTGCACCAGCCTCGAGAGCCGTAGTTCGCAGCCGCCTCGCGTCCGGTCACCGCCTGCACCCCGATCAGATCGAACAGCGGTTGATGGCACTCGCCGAGGCCGGTGGTTTCCGCCGCCCAGTAATTCATCTCCAGGTTTATGTTCGTCGTGTAGTTGCAGCTCCATGGTGCGGGGAAATGCTCGTTCCAGATGCCCTGAGCGTTGGCCGCGCGGGAACCTTCGCGGGAGCAGGCCATCAGGAGATACCGTCCGTAGTTGAAGTAGAGCGCGGCGAGGGCCGGGGGCAGTTCGTCGATCGGCTTCCGCAACCGGGTCACCGTATCCGCCGCATGATCGGGCGCGTTGCCCAGCCAGAGTCCGCAGCGATCGTACAGCGCCCGGTAATCCTGCACATGCCGGGCGCGGAGTTCTTCGAAGCTCTTGTCTGCCGCGGCGCGTAAGGCATCCACCGCGCGGGCCTCGGCGTCGACGCCGCCCTTCAGCGGATCGCGGTCGAAGCCGGCAAAGCTGGTAGCGATGCTGAGGCGAAGTTCCACGGCATCGGCCTGGTGCACCGTGCAACCGGCATCCGTGCAGCGACACCAGCCGCCGACGGTTTGCACCTCCAGGCGCATCTGGTACCGCATGCCGGTTCCGGCTTCGTCCTCGTACACGATCCGGGAGCGCGGGTAATAATCCGGATCTACATGCGCCGGCGCTTCGCCGTTGAAGACCAGGGTACGTTCATTCGCATGCCGCTGAGAGCCCCGCAGCAGGCTGTCGAAATGGGCGGAGAAGGAGAGACGGCCCGGTTCCGAGGCTTCCAGGCGCATCACCATCAGCCGATCGGGAAACGAGACAAACACTTCCCGTGTGTACATCACCTCCCCGCACCGATACGAAACCCTGCACAAGGCATTCTGCAAATCCAGTTCGCGGCTGTACTGTTCCGCGAATTCGTCGTGGCTGAAGTAGAGCCGCAGATTGCCGGCGGGCAAATAGCCTTGCGTATATGGCCCCATGAGTTTGCTGCAGAGCCGGGCGGCGGCTTCGAAATCATCGGCAAACAGGGCCCGCCGGACCTCGGCCAGGGCCGCCTTGGCCTCAGGCAGGGCGTATGACCTTGGCCGGCCGGACCACAGGGTATCCTCGTTGAGGGAAAGGCGATCCCTGCCTGTCCCGCCGTAGATCATGGCGCCCTGCCGCCCGTTGCCGATGGGAAATGCTTCCTCGAATCGCCCGGCTGGGCCGACGTGCCGGATTGTGTACTCGCCAGTGATCATTCGCCGACGATCTTGACGGACTTCCAGATTCCTGCCGCAAAAGAATCTTTCCTGACCCGTACCATCAGATGGTGAACATCCGATACCATTAGATGGCGAACCTCCACCGGACCGAGCTCCACCGGCAGAGGGATTTGGAACGGCTTGTCCCACATTACGTTGACGTCCGCCTTTTGCTCACCGATCTTGACGCCGTCCAGATAGAAATCCGCATGCCCGTCTACCGCGCCGAAGTGGAGCATCAGCTTTTCGTACTGGCCCGCGGTTGCCGGCAGCTCGAAGGCAGTGTGATACCACGCCACCCCATGATACTCCCGGCCCTGTTCTTGAGACGTCCAGGCCTTGGATGTACTGATCTTCACCCAGGAGTCATCACTGTTTTTCTCAAACCACTCTTCCTCCAGGCCTGCGTCCAATGGGTCCTTCTTGAAGTCCCACGTCTCGGGCAGTTGGGCGACGGTCTCGGCGTCACTTTCCACGGGCGGGTAGTAGAAGGTCGCGAGCTGCCGCACGCTGGGGCCCCTGGCCATGATGTGGTGGTCCGTCCGGATGGTATTGGCCAAGTCGAAGGCGCGCCGGGAGATGTCCCGTATTTCGGGCGTCTTTGTCGTCCGGTGCAGCGTCGCAACATAGGTGAGATAGGCGTGGCCGAATCGGGCGTAGGCCAGCCTCCTGGTCAGCACCGGGTCGGTTTTCACCTTATCTGCAGCGGCTTCGAGCATGGACCGCCCGTGTTCCAGGGTATCCATCGGGATATCGACATGTTGCCAGGTGACATAATTGTCCCAGTCGCGGTACGCTTCGCTCGCCTGGATCGCTTCGTCCATCATCAGGTTGTAGGCATAGAGGTCATCGGCTACCGGGCCGTAGAAATCGTCGCAGGTGTCCCGGATCACCTGCTTGTAGTCCGTGTCCACATCCCAGACTGTTCGGAAGATGATGTGGAACAGCACCGTGGAAACTTTGACATTGTTCGGGGTCTCGCCCTGGAGGATCCGGAAGCCGTAGTGCCGATTCAGGTTACGGAGCACATCGGAGTTGCTGTAAAACCAGAAGACGGTCACATCCGGGTGCGCGAACTCCAGATAGTTGTAGTACGCCATTTTCGCACCCGCCTCTTTGTGCCAGCCATCCAGGATCCGCCGCCATCGTCCCCATACCGGATCCTCCGGGTCCATCATGCTCAGCCCGAGTGGGCCGGTGCCCCAGTTGCCAAGGTAGGCGTACTTGATGAACACGTTTCTGTGCACCTTGTAGAGCTTGGGCGGCTCCAGCGTACAGCCGTAGCCATACATCTCGATGTGCTTGTCGGGATAGACTTCGGCGACGCGCTCCGCCACTTCGTTGGCGTAGTGAAGCGCACGGTCCGTCATCCCGGCGACGGCGGCATTGGTTGAATGCTCCGACCAGTCAATCCCCGGCGGGTCGAGCTTCTTGCACTCGTCGCATTCGCACCAGTAGCCCCAATCCGACGGATTCAGCGGAAAGGCCCTGGCACCCGGGTTGTTCTTGAAGTAGTCCAGCACCACGTCCACGGTATAGTCTCGAAGGTCCTGGTTCGAGACACAGAGCTGGTTGGGATAGTTTGAATTGATATCGAACAGGGCCATTCGCTCGCCACGGACGAGCGGATACCATTCGGGACGCTCCTTGAAATACTTGTTGCGGGGCGCCACATGGCCGCCGTAGCTGTGGCCGTGAAGTTGAACCCACCCGTGGCCGCGGTGTGCCCCGAAGTCGTAGCCTTTTCCGGTGCCGAAGCCGGTGCTGTTCATCCGGTTGCGGAGCAGCCAGTCAAAGTACTCGTCGAGGTTGGGATAATCCCAGCCGGCCTCCTCGCCGCCTCCGGGGAAGAATTCCTGGAGGGACTGAGAGATCCCGCGGCACTCATAGTCCGGGGTCTCGGTCTTGGTTCTCGGAAGAAGCAGCGTCGTGCGCGTCGGGACAATCTCGCCCAGTGCGCCGGGCACCACCCACCGGCAGCCCTGTTGGCGGAGGAAATCGTACACGGCGTACAGGGTGCCCGAGTCCGTATTCCCCACGAGAAAAATCTCGTTGCCCTGCGAGCGGGTGACGTACGAATCGCGCGGTAGTTTCTTCAGGCTTCTGAGTTCTTTCGAGGCGGCCTGGCCGATGGTAACCTCCTTGCCGTCGAAGACCTGGTCGCGCCCCTTCAAGCCCGGCACGAGGCCGGTCATCATGAAAACATGCCGCTGAAGCTCGTAGCAGGCGAACTGCTCAGCCAACGTGGGCTTCCTAGGCAGAACGATCCCGCCGATCCGCAAACCGCTACTCAAAGGTATGGCAGAGGCATGCAGCCGCTTGATGTGAAGCGCTACGTTCCGAAACTCTACCTGCTGACCGTCTGCGCCCTCTGCCGTCAGAACCACCGTCGCAGCACCGGATCCGACCGAAGCACCGAACTGCAGGGTGCTCCAGTCCCGGCCGATGCTCACCAGCCCGCTGGTTGCACTTTGCCCTCCCGAATCCAGCCTGGCCTGGGCCTTCGCGCCCTCAGTGCCCCGGACCTCAACCGTAAAGAGGTAGTCGCCTTCCATGAGCTTGGACGTTTGGTGATAGTACGCGCTGCCGGCCTCGATGGTCTCGATGATCGCCACTGCCGGCGTTCCCCAGACCGGCAAGGGCGGGTCCAGTTTGAAGTTGTGTTTGCCGCTTTCCGTCGCCGGGTCCCAGCCCCGCGGGAGACCCAGATGTCCGTGGCAGGTGGAAAAATCGCCGTTCGTCAGCGGCCACTTGGGAAAGTCATCCGCAGCGAACGCGTCTCCTGCGCTCGCCCATGCCGTGGCCGCCAGACAGATGCCAATCAGATTCATCTTTTTCATCTGCAATTCTCTCGTTCTCACCGTATCCCATGCATATCCCAGGCATCCACCGAACGAACTTCGACATCGCCGTCCGAGGCGAACAGGCTGACATCCTGGCTGTCACTCCGGGTGGGATAGATCCTCTGCGTCACGCATTGCCGGCTGTTTGCATACACCTCCAGAACGGAGCGATCCAGGAACACCCGCAGCTTGAGCGGCTCTCCCGGTTTCAACTCAAACGGCGCTACCTGGGCCCTCGGCGTACCGGCGTAGGGCTCCCCCCCGCCGGGGCAATGCTGCTCCGGGTAGCTCAGATTCCCGTCCAGGCTGGACTTGCTGAAGTCCACTGACAGTGTGCCGGCGGCAACATCGCAGACGATGCGGGTCCGCTCTTCGCCGCGGGGAGAGCACCGCACATTCACGCCGAACTGTCGCGCGCCGCCCGGACGCATCTCGACGGCCAGCTCGAGGCAGTCTCCGCGGATCTCCTCCAGAACCAGTTCTGAGCCTTCCGACAGATTCAACCCCTTCCTGCTACGGTGGTTGTACCTGAGAATCTCCAGCTCCGGCACGGGGTCGATGCGCAAGTTCCCGTCTTCGCCAAGAGTGAGAACCCTTGGCATCGTCATCACGCCGGACCAGCCGGATGCCCGCTGCACGTCAGTCATCCGGTTCTCCGCCATCCAGGCGAACATCAACCGGCGGCCCTTCTCGTCAAGGATGGTACTCGCCGGCAGGAAGCATCCTCCGGGCCAGTTCATCCGGGCGTGGCGCTCCGGGTAGAACTGTTCATCCTCGAACCGCCCGATGTAGTACTGGGCGCCGCGGTGGTGGCTTATGAAAAGCAGCACGTGCTTCTCGCCCAGCGGGAAGAACTGCGGACAGGCGCAGTCCTCACCGGGTTCCGTCCACCGCCTCTCCGATGTGTAGAAGGGACCCAGGTACTCCCAGTGCACCAGGTCGGGCGATTTCAACAGGCGCGCCACATCGCCGCCGCCGCCGGAACCGCCGGCAGGATCGATCTCGCGCGACCCGGCGAGAGCGTAATAGGAATCGCCCTGCTTCCAGCCGCTCATATCCTGGAAGAACGGAAACTCGTAGTTCCTATAGTGTTCCGCAAACGTCTCGTTGCGAATGACGGGGTTCTGGGGAAACTTGATCCAGGTGAGCAGGTCATCGTCACGGCTCGTGGCGATACAGGCTCCACAGTGGGGTTCATCACCGACGACCTGATGGGAGAACCCACCCGGGAGTCCGTGGCTACCGTAGTATATCAGGGTCGGCTCGTCGGCGCCCTCGACTGGATGACCGCTCCAGCAGCCGCCCTGGTCCGGGCCATCCGGCGTGCGTGCCAGCGCGATAGGATGGTGCACCCAGTGGACGAGATCCACGCTCGACGCGTGACCCCAGTGAATGGAGCTTGATGGAAAAGGAAATCTGCCTCCGGTCCCCGAGTGTAAGGCTCCCAGAGGTTGATGCTGGTAGAACAGGTGGTATCTGCCCTTCCAGTAGATGATGCCGTTGATATCGTTCATCCACGCATCCGGCGGCATGAAGTGGTACCGGGGTCGCTGTGGATCGGCGGCAAACCTCGCCCGCAACATCCTCGCGCCGGCGATGAGCTCCTCAACCTCCTTCGGATCTTCTCCCGGCGCGGGCACCAGGCTCGCGGGGCTGACCCATTTACAATAGGAAGGATCGCCACTGTCAATGTGTATGGCCGGGGGTGGGCCCGCCTGGCTCGCTGCCGAACTCAGCTCAACGTTCATCGGATCTTCTCCTTGCACGGGGGCGACCAGGCTCAAGGCGGCTGCCGCACCAAGCAGTCCCGCTGCGACCACAGTGACCCCGTGCCAGCACTCTCGTCTGGTTGTCTGATTGTGAACCATTACTATTTTTCCTTCTCAATGCGCGGCCCCACTACGGCCGCTCGTTGGAGACAAAGCGCTCAATCTTGCGCCAGCGGGTACTGTTGTCCCGGTAGTGTCCGCGCTGAAAGAACGGGCATGTCGGCCCCGGCGGATCGATGGCCACAACCGTGTTGCCCTTCACCAGCACGGTGTACTTCTGCCCCTGCTTTTGGAAATCCTGCGGATGCCAGACCGTCTCGGTACGCTCGGCGATGGGGAAACTCAGTGTGACCACATCCCCCGACTGGACCGCTCCCACCTGAGCATAGCGTCCCTCGAACCGCAATGCGCGTTCCGCGCCGGAGACCCGGCAGCGGGTTTCGCCGGGCTCTACCCACTGAGGGATGCGTATCGCCAGGTCCAGTTCCTTCTTGATCTTTACATCCACCTGCCCGGTGTACGGAATGTGGCTGTCGACATCCACCCAGGGCGATGCCCGGTTCAGAAGCAGGTTCACCCGCAGGTTGCCGTCGGCATAGGTAAGGATGTGCTCCCAGATGTGATAGAGGGTGCGCGTCCCGTTGCCGGTGCAACAGTGCATGATCCCGGGGATGCCCCAGTCGTTGGGCTGCGTCCAGCCGGCGAATCCGCCGATATTGCGCTCGATCACCCGATCGGTCGTCTGGTAGCCGGAGGGCAGGGCGCCGCCGGGCATCCGCGCGTTATAGTCCACCGCGGTGACCGGCAGGGAGGAAGCATGGCGTTGAAGGAGCACCGTTTTTGCCGGGGTCATCTGCCCCTCGGCAAAGATGTTGCGTATCCACCGATCCACGTCGTCCCAGTAGTCGCCGGCCCCCGCTGCGCTGAGCTCCAGCCCCAGGGCGATCATGTCGGCCACCTCGCAGAGCTCGGTGGTCTGCAGTCCGCAATTAGGACCGCTGTTCTCGGGAAAGTAGCCCAGCAGCGCATCGCCGCTGGCCCTGCCGTGCTCGAATCCGCGTCGCGCCAGTCCCAGCATCTCCTCATCACCTGTCCCCAGCGCGTACTCCAGGATGGCCAGCAGGCAGTAGGTGTGCATGTGAAAGTGCCAGTACCCCTGCTCGGCCGGCCCGAAACTCCCGTCGGGTTCAATGTAGTGAAGCTCGTGCATGATATAGTTGAGCAGCTTGCCGGCCAGGGTCCCGGCAGGCTCGTAGCCCGTCTCCCGGTGGACCCGCGCCAATCCCAGGGCCACAAAGCACGCAGCGGCCGCCCAGCCCGGATGCAACGACAGGCCCAGGTCGTCGGTAGGCCCTTTCACCGCAAACAGGTTCGACGGATAAAAGAAGGCATAGCTGCCCCGGTCCACGGCGAGATCGACCAGTCCGTCCACCAGCCGTTCGGCTTCCTTTCTCCACAGCGCAGCATCGCCCCGGCGCGCATAGTTCATCATGGCGGAGAGAATACGCCCCGAGGACATGGGCACGATGACCTGGTCTTTCCCCATGATCCGGTCTTTCGTGCCGCCCGCCGCCTCCAGCCAGGGACCCTGCAGCGCCCAGGGCCGTCCGCCCAGCGGGTAGTAATACATCCCGTCCGGCCCCAGGTTGCGCAGTGCGGCTTCCATCCAGATCTGATCCACCTCCGGGTTGAGTTCACTGCCGCTGACCATCCGCATCAGCGGCAGTGATTCCATGAACTTGGCTTGGCAAATGCTCGATCCGTTGTGGCACATGAGTGCGGGATTCCTGTTCATCGCGACGGAAAAATACATCTCATAATCCGCCTGGGGGTCCACTGCCTCGGTCAGCACGTTCACCGCCAGCCCGGCCCGCTCCTGGATGTCGAGCGTGTCGGGCACCAGCGCTTCGTAACGTTCCCCGGTGTAGGGGGGCATGGCGAACGCGGGGATCTCCGATCGAATATACCCAATGGGATCGCCCGGCTTCCACTCCGTGGTTTGATCGGCCTCCCGTTCTGTCTGAATCATGGTTTCCGACAACGGTTTGCGGTCTGTGGGTTCGGTACTCATCACAACCTAGCTTTCCGGTTCATTTATTTGGGCCAACGCTTCCCGATCCTCTGCTCCCTGCACGCAGCTGACCAGGCTCAAGCCGGCTGTCGCACTAAACAGGAGTGCCGCCCCATTCACCGTGACACCGTGCGAGCCTGATCGTCTGATCGTCTGATCGTCTGATTTTTAACCATTGCCATTCCTCCCGCCAAACTTTATTGGTCCAATACAACAGTTCAGGGCCTTCGGGGTGCAAAAAATGTAGTGTAGCGCCGCTTCCGCGATCAGGGACTATCCGATAGGGTATGCATAGCCTTTTCTTGACGAGCATTTACAGCGATGGGGCCAAATGGCCTCTCCGAACCCCTGTTAAAATGTGGTCACCGTGTGGTAACCAATATCCAAAGCAATTGAGGCCGGGGAAGCGGCAGTTGCCAGGAAAATAGCAGCACGAGCTAACCCACCCAGTTGCGCTCCACCGTGCTCTCGAACAATCGGCGTCAAAAGGTGTCGATTCTTAGATTCGCGTTTGGGCTCATCTTCCCCTCCGGTAGCTGGCGAAAAGGCCGGCGTTTATGCCAATCAGATTCGTTCAATGTGTGATAAAGGAGCAAAGGACTACAGAGCAGACGAAACCGCGCCTCTTCCTCGATCCAATGCAAGGACGCTCGCCGCAATATAGCTGAAATGTCGGGCGTTCAGGGCCTCGTCGGGTAAACGTTGTTATTCCCGATCTCTGAAGGGTGCCAATGCCGTCGCAGCCGAGTACTATCAATACACGGTGTAAAGCGGCTAACGCAACGTGAGTGCCAGAACCGTACAAGAGCCGAGTTCGCCCCCAAGTCGCCCCCAAGGAATTGTCACATCCAATCATCCATGCCAACATCGGTACGTGATGAGTTCTTGTTCGATTCTCATTTTCAACTTTCACCGGTACAAACAATGGAGGAAGATCAATGTTTCAGTTTTCAGGAAGGAAGTGTATCCCGAGGATCGGGGCAGGTAGTCATTTATCAGGCTCGCTGGAAGGGCCTGAACGGTTACAGGTTTTAACGATAAGGATATAGGGGAGATTCCAATGAAATCGCTATCTATCGTTTCTTGCATTTTGGTGTTGGCCATCGCGACGATGGGTCATGCCCAAAACTTAGAGGTGGTTCGTGTCTGGCCCGAGAAGCTTTTGTATGGCACTAAGGAACCGGTGCAGATTACGGTAACGCTGCGCAACACAATGGCCGCGCCGCAGCAGGCGGATTTGTTCGTGACGCTCGTGTCAGATGTGAATACTAAACGGGAAGTCTCGCGTCGTTCCGTCACAATACCTACCGGGACAACCAAAGTGGTCGTCTCGACGGAATCACACGAAGAGTTCGGACACGAAGTTCAGGCGGTGCTGATGCAGAATGGCCGTGAGGTCAGCCGGGGACGTGAGTTTTTCACCGTTTGCGATCACGCACCACTGGTTTCACAATATTCTGTCCACCTTCCGTATGCGGGGTCGGAAAAACGCTTGAAGGAATTTGAGATTCCCAGAATACGCAACAACTACATCACCATGATGGAGCTCTATTTCTGGTCGCCGGCCAGTTTCGGCGATTTTACACCGGAAGGCGAAACCTGGTCCTCTGGTGAGTTAAGGCATTACAACGGCAACCGGGCCATCATTCGCGCGTATATTCAGGGTTTGCACGCACATGGCATCAAGGTTCTGACTTATGTCAACCATGCGTTCTGGGGCAACCGGGCCTGGGAAATTTTGAGTGATCATCCCGAAAGGGCGATGTATTTGGGCAATGGACAGTGGTATGCCCGTTTCGACTATGAGGAAACCGGAGGATACGATATCGGCCCGGAAAATTATCTCAAATCCTCAGTCTGCATGGTAAGCTTTATCGACCCAATCGTGGTAGAATTCGGAGCCCAGGCGCTGGTTGACGGGATGAAGATGTTCGGTTACGACGGTGCCCGCTGGGATGGTCAATGGACTGTCAGCGGTGACTACGGCAAGCTCGATCATTTTGACGTCAATGGCCAGCTGAGTCCCCGATACCCTGAATCGGACGAGATGGCCACGCGGAACCATCTCCTCACCCAAAAGATATTACGCAAAGAGAATCCTGATTTTATTTCTGGTTATAACTATGGCGTGCGTATGGTGGAAGGGGCTCCGATAAATCTGCCGAAGTTTTTTTCCACGAGCATGGGAGATAACGGGTGGATACTCTGGGAAGGCGGACTGCCTATGTCGCAGGGACTGGCCCCCGGACTCGACACCTGGCCGATTGTGGCCAAAGTCATCGCGAATGACACACGGATTGTCCGGGATGTCGGTGGAGAGCTTTACCTGCACGTGTACCCGGGCAGTCCGGTATTCAACTCGTATCTTTGTGCCATCACCTTTGCCAATCGGGCACACCTGTCGAGTCCCAAGAATCTCGGCCACTGGTATCGTTTTGCCATCCGCTACGGTGGATTGCTGTATGACCGGAAATTGCGTCTGGCCGGAGATGATGTCATCAAGAACATCAATGTACAGGCGGAGGTTCCGCTGTGGTGGAAAGACACGGTATATACTCGCGAACGTCCCGACGGGCGTGAGCAGTTGATTCTGCATCTTATCAACCCACCAGCCAACGAGAAGATTGTTCCGAAGGAAAAGGTGGCTCCTGCGGTTCGCAGGAACGTACGGGTCACAGTGCCAGTTCCAGCAGGTATGAGTCTGGTGGAGGCTTCGACGATGTCTCCTGACCCTGATACGCACGGTATATCGTTGAATGCGGTTGTGAAAAATGGTCAGGCTGTAGTCACTGTGCCTGAGTTAGCCTTCTGGAACATTGTCGTTTTTGAATTTGAAAAGGAGAGTAGATGATGCGAAAACAATCTATACTCTCTTTATTCCTGCTGTTGGTTTTCGGCGTAAGCGTATTTACCTGTCTGGCGGAAGCTGGAGAAACGTCATGGGTCTCTGAAGGGGAATCCAGCCCACGCGGCTGGGCCGAGGTCTCTTCGGCGATTAAAGACCCTGATGCCAGTGGCGGGGTCGCCAAGGTCTGTTATCCGGCGACAAGCCGTCGCGGGTCAGTCGCCTATGCCGGTCCGATGAGCATGGAGCAACCACCGGGAATCTATAACGTGGTTTTCCGCCTCAAGGTGGAGGATCATACCAACAAGGAAGTCGTCGCCTTGCTGACTGTCTGGCAGGAGGGGTTGGGTATCATAGCCAACCGCGATGTCCAGGCCAATGAGTTCAAATCTTCGGGGAAATATCAGAATTTCGCCGTAAAGTTTACCCGTGCACCGGGCGGTTATGTGGCCTGTTACATAAATTGGAGGGGCGGTTACGGCGACACGACTGAACCCATAGGAACGACGCTCTGGATTGACAAAGTCACGATTAAGCAGGTTCATAAGTTCACCAAGGCAGAGCTCGAAGAGCAGTATCCACAGGCTTGGCAGCCCAAGACGTATAAAAGAGCCGCCATCAAGGGGCCTTTGCGAGTATTGATTGTACGCGGGCCGCAATATCCCCGGTTCCGCATCGAAGAAGCTCTGGCGTTGCTGCCGACGTCTTCATCCAGCATCAGACGGTGCAATTTTGCCTCCACGCTTCGTTCCGGAGATGTACATATTGCTGGTGCATTCCCCGTAACACGAGAGAAATTGTTTGAGTTTGATGTTGTGGTATTGGTGGATGTCGATGCCCAGGCGATGGGGGTCACGCGTCGTCAGATGATTAACGATTTCGTGCGTTCAGGTGGTGGTCTGTTAGTCTGCGGCGGCCCGTTTGCCTACGGCAAGGGGCGATATCAGAAAACGGCGTTGGAAGGTGTGATGCCAGTGCTCTCCAATGGTCCGTGGGACTGGAAGTCGGTCTCCTCACCCATCGTTCCGGCCGGTGCGAATGGAATCACAGACGGTCTTAAATGGAAGCCTTCTCCGTATGTGTTGTGGTATCACACCGCCAGGCTGCGTCCCGATGCCGTCACCGTGCTCAAAGCGGGTAATGATCCGTTGCTGGTGACGGGAAGAATCGGTAAAGGGCGTTCAGCGGCCTTGCTGGCCACCGCGTTGGGCAAGGCCAAACCCGGTGAGACAGCCTTCTGGGATTGGCCCAGTTGGCCTCGCACCGTTGCCAATACTCTTCGCTGGCTGGCCGGGAGAAAGCTGTCTGCAGCACGGGTTAATGCACAAAATTCGGGGCACGGTGACGTGCCCCCGATTCTTGTCGCAGAAACACTGCGGGATAGGATTACGTTCATCAGTGCCGCAACCGAGGCTAATCCGGCGTTGAGCAATGAGCTGGGTCTGGTGGGAGGGTTTCGACGCACCAACCCTACACAACCCCCGAATCTCGGGCTTTCCCGCCCAACGGGCTTGACGAAAGATAAACAGGGACGGATTTACATTACCGATGTGAAAAACCATCGCGTTGTCCGAATTGATGATCTGACCGGTGATGGTCTTGTATCGCTCGGTGAGTATGGCGACCAGTCTCCACCCGACGTTCCTGGAACATTGCCGATGCGACTGCATCGGCCATATGATACCGCGATTGACAGCAAAGGGCGTATTTACATTTCGGACACTTCCAACGCCCGCATAGTGCGAAGCGATGATATGGCTGGTACAAACTGGATGCAAATTGGCGAGCGCACGCTTTGGGATGCACAGCGGGGCCATTTCAGATGGCCGCTCGGATTGGCCCTGGATTCAAAAGACCGGCTCTATATCGCCGACTGCATGAACAATCGGCTTGTGCGTATTGATGACATAGATGGAACCGGCTGGACCGTCTGCCACGGAGGTTCAGCCAAAGGACAACAGTTCAAGGAACCCACCGATGTGGCCATTGGCCAGAATGACGAAATTTATGTGGTTGATTCCGCCAATGACCGTGTGATTCGCATAAGCGATATCGATGGTTCCAACTGGCAGGCCATCAACAATCTGGACAGGCCGGTTTCCGTTACCGTGACCCGGGATGGGCAGGTATATGTAGGTCTGGCTCACACACCAGGTGTCTATGTGTTTGACTCCATTAAAAGTGGTGATTCTCCTCGGGTTCTTCGCACACAATCTGCCGTCCGAGGCGTTGTTTTTGTTGATGTTGATAATAATTAGCCCGGATTTCCCTATGAGTTACTCTGGCCTTTACTGTGAGCAAGGACTCTATATGGTAGACTGTTGCTATGTGGTCGCTGCGCAGCGACCACCTGAAGTGGGACGCTGAACGCAATCACTTTAACTGGCCGCTTGGCCTGGCGCTGGACGCACAGGACCGGCTCTATATTGCTGACAGTTGCAATAACCGCATCGTGCGCATGACCGACATGACCGGCGCGGGTTGGCAAACGCTTGATAACCTGGACCATCCGGTCTCGGTCAGGGCGGCACTCGACGGTCGGTTGTATGTGGGGCTGGCATACCATCCCGGCCTGCATCTCTACAGCTCAATCAATGGGGATGGGTATCGCATCCTGGAAACCAAATCCGGACCGCGAGGAATTCTCACGCCATAGGATGATGGCGTGATGGAGAATGGAGTAATGGAGTATATGGAAACAGCGTCACTTCGTGATTCGAGATTCAAGACTGATGTCGATGGCAAGATTTCTTATCAGTCAGGTAATCCGTAAAGATTAAGGACGTTATGCCGGTATACTGTGTTACAGGCAGTCATTACGAATGCTCACAGGAAAGAGTGGTCCGGTGTAGTATGCGTTTATATTTTCCAAATTGCCATGGCCGACCACGGTGCAAGCAAGAGCGATTGTCCCACATGACCAGATCGTTTCCCGACCACTCATGTTTATAAACGAATTGAGGCTGCGTTGCCCACTCCAGCAATTCCGTTAACAAGGCTCTTCCCTTTTCTATAGGCCACCCCAAGATGTGTGAGGCATAGGATCCAATATAGAGTGCTTTTTTACCTGTCTCTGGAATCGTCCGTACGACGAGATGATGCACGGGTGGTGTTTCCTTTAGAAATTCTTTGGTCATCAAGCCAGGGGCGATCTGCTCGCGAGAGTAGGCCATGCTGTGTTCGGCCACGAGGCCTGCGAGGGCTTCTTTCTTTTGGTCTGGAAGTGTCTCATACGCATTCCGCAAACTGGCGTATTCCGTCTCTCCGCCACTTGGAGGTACAACTTTTGCCGACAGGAGTGAGGCTTTCAGGGGCATGGCTTTGAAAGATCCGTCCGAGTGCCAGAGCATGTTGCCTGCCTGGTACTTCGAACGCGTGTCATCAGCCGGGATGATTTCCTCGTTGTCGTCAACATTTGCGATACGGTTAATCGGGCCACCGCCACCATAGGGGTCGCTCGGCAGCGTCATCTGGAGTGGCCCGAAACCTTCACTGAAAGCAACATGCTGTTCGTCCGTGATTTGCTGGTCGTGAAAGACGAGAACGGAATACTCGTAAAGCGCTTCGCGAAGTTGCAACAACGTTGCTTCTTCAATCGGTGAGGCAATGTCAACGCCTTGCACCTCTGCCCCGATATGCTCTTCCAGTCTGTTGATCGTGATGGGAGGTGCGTTTGTCATGTGTCGTGCCACTCTTGATTTAGTTTCTTTTTTTAGAATGGCAAATTTGGAGGAACGACATCAAGCTTCCTTGGCTAACCCATTGCTAATTCGTTCTGCCGTGTTCACTCAGCCAAGCTCAGGGCCCGCGCTGGCGAACACTAGTTCAGGGTGTCCGGCCACGGAATTAGTCCCCTTGAACATGCGCGTGAACGGTCGCTCCTTGCTGAAGCCGTGTTGGGCAAGCAGTCCGAGGATGTGGTCGTGGCAGTCGGGCACATCGATGACAGCCGGTTGGCCGCGAAGTTGGTGAAGCGCGGCGACGATGACCTGTCTGGCCGACTTCTCATCCCGCGCCACAACGGGCCCAATCTGGCTGTAATATGTTCCCGGCCTTCCAAAACAAAATGCTGAGACTTCTCCATCCTCGACACAGGACCAAGCCAAGCTTGGAGTGCGTTCCAGCAACGATGTGAGAATCGGGCGGCGATTGACGCCGAAAGCCTCGATGTCTAGAGCGGAAACAACATCAATCGATTGGAGTAAGGATGCGCCGATAGGGTCTTTTCCTGCCGATATGACTTCAGTTGTAGTCATTCGCGAAAGACCCCATTCCTCCTGAAATCCCAACTGACCATAAACTTCACATCCTGCTGGGGTCGCATCGAGTTTTACCGTTTTGGTGCCATTCAGGTATTCAAGGGCGCGATGCATGAGACGGGTTGCGATTTTCATCCCGCGAAAGTTTGCGTCGACTAGAACCATGCCGATCCACGCAAGTTGATCAGAAACTTCGAGGTCTTCTCCCCCTGCGACTTTATCGCCGCCATCACCCAGCACATCCCGGACAAGAGTTTCCAACTCGTGCGCTACTACGGCTGGTATTCGAATAAGATGCGTGGCCAGCGCGATAAGCGCGCCGCCGAAGAGGCCAAAGCCGCGGGCCAAGCCGTCGTCGTCGTCGATGTGTCGGAGCATCAACCCCGCCGCATCCCCTCGGCCAAGTGGCGCGAGCTCATCAAGAAGGTGTGGGAAGCGGACCCACTTCTCTGCCCGAAGTGCCAGAAAGAAATGCGCATCGTGTCCTTGATCGACGACGGCGACGTGATCGAGCGCATCCTCCGCCATCTGGGCCTGTGGCAGCAGGGCGTGCGCGTGTCGCCGGCAAGGGCACCGCCTGAAATTGCCGAATGGGTCATCGAGCCCTGGCTGGATGACCCATTCCCCGACTACGACACCGAACCGGTCATGGCCTACGCGAACGCCTGAGCGCTTGTGGCGGGGGAGGTTTGTTCTTCGCCGGTGTCTCTGACCCTGTTGCCGAGTCCTCCGGGCAGCCCCGGCCCGCCCGGAGGACGCTTCTTGCTGTGTTGACCCCTCCAGCCCGTCTTAGCTACCTTCTCCCCCATGAAAGCGCTCCTTCAGGCCGGTCACAGCGGGCGGGTGCCCGCGCCGCCCGAAAAGCGATTTCTTATCAGTATATGACCGGCGCGAACTGGGTGCAGATTGGCGATCGCTTGAAGTGGGACGCCGAACGCGGCCACTTCAACTGGCCGCTCGGCCTGGCGGTGGACGCACAGGACCGGCTCTATATCGCCGACAGTTGTAACAACCGCATCGTGCGCATTGACGATATGACCGGCAAGGGCTGGACGGTGTTCGCCACCTTGAGCACGGGAGAGAAGTTATATCACCCATCCTCCATATCCATCGGCTCTGATGGTGCGATTTACGTAGCAGACTGCGGTAACAACCGTATCGTGCGCATGACCGACATGACTGGCAAGGGCTGGCAAACGCTCAATAACCTGGACCATCCTGTCTCGGTCAGGGTGGCGGCTGACGGTCGGTTATATGTGGGCTTGGCCTACCATCCCGGCCTGCATCTCTATAACTCAATCAAGGGCGATGGGCATCGCATCTTAAAAACCAAATCCGGCCCGCGCGGCATTCTTGCGCCGGCCGGCGGGCGAGTCTTCGGTGGTAGTTACCCAGGCGGAATAGTGAGATATAGAGGAAGGATTCCAATGAGATCGATGTTTATCGTCTCCTGCATTTAGGTGTTCGCCATTGACGGAACGGGCCGAAAGCGATACACCCCCTCCTCTCGCGTTTGAAAAGCCCCATCGTCCACGGCGATCGGGATGGGGTCCGCGTCTGTAACCTCTTCCACCCGGCACCCCTCCGGCACGGGATGCCGAAACTCCTTGAAGGCAAACAGAACTTGCTCCCCGTCGTCCGTTCGCCACGCAACTCCCGCATCGTCGTCAAGGATATGCCTGCGCTGCATGAGCGGGCTCACCTGGTTGAAAATCTTGTGCAACCGGGCGAACTCGCCTTCCAGGTGCTGAAGCTGATCCACCCGGTCGGCATCGACATCGAACCGGAAGGGCGCTTTGTTGGCCAGAAAGCGGAAATACTGCTTCGGCGTCAGGATCCCCTTCGCCACCGCCTCGATCTTCACGCTGCGTGCCGTGTTGTACAGGGCGTACTCGTGTCCGAAGAACCATTGCAGCATGACCTCGGCGCCGTCGTCTGCGTCATGGGGTAACCCGCCCACGGGCAGGCCGAATGGACCGTTTCCCTCGATGGTGTGGACCAGTCCCTCCCGCTGCAGGTCGGCCACGAACCCGAGGAGAGCGTCGAGGCTCGGTTCCAACCGTTCGTCGGCGTAGTTGACGGCCATGGTGGGGAGATGAACGAACGAATCGTGCAGGACCCCGTGGTAGCCGGTGCTCCGGCGCAGCCCGGTGAGCTGCCCGGCCAGGTACGTCCGGAAGCCCGAACGCGGGTCATGCGTAAAAAGCTCCCGGTACCCCCCGTTGTAGGGCGCGCCGGTCACGCTGATCACGCGCCATTCCGGATGCTCGAGGGTAATGGGCGACGCCGTCGATGTCGCCCATCCGATCCACAGGGTGATTTGTATGCCGGCCGCCTCGGCGGCGCGGCAGAGGTCTGCCAGCGCCGGCTCGCCGCCGAACCGGTCTGCCACCCGGTACTCGAGGGTCACACAGCAGTTCCGCGTCTCCTTTTCTTCGGTCATGTCATTGATCCACGGCGGGCCGATGAAGATACGGCGAATGCCCAGTTCGGCGACACGCGGCACGAATTCCCGGCCCAGCCGACGGAAGTGATCGGCAGGATCGGCCGGAAGCAGGTGCGCGCGCATGCGGTGATCGTACGAGAATTGATACGCGGCTTCCGGGACCGGCTCCTCGGCACGTATCCCGTACTGGGACCGGTAGACGTGGGCGACGTAATCACCGACGTCGGTCCAGATGTTGCGTCCCTCCGTGATATCCAAAGCGTGCGTCGGCGCGTGAAAGAGCACCCGCTTGGCGGGCGTCTCGAACTCGTTGGTCAGCGCAAAATGGATCTCATCGAAGTGAAGGATCAGGTCGCTGTCTTCTCGCTTGTCCACCAACCCGCGAATGTGCTCCATGCGCGCGTAAAAAACGGCCAGGGCCCCGGCATCTGCGAAGAGGTAATCAAACCACTGCATGACGCCGAACCGGGGGACCGTTTCGTACGAGACGCTACCCGGTTTGAGATGCTCCCCGTTCAGTCCCCGCCGGGCGACGACGCGGGTGTCAAAGACGCTGTTCCGCGTCGCACGGTGCTCCGGGTAGTTGACCTGCCCCGCGGAGATGATCGTGTTCCCCTCGGCTGCGCCCCCGATCTCCCAACTGGCGCGGTCCACGACCCGGTGAACGCGCCCGTATGTCTCATCCGGACACCGGAATCGGTAAGCATACGACAGCCCGGCAAACGGCCGCTCGCCGATCTCCGCATGGTCCGGACGGAGGACCCAATCGATCTCGGCCACGGGGGTCTTGTCGGGGAATTGGGTGGCCACCCGGCGGTGGTGAAGGAGATCGATGCGCCCGGTGTAGTCGCCCTGTTCCGCCTCGACCCGGCAACGCACGATCGTCTCGTCGTCCCGGCGGATCACGTCCACCAGAGTGAAATCGCAAAACCGAAGCCCCTCGGGCGTATCGATCAGGGGGGCAATGGGAAGCCGTCCACAGCGCAACGCTACGCCCTGGACGGAGATTTTGCCCAGGCCCCGGACCCGATCGCCCTCGACCAGGAGTTCAACAATGACGTCATTACCAAGATCGATCTTCACACGTACACCTCCTTGCATCGCAATGTGATAACTTCGAACGGACGGAAGGTCAATTCGCACGCACGGTCGTGAACCGGGATCGCCACCGGCTCATCCTCGGTCAGCCGGCGCCGGCCATACCCGGCTGAAGGAGAGGCGTTTATGCCGAACAGGTTCGCTCAATCTGTGATAAAGAGGTTTGAGAATGGTGGGGCTCTCAACGTGACTCAATACTCGTTACCGAACGTGGAGACCCCTCCCACGGTTTGCGCACAGATCTCCTCGTGGAACAAGGGAAGCAGCGGATCCTGATCCGTGTGAAGGGTGATCACGGGGAACTGAATCTGTCCCGTCGGCGAATAGTTCTTGTCAACATAGTTTGTCGCATCCGGAGTCGCATCGTGCCGGACAGCCACAGCCCAGCCGAGCACTTTTCTCGGCTGCTCCGTGATGATGCGGTAGATTCCCGCCAGATCCTTCAAAGCCCGCACATCGTTCGCCTCCATCAGAGGAATGGCGCGCATCATGAGTCCACGCAGGAAGGTGGCATCCTCGAGGGTTTGGCCCATCACCTGTTGTCTCATGGCAAGTATCTCGTCGGCCCTGTTCGCGATAATCCGGGTTGTTTCCTGAGCCACTTCCCCGTCCAGTTTTGCCATCTGTAGCCGCCACTCCTCCCGCTTACAGCGGTTCTGCACGGCATACCGGGTCGTGCCGTATTTCTCCGCGAGTTCCCGGCAGGAGCCGAGTCCGGCCATGTAATCGCGGCGGATCTTGTGCCATGTGGTGCGATCGAGTCTTGGTGCCTGAGTCGTCGAAGTCTGCATTGGCCCTCAAAGAGGGCTGTATATATGTACAGAAGTATAAGACGGCCAAACGGTCAAGCTTGGTCAGGGGACGAAAGCCCAGAGTCTCACCCATTTCTACATACTTTTATGTGCCCGACTCGGAGTTCCGAGCAATCGTCCGAGCGGATAGATGTCTGGCCGAGATATCCTTCTCAAAACAGGAAGAGCGGCGGCTCAGGTTGCCAGCGCTCCCTGAAGACCGTCTGGAGGAGATACTGCCTCGCCCGGGCGGCCCAGGACAGTCCCAGGCGGCCCGGAGGGCGCCTTGCCTTTCTGCTTGACCCCTCCACCCCGCTTCAGCTAACGGTCTTCCCATGAGAACGCTCCTTCACGCCGGTCCCGGCGGGCATGTGCCCGCGTCGCCCGAAAAGCATTTTCTGACAGATTGCGTGACCGTGTGCGGGTAATTGTCGAAACAAACAAGGAAAGAAAATCAGGGACAGTAATATGAGCAAGCACAAGTTGGAATACATCTGGCTCGATGGTTATAAGCCGACCCAAAGCCTACGAGGTAAAACGCTGATCGAAAGTGATTTCTCCGGAAAATTGGAAGACGCGAAGCAGTGGTCTTTCGACGGGTCATCGACCGAGCAAGCAGAGGGAAGCGATTCGGACTGCCTCCTGCAGCCCGTGGCCGTGTACCCTGATCCAAACCGCTTCGGGGGCAACGGATGGCTTGTCATGTGCGAGGTTCTCAACGCCGATGGCACCCCCCACGCATCCAACGGCCGCGCCACCATCGATGATGACAGCAACGATTTCTGGTTTGGGTTGGAGCAGGAATATACGCTGATCGACACCGACACCAATCTGCCCATAGGTTTTCCGAAAGATGGATTCCCGGGACCCCAGGGCCCGTATTACACCTCTGTAGGGGCTCGCAACGCCATGGGCCGCGACATTGTGGACGAACATCTTCACCTTTGCCTTGAGACGGGCCTTAATGTGGAAGGCATCAACGCCGAGGTCATGATGGGACAGTGGGAATTCCAGGTTTTTGCCAAGGGCGCGGCCGACTGCGGCGACCAGATCTGGATGGCCCGGTATCTTCTTGAACGTACTGGCGAGAAATATGGAGTTGCCGTGGATTGGCATCCGAAGCCGATTTCCGGGGACTGGAATGGATCCGGAATGCACGCAAACTTTTCGTGCGGTGCAATGCGGGATCCCGGGGGCGAAGAGACCCATACCAAGATCTGCGTAGAATTCGGAAAGAATATCGCGGAACACATCGCTGTCTATGGTGCCGACAATGAGAAGCGACTGACGGGCCTGCACGAAACACAGGCGATTGACAAGTTCAGTTATGGAGTGTCCGACCGGGGCGCTTCAATCCGCATTCCGGTGGCGACCATCCAGAATGGATGGAAGGGCCGTCTTGAGGATCGTCGTCCGGCGTCGAACGGGGACCCCTACAAGATCGCCGCGGTAATCATCAAGACCACCAAGAAGGCATTGGCCTGAACAGTACAATAGGCGGATGTCCTGCGCGAACGGCTGAGCGCATCGGACGAGGTCCCAAAAGCCTGAAAGGAACCTTGGAATTCACACCAACTAAGCAGGCACACATCTCAACGCGCAGGTTAAGAAGTCCAAGATCTGATTTTTTGGAGGCCGGCGACCAGCAGGCAGGCGGTGATGCTGGTCCCCATCAGCCCCAGGCCGACCACGCCCACGGGGATGCGGCGCGGATCGGGGCGACGGGGCCGTGCGGGCACACGCCTGCTCCGCACCGTTCGCTTCGGATGAGATTTTCTCCTGTTGGCGGTCGTTCACGGCGATGTACCTCCTTGGTATCGATTCTCCATGGAAACTTGCATTGCGTGTGAGCACAAGCGGTATTCGAGCCATTTTTCCTCATTCGCCCCAATTGAAACCTTGCAGCCGGATGCGGTTGCGCCGAACATGCTGGCCATGATCTGCCCCGGGTTTACAAGTACGAAAAGTCCGGGGAGAATCGAGTTTCGAAGTAGATTTTGACCTTTGCAGCCACCGTGAACGATAACCCGTTTTCATCGACACTCGCATTTCATAATGGAACCGTCATCTTGCCGGATTCGATTCTTGACGACGGCATTGTCGTTTCCCGTGATGGTCGCATCGATAAGGTCGGCCCGGCGGTCGAGATCGACATCTCGGCCTGCGCGGAAACTGTGGATGCCCAAGGCGGCTACATCGCACCGGGTTTTGTTGATCAGCACGTCCATGGCGCGCTAGGGGCCGACTTCATGGACGGGACGGAAGAGGCGGTGCGTCTCGCCATCGAGGGGCACACGCGCCACGGTACGACGAGCATCTTCCCCACCACCACAACAGGCACGCCGGAGCATTTGAATCGCATGATGGACGCATGCGAAGCGGTGCAGAAGGCGTGGAAGCCCGGAGCCCATGCCCGCCTTGCCGGCGTGCACTGGTACGGCCCCTACTTCGGGTCGGACCAGGTCGGGGCTCATCCGGGAGGCCTGGAGCGCAGGCCCGACCCGACGGAATACCTGACGGCTTTCGACCGCGGCATCATTCGCGTTGCCACCTGTGCCGCGGAACTGCCCGGGGCCGAAGACTTTTACCTCGAGGCCCGGCGCCGCGGGTACCTCGCAACGTGCGGCCATTCCAACGCCTCGTGGAACGAAATGCAGTGCGGTTTCGACGCCGGATTGCGGCACGTGGATCACTTCTGGTGCGCTATGAGTACCACCGACAGCGTCCGCCGGCGGCTGGGCGCTCCGTACCAGGGCAGCATGCTCGAGTTCGTAATTATGAACGAGGAAATGAGCACCGAAGTCATCGCCGATGGAGAACATCTGGCTCCCGAGCTCCTTGAGTTCGCGTTTCGGATCAAGGGCACTGGGCGCCTTTGCCTTGTCACCGACGCCAACCGGGCGATGGACATGCCCGAGGGCGAGTACCTCATCGGCCCGGCCGAGGCGGGAGAGCCCTTTACCAACAACGGCAAGGTCGGCGTCGGCATGAAGGGCGGATTAGCGAGCACGATTTGCGGCATGGACCACATGGTGCGCACGATGTTCGAACAAACAAGCGCCAGCCTGCCCGAAGCTGTGCGCATGGCCAGTCTCACACCCACAGAACGGATCGGGATGGATAGGGACTTCGGGAGCCTGGATGCCGGGAAGCTCGCAGACGTCCAGATTCTCAGCCGCGACTTGCATAGCCGGCGGGTGTTTGTCGAGGGAATTGAATTCCGCGGTCAGGCATTTCGAGACCGCCCGCAAGGCGCTGGATAACGCGGAGGCGGTATGATCGATTCCCCGTGCAAACTCGCATTTCCAATGCAGGAGCGCCCGTCCAGCGGTTGGAATCACTCGACGTGCTCGACCTGGTAGAAGGCGCGGTCGAGCGTGCCCACATCGTCGGTGTAGGTGCCGGTCGCCACGATCCCGGTGTACGTCGCCTCAAATCCGATTTCTGTACGTCAGCCCACGTCTTTGCCTCGGGCCTCCTCAAGGCCGCCTTGCGGTCGAGACCTTTGCCTCCGGCTACCCTTCGCCGTTACCTGGCTGGGTTCAGGATTTTGATTTGATTTAGATGGCTCTATTTCATATCATCACCTTTAAGCGGTCGGGCCGTGCCCGGCACACAACAAGAAACCGAAGGTGACGGAGGGAAACCCTCCGCACCTTAGTTATTCGTTGGGAGGAACATGTTTAAGAGACTGAAAGTAGCCGCGATCAATTTTGTGCCATGGAAGTGGCACAAGGAGTGGAACTCAGACAAGCTAGAGATGTGTATCAAGGAAGCCGCAAAGCGCGGCGCCAAGCTGGCCGTCGCTCCTGAGGAAATTCTGGATGGATGCATGGTCAACGAGGTAGTCCATTTCCCGGAATTGCGAGAGCCGATGGTACAAATCGCTGAACCCATTGACGGACCCTCCGTGAAGCGTTTCCAAAGACTCGCGCGGCAGTTGGGGATCGCGATCGTATTCGGGATGGCCGAACGCCGTGGTCGACGCGACGTTTACAACACGTCACTTTTTCTAGACGCTTCGGGACGGATCTGCGGTGTGTACAGCAAGATGCAGTTCGCCGAAGGGTACGACAAGACATGGTACTTCAACCGTATCGGCAAGAAGATCAGAGCATTTGACACACCATTCGGACGTTGCGGTTTGCTCATCTGCAATGATCGCTGGAATCCGATGCTGGCCCGGACCCTCGCCCTGGACGGGGCGCGTTTTCTCTGTATCGCTAGTCAGGGAGACACGAGGAAAACGCAGGACGAAATCGTGCTGGCCCAGGCACGGGAGAACGGCATACCTGTTGTTCACGGCAATGTCGGCAAGAATCTGATTATCTCCAAGGGCGAGATCGTAGCCGTGGACGCGCGATCGGATGCCGTGACCATTGCCGAGATTGACATCCCTGCTCCGTGCGGGCCAGATGCAGCGCGGCTGCAGGAAAGGAAGTTTCTTGCCGAGCGACCAGCAATGATGGAGCAGCACTTGAAGAGGACGCTCAGGAACTCGAAGAAGTATCGCGAGAACGCCCAACATGGGGGGCGACCACCGAAGCCACGGAAGAAGACAATGATCGTTAGCGACCACACGAAAGGCAAACGGTGGGAAGTGGCTCCCAACAACCGCGACGAGCGGACGCGGTAAACCGAGCCGCTCACGCAAGATGTTGGTCAATGCGGGGAACGCGGTCATGACGAGTGAGCGAGGAACGTTGAGAAACTCATTCGCGAAAGGTCCGGAGGGCTGGTGCTCATACGACTACCATGCGAGCGTGGTCAGCGAACGTAACATCTTCATTCTCACGACCTGGGAAGAACATGGCGGACCAGAGAACGCGGGCTACGTCTGGACCGACCACACAAGATGGAGCGCCGACACGCCGGAGATCCCCCTGTCGATACTCCCGCTCCTATTCTATTGCAGCTGGGTCAACGAAGACCCGATCGATTTGCGCAATGCCTGGGTGTCAGTCTATCTGCGCGGCGACAATCTCCAACTTGACGGCGTGAATTGTCTGTTCTGGGTCCATGGTGCAGTAGACGGCGTCCAAGGCCGGTGGCACCTTGGCAGTCGGCCCATTGCCGTCTCGGAGGGGAGCTGGAGCTCCGAACCTGTTCGGTTCGCGCTGCCCAACGATGAGTCCCTCTGGCACCAGAGCTGGTCGCAGGACGGCCAGCCGAAGCAGCTCTCGCAGATACTCGGAGCCGCGCACAGCTACGGATTCTCGTTCACCGGCTTCTCCAGCGAGGTGAAGGGACGGCTGTCCATGAGCCAGTTTGAGATCGCCCTGCCACAGCCGTAGCCCGGAATATGGCGAGCGCAAAAACGGGGAATATTTGCCAACAAGCCGGATGCACGCGACGGCTCACATCCACGCGTGATCCGAAACGTTCCCCCATTGGTTGCCTGGAGAACAACCGACCGGCCCCACCGAGAGGCGTCATGCTTTAACGTGCCAATTCCCTCGATCGCCGTAGGCAGTTTTTTTCCAGAAGCAATAGTGTGCAGCCCAGCCAATTGTCGTAAATGGTGTGGCTCACCATTCGGTAAGGAGCTTCCTGTACCGCGGGGCGCCCTACGTGTGATAACGAGCATTATCCCTCGTTGGGTGGTCCACCGTACGCAAACCTCTTTATCACTGATTGAGCGGATCTAATCGGCGTAAGCACCCACCATTCAGTCAGCTATCGAACTGGAAAATGGGACGGAACGTAAATTCAAGAATTGACATTTTCTGACGCCGAATTTCCGAGAACGCCGCGGAGGGCGCGTTGGTGAGTGAGCTCGTACTGCTATTTTCCTAGAAAATTCGCCTTGCCCGGCGTCAATTGGAGCGGATGTTGGTTAGCACACATTGAACCTCCAAAACGGGAAATAAATCATTGGACATTCTTGACCTCGGCAGCGGGCAGCGTGCGGGTCGAACTGCAGGATGCCCAGGGCGTGCCTCTGCCCGGATTCGCTCTGGCCGATTCGGAAGTGATGTACGGCGATTCACTGCAACAGCCCATGCTCTGGCGGGGGAATCCCGATCTGGGAAGATGGGCCGGTACCCCCGTTCGATTGAGGTTTGTGTTGAAGGACGCCGATCTGTTCTCTATGCGGTTTCGATAGTCGAGCTTTAATCACCTGAATGGATGAATCTGATGAGTGAAAGCAAAAGGAGATTTGGAATGAAGCTGAAAGAAGTAATGGAATTGGGTGGGCGGCATCTGCTGGGCTGGCTTAATCCGGACAGGGCTTGCTCCCCACGGAGAGCCGGTGTATTACGTATGTGTAAAAACAATAAAGTGTTAGGAGATCAACCGATGACAACAATTAATAAACGTATCAATGTGTTTACTTGCCTTATCCTTATGCTGGTATCCGGTTCCGCAACGGCCCAAGTCCCACGACCGACTGCGGGCAAGAACCTGGCCCTTGGGAAAGCATGTATCTTTACCCCACCGCCCGACTATCATCAAAACAAGGCTGATCACAAGCCCCATGAACTGACCGATGGTCTATATGTCCCAGGTTGTGCCTGGGCGGAGCAAGGCACGGTCGGCTGGGGAACTGGGCGTCGCCGTCTGTTCATGATCGACATTGACCTGGGTGCTGCGTACCCCATTGGCAAGATTACTTTTAACAGCGTCACGGGCTCAGCCCAGGTGACGTTCCCCGCAGCGGTGCTGGTGTTTGTAAGTACAGACGGTAAGCAATACGATCTTCTGTGCGATGTGTTGACAGAGTCTTTGCCGCAGAACAAACCTCTCACTCACCGTTTTATAGCCGACAATCTAAGAGGTTGGGGCAGGTATGTTCGCCTGGCTATTCTTCCCGGTGTCTTCTACTCATTCTCTGATGAGATTGAGATCATGAAAGGTACCCATACACGCCAACAGGCCCGGTATATAAGTGAGAAGCCTATACCAGCCGAAGAAGTAAAGAACTACGCAATAGAGCTGAAAGGCTGGGTCGATCAGAAGAACGCCACGCTCCCTCTGCTGCGCGAGGCAGATGATGCGGTGACTGCACGCTCAAAGTTGTTGGATAATAGTAGTTTGATTGCTGCAGGACGAAAACAGATTGATAAGGAACGTGTCAGGATTGGAACCGAACGCTTAGTGGCGGAGGTCGATTACAGTCAGGGGCCGCCGTATCGCCAGTGGGACCGCCGGGCGTTTCAGGTTGTGGCCAGGCTGAACTCCGAGATTTGGAGAGGACAGCCGGTCGTGATTTGGCAGAAAAACAAATGGGAATGGCTTCGCCCGTTGGAAGCTCCTGCAGTCAGAAAAACGGGTGCCCAGGTACGCGTAGATATGATGAACAACGAGTGGGCTACATCAGGATTTATTGTTACGAGCGCCTCTGACGAGCCTGTGGAATTGACACTGACGGCTTCAGATTTCGGCGGTCCGCAGACCGTCTCTTCCGATGGGATAATGCGCATAAGTCACGTGGTTCATGCCGAAGCGAGAGGGTATAATTACCGCGATGACCCCATTGTACCGCTTGATGGAGGCGTTGTTATGCTCCAGCCGGGTGTCAGCAAACGGATATGGCTGACATTCAAGACTCGTGGTATGAATCTAAATCCTGGTCCGTATACCTCTACAGTGAATGTTTCAGTTAATGGTAAGCAGGTATCAAGCGTGCCTGTAGAGCTTCGCATCTGGCCTTTGCGTTTCCCGGACGAGGTGTCCTTGTACAGTGTCTCTTGGGTCGCGTTCTCCAATCGTCCGAGCATCGTCGGGCACGAAGATGCCGCAATTCAGGACCTGCAGGACCATTACAGCTATACAGCGCTGGTCATGGAGCATGGCTACATGCCGCGCCCGACAGTGGATGCCGAAGGTAACTTTACAAAGCCGCTGGACTTTACAAAGATGGACCGGATTTTGGATATGAATCCTGAGTGCAGGCTATGGCTGCTCTGGACCGGGTTCGAATTCTGGGGGAACGAGAAAATGGGGACGAAGGAATTCGGAACCCCGGCCTGGGAGAATTCCTTTACTCAGTATGTTACTCAGATACGCGACCATCTTGAAAAAAAGGGCATCGGCAAGAAGCAGTTCGCCTGGTGGTGGACCGATGAGCCGGGAGCCGAGGAATGGGAGGAGGTAGATTTTCCTGCCAGTAAATTATTAAAGAAGATCGACCCGGAAATGCTTGTCTGGGCTGATCCCAGTACCCCTGACGACAAGCAACTCAGAGCATCTCTGCCATATGTAGACATTTTGTGTATGAGTAGTATCCGTGATGTTCTGAATGAGACAAAGCTCAAGTCATGGCACTACGTCTGCGCCAGCGAGAAGAATGCGGCCCCATGGTATTATCGCGGGATGGGGTGGAAGGCGTGGAAGAATGGGTTGGGCGGCATTGGCATGTGGGTCTACGCTGACAGGAACAACGGAACCTTCAGCGACTACGTCGACGGAGCCAGCTATGCAATGGTCTACAAAGGCGATAAAGGCCCTATCAGCTCCAAACGCTGGGAAGCCTGGAGACAGGGCATTGCCGACTACGAGTATCTGCGGATGCTGTCTGATGCTGTGGCCGCCGCCAGGAAAGCCGGCGTCAAACAAGAGGCCTGCAACAAGGCTCAAGTAATACTTACTAAGGGTGTAGACGAGATCCTCAGGGAACAAGCAGGCGGTGCCAACAAAGGTCTGGCAGATAAATACCGCGTCCCAATACTGGAATGTCTGACAGCGTTGCGGCTTGATGCACTAGATGACATGTCTCATTGAAATGCCGTTTCCAAACCACGCGATGGGCTTCACAACTAATCAGTGTGGTTGTTTATCGGTATAGGGCTCTCAATTATTCTAGTTCTGTGGGGATATGTAAGAACGAGGAAAGGCAAAACAAGATCGCTCATCGGTATGATTGATTTGAGTTACCCCCAAAAATCTGGCCAGGTTTGAATGAGAGTTTAGGCCAACTGCTCCTCCTCTCCCCGCGGATTTGGGTAAGATGCGTTATAATGCAAGACCAAATCAAGGCCCTTGATAGGCCAAGAGGTTTACAACCGTAGAATGATTTTTCGGGATAGAGAGGAATTGAAAATGGCAAAATCCAATAACTTGCCAACCGATGTAGTCCACATTGGTTCCCGACTCGAGTTGTTCGTCGACGACTGGCTCATCGAACGTCTCAGCGGCGCCTGCAGCATCCCGTACCGCAGGCTGCTGCGCTGGACGAAAGTCGGCCCGGACTCGAATAGGAAATGTCTGATGAGATTTTGTGTCGGTATCGCCGCGGTAATGGTGTTCGCGACGGCATTGGGGGTACTCGAAGAGGCCGAGGCGGCCCAGAGAGAGCGGCTGGGCCGCGAAGACAAGTGGCGTATCGTCGTGGACAAGGTGATGCAGCCGGAGGTCGGCTGGGTCACTGAAGAGTGGATGGTTAAAGCTGCCTCCGATGCGGGCTTCAACGTGTTCTGCCCGCGCGAGGGCGCTCGGAATCTGGATGCGGTCCGACAGGTGACCGCCTGGTGCCAGAAGTACGGCATCTATCACATGCCGTGGATACGCGGGACGCTGGGCACGGATGGAGCGGAGGCTGATGGCAAGCGCGTGGTCTGGTCCGGGGGAGGTGAGCAGGCGTTGTGGAGCATCAACTCAGACGAGTTCTGGGAGTGGACCCACAAGTATATCGGGGCGTACGCGCAGATGAGTGCCGAGAACGAGCACTTAATCGGCGTCTTCTTGGACTACGAGAACTACGCGGCGGGTGCCAAGGAGGGGAACGCCTACAGCCTCTCCTATGACGATGTGATCCTGGCGAGATTCGCCGAGGCCAAAGGTCTGGCCCTTCCCGATCTGCCCTTGGCGCGACGCAAGACCTGGCTGCAGAAAAAGGGATTGCACGACGCCTTCTCCACCCTCCAAATCCAGCACTGGCGGGAGCGGTGCCGAGCTCTTCGACAGGCCGTGAACGCTCATAATCCCTCCTTCCAATTCTGCATCTACCCCGCGCCTGGGACGCCCTTCATGATAGAGGCCGCCTATCCCGAGTGGGGAACCGAGCAGGCGCCGCTCATCCTCGCCGATCCTTCTACCTATGGCCGCCCCGCCCGGTTCCTGACGCAAGCCGATTCGCTGACAGAGAACCGCAGGAAATTGGTGGGAGGGATGAACGCGCCGAAGGATGCCAGGATTCACTTCATGTACGCGGGAGGAATCGATCCGATCGTTCAGGGGGCGGATCCTGAGTTCTGCGGCAAGAACGCCGTGGCGATCTCGGACGTAACCGATGGCTACTGGATCTTCTACGAGGGACCCAAGTACAGGGAAGATCACCCGGAGTATTGGAAATGGTTCACCTGGGCGAACGGACACATTGTCCGGGGAAACTACCAAGCGCAGTATGAGCCGCGGGAGACTGATGAGAACTGGACGCTGGATCTGTTCGACCGACAGATACCGGGCCGCAGCCTCCGGGCGGCGGATACCAGCGGGAAGACTGTGACGTATCCCCAAGCCAGGCTCAGGGGGCAGAACACACTGTTTCTCGCCTGCAGAAAGGGCCAGGCCGTGGAGGTAGAACTGAAGCATCACCCGCTGGCGAAGTACCCCTCGCCGCTCTCATGGGCACTGTGGAATCCCGGGATGAAGAGCCTTGCCGCCGGCACGATACCCCGCGGTGCGGCCGACGTCGTCAGCTTCATTCCCACCGTGGATGGGATCCACGTCTTGCGCGCCTCTGCCGGCGGCTGCGCCTACTCAGTCCTTCGCTCCAACGTACCCGTGGGGCTCTACGCCGGACAGAAACTCTCCCTCTTCCTCGGCATAGAACGCCTCTACTTCAAAATCCCAACGGGCATGCAGACCTTTGCCGTCACGGCCTTTGATGCCGTCCAGGAAACCATCCGTGTGAATGTCCTGAACGCCCGGGGAGAACAGGTGGCCACCGGCCAGACGGACCTTACCGACAGAGCCGTGGGGGTGAAGGTCCAGACGCTGGGCCACGCAGGAGAGGTGTGGTCCCTGGAACTCACCAAGGCGGACGAAGGGCACCTGGAGGACTACTGGATCATGCTGGAACTGGACGCCAAGCTGCCCCCGACGCTCTCTCTGGCGCCGGAGCACGTCTTCGAATTGGCCCAGTAGGAGCGGACCTGTTTCATAAGAAATAACCTTCCGGGCCTCTCCGCTCAGTGCGAGCTCACCCACCACGAGTACCGGGCTCGTGTCTGAGCCGGTCTCGCCCCCAACTCGCCCCCAAGGAAGTTTGTGGACGAACACGACCGAAATTCGGTAGCGACACAATCCGTCATGATCGAGTGGGTTAGGTGCAATTAAAGGAGCGAAAAAAGTGGCACCCCCAACGGGATTCGAACCAATTAAACATTTCGAACGGTCCACGGCCAAGAACGGCTGAGAACCGGCCAAACATGGACACCGAGATGCAAACGCCGGACACTGACTGAATTGCGAGCAACACGTTTTTTGACCCTCATGTCAGGTTCCGGCCAGACCCGGACAGCCACAGCCCATCTCCGGACACAATCTCGCCCCCAACTCGCCCCCAAGGAACTGCCGCGGTCAGACGACGGGCGGAAGTCTCCGTTGCTCTTCCCCCTGGCAGCAGTCACATCCGGCCGCAGGGCCAATCACATTCAAGACATTATCATCAGTGCAGCGCTCAATTGTACTGCACGGGGGACTTATCACCAGTGGGGCCGTCAATTGTACTGCACAAATTTTATCACCAGTGAGGCAGATTTGATGGGTGTAAGCACCTGTACATCAAGTGGGTTGCAACCGTGGAAGCTGAGCCGAATGAGATTTTCATCCATCGAGGATTGCAGACGCCGGTTTTTCCAGACAGGGGCCGATCGAAAATTCAGATGCGACTTGGTCCGAGAATATCCGTGTAAAGTCGGTGTCCGGGCGCTGCAATGGCCCCGGATGTTGGTAACAACACAGTGCGCCGACTCCAAGCGTCGTTTTAAAGCCTTCATACCAGCATCGAATGAATCACGGCGATTTGTATGCGGAGCGCGCTTCGCCGGCGATTCCGCTGGATCACGAGCCAATGGGTGCGTTACCAACTAGTTGGCCGGAGAGAATGGGCGCACGCGAGAATGAGAATTGATCTGCCGACATGATTTCACATTGCAATGTCTCCTGAGGAGTTAACACGAGCATGACGAAAATTATCTGCTATACAGACGAATGGAAAAGAAGCAATCCGGATTTTGTTGTCTACCTGCCCAAGCAGGTCATCGGCCCTGATACCGACAATTCCTGCCTGTTGGTGACCGAGACGCCCGGCGGGTACTTACTGGCGTTCTGGACGCAGGCCACGTATGAAGGAGCAGACAATACCTGTGTAGTCTGTGCACGGAGCAGCGACGGCGGGGTCAACTGGACCGAACCGATGGAAATCGACGGGCCCACGGATGGGCGATTTAGGATTGCCTTGGCTGGTTTCCCGGTTGTGGCCCGCTCGGGCCGCATTTATTGTTTTTACCGCAAGTGCCTCGGAATCGCCGATCTCAAGAAGTTTTATGTCGGGCCCGTGCGATGCAGATACTCCGACGACGAAGGATCCACCTGGGCCGAGCCCGTGGAGATTCCTTTCGGCCGGCGGGAGGGAGTGGATCATCCCGACCCGTTGATTCCGCCCAGCTGGGAACCGTGGTGCAAACCGATTCGGGACTCGAAAGGCCGCTGGCTGGAACCTTTCAGCCATTGGCCCTGCCGGCCTGATCCTCAAACCGGCAACGCCTGCATGGAGATGATGCGTTTCGATAATATCGACGAGGGCCCCGATCCGAACGATCTCCAAATAACCTGGCTTCCGGAGGAGCCGGTCAAACCGGCCGAAGGACTCACCGTGAGAGGTCTTTTCGAGCCCTGCATCGTCCTGCTGCCTGATGCGCGTCTTTTTATGGTCATGAGGACTCTCACAGGTTACATCTGGTACTCTGTCTCCGAAGATGACGGTGCAAACTGGCGGCCGGCCGAACCCTTGCGTTACAAGGACAACGGGGAGCGAGTCCGCCATCCGGGGAGCCCACCCCCGCTCTATGCTCTTCAGGACGGCCGATTCCTTCTGCAGTACCACAACAACGATGGCAGCATGGGATACGGGATAGGGCCCGGTGAAGCCAAGTGGACAAAGCCGAATACGTTGAATCGCAGATCAATGTTTCTCTCGGTGGGAACGTTCAGGCCGCAAGCCCGCCAGCCAATATGGTTCAGCCCGCCGAAAAAACTTGCTGATAGCGACGGCACTCCTGCTGGTGTACAGTTTCGCACGGAAATGGGAACATATTCGAGTCTGACCGAGCACAGAGAACAGCGTGTCATCTGGTATCCGGACCGGAAGCATTTTCTTCTGGGGAAGCTGGTTAGCGACGAATGGTTGGCGGACATGCGGGTGCCGACAGACGATTGAAAACAGATAGGGAATGGGCTCGTTTATGTGACATTTATCGTTTTGAATTTTCTTCACACCCGCATTACGCCGGGGCGGAGCTTGCTAGGCCGAATCAGAGACGCTCACCTGGTTTCAAGGAGCTTCCAAAGCCGTAGAACGCCCCGCGACAATCCATCGAGATTATCACCAATTGAGGTCTCAATTGTACTGCACGCCCTCCCACGGTTTGCGCACAGATCTCCTCGTGGAACAAGGGAAGCAGCGGATCCTGATCCGTGTGAAGGGTGATCACGGGGAACTGAATCTGTCCCGTCGGCGAATAGTTCTTGTCAACATAGTTTGCCGCATCCGGAGTCGCATCGTACCGGACAGCCACAGCCCATCTCCGGACATCTTCTCGCCCCCAACTCGCCCCCAAGGAAGTTTATGTGATCGCATGCTCGAAATTCGTTAGAGACGCAACCCGTCATGATCGAGTGGGTTAGGTGCAATTAAAGGAGCGAAAAAAGTGGCACCCCCAACGGGATTCGAACCCGGCGTGACCCAGGCATTCCACTTCCGGGATCACCTGTATGCCATGGTCGTCCGCAAGTTTCACCCATTCCCGCCATTGTGCGACCGAGAACGCTCCCTGGGTAGGTAGCATCAAGGGATGGTCCAGCAAAATGGCACTACCCTCGTCGTCAAACAGGTGTAACAGGATCGTGTTGTATCCCCACGCCGCAAGGTCGGGAATGAGATCCCGGTAGAAGTCGAAACGTTCTGTCAGACGTGCCGGGTCCAGCATGACGCCGCGAATGGGCCAGGGAGCAGTCATGGCTGGGTCAAGGATTTTGGGCATTCAGCCGAAGCAATCGAGTGTCGCGGGGCGGGAGATCGATATGAAGGGTATCGTCCCCGCTGCGGGTTCCGGCAATCACGTCGTAGGAAGATTTCGCGCCGAAGTCCCGAAGGACCAGCTTCATGGTGTGGGATTCGTCGACATCGGTGTTGAAGATGACCAGGAAATGATCTCCCGCGGGGTTGCGGTAGGTGCTGACCGCGATGCCGTCCTGCCAGTCGCCGAGCCCGCTTTCCCAGTAAGGGGTCCATACGGTGCCGGGGTCGTAGGCGCCGAAGTCATCGAGGGCGTTCCAGACGGTCAGCATGCCCACGGCCTCCAGCGACGTCGAGACGCAGGGCAGGGTATCGTGTACCAGGCCCAGGCCCACGCACTCGGCCAGGGCCAGGGTCCGTTGGGGGTTGCCGCTGTACCCGACGTAGCAGAGGGTGGAGAAGTAATTGTGGGCGATGTTGTACTGGTGCTGAAACATGTAGCCGGCCTGGTAGTAGGGCAGCGAAAACGTAGAATAGTCCTCGGCCCTCGCCCAGCCCTCACCCTTGGTGTCGATGTCGCAGTAAAGGACCGTCGGGTTCCAACTGTTGCTGTGGTAAAAGACGATACCCTCGGGATCGTTGGCGTGAACGACGTTGTACAAGCGGAGGAAAAGTTCCCGTAGATCGAGGAACGCGATCTCGCCCTTCCACTCGCCGCCGGCTTCATAGCCGCAGTCGTGATAGTGGTTGTTGCAGGATCCGGGTCCGGTCATGTCCAGGTAGACCCCGTCGACGCCTTCCTCCTTCATGAGGCGGTCCAGGTTGCCCAGGTAAAAGTTCTTCCACGACCGGGATTTAGGGCAGACCAGCGTTTGCTCTTCACCGTGGTAGATCTGCCGCTGCTTCGGATATTGCTCCCATTCGAACTTATAAGGGACTTCGTGGGGGAGGGAGATCGGCGTATAGGTCAGGTCCAGCCACAGCACCGCCTTGGCGCCGAGATTATGGGCGAGCCGTACCCCGCCGCGGATACTGTCGAGATCCTTGGCACTCGGTTGCGCGTTGCCGTGGTTTACCAGGGTGCTGCCCTGTATGTATCTCGCGTAGAAATCGCCCTTTTGAGGGTCGATTTTCGGACCGGTGAAGAACTTGTCGATCGTCGCGCCCTCCCAATGCCGGGTAATCTCGTGGTTGAAGTAGTCCCAGGTCAGCTTGTTGATGACATTGTACCCCGTACGGTTCATCTGGCTGCGGTTGCGCATGGGGCGGGTGGGTGTTCCCTGGAGGCCATACGCGAACTGTGTTTCTTCCGTAAGCGTCGTGGGGTGGTCGATGAAGTACATGCGAAACAGGCAGCGGTCGCCTTCCTCAACGAGGTCATTGTACCGCTCCTCGATATGCGTGTTCTTCATCGACGGCAGGACGGCGAATACCCCGAAGTCCAGGCCGCCGACCCAATAGAAATTGATGAATCGATCCTGCCAGGGCCAACCCTTTACGCTGAAGTTGGGGTTCTCTGCCGGCACGGGGACGTCGTGATCGAGCCTGGCCTCGCCGATCATGGAGATGTAAGCGTGGCTCTTCATAAAATCCATGGAGTCCTCGCCACGCATGTAACGTAGACCCTGTTTGCGGTAGGGGATTTCGAGGTAGGCCTCAAGAATTTTTACTTCGCCGTCGCGCGGCCGGATCCGGGTCTCGTTCCAGATCAATCCGTCAAACTCAACACGCGCTTCGCTTTCCACCACGAACCGTTTGCTTCCTCCGGTCCAGCGGAGTGTGGTGCCCAGTTCCGAGGTGTCGGAGATGTTCGGGGGTTTAAACCGCAGGCGTTCGCGGCCACGGTCCGTGACCAGCACCAGCTCCGCCGGCGAGGCGAGCCGGTCTTTTCCCCGAATACCAATCTGTTGGGGCAGCATGCCGCCTTCGTACCGGTAGGATTTGCCCCACGTCTTGATGACGGTGGCTTTACGTTGCTGATCCAATTCCACCGGCGTCCAGGGCGGCGGCACGTGCTCTAATGCCCCGGCGTCCGTTTTCATCCACTCGGGTTCTTCGGGAACGTTCAGGGGGCGTACGCTCGATGCGAGCGTTTTTCCGCCCTCATCGATCATGGTCACTTGAATGTGGTGCTTGCCCGGCGGCACCCCCGACAAATCCTGATGAATGCGAATCGATGGGTTCGCCGAGGTGACGGCGTGTTCGGAACTGCGGAGCACGTTGCCCGCTTCATCGGTCACGGATACGCTTAACGTCGCTTCCGCCGGCAGGCCGGACATTCGGGAAAGGTCGCTTTCAATGATCATCATCTCTTCCGAAAACAGCGGTGCATAGGTCAGCGCGAAGGACGGTACGCACTCCGTGCGGGCCGCCGCCCGCGCGATGATCGCGCCGTCGTCGGAATCGATGACCGACCATGTGACCAGCACGTCAGCGATCTCGGCCAGGTCCATGCCGGCTTCGATGGCGACCGGTACCGGACCCGGCGCGGCGTCGAGGGAGGTTTCCCGCTGTACCAGCGGATCTTCATTCCGGCCCGCCAGGACCGCGTGGAGCTTTGCGAGGCACCCCGCGGGTCCGGCAGAGGTCAGTCTGCCGTGAAACCCGGCCGTGCCTTTGGCCATATCCGGATAGCCGTCCAATTGAAACGCCGGGCGCTCTTTTACCCATCGAAAGGTCCCAAACGTCGAAGGTTCGTTGAATCCGCCCTCCGTGGCCGACGACCAACTCGTCCATCGCTCGCCAACCGGGTAGCCCAGATCCCTGGAGTCATCGAAATCGCGGCAGAGTTGAACGGACCACCGGTCTCCCGGAGCCGGAGGGGATACCCCCAGGGATGCGAACGGTACTTTCACTTCGCACTGCCAGATGTCTTTTACGTAGAATTCGTCGTTGATGATATGATTGGCCACCATCCAATCGGGGTTCCAGGGCGCGGTTACTACCTGTGTGCCCGAGAACATACGGTCCCATTGGGAGCCCACGAAATCGAACGCCAGTTTGGCCCACTGCCCGCCGGCCGGTTGCAGATTGATCTCAATCGCGTCGTTGCCGAAAAGCCTGGCGTCGTCGCGCTCGCGGGGGGGTATGTTGCGGGCGAAGCGCTTGTTCGATTCGAACGCGAAGTAGATGTTCTCGTCGTCCCAGCTTATCCAGGCGGCGGTCTGCTGCCGGGCCAGTTTGCCGGTCAAGTCGGAGAATCCCGTCAAGCGCGCCGCTTCGGCCCATTCGTCTTCCTTGATTTCACCATCGAGGTTTGGTGGCTTTGACACGAAGGGAATCGAGGCCACCGGGGTCGGCACCGGGCCCGTCGCCGCGGATTCTACCGCTTCCGCGGCCGTTGGATTCACATAGACCTTCACGTTTGCGAAGGCGCCCTCTTCGTAATTCATTTGCCTGAATCCGAAGCCGCCCCTTAAAAGTGAACCGTCCTTCATCGTATCGATCAGTTCACCGTCGATGTAATGTTTAATGGTGTCGCCCTGGACGACGATGGTGACCCGGGCCGTATCTCCGTGGCGGACCGGGTTTCGAAGCGTGGTTTCTCCTGCACCACGGTTCGCTTCGAGCTTGATGTTTCGCTGGAATTCCCGGCCATTGAAGCAGAAGAGGTAATACCGGCTGGGTTCAGGATTGAGTTCGCAACGCACCATCCAGCTGGCGATCGCGTTAATGACCTTCAGATCGAATTCCACAACGTAATCGGTCCAGTCGCCGCTGCCTTTCACCGCGACCCGATGGAGCACCTGGTGCTTACCTCGCAGGTGAAACCAGCCGTCGGCTACGCGGCCTTTGTCTCCGTTGATCCATTTCCCGGTTCCCTCCGAAAAATCATCTTGGAATATGAGCTTGCCCCTGGGAATGCCGGCCCGGGCAAGCCCAGCCAGAGTAATCGTCATTATGATGATGCTGAGAATGGCTAAGGACGGTTTCATGGTTTGGTCGATGTGACGCAGTTTAATTGATAGGAAATCGCTTTTCAGGCGGCCCGGACACGCGACCGCTGGAATCGTTCTGATTGAGCGTTTTCGCCACAGAAACATGACAAGTATGACCGGGTGAGTCAAGTTCGGCCTTGTTGTCCCCGTCCGGCGGTTCGGGGCGCGCCCTGAACCGCCGGACGGGGGGTGGTTTTGCCTGAATATGGCTCGAAAGCATAAAGAGAGGACACACCGACCCTCTCGCGATGGTTCAACCGTTCGCGTATTTCAATACTGGTTCGATGTCGTAATCGGGGAACGGGTCGTCTAGCCACGGCTCGATCGTAGGTTCGCCGGGTGGGTCCGTTCCGGTGTGCACCCGGACACCTTCTTCCCACAGGCCAAGGTGGCGCAGGATCTTTTCGATTACCTCGCCTTCGTCGATCAGCGCAACGATTTTCATTTCTCGGGAGCATTTTGGACACAGCAAGGGGTCCGCTTCCCACACCTTCTTGATGAGCTCGCGCCACTTGGCCGAGGGGATGCGGCGGGGTTGATGCTCCGACACATCGACGACCTCGACGGCTTGGCCCACGGCTTTGGCCTCTTCGGCGGCCCGCTTATCGCGCTGGCCACGCATCTTATTCGAATACCAGCCGTAGTAGCGCACGAGTTGGAAACTCTTGTCCGGGATGTGCTGGGTGATGGCGGCGATAAAGTCGCAGGGGGAGAAGACCTCGAAGTTGCGCTGAATCTTCGGATTCATCCCGGAACGGTAGACGATTGTGTCGCCTTGCTCATTGACCTGCATCTTTTCCACGGAGAAGGGATTGCGTATGATGTATTGCGCCAGGCGCTCAAGGTCCTCGCGCTCGTCGGGCAACACCCGGCGGCTGCGGAACATTCTCGAATCTTTCTCCGAGTTCGAGGACGAAGACTTGGCGCTTCCCTCGCAGCGGTTCGCCGACTACCGGAGCGCATACCTAGATCTATACGACAAGGTGAAGACGGACACCCTGAAGGGAAAAGTATCGATCCTCGACGACGTAGACTTTGAACTCGAACTGATCCACCGCGACATCATCAACGTCCAATACATTTTGGCACTGCTTGCACAGCTTTACGACGCCGATGTGCCCGAGCAACAGAAGATTCAGAAGCTCATTCTCGATTCCGTCGCGGGAGAGGTCGAACTGAGGAGTAAACAGGAACTGATCCAGAAGTTCATCGACAGCACATTACCTGATCTCGGGAGTGCTGCGGAGATCCCGGACTCCTTCGAGGATTTTTGGGAACAGGAACGTCTTTCGGCGTTCGATCAACTCGTGAAAGAGGAACAGCTCGACGCCGACAAGCTTCAGAAGGTGATTGATCGCTTCGTCTACACTGGCGAGAAGCCAATTCCCGACCCAGACATCATCGAACTGATTGACCGCCCGCTGAAGCTCGCCGAGCGTGGACCGACGAGGAAAAGGGTGCTCGATAAGGTTGTCGGTTTTGTCGAAACGTACATCCGAGGAATCGCTGCGTAAATGGGTCGGATTGCTGTCCAGATCCAAGGCTTTTCCAGAGACTACGCAGGTCTCAACGGCAACCGGGAGCTAACGGTCTCGCGACGAGGGATTCTCTCGGCGTCGTTGACTATGGGAGAGGATGCCAATCAAAGGCGACGGGATATTACTCCTTGGGCCGTTCGGAAGCCCCGAGAAACTGAAAGGCAGATCGTGAACACGACCTTTGCACTAGTTTCGCGCTTCCTGCTCCTGGCCCTCCAATTCGTGCCTTTTGCAAGAGCCGAACTACCATCCGGCATCTTCTGAGCAATTCAGTCATCTTGAATTCCTCCTTCAATGGGACCCATCTCCGGACACAATCTCGCCCCCAACTCGCCCCCAACTCGCCCCCAAGGAAATCTACGGGCGTGCATGCTCCGAAATTGCAAGAGACACAACTCGGCGCAACCGAGCGGGTTACGTGCGATTCAGGGAGCGGAAAAAGTGGCACCCCCAACGGGATTCGAACCCGTGTTACAGGGATGAGAACCCTGCGTCCTAGGCCTCTAGACGATGGGGGCGATGGGAACTTTTGACTTCGGATTTTTAATTTTTCGATTTGCCTTTAGAGTGAAGTTACTCAATACCGCATCCGGCCGTCAACCTGAGGATGATTAATCTGCAGGTGCCCCCGTTATGGAGTGCGGCGCTCTGGATCGTCAGGGCAAGGAGGCCGTTACCCCGGCCCAAGTCCCGTAATTCATTGACTGAAATCATGGATCCGGTTGGCTTGCCGAGCGCTTCCGGAAGGTCCAATCCAAAGCGGTGCAGAGCGCCGCATTCCGTATGCCTTAGCCCTGCGCCAGATTCGGATTCACGCTCGACCACTCCTCCAGCGGCGGGAGAATGCCCATCTCGATGACTTCGTCGCGGAGCTTGCAGAGATGCGAGTAG
>Ga0310121_10000462_pt1 | contig 44440 bp, 43 predicted proteins | sample CB27_Tmax_986_MG_FD_203504 | JGI IMG/M metagenome (GOLD analysis project Ga0310121, IMG submission 203504) | Marine microbial communities from Western Arctic Ocean, Canada - CB27_Tmax_986 | ecosystem: Environmental > Aquatic > Marine > Oceanic | place: Canada: Western Arctic Ocean | collected... | reverse complement strand
TTGATCAGTCGGGTTCGGCGCTCTGGGCCGTGACTGCCGAAGGAACCGAGTTCGCCGCCGCCCTCAGTGCCGGACGGACCCTCTCATGGCGGCTCGATCACGACGGTTCGCGGCTCGCCTACCTCGAGCTGTCGGGCCCGGGGCGGGTGGCCTCGGGCCGCACGCTGCTTCTGCGCACAGGCGAGATCGTGCGCGAACCGGGCGCCGGCGGCGCCCACATCGGCGTTGCCTGGCCCCCGAACGCGGCCACCGCGAGATTCGGGGGGCCGGGCGGAACGCTGGTGGCGACCGCGGTCGGGATGTCCGGAACCTACGTGGTCCCGCACCGGTGGTCCCCCGACGGAACGACGCTCGCAGCTACGCTCGTGATCTCCCAGACCGACGGCAGCGTCGTTCTCTCTCCCGAGCTGGTGACGCCAAGCTCGCGCCAGCGCCTCGCGGACGAGCCCGATGCGCGCTTCCTCGGGTGGGTGGCGAACGAGCGCGATCGGGGCTCGCCGTGATGAGCGGCCGGCGGCTGCTGACAGCGGGGGGCCTTGCCGTCGCGCTCGCGGGGGTCGGGGCCTTGGCCCTCCTCGGGAGGGGTGCGGGCGAATCCCCAGCGGCGTTCGCGAGCGCCCCGGCGGGGAGTTACGCCGTCGTGGCGCGCAGCTACGGCAACAGCGACGTGATCACCGTCGTAGGAGCACCGCCCAGCGAGATCGCGATCGAAGTCGCGACGGTGCCTCACCTGCCCGGCTTCGGCATTCGCGGCGCCGTCTCGCCGAACGGGCGATTCCTGGCACTGATCGTCGCCGATGGGGGCACGCCCTCCCGGCCGGTTGCGGCCCTCGTCATGGTCGACCTCATGTCCGGGGACGAGACGAGGTTGGGCGAAGGGGTCGATCTGCTGCAGGACCCGCTGTGGACGCCGGCCTCCGATGCGATCGTCGTCACCCGTAGCAAGTCCAGCTCCGGTAACGGCTCCGACGTGTCGATCGTGCGCGCGGCGCTGGCCGGCGGAGAGCAGGAGATTGAGCGTCACGAGCACGTACTCGCGGTCGCACCCGTCGGCTTCGACGGGTCGGGCGCCCTCCTCACGGTGGTGCTCGACGCGCGCGGCTCAACGCTCACCGCCGCGGGCAACGAACGGGGGAACCTCAGCGGGCACATCACCCGGGACTGGGCGCTCAGCCCGGACGGGGCGCAGCTGGCCTTCGTCGAAGCGAACCTGGACCAGGGCCTGCGCTATCTCCCGCGGGTGGTAGCGATCGGTGGGGGCGGGGTGGCCGCGATGGCAGCCGCGCCCCTCTACGACTCGGGGCAGGCGCTCGGCGTCGCCTGGGACCCCGCGCGCCTGACGGCACGCTTCGGCGCCGAGCCGGGCGCGGCGTCAGGTGGGGTGGCGGCGCAAGGGAAGGCGAGCGGATTCGATGTGCCCCTCGGCTATAGCGGAAGCGGGGCCTTCCTCGCGGTCCGGCACTGGAGCGGCAGCGGCTTCGACGCACCCGGCCGGGCCCAGCTCGAAATCGTCGACGACCACGGGCGGCAAGCGCTCACCGGCTTCACGAGGTTTTTCGGTTGGGCCGCTCGCTAGGGGCGCTGGCGCTGGCCGCCGTAGCCGCACTCGCGGCACTGGCGCTCACCGGCAGCGGCGCGCCGCCGCGCGCCCAAGCCTGCGGCGAAGCCGGTCCCTTCGACTTCGACACCTACGAGGCCTACGACAACGTCGCGCTCTACACCACGGCCATCGAGCTTGCCGCCTCTGGACAGGCCATCACCTTCCCGACCTCTCCGCTCGGCGAGCCGCACGGATTGGAGTATCCGGGCCTGCGCGTCGGCCCCCGCGACGCGCGGCTCGACGAGGACCCAGCGGCGCTCGTACCGCCGACGCTCGTGAAGGCGATCGCGTGGGTGGAAGCGAGCTGGGCGAACGCCCACCACGACGTGCCCTGGGGGGGTGTCGGGCCCGTGCTGCGCTCGTTCGACTGCGGCTTCGGGCTGGGCCAGATCACCACCGGCATGGCGAACGAACACGGCAACGCCACCGTCAAGCAGGCCATGGTCGGCACGCATTTCCTGTTCAACGTTGCTGAGGGCGTGCGCATTCTCGCGGACAAGTGGAACAGCGACGCACGCCCGATCGCAGGCACGGGCGACCCCGCCACGTTGGAGGACTGGTACTACGCGATCTGGGGATACAACGGTTTCGCCGCGATCAACCACCCGCTCTTCGCCACCGACCATGAGTTCGACTGGATCGATCACCCCCTCCACCCGTGGCGCGATCCGCTTCGGGGTGACGTCTATCACTGCGCGGACGAGACCGCGCCCACCTGGATAGATTCCGGCGACGGCACGCCGCTCTACGGCTACGGCGACTACACCTACCCCGAGCGGGTCTACGGCTGCATGCGCCACCCGCCGGAGATCCCCGCTCGCCTGATCGAAGAGGACCCCCTGGCCTCCCCGACCGTCCCCCCGTCGGTCACCGGCACGCCCACGGGCGGCGAAGAGCCGACTGCGACACCCGAGGCGACAGCCACGGAAACGCCGTCCCCAACCCTCGAGCCGACAGCCACCGAAACGCCGTCCGTAACGACGGAGCCCTCGGCGACGGCAGACCCATCGGTGACGGCTGAGCCTTCCGAGACGGTCGAGCCCTCGCCGACACCAGATCCGGATGCCGTTCCGCGAATGTGGTCGCCGGTAGTCTTCAGCATGCCCGACCTCACGAACCCCGCGGTGGCGGCGGCCTTCGCCCCGCAGGCGTTTATCGCCTGCCAGGAAGACGACTTCGCCGACGGCTGCCCGGCGATGGACTTCCCCACGTCCTTCCCCGAACTCGGGATCGAGCCACATACGGACCCGACACCGCTGATCGATGGGGCCGCGATTCTCGACCTGATCGGCTCGCCCCAGCTCGTCATCACGGGGCCGAGCGAGGTCGCGCTCCAGGTCTTTAGCGATGGATCGGCGAGCATCGCCGAGGTCTTCGCCGAGAACGTGGGCACCTGGATCGCGCCGTTCCGGGTGCGTACGACGGAGCCCTGGATCGTCGTGCGGCGGCCTGAGGGAGACGACCACATCCACGGGGGCGTTGCCATCGGCGCCGAGACGACCATCGTTCTCATCAGGGAGATGGACGGCGAACCAGCCGTCACCCAGCAGGGCTTCATCAACGCGCTCGTGATTACGCTGGACGCAGAGACGCTGCCCGAGGGGGAGTTCACCGGCGTGGTCATCATCGAGCCGCTGCTCGGTGGGGGGGGGATTATCCAGATAATCGTTCACGGTGCCAACGGCGAGATCGATCCGTTTCCTTACCGGGCGGTCATGCCCGGCGCGACCTCGAACCCCTGAGGTGACGCGAACCGCCTAGAATTCTCAAGCCATGAACCCACTCTCTCGACTGCGGAAGCACCACGCGATCGAACACGCAACAGCGAATGTGCTGTTCGCGAGACGAGGCCGGCCCGCAGGCGTCCTCGGCCTCAGCGACCTCGCCGGGTTTCATCTGATCGGCCCTTACACCGCGAGCGAGGTGCGCAGCGCTACGCAGGAGGCGCTGTTGCGGCTCGGTAAGGGCGAGCGTCAACTGGCGCTGACCGATCTGTGTGGAACGAACATCGTGACCACCGCCGCCTTCGCCACGGGCGCGGTGATGCTCGCGGCGGGACGAGCGCGTTGGAGCGCCTATCCCACGGCCGTTGCCGCCGCGATCGTGGCCATCGTGGCAGCCGCCCCCGCGGGGCGCTGGCTGCAGCGCAATATCACAACAGACGCGAACGTGACCGGCCTGACGCTCGCGGCGGTCGAGGAATTGCCGCATCCAGGCAAGGGGTACCATCTCCGCGTGCTGGTGACCCGCAGCGGTGATGACCCCCAGCCCGAAGCACCGCCGCCGCCCAGCCCGCGGCGGCTACGGCTCGGGCTCCACGGCGGCGAACGGATGCGACTGCGCGTTCATCGCAAGGTGGGCAAAACCTAGTCAGTGGGCGGCAGCCGCCTCTTTGCCTGCATCGATGACCTTCTGAGCGACGTTGCTGGGCACTTCCGCGTAGTGATCGAACTGCAGTTCGAAGAGCCCCCGGCCCTGTGTCAGCGAGCGCAGATCGGAGGCGTAGCGCTGTACCTCCGCCAAGGGGACATCGGCTTCGACAATGCTCGTGGTGCCATCCGGGGCAATGCCGTGGATGCGCGCCCGCTTCGTGTTGAGGTCGCCGACGATGTCGCCGGCGTTCGCTTCCGGTGCGCGCACACGAATCGTCATCACTGGCTCGAGCAGCATCCCACTCGCGCCGGCGACCGCTTCCTTGAGCGCCTGCGTCGCTGCGAGCTTGAACGCCATCTCGCTCGAGTCCACGGGGTGATGCTTCCCGTCGAAGAGGCGGACTTCGCAGTCGGTGAGCTCGTAGCCCGCGAGAACGCCCTCGCGGGCGGTCTCCATCACGCCCTTCTCCACGGCGGGGATGAATTCGCGGGGCACGGAACCGCCCACCACTTTGCTGCTGAACTGCAGCCCGGAGCCGCGCGGCAGCGGGGTGATCTCGATCGCGACGCGGGCGTACTGGCCGTGGCCGCCGGTCTGCTTCTTATGCGTGTAGTCGGCGGATGAGGACTTCGCCACCGTCTCCCGGTAAGGGACGCGAGGCAGGGCGAGGTCGACCTCGATGTTGAACTTCTGCAACAGCCGCCCGACGGCGACTTCGAGGTGGGCGTCGCCGAGCCCTTCGAGGATCGTTTCGCTCGTGGTGAGATCGCGGCGGAGACGGAGGCCCGGGTCCTCTTCGACCAGCCGCTGGAGGCTCGGGCCAAGCTTGTCGACGGCGGCGTTCGCGGCCGGCCTCACGGCCATGCTGTAGACCGGATCGGGGAAGGTCATCGGCGGAAGCACGGTCGCCGTGTCCTTTGTCGCGAGGGTGTCCCCGGTTCCGGTTTCGCTCAGCTTGGCCACCACCCCAATGTCGCCTGGCGGAAGCGCATCAACCGGCTCCTGCTCCTTGCCGCGCTGGAGGTAGATGGTGCCCAAGCGCTCGTCCGAGCCCTTGTTGCTGTTCCAGAGGTGGGTGTCCGCAGGCACCTTGCCCGTCATGACCCGCAGGTAGCTCAGCCGGCCCACGTAGGGGTCGGCCGAGGTCTTGAAGACAAGCACCGCCGGTGAGGCGTCGTCGGCGACCGCGAGCGTCTCGCCGTGAGCATCGACGACGCTGCGCTGCAGGGGCGAGGGCGCGATCGACGCAATCGCATCGAGGAGCTGACGCACGCCGATCTGCCTTGTCGCAGCGGCACAGACGACGGGCACGATCTGACCCGCGGCGAGTGCCGTCCGCAGGGCCCCGTGAAGCTCCTCGGGCGTGAGCGCCTCGTCTTCGAAGTACTTGGTCATGAGCGCCTCATCGTTCTCGACGATGCTCTCGATCAGCGCGCCGCGGAGCTCTTCCGCGCGCTCCGCGAGTTCGGCCGGGACCTCGGCCGCATCGCCCTCGCCGAGGTAGGCCTTCATCGCGAGCAGGTCGACGACGCCGCTGAAATCGTGGCTTTCGCCGATCGGGAAGACGAGGGGCGCGACGGCGCTGCCCCACTTCTCCTGAAGCGCAGTCAGCACGGTGTCGAAGTCGGCGTTTTCGCGGTCCATACGGTTGATCAGGATCATGCGGGGGAGGCCACGGTCTTCGGCGATTTGCCAGACGCGGTCGGTGCCCACTTCGGGCCCGGAGACGGCATCGACGACGACCAGCGCGAGGTCGCCTGCATGAGCGCCGCAGATCACTTCAGAGATGAAGTCCGCATAGCCGGGCGTATCGATCATGTTGATCTTCGTCCCCGACCATTCGAGCGGGAGGAGGGAGAGGTTGAGGCTGAACTTGCGCCGGTGCTCGTCTTCGTCGTAATCACCGATGGTGTTCTGTTCTTCGACCGCGCCCATGCGGGTGCTGGCCCCGCTCACGTAGAGCGCAGCCTCGCCGAGCGTCGTCTTGCCCACGCTGCCGTGTCCGACGATGACGACGTTGCGGATGTCTTCGCTGGGGTAGACCTTCATCGGACGGTGCCTCTCGGGCCGAGTCGCGGCCCGGTGATTCTACGATTGCGCGACAAGACCCCTCAATACGCCCGTTCTCGAGGGGCGGGCTTGCGGGCAGGCCGGGGCGAAGCAGGCCAGGCAGCGCGCGGCCTAGGCCTCCTGTAGACTCCTTTCGCACGCATGTTCGACTCGGACGGTACCTACGTTGCACTCGATCTCGAAACCACCGGGCTCGATCTCGATCGCGACCGCATCACCGAGATCGGGGCTATGCGCTTCGATGCCGAGGGCCGCGAGCTTGCCGCATTCGAGCAGCTGGTCGATCCGGGGCGGCCCATCCCCCAGTTCATCGAGACCCTGACCGGGGTCACGAATGACGCCGTGCGGGCCGCGCCGGCTTTCGCGGAGGTCGCGAGCGCACTTGCGGCGTTCGTTGGCGAGGGCCCGATCGTCGGCCAGAACGTGGGCTTTGACCTCGCCCATCTCGAACGGGCAGGGCTGAGCCTCACGCCACCCGTGTTCGACACGGGCAGGCTCTCGCACCTCGTGATGCCGGGACACACCTACCGGGGCCTGAGCGAACTCGCCGCAGGCCTCGGGATCGCGACACCGATGGCGCACCGTGCCCTCCCCGACGCGCGCACGGCCGCCGCGGTCTTCGTCGAGCTGCGCCGGCGCGCCGCCGCGCTCCCGCGCGAGCAGCGGCTGCTGCTCGCTCGCTTCGTCGCGATCGAGCAGCCGGCACTCGCCCGCGAGATCGCCGGCGACGAGCTGGCACTGGACGAGGAGCTCGTCCCCCCAGCGCTCCCGGAGCGCTGGAAACCGCCCGCGCCGCTGGAGCGGGCGGAAGTCCCCGAGCCCGTGGCGCGCGGGGACGTGGCCAGCGCCTTCGCCGCGGCGGCCCGGATCGTTCCTCGCTTCGAGGACCGACCGCAACAGCTCGAGATGAGCGAGGCCGTGGCGGACGCCTTCTCGGACGGCGGGCAGTGGCTGATCGAAGCCGGCACGGGCGTCGGAAAGTCGCTCGCCTACCTCGTGCCGGCGGCGCTCTACGCCCTCCGCAATGGCACGCGGGTGGTGGTCTCGACGAACACGATCGCGCTCCAGGAACAGCTCCTGGGGAAGGACGTCCCCACGCTCCGCGAGATCCTGCTCGAAGCGGGGGCCATCGGTGAAGCGGAGGACCTCAGAGTCGCCACGCTGAAAGGCCGCGCGAACTACCTTTGCCTGCAGCGCTGGGTTGGCGGCCACCAGGCGAACCTCGCCGATCCGGATGTCGCGCGCCTTGCCGCCGCCCTCGCACTGTGGCTTCCGCGGACACCCTCCGGCGACCGCGGCGAACTGAATCTGGAGCCGGGGGCGCGGGCGGCCTGGGCGCGATTCTCGGCGGCGGAGGTCGACTGCCTCTCCCGCCAGCACACCTTCGTTCGCGACGGCCGCTGCTTTCTCCACCGCGCCCGCAAGACCGCCGAGAGCGCGCACATCGTGATCGTCAACCACGCGCTCCTGCTTGCCGACATCGCGACCGGGAGGAGCGCGATCCCCCCGTTCGATCACCTGATCGTGGACGAAGCCCACAACCTCGAGGGCCAGGCGACGCAACAGTTCGGCCTCCACGTCGGGCCCCGCCAGGTGATGGACATCCTGGACGGAATCTACCGCCCGCGATCGCGGGACCGGCGCGAGGGCGGGATTGCGACGGTGGTCGCGGGCTTCCACGGGGGGCTGCTCGCGGCCGCGGCAGACGCCGTGACCGCTGGTGTGACCGCGGCCACGAAGCAGCTGAACCGGCCGTTCGACGCGCTCAGCAAGCTGAAGGGAGAGGGCGGAGACGAACGCCTCTTGACAACCCCCGGGATGCGTCATAGTCCCGATTGGGAAGAAGTCGAGGCAGGCTGGGCCGGCCTCGACGCCGAGCTGGGGAACGTGGTGGACGTGGGTCGCAGCGCCGCGCACCTGCTCGGCGAGGTTACGGAAGGAGATGAGCGCCAAGCGCTCGCCGGCGAACTGGAGACGGCCGTGGGGCGCCTCGAGACCGTCCGCCGGGAGCTCGCGAGCATGGTCGCCGGGAACGACCCCGGCACGATCGTCTGGGCCTCGACCGCACGCGATGGACTGCGGGCGCTGAACGCCGCGCCCCTCGAGGTCGGGCCGCGGCTGGCGGAAGAGCTGTTCGAGGACCGCGCCACCGTGATCGGGACAGGCGCGACGCTCGCGGCCGCCGGCTCGATGGCCTTTGCGGCGAATCAGCTCGGCCTGCCAGAGGCGGAAGCGCTTCAGCTCGGCTCGCCCTTTGACTACGAGCGCTCGACCCTGCTCGTGACGCCGACGGAAATGCCCGCGCCGAACGAGACCGGCTACGACGAGGCCGCCGCGGCCGCGATCGTGAAGCTCGTCCGCGCCTCCGAAGGGCGCGCGCTGGCGCTGTTTACGTCACACGCCTCGCTGAGGCGCGTAGCCGCGCTCGCGCGCGACGAACTCGAAGGGGAGGGCATCGGCGTGATGGTGCAGGGGCGAGACGGCTCAGCCCCGCAGCTCACTGACAACCTGATCGACAACCCCCGCGCAGTCATCTTTGGGACATCGAGCTTCTGGGAGGGGATCGACATCCGCGGGCAGGCGCTTTCGCTGATCGTGATCGCGCGGCTGCCCTTCCCCGTGCCGACGGATCCCATCCACCGCGCACGCTCCGATCTCTACGACGATCCTTTCGGCGATTACTCGCTGCCCGCTGCAATCCTCCGCTTCCGCCAGGGCTTTGGCCGCCTGATCCGCGACCGCGAGGATCGCGGGGTCGTTGCCCTGCTGGACAGCCGCGTCCGCAGCAAACGCTACGGCGCGGACTTCCTGCGCGCGCTTCCACCCTGCACCACCCTCACCGCGGACACCGATACCCTCGCAGCCCATTCGCGTGAATGGCTCGCACGGTGAGGGCGCGGGGAGAGCTGCCGCAACGGATTGCCGGGCCACGCGTATACCTCCGCCGCGTGGAGTCCGGGGACGCCTCCACGCGCTACGACGTGCGACGCCCGGGCACGAAGGGGGCGATCGGGCAGGTAACGCTCGACCTCACGGGAAAAAGCCCCGTCATCGAGAGCCTCTGTATCAACGAGGGCGAGCGCGGCTACGGGGCGGGGTCGGAGACGGCCGGCGCGTTGCTCCGGGCGCTCATCCGCCGGTTCCCCACGGTGCGCGCGTGGGCCCCTCCCGATCGCGGGCTGGCCGTCTATTTCTGGGTGCGGATGGGGTTCCGGCCGGTGATGGGCGAGGGGCCGCATGGCGGGCTCTGGTTTGAGCGAGCGCGATAACCCGGAGTTCAGAGTTCAGGAGGAGTTCAGCGTTCAGAGCTCAGAGAAGGACGGCCCAAGCGCAGCGAGCTGTGACACCAAAGCGAGCGCGCAGGCGGAGCGGCCGCAGGCCACGTAGTCCGCAGCAGTCGAGCGCGGGCGGGGTGGCGGGCCCGAGCGCAGCGAGCTGGAATCCGGAGTTCAGAGTTCAACGTTCAGAGCTCAGAGGGGCCGAGTGCAGCGAGCTATAGCCTAGGCGAGCGCGAAAGCGAAGCGGCCGTGAGGCCGCGCAGCTGCAGCAGTCGAGCGCGGGCGGGGTGGCAGGGATGCGGCCCGAGCACAGCGAGTTTTAACAGCGAGCGCAGGCGGGTGCCGGGAGCGGGCCCGAGCACAGCGAGCTTTAACAGTGAGCGCGGGCGGGGTGCCGGGGCGGGCCCGAGCGCAGCGAGCTGTGACCCATTACGAGCGCTTTCGGACAATCGTCGTACACTGGTTGTGGCTGGGTGCGCAGGCGGGGGCAGCGCACTCACAATGAGGCACTGATGCCAGCAACGACGAAGGAACGCCACGCAGTCGAAAGCTGCGAACACCACTGGGTGATCGACACGCCGAACGGCCGTGTCAGCCAGGGAGCCTGCAAGCTCTGCGGGCAAGAACGCGAGTTCCGGAACTCTACTGACGATCGCATGTGGGACAGCGAGAGCTTCTCGCTGAAGGGCAACGGTCGCTCCCGGCGCTGATTCAGCGACCCCGCGCAAACGTGACCCGTCTGCTCAGGGGCGCAGCCTGCCCGTACACTGGCTCTGATGGCAGCGAACCTGGCGGTTGAGCTTGCCCCGGGGCGCAAGACGGGTCTCGGCCTGCGCAATCCGGTGATGCCCGCTTCAGGCACGTTCAGCTGGGGCCTCGAGTTCGCACGACAGTTCGATGTGAACCGGTTGGGCGCGATCGTCTCCAAGGCGGTCACACCGCTGCCTCGCGCGGGCAACGCGCAGCCGCGCGTCGCCGAGACGCCGCTGGGCATGCTGAACTCGATCGGCCTGCAGAGTCTCGGCCTGGACCGTGTCGTCGCGGAGATGGCGCCGATCTGGGCAGGGTGGGACGTGCCTGCGATCGTGAATGTCGCGGGGGACGCGGTCGGGGACTACGGAGACCTCGCAGCCGCGCTCGACGGGGTTCCGGGCGTCGCCGCGCTCGAGCTCAACATCAGCTGCCCCAACGTCGACGACGGCCTCGAGATCGGGCAGAACGCGCTCGCCGCGGCCCGCGCCACCCGCGCTGCCGTGAGACGGACGGAGCTGCCCGTCATCGTCAAGTTGACCCCGAATGTGCAGAGCCCGACCGAGGTCGCGATCGCCTGCGCGGAGGAGGGTGCGGCCGCGATTTGCGCGATCAACACCGTCCTCGGGCTGGCGATCGATACCGCGGCGCGCCGGCCAGTTCTGCCACGCGCTACGGGAGGGTTGAGCGGGCCCGCAATCAAGCCTATTGCCCTCCGCTTCGTCTACGAGGTGGCGCAGGCCGTATCGGTCCCGGTGGTCGGTTGTGGCGGCATCCGCAGCGGCCTCGACGCCGTCGAGTTCCTGATGGCGGGCGCGACGGCCGTGCAGGTCGGCACGGCCAGCTTCGCCAACCCACGCGCCCCTCTTGATGTGCTCGAAGAACTCGAGGGATGGCTCGACGGCCACGCCGTCGCGGACGTGAACGAGATCATCGGCTGCGCCCAGCCCCTGCCCGCCTAGGGCGAGCGCAGAGGGTGCGGTAGGCTCGGCAGACGGGGTGTAGCTCAGCCTGGTAGAGCGCGCGGTTTGGGGCCGCGAGGCCGGCAGTTCGAGTCTGCCCACCCCGAATCTTACGAAGACTTATGCAGAGTCACAGGTTCGCAATAGGCCGGTCAGCCGGGAACTGTGGAGAAACGTCAAGACGAATTCGCGCTTACTTTCGAACTGCGCGAATCAATTGTTGAGTTCCTCAGCGAGTACCAGTTCGCCGCGTCGCCGAAGACGCTGCGCTACCACGAAGACAACGTCGGTCGCTGCTTGCTCAAGTTTCTGACCGAGCACGGCGCCCAGGACATCCAGGACGTGACGCCGGCGTCAGGAAGGTGACGCCGCACCGCTTCCGCCAGACCCTTGCTACCGAGCACTACCGCGCGAACCGTGACCTGATCGCGCTCAAGGCTGCGCTCGGCCACTCGAAGGTCGAGACCACGATGACCTACCTGCGTGGTCTGGGCAGGGACTTCGCGCTCGACGCGGAGCATCCGAGCCCCGACGAATGGCTGGTGGAGTAAGGGAGCGGCGGCCGCGGGCTACCGGGCCGTGGGGTAACACACGATGGTTGACATTGATTCACCTCTTGTCATGCTATCCAGGACAGTGGGATAGATGCGGGTCTGCTTCCGGAATCATCAACTCGAACGGCGCTACGCCGAGTCGGGGCAGGCGATTCGGGGATGGGGTCCTCAGGTCGGGCGGCGGTACGTCCAGCGCGTGAAGGCACTCCGACTTGCCCCCGACCGCTCCGATATCCAAGGGTCACGCGCTCTCGACCTGCACCCCCTGACGGGCAACCGTCGTGGGCAGCATGCGATTCGGCTACAGGCCAATGGCGGCTGATCGTCACGTTCGAGAGCGATACGAGCGTCACCGTCGAGGAGGTAGTCGACTACCATGGCTAGTCCAATGACCGACATCCATTCCGATCTTGCGATCCCACCGGGTGAGTTCCTCGCGGAGGAGATTGAAGCGCGTGGCATGACCCAAGGGCAGCTGGCCGAAAAGATGGGCCGGCCCCGGCAGGTCATCAACGGCATCATCCGGGGGCACCGGGCAATCACGGCCGAGACTGCGTTGCAACTCGAGGGTGTGCTGGGGCTCTCAGCGCAGCTGTGGATGAACCTCGAGAGCGAGTACCGGCTGGTGTTAGCGCGCAACGCCGGGGCCAAGAGCGCCTAGCTGCGCTCCGTGTCAGAGAGGGGACCAGCGCTAGCTCCCTCCCGCTGCAGGGACAGATGATCCGCTCGCCCGGAACTTTCGAAACTGTCATGAGCTGACCGGCCAATAACGACATCCTGCAGGGCTCTTCGGGCACGGCTCGGGGGCGGCCGCGAGGCCGGCAGTTCGAGTCTGCCCACCGCGACGAGCTTCCCGCGCTCGGCAACGCGAACCCAACCTTCCTCTATCAGGACTGGACCAGGGGCGATCGCGAGAGGGCCTGACCAAGTCAATGATCGCGGTCGCACTCGGTGCTCAGGCCGCGCGCGCGAACCGCGCCCCTCGCTGGCGGGTGCTGGGGGCGCTGGCTACCATGTCCGCACCCAGCGTTCGGAGCGACAGTACATTGAGCGATGATTTCGGGATCGACCTCGATGACGTGAACCGCGTCATCGACAGCGCCGAGGTCCTGATCATCCGTCTGGAGACGGTGGGCAACCGCGTCCTTGTGGACTTCCGCAGCGATGCTGAGAACCAGCCCTTCATCTCGCGCGTCCCACGCGTGAACTCGATCGAGGAACGCGTGCGGGCGATCAAGGAGATGCGGCCCGCCTTCCCCTACCCGGAGAAGCTGATGTCGTTCGCTTGGCCACGCCGCGTGAGCGTGATCGCGGGGTCGGGGGTCTGGGACCGGGTACGGGGGCGGATGGAGGGGATCGGCGGCCGCGGCGCGGGCGACAGCGCCGGACGCGTCCTCGCGGAGCTGATCGATGAGGAACGGCGCGAGGTCGTGGCGGCGGTACGGGGCGGCGAGGAGATGCGCACGATCTGGGAGCGCGAGTGAGCGACTCCCGGTCCGCTATCGACCTCCGCAGCGACACCGTGACCCAGCCCGACGCCGCGATGCGGCGAGCGATGGCCGAGGCAGACGTCGGCGACGACGTCTTCGGCGACGACCCCACGGTCAATCGGCTCGAGGCGATGGCGGCCGCGCGGCTGGGGAAGGAGGCGGCTGTCTTTGTCCCGAGCGGGACGATGGCGAACCTCGTATCCGTCCTCAGCTGGACGAAACCCACCGACGAGGTCCTGTTGGGCGACGAGTCCCACATCTTCAACTACGAAGTGGCGGGTGCGGCGCGCGTGGGCGGCGTGCAGCTGCGCGCACTCGCGAACCTGCCGGATGGCAGCCTCACCGAGGCGGACGTGCACGCGGCAATCCGCGAGCCCAACATCCACGCTCCCCGGAGCGCACTGCTCTGCCTCGAGAACACGCACAACCGCTGCGGGGGTGCCGTGGTCCCCCTAGCCGAGACGGAGACGCTGGCCGCAATCGCGCACGGTGCGGGGATGGCGGTTCACCTCGACGGCGCTCGAATCTTCAACGCGGCCGTCGCGAGCGGGATCGAGGCCGAGGCGCTGGCTGCGCCTGCGGATTCGGTCTCGTTCTGTCTCTCGAAAGGGCTGGGCGGCCCCGTCGGATCGCTCGTCTGTGGCCCGCGCGACTTCATCGAGCGTACGCGGCGCGAGCGCAAGATGCTGGGCGGCGGAATGCGCCAGGCCGGCGTCCTCGCGGCCGCCGGCATCCACGCCCTGACCTCCAACGTCGAGCGCCTGGCGGACGATCACGCGAACGCGCGCACCTTGGCGGAGGGGCTACGCCGCCTAGGCCCCTTCGCGCTCGATCCGCCGGCAACGAACATCGTCGTGCTTCGGGTCATCGAGGGCACGCGCGATGGTTGGCTCGCGGCGCTTGCGGAGGCGGGAGTGCGAGCGGTTGCGTTCGGCGCCGGGCGCATCCGCATGGTCACACACCGGGATGTCGATGCCGCGGCGATCGAAGAAGCCCTCCAGCGCATCGAGCGGGCAGTGGTTGCGGTGGCGGGGTGAGGCCCTGGCTCATGCTTGCGGGCCTCGCGGCGCTCGCGCTTGGCCTGAGCGCGTGCGCGACCGAAGAGCCCCGGGCGAACCCCCCGATCTTCGTCGGGGCACCTTGGGTGGGCACCGAGCGCCTCGAATACGACCTCTCGGAGCGGGGCGAGCTCGAGGGGCGCTGCGTGCTCGAGACTGAGCTGGAGGTGGCCCCCGGGGTAACCGAGCTGCGCCGCTCGTGCACGAACGCGGATGAGCCTCGCTACCAGGACAATGTCACCGTGCAGGTGCGGGCCGACTCGTTGCGGCCAATCTCCACGCTTCGATCGATCATTGATCTGGAGGAAGACGAGAGGCGTTTCTCCGCGACCTATCTGGCAGGCCAGGATCTCGTGCGCTTCGTGCTGCTCGAGTACCAGATTGGCGTCGAAGAACCGCGCGAACAGCTCAACACCGAGCGCGAGCTCCCGGCACCAACCGACGATGTCCCGGCGCCTGGCTGGTACGACGACGAATCGCTGCTCTGGCTGGTGCGGGGGGTGCCCCTGGAGGAGGGTTTCGAGGGTGCCTTCACGGACGTTACCGCCACCACGCGGGTCTTCGACGCTGACGTAAGCGTGGAAGGGCGCGAGGAGGTGGAGGTGCCCGCCGGGACCTTCGAGGCGTGGAAGATTCGCATCCAGACGAGCACAGTAACCCAGTTCGCATGGGTTGATGTCGAGTCCCCCCACCGGGTCGTGCGGGCGCGGATCGAGCGCCTCACGTACGAATTGGCCGCAGTCGACTGAGCGCGATCCAAGCCCCCGGCAGGCGCGATTGGGGGCTGCGATCGGCTGTCTTGAATCTCGTAGGCAACCCGCCCTTTATGTCGCGACTTCGTCTTGACACGCCCCGGAGCCCCCCGGAAGATGCGCCAGCGCGCTAGTCCCAGATCCCGAGGATGTATGCCGGTCGTCGCCGCTATCAGCCGAGACCCACGAATGCGAGGGGCCCTCGAAACATACCTAGGAGAGCGTGGCTATGACGCTCGCACCTTCGCGAACTACGACGTCACCATGGAGCAGTTCGAGCCGATGACGGCCGACGCCCTCGTCGTGGACGTGCAGGGCGTCCCGCGAGGAGAGTCGGGCGTCGGCTTTCCCCAGTTCAATCAGTGGCTCGCACGGGTCTACGAGGGCACCGAACCGCCTGCGCTCGTTTACCTGCTGCGCAAAGGCTCGCGCCGCCCCCACTTCCGCATCAGCGGCATCGTCATCAAGAAGCCGTTCCCGTTCGAGAAGCTGGGCGAGGCCCTTCGGAACGTGCTCGGGCACCCGCCCCGCGAGCAGCGCCGGCCCTTCGAGGTCGATATGGCGTCGAACACCCTCCGCGGCAGTGTCGGAGATATCCACCTCACGAATATCGAGGCGAGCCTACTCACCTATCTGATGGAGCACGAGGGCGAGATCCTGCATCCGCGCCTCCTGCTGACCGAGGTCTGGCGCTACCACGATGCCGCCGGCGCAAGCACGCTCGTGCGCGCTCACGTGAGCAACCTCCGCCGGAAGATGCGCGGCGTCCTCGGCAGCGATGAACAGCTCGAGACGATCCGGGGCAAGGGCTACCGCTTCATCGCCTAGCCACGGCCGCGCCCGCCGCCACCGCTTCCGCCGTAGTCCCGACGACAGCTGCCCGTGTAGCGTACGGCCGCTGTGACACTCGTCATCCTTGCGCTCGCCTGGCTCCTCGGGTTCAGCGTGGCCGGCCTGTGGAGCGCCCCCCTATGGCTGGCCGGCGGCTGGTTCCTCGCCGCGGTACCGGCCGCGCTTCTGATCCGGGGCCGGGGCGCAGCATTGCTGCTCGCAGGGGCAGCCCTGTTGGCTGTGGCGGGAGCTTGGCGCTTCGAAGGCTGGGCGGACGAGGAGCTCCCGGACCTCGCCCGATCGGTCGGGGCCGAGGTCACCATCGAGGGACGCATCGACTCCGAGCCCGATCCCGGCCTGACGACCCTCCGCTACCACGTCCGCGCCGAACGCGTGGCGGAGCGGGGGACGACGCGCAAGACCGACGGCCGCGTGCTCGTCACGCTCGGGCAGTTCGCCGACTTCGACACCGGTACCCCCGTGCGGGTCTCCGGAACGCTCGAGGCAGCGTCCGTCCTCGACGCGTTCGACTACCGCGCTTTCCTGGCAAGGCGTGGCGTGGTGGGGACGATGCTTTTCCCAAGGGTCGTCGTTACTGGCGAACGCGACCGCTGGACGGCCCCGGCGATCACGGCGGACGTGCGGCTGTCGCTCGAGCAGGGACTGCAGGCGTCGCTCCCAGAACCAGAAGCCTCCCTTGCCGCGGGCATCGTCATGGGGCGGGACGCGAACATGCCGCCGGAACTCACGGAGGCTTTCCGGGAGACCGGTCTGGCGCACTTCGTGGCCGTCTCGGGATCGAACATTGCCCTCGTGACAGCGGTCGCATTCCTGCTTTTCACACCGCTCGTCGGCCGCAACTGGGCGACACTGCCAGCCGCTGCCTCACTCACGATGTACGTGTTCGTCGCCGGCGGCGACGAAACGGTCGTGCGATCCGCGATCATGGCCGCCATCCTGCTCCTGGGATACTGGCTCGGGCGGCCCCAGAGTGGCCTCGCGGCGCTGGGCGCGGCTGCCCTCCTGATGACCGCGATCGACCCGGGCGTGGCGGCGGAAGTGGGATTCCAGCTCAGCGTCGCGGCCACCGCTGGACTGATCGTCTTCGCGCCCTGGATCCGCTACGGCCTGGGCTGGGCGATCGCCCGCGCCGGCATGACGGGCCTCGTCCCCAGCGCCTTCGTGGATGTGGCCGCGCTCTCGCTCGCGGCCTGGGTGGGGACGCTTCCGCTGATCTGGGTCACGTTCGGCCGGATCTCGCTCGTGGGGCCGCTGCTGAATATCCCAACCGTGCCCCTGTTCGCCGTGGCCTTCTGGCTGAGCGGCGTAGCGGCAGTCGCGGGAGCCGTATGGGAGCCGGCCGGCTGGGCCCTGGGCATCGTCGCGTACTACCCCCTCGCCTTCATCATCTGGATAGCGGAGGCGGGTGCGAGCCTCCCCGGCGCCGCGGTCGACGTCCCCGGCCGCGGGGCGCCAGCGGCGCTCGGCGCTTACGTCTTGCTCGCTGTGGCCGCATGGCCGGCTTATCGCTACCTCGTGCCCACCGCCGCTCCCCCCCGGCCCCCACGAGCACCCGCCCTCGTCTCGGGCGTGCGGCGGGTGGCGCTCGCGGCAGTTGCCTGCGCGCTCCTCGCCACGGTCTTTGCCGTAAGCCTGGCACCGCTCAATGGCCCGGGACGCCTCGAAGTGACCGTGCTGGACGTCGGTCAGGGCGACGCCATCCTCGTGACCACTCCCGGCGGCAAGCGCGTCGTCGTGGATGGTGGACCGAGCGGGATCGCGCTGGCGCGGGAACTCGGTGCCGTCCTGCCGCATTGGGAACGCGAAGTGGCTGCCGTCGTGCTCACCCACCCCCAGGCCGATCACGTCGGCGGCCTACCCACACTGCTTGAACGGTTCGACGTAGGCACCGTCTATGACAACGGCGCGACCCACGACACGATGATCTATGCGAGCTTCGTGGAGGGTGCGCGGACGCGGACGGCGCTGCGGCGCGGCGACAGCTTTGAGATCGACAACGTCCGCTTCGAGGTGCTCTGGCCCCTCCCGGGCGAGCTCGATTCAGATCTCAACGAAGCCTCGTTGGTCCTGCGGCTGCACTATCAGGGGGCAACCGTCCTCCTGACCGGCGACATCGAAGCGGGCGCCCAGCAAGCGCTGGTCGACCTAGGAGACATCGAAGCTGATGTGATCAAGGTCCCCCATCACGGCGCAGACACGAACGCCGCCGGTTTCTGGTCCGCGGCAAGCACGAGATTGGCGGTGATCTCTGCGGGCGCGGGAAACCGTTTCGGGCACCCGAGCGATGAAACGCTCGCGGCGCTCGCGGGGCAGACGGTGCTGCGCACGGACCTCCACGGCCGCGTCACGATCGCCAGTGACGGCGCCGCCATCCGCGTGCGCGTCGAACGCTGAGCGTGAGCTTTGCGCCTGGTGGGGGTGGCCGGTAGCGTAGCGGGCCAACCAGCCCGAAGGGGTGAGCGATGTCAGCACGAGTCGACGGGCGGAAACCGCCTGAGCTACGGCCGGTCACCATCGAGACCGGTTTCCAGGAGTTCGCCGAGGGCAGCTGCCTCATCGCCTTCGGCAAGACGCGCGTCCTCTGCGCCGCAAGCGTGGAGGAGCGCCAGCCGGGCTGGCTGCGCAACACGCAGAGCGGATGGGTGACGGCCGAATACTCGATGCTGCCGCGGTCGACGTCGACGCGAACGCAGCGTGAGGTCGAGCGGGGACGGCCGGGCGGACGTACTCAAGAGATCCAGCGCCTGATCGGCCGGTCACTGCGCGCGGCCGTGGACCTCGAACTGCTGGGCCCGCGCACGATCACCGTCGATTGCGACGTTCTCCAGGCGGACGGCGGCACGCGCACGGCAGCGGTCACGGGGGGGTTCGTCGCGCTGCGATTAGCGGCCGAGCAACTCGCGGAGAAGGGCCGCATCCCAGTCGAGGCGATCAAGACTCCTGTGGGGGCGGTCTCGGCGGGGGTGGTCGGGGGCGTTCCCATGCTCGACCTCTGCTACGAGGAGGATTCCACGGCCGAGGTCGACTTCAACGTCGTCATGACGGGCGCGGACGATTTCGTCGAAGTGCAGGGCACGGCCGAGGGGAAATCGTTCAGTGAGTCGGCCCTCGGCGAGCTCATCGCGCTGGCGCGCGCCGGCATTCTCGAACTGTTCGAGCATCAGCAGGAAGCGCTACGACGAGCCCCTCAGACGTAGGGCCCGAGGTGGGTGCCACCGACGATATGGAGATGCCCGTGCTCCTGGCTCTGCATCGCCTCGAAGCCAAAGTTCGAGAGCACGCGAAAGCCGTCCGGGCAGGCCTCGGCGCCGATCTTGGCGGCGATCCGCCCGACGGCCGCAATGCCGTCTTCCCAGAGCTCGGCCTGACTACGGTGCTCCTTCGTCATCGCCAGCAGCATCACGGGCACCCAACGCAGGACGTTCTGGATGACGATGACCTCGTCATCCTGGTAAAGGATGTTCGCCGGCTCGCTGCCGGCGACGATGTTGCAGAAGACGCAGTACGGCGCACGTTTCATCGCGGGAGCTGCATTCTACTTCTCCGCGGTCAGCGCCGGACTGCGTTGGCCGCCGACGTGCGCGCCGCAGACCCGGAGGCCGCCTGATGCCGCGGCTCATGCCGATCCGCGGGCTCCGCTACACCGCGAAGGCGGGGCCGCCGAGCGAGCTGCTCGCGCCCCCCTTCGACGTGATCGGCACGGGCGAGCGCGAGCGGCTCGCCGCGCTCTCGCCGTACAACGCCGTGCGCCTCGAGTTGGCCGAGGCCGGCAGCGAGCGAGACGCGACGGTGGCTACGGCGCTCGCGGGCTGGATCGAGGGCGGGATCCTCGCCCGGGACGAGCAGCCGATGCTCTACGTCTACGAGCAATCGTTCCTCGAAGCGGGCCGCGAACGGCGGCGGCGGGCGCTGATCTGCGGGGTCGAGTCGCAGCCGTGGGAGGAGGGCGCGGTGAAGCCGCACGAGTTCACGCTCTCCGCCCCGAAGGAGGACCGCCTGCGTCTCCTCCAGGCCACGGGCACGCAATTCAGCCCCATCTTCATGCTCGCACGAGACCGCTCCGGGCAGCTCGCGGGTCTGCTCGCGGCGACCACCGACAGCGGCGAGCCCGACCTCGAGGGCGAGACCGCGGATGGGGTGAGCCACCGGCTCTGGCCGCTCGCAGCGGAGCGCCACACGCTGCGGCCGCTGGCGCCCCTGCTCTCGGAGGCGTTCTACATCGCCGATGGCCACCACCGCTACGAGACCTCGCTCGCGTACCGCCGGTGGGTGGCGGAGCGGGAGGGGAAACTCGCAAGCGATCACCCCGCGCGCTTCGCGATGGCTGGGGTCGTGCCCGCGAGCGATGAAGGCCTCGTGGTTCGACCCCTGCACCGGATCGTGCCCCGAGAAGCACCCGCAGACTGGGAAGCGCGCATCGCTGGCGCTTTCACCGTCACCGAGATCGCGATCGCGGCGGAGCCTGCTCCCCTGCAGGACGCGCTCGAACGGGAGCCCGGGGCGATCGTCGCGCTGAACCTCACGCCGGGCCGCGTCCACCTGCTCCGCCCCCGCGGCGCCGACGATGTCGCCGCGCTCGCGCCTGCGGGCGCCAGCGCGCGCTGGGTGGCACAGCCACCCAACCTCTTGCGCTTCGGCGTGCTCAACCCCCTCTGGGGCGTCACCGACGAGGAGTTGCGCGCCGGGGCAGTCGAGTTCACCCACGACATCGGGGAGGTCCTCCGCGGCGTGCGGGACGGAGCGGCGGCGTTCCTCCTCCACCCCGTGGACGCGAACGAGGTGATGGCGCTCGCGGACGGAGGCGAGCGGCTGCCCCAGAAATCGACCTTCTACTACCCCAAGCTGGGCACCGGCCTCGTCTTCGCGCCGCTCACGCCCTAGCGCTCAGCCGATTCGCTTCGCCATGAGGATGTCCGGCTTTCCCGGGCCATTCGCATCCGGGACGACCCCCGCCAGGACAAACCCACAGGCGAGGTAGAACGCATACGGATGGCCGCCTCGGTTCTCGATCCGCGCGAGCTTGGCGAGCGGGTCGGGGTAGAGGTCGACGTCACTCAGCGAGGTGCGTCCGTCCTCATCGTCGGTGCCGAGCCAGAGGGTCTGGGCGCCCCGCCGGGCCGCCTCGCGCTCAAGATCGGCCACGAGGGCACCACCGATGCCCTCTCGCTGGCGAGCAGGCTCCACAGCGAGAGGGTGAAGCTCCCAGACGTTCCCGTCGTACTGGCGGATGCCACCGATCCAGCCCAGGACCCGCTCGCCCTCAGAGGCGACGCGGCTCAGCCGGTCCGCGGCGAACGATTCCCGCACCTCCCTCACAGCGGCGGCGGGATCGGGCCAGGCCGGGGTGTGTCCGCGAAACGCCTCGACCACGATCTCCGCAACCTGCGCGATCGCAGCCTCGTCCCGGGGGCGCAGATCCGTGATCTCCATTACTGCTCGTCCGGAGCTAGGTGTAGCTACGATCAGCGGGCCGTAGCGCGCTGATGCCGCACGGTGGCCGGCGGTGATTGTAGCGATAAGGCAAGCGACGTAACCGTGAGCGACCGCGTGTTAGGCGACTTCTCGATAGCGTTAACGAGATGAGCAGCTTCTGACCCGGGGGTTGGCAGCAGCCGGTTCGCTTCGGAGCGTTAGCAGAAGTCGGGGCCGTTGGCCCCAAAAAACGGGGTGAGAAGCCCGCGGAACGGCTCGGAGAACCCCGCGTACGCGTTACACGCGATGTCGCCTGACTCGGGGAAGAGCTCTTCCAGGAGTCGTTGCGCCTCACGGTCCTCGGCAGCCTTGGTGATCTGCCTCGATAGCGCCGTCGTCTCCTCGAAGTAGGTCAGTAGTCGCGCGTGGTCGTCCTCGAAGTCGGCGGGCGCTTCGAGGCGCGCCAACGCCGTGCGAGTGGTTTCCAGCACCGCGATGATCTCCGGCTGTTGCGCCAGGAGCGCGAGTGCGAGCTCCTCATCCGAGAGTGAGATCGGGAACGAGCCTGCCCGCGGACCGAACTCGCTCGCGTAGGTTCGCATCAGGCCGTAGACGGCAACGCCATACTCGCCGCCCGGGAGGCCGTCGGTCTCCGGACAACCGAGACCTTCGGCTGCGGCTGACTCCAGGACCAAGGCGTTCTCGCAGAAGGTTGGGGAAACGGTGTTCACGAGCCGGCCCCGAGCGACCTGCAGCTCAGAGGCAGACACGATGAGGGCGACGAAGTCCTCCCCGTCGATGGCTTGATCGAGGGCCTCGCTGTGGGCGACCGCGCCGGCCAAGATCGTCACGATGATCTGTTGGTCTTCCTCGAAGCGGTCCGGAGCCGTGAGGTCACGCAGGTCAGCGACAGCGGTTGCTAACACATCGGTAAGGTTCCCCGCGGAGAACGCTGCGTAGAAGACGCTGGGAACCGGCCAGGATCGGCTGAGGATCGCAACCAGCTCTTTGAACTGCGTGTCGATGCGAGCGTCAATGGCCCGCATATCGGCGAGAAACGCCCGCTCGTCCTCGGTTATTAGCGCCGCGCTCGCAGCTTCGGTCGGCGTTCGTGATACCGCGGCCTGTCCCGTGCCTTGATCGCCGTTGCCACAGGCGGCAAGGAGGCCGAGTCCAAGCGCGGCGAGTGCCAGGAGCGGGCGTGATCGAACGGCGTGTCGCACGTGACCTCCTGCGGGCGGCTGAGCGCCGCGAAGCCGCCCGGAACGTACCGGACCGTTCTAGGCGGCGGCGTGACTCGGGTCACATTCCCCAGATTGGGATCGTACCGCGACCGACTCGAACGCGACTGCCTGGAGATCGGGGAGGCGGCGGCGGGTTATTCGGCGGCGGCGGCGGCGGTGAACACAAAGAGTTCGACGTCTTCGTCCACCGGCCCCGTGTCGGTCGCGGCGGCGCGACGGAGGGCGGCGAGGCCCCGTTCGAAGAGCGGGGCGGGAAGCTGCGCGAGATCCGAGTACGCGCGGGTGGCGACGCGCTCTGCGTACTCGACCAGGGAGTCGTCGCTGCGCTGGCGCACCGTGGCCTGATGCACGAGCCGGAACCCGGCCGCTTGCGCCTCGCGGATCACGGCATCGCGGCCGGGCAGCCGCGCCGCGTTGAGGGCCGCGGCTTCGGGGAACCACTCGAGGTAACGCAGGCTGGCGACCGATTCGACCGTAGGTGTGCGCACGACGAACCAGCGGCCACTGCGCAGAACTCGATCGATCTCCACGAGGGCGCGGGGCCGGTCGGAGAGGTGGTGCCAGACCATCGAGAGGAACACGAGATCGGCGGAGGCAACGTCCAGCGGGATCGACTCGCCGGCGCCTCCGACGAACTCCACGGAACCGCACGGCTGCGGGTCATCGTCGCTGGCGTCACGGCGGGCGCGCTCGCGCATGCCCGCGCCTGGCTCGACGCCGATCGCGAGCGCGTGGAAGTACCGCGCCAGGGCGCACGTCAATCGACCCGTGCCGCTGCCGATGTCGACGATCACACGGATCGCGTCACCATCGACGTGCTTGGCTATGGACTCCAGCCAGAGCTGCTGGGTGGCGTCGCTGAGGTGCCGCCCAACGGCATAGCGTTCGGCAGCATCAGACTGCTCGTAGTCCACCGGCGGATTGTAGAGGGGGTGCCCAACCCCCACCCCGTCTAATATCGGGCGATGAGCGAGTCCGTCGTCGAGGTCGAGGGGTTACGCAAGTCGTACGGCGAGCTGGAAGCCGTGCGCGGGGTCGACCTCCGCGTCGATCGCGGCGAGATCTTCGCGCTGCTCGGGCCCAACGGCGCTGGTAAGACGACGACGGTCGAGATCCTCGAAGGGCACCGATCGCGCTCTGCGGGAGACGTGCGCGTCCTCGGCTACGACCCCGAGCGCAACGAAATCGCCCTCAAAGAACGCATCGGCATCGTCTTGCAACGCACGGGCCTCGAGCCCTACCTGACCGTCGGGGAAACGATCGACCTTTTCCGCGGCTACTACCCGCGGCCGCTACCCCGCGCCGAGATCCTCGCACTCGTCGGGCTGGAGGAGCACCGCGATCAGCGCGTACGACGGCTGTCGGGAGGCCTGCAGCGCCGCCTCGATGTGGCGGTTGGCTTGGCCGGCGACCCTGAACTGCTGTTTCTGGACGAACCCACCACGGGCTTCGATCCGATGGCGCGGCAGGGTGCCTGGGCGATGATCCGCGCGCTGCGTGGCCTGGGGAAGACGATCGTCCTGACGACGCACTACCTCGACGAGGCGCAAGTGCTCGCCGACCGCGTAGCGATCATGGTGCGGGGCGAAATCATCGCCGAGGACACGCCGGCGCGGCTGATCGGCGCGGACGAGACGACGGTCGTCCGCTTCCGCATACCCGACGGGGTCGCGCTGCCACCGGCGTTGGGCCTAACCGAAGCGCAGGACGAAGGCTGGGCCGAGCTCCGCACCGTCACGCCGACCCGTGATCTCCACGCCCTCACGAGTTGGGCCGTAGAAGCTGGTATCGACCTCGACGAGCTGACCGCGAGCCGGCCGTCGCTCGAGGAGGTGTACCTCCAGTTGGTCGCGGCGGACCCCGGATCGGAACCCTCGTGAGGCCGCTACTGCTGGCCCTGCGGCAGGTGAAGTACGAACAGCGAGCGTTCCTGCGGAACCCCGCGGCAGCGTTCTTCACGCTCGCGTTTCCGCTGATCTTCCTCGTGATCCTGAACGTGATCTTCGGCAACAACGATCTCGACCTGGGCGGCCGCGTGATCAGCGGCGCTACGTTCTACGTGCCCGCAATCATGGCGTTGACCGTCGTGAACTCCTGCTACACCGGGCTCGCGATGGGCTTCGCGATCAACCGGGACGAGGGTGTGCTCAAACGCGTCCGCGGGGCGCCGCTCCCCTCCTGGGCGTTCCTCTTCGGGCGGGTGGCGCACATCACGCTGGTCATGGTCGTGCTGGCTGCGATCGTGATCGCTTTCGGCTGGGTCTTCTACGATGTCGAGCTGCCGACGACGACCCTGCCCGCCGTCCTGGTCACCCTCGCGCTGGGCGCGCTCGCGTTCTCCGCGCTCGGCCTGGCGATGGCGGCGCTGATCCCGAACGCCGATGCCGCGCCAGCGGTCGTCAACGCGTCCATTCTGCCGCTGCTCTTCATCTCCGATGTGTTCATCCCGCCCGACGCGGATACGCCGGGTTGGGTGCAGCGAATCGGCGACCTTTTCCCGGTGAAGCACCTCTCCGAAGCGCTACAGGCCGGCTTCAACCCGTTCGCGACCGGATCCGGCTTCGAATGGGGTCACCTCGGCGTCATCGCGTTGTGGGGGGTGGTCGGGGCGATCGTCGCCGTGCGCTTCTCCTCCTGGGAGCCCCGCAACTAGGGGCCTAGAATGCCTCCCTCGCCGATCCGGAGGCACGCCCGTGCAGATCTCTTGCGCCTTCCCCGCGAATAGCGCCGCCGTCGAAGGCGCGGAGCTGGCCGAAGCGCTCGGCTACGACCGCGTCTGGATCTACGATTCGCCGGCCCTCTACCACGATGTCTGGGTGACTCTCGCCCGCATCGCCGAGCGCACGTCCAGGATCGGCCTTGGCCCTGGCGTGCTCGTCCCCCACCTGCGCCACCCGATGACGCAGGCGGCAGCCATTGCGACGCTCGCGGAGCTCGCGCCCGGCCGCCTCACGGTGGCGTTCGGCACCGGCTTCACCGGCCGGCTCGCGATGGGCCAACGGATGCTTTCGCGCCCGGTCTTCGAGCAATCGGTGCGCGATGTCATGGCCCTTCTCCGGGGCGAGGTCGTCGAGATCGAGGGGGCCGCGGCGCAGATGTTGCACTCAGACGGCTTCGCTGCGTCGCGCCCGCTCGACGTTCCCATCCTGGTGAACGCGCAGGGGCCGAAGGGCCAAGCGTTCGCCCACGCGATCGCCGACGGGATCACGGTCAGTTTTGCGCCGGTAGCCGGCTTCGCTTGGTGTGTGGTGCTGAGCACCGGGACCGTGCTCGAAGCGGGCGAGTCCGCGCACTCGGAGCGGGCGTTCGCCGCGACCGCGCCTACGCTCGCCATGCGCTATCACGGCCTCGCCGCCCGCGGGGAGCCACTCGATACCCTGCCCGGGGGCGGCGGCTGGCTCGAATCGCTGGACCGTGAACCTGAGGCCGTGCGACACCTCGAGATCCATCGCGGACACCTGGTCGAACTGAACGCGCACGATCGGGCGAACCTCGACCGCGAGCGGGCGGCCCCGGCGCAGCTCACCGGCACGCCGGACGAGGTCCGGGAACGAGTCGCGAAGCTGGGGGAGCGAGGCGCCACGGAGCTGATGTGGCAACCGATGGGACCTGATATCCCCCGCGAGATGCGCGCCTTCGCCGCAGCGATGGGGCTTTCGTAAGGCGCCGGGCTTGCGCTCGGCAGCCAGAGTGTGATCGAATCCGCGGATGTTTCGTCCTGGCGTAGTCCCCCCAGCCGAACCCGACGCTTCCGCCTTGTGGATGTTGGTGCAGCACGATCGGGTGCTCCTGCGCGATAGCGACGCCGGCCTAGCGGGGCCGGAGCAGGTCAGCGGCCTCGCGACGAACGGCACGCCCCACTTCATCGGCACGCTCGATGGGCGGCCGCTCTGGACCGCCGGGATCGAGGACGAGGCGGAGCCGGGCGAAGGCTGGCGCTTCTCCGACCTGTTCTCCTTCCACGCCCTCGCCGGCGACGATCAGTGGCTGGCGGCGGGCCGTGCGGTGCAAGTAGTCGAATGGGAGCGCACCCACCGCTTCTGCGGTCGCTGCGGGATCCCCACGGAGGCGGTTTCGGGCGAGCGCGCGATGCAGTGCCCGAAGTGCCGCCTGATGACGTTCCCGCGGCTCTCCCCGGCGATCATCGTCGTCATTCATCGCGGCGACGAAGTGCTGCTCGCACGCAGCCATCGCTTTCCCGAGGGCATGTACAGCGCGCTCGCCGGATTCGTCGAGCCCGGGGAGACCGTCGAGGGCGCGCTCCAGCGTGAGGTCGAGGAAGAGGTCGGACTGCAGGTCAAGAACCTGAGGTACCAGGGCAGCCAGCCCTGGCCGTTCCCGAATTCGCTCATGCTCGGCTTCTTCGCCGAGTACGCGGGCGGCGAGATCGTGCTCGAGGAAGCGGAGATCGCGGAAGCGAACTGGTTCCCCACTTCGGCCCTGCCCAACATCCCCGGTCCGATCAGCATCGCCAACCGGCTCATCACCTCTTGGGTGGACCAGCACGGTCGCTAACGGTGTGACAGGTCCGAGTCCGACGTCCCTGCCGTGATCGAGGCGCGGCCCTCAAGCTGAATCCTTCCTTGTCAGTGGTTGCCACGAGTGATAGGTGTCACCAGTGTACGCAGCTCGCTGGACACGTCGGCCCGCGTTCGGAACCATGGCGGCGTGTGGCGTGACGGTCTGGCGGTGATGGCGGCGCTTGTCGCGGTGGCGGCGGGCACCGGGTGGTCTGGGGGCGGCGCCAGCGAGGCCCAAACGGAGCCATTCGCGGTCGCCGCCGTGCTCCCCGGAATCGCCGTCGATGCGGGGGCGCTCGGCTGTGGCGCGGCACTCCCTGAGGGCTGCCCAGTCGCAACGACGACCGTCACCGTCCGTAACGAAGCGGGGACCGGCGTAGCCCTGACCGTCGAGATCGCGGATACGCCGGGGACCCGCGCGCGGGGGCTGATGTTCCGCGAGTCGCTGCCCGAACTCGCGGGCATGCTCTTCGTCTTCCCATCGGAGACGACCGCCGGATTCTGGATGAGGGACACGCCAATTCCGCTGGATATCGCCTACCTGGCGAGCGATGGCGAGGTGCTGGAGATCCGCGAAGGGGTGCCCTTCAACCTCACGATCCTGTCGCCTGCCCAGCCCTATCGGTTCACGCTCGAAGTCAACGGCGGGTGGTTCGCGCGGCACGGGCTCGGGGTTGGCGATCGCGTCGAGCTGCCACCTGAGGTGGGCGGACCGTGAGCCCGGCGAAGAAGGCGTTGACTTCGAGCCTGCCTGAGCCTGTGAAACGAATCAGATGACCGCGCAAGCGCTCACGAGCGGCGGGGGAAGAGGCCGCGGTGCCGCTCGCTGAGTCCGCACATGACCACCGCTTACGGCGGCGCCTGCAGCGCGGGCTCTTCGGAGCGGCGGGCGCGTTGCTGCTGGGACTCCTCGTGCTCGGCCTCAACGCGCGCGCGCTCAGCGCCGCCCGTCCGGGCGAGCCCGCCCCCGCCTTCCGTGTCGAGCTCTTTGCGGGCGGCGTGGTGACGAGTGAAGAGCTGCGCGGCCGCGTGGTCGTCCTGAACTTCTGGGCGTCGTGGTGCCCGCCCTGCCGGGCCGAGGCCCCGGTCCTGCGCCGCGCCCACGCACGCAGCGACCCCGATGAGGTCGTCTTCCTCGGCATCTCCCGGGACGACGACGCGGGCGACGCCATCGACTTCCTCCAGGACTTCGACCTCACCTATGGAAACGGCTTGGGCGACTCCGCCCTCGCAAGGAGTTTCGGCGCCCGCGGGCTACCGACGACCGTCGTGCTCGACGCCACCGGCGCCTATGTCGCCACTCACTTCGGGCCGATCTCCGAGTCGCGCCTCGAGGTGCTCATCGAGGACGCGAAGACTCGGAGCCGTCTCGCTGCAGAAGGGGCTGAAGCGCAGGCCGCCCCATGACCGGTGCCTACCCACCGCTGGCTAGAGCATCAGCGCGTAGCGGTGCTCGCGGAGGTGCGCCGGCGGAGGAGGCAGCGTGCCAGTTTCGCCGGTTGGCGCGAAGCCGTTCCGCCTGTAGAGGCCGATCGCCGGGGCGTTGTGGTCGTGCACATCCAGCTTCAGTTCGGCGAAGCCGCCGACGTGCGCCCAGACCACCACGGCTCCGACCAGGGCATCGCCTACGCCCTTCCCTCGCGCCCCCGGCGCGACCCACATCCCCAGGAGCTCGGCGGTCCGGGGTTCATGGTCGTCGGGCGCGCCCCGCGCAACCCCGATATCGACGCCGTCGAGGACCGCGATGAACGTCGCATGCTGCGCGATCAGCTCCGACCAGCTCTCTGCCGGTCGCTCGACCGCAGCCTCGAAGGTGCTCCCGAAGGCGGCCGGCGCATCGCGGAGCGAAGCCAGACGGATCGTCCGGAAGCGCGCTCCCTCATCTGATCGCAGGCGCTCGATCTTGATCATCGCGGAGCCGAATCTACGCCTCCTTTCCGGAAGTCTGGCCCGGAATCGGCAGAAGACCCGGGGCGTAGCGCCCACCCCGGCGGTGGCAAGGTGAGCGAAATCGTGGACTTCCTCCAAGTCCGCGGCGAGTACGTCTCTCTCGCACTGGTGGCGGTACTCCTCTGGCTCGCGGTTCGCCCCATCGCCGCGATCGTGGGCGTGCCGCGCAAGCAGCTCGGCGAACTCGTGTTGGACGCGGGAGTCGCCTTCGTGGCCGCCGCGCGCCTCGCCTACCTCCTCATCGAGGATCGCGGCGCCTTCACCGACCCCCTCGTCGCCATCCAGATCCAGACCGGCCTGGAGCCGCTCGCGGGTGCAATCGCCGCGCTGGCCGTCGTCGCCTGGCGCTCCCGAGCGCTGCCGAGACCGGAGCAGTGGGCCTGGCTACTGGCCGCGGCGACCGCCTTCGCCGTCGCGACGATGGCCTACGACGGCGCCTGCGTCGTGCGCGAGGCGTGCTATGGCGCCCCGGCCCCGGCCCCGCTGGGCTTCCGCATGTCGGGGCTGGCCGACACGCGAATCGCTACGCCGCTGGTCGAAGCAGCACTGTTGCTCGCGGCCCTGGGCGGGCTCGTCAGCTTCTGGCCGCGGCTGACGATGCGCACGCGAGCGCTGGGACTGCTGAGCGCGCTCGCGCTCCTGCGCGCGGCACTGACTCCACTCTCCGTCCGAGAGTGGGATGCCGTCGATGTTGAGACCTACGTGCTCGTCGCGGCTGCGGCCCTCACGTTCGCGGCCGCTGCCTGGCGCCCGACCGCCCCGCGCGTGGCACAAGCCTGAGCCGCCGGCCGCCCCGACAGCAGCGGCGAAGCGTTACGGGCGCGATCGGGACAGCCGGCCCAACGCCCTCCCCGCGCGACCCCACCCGCACCGGGTCTGGTAGCCTCCGCGCAACCGGAGGGACGCTGGCGATGCGGATCGGGGTGATGGTGGGCGGCGGCCAGGATCTGGACAGCCTCGTGGCGAGGACGCAGGAGCTCGAGGCGCAGGGCTTCGACAGCCTCTGGATGCCGAACATCTTCGATCTCGACGCGATTACCAGCCTCTCGATCGTCGGGCGGGAGACGGCGCGCATCGAACTGGGGTCGGCGGTCGTGCCGACCTACCCGCGCCACCCCGTCGCGATGGCGCAGCAGGCGCTGACGGCGCAGGCCGCCGCGCACGGTCGCTTCGTGCTCGGCATCGGCCTCTCGCACAAGGTCGTCATCGAGGGCATGTTCGGGCTCTCCTTCGAGCGGCCCGCGCGGCACATGCGCGACTACCTCGGCGCGCTCACGCTGCTGCTTCGCGGTGAGCGCGTGAAGTACCAGGGCGAGAGCTACCGCGTCAACGCCGGCTTCGAGGTGCCGGGCGCAACGCCCGTACCCCTGTTACTCGCCGCGATGGGCGAGCGCATGCTCGACCTCGCGGGCGCGCACGCGGACGGCACGAGCCTCTGGATGACCGGGCCGGACACGATCGAGCGCCACATCGGCCCGAGGCTGCGGCAGGCGGCCGCGCGCGCTGGCCGGCCTGATCCACGCATCGTCGCGGCATTCCCCATCGCGCTCACGAACGACCCCGAAGGGGCCCGAGCCCAGGTAAGCGCAAGTCTCACGGGCTACGGGACGTTGCCCTCGTACCGCGCCATGCTCGATCGTGAGGGGGTGGAGGGGCCCGGCGATCTCGCCATTCTCGGCGACGAGCAGGTTCTCGACGCCGCCATCGATCGGCTCCGGGACATTGGTGTCACCGACTTCTCCGCGTCGATCATGCCGGTCGACCCGGATGCCGAGGGACGGACCCTCGCCTATCTCCTCTCTCGGCTCGGAGGCGAATAGCGGATGGACAGCAAGGTCGTCGCCACCTTCGAAGACGCGGTCGCCGGCATCGCCAATGGCTCGAGCATCCTCATAGCGGGCTTCGGCGAACCAGGCACACCACACAACCTCATTCGCGCGCTCTACTTCCAAGGCGCGAGCGACCTCACGCTGATCGCAAACGGAGCCGGTGGCCCCCGTGCCGACGGCGTGATCAGCACCGGAACCCTGGTCGAGTCGAGCCGCGTCGGCCGGGTCATCCTCGCGTTCACGGCCTCGACCCATCCGTCGCGCCAGACGCCCTTGGAACGCCTCCACGAGGCAGGCGAGATCGAGGCCGAGATTACCCCTCAGGGCACGCTCGCCGAGCGCATCCGCGCGGGCGGTGCCGGGATCCCCGCCTTCTACACGCCGGCTGGGGTGGGCACCGAGGTGGCGGAGGGGAAGGAGCACCGCGACTTCGGCGGCCGGACCTACGTGCTCGAAGAAGCGATCACCGCGGACTATGCGTTCGTGCGCGCCTGGAAGGCGGACCCGTTCGGCAATCTCGTCTTCCGCCGGGCGCAGCGGAACTTCAGCCCGATCATGGCGACGGCGGCCGAATGCACGATCGTCGAGGCCGAGGAGATCGTCGAGGTGGGCGAGCTCGACCCCGACCAGATTCACACCTCCGGGATCTTCGTACAGCGCGTGATTTCGATTCCCGATGCGGAGGGCATCCTGCGGGTGCCGGCGCTCGCCCTCGCAAGCGCGCCGAGGCCGGCGTCATGAGTGGCGAGCGAGAGCGCCTCACGCGCGATCTCATGGCCGCCCGCGTCGCAGCTGCGTTCGCCGACGGCTGGATCGTGAACCTGGGCGTGGGGATCCCAACGCGCTGCTCCGACTTCGTTCCGACGGGCCGTACGGTGGTTTTCCACGCCGAGAACGGGGTCATTGGGTACGGGCGCAACGCCACGGTCGAAGAGGCAACGCCTTATGTCGTCAACGGCGGCGCCCAGCCCGTCCTCCTGACGCCGTTGGCTTCGATCGTCCATCACGCCGACGCCTTCGGGATCATTCGGCGGGGGCTCCTGGACGTCGCGGTCCTCGGCGCCTACGAGGTCGCCACCAACGGCGACTTCGCCAACTGGCGGATCACCGGACGCAAAGGCGGGGGAATCGGCGGAGCGATGGACCTCGCGGTTGGGGCGAAACGCGTCTTCTTGCTCCTGGAGCACACGACGCGCGACGGCCGGCCACGCCTGCTTGATCGTTGCGCACTGCCGCTGACGGCTCCGGGGGTGGTCACGCTGGTCATGACCGATCTGGGACTCTTCGAGCCCGCGGGAGACTCCTTCAGGTTGCTCGAGATCGCGCCCGGCTTCACCGTCGATGAAGTACAGGCACTCACGGGGGCGCTTGTGACACCCGCGTCCGATCTGAAGCCCGTGGCTTTGGTCTAGCGAGCGCAGCCGGCCCTAGAGCTGCGGCTCCTCCCGGCCACTGGATATCAAGAACGGAAGGCGCGTTTATCGGCCGGCAACGCGACGGGCGGATTGGAACGACCTAAGCGTGAGAACGAAAACATTGGAAGAGGCTCCGGCAGCGCCCGGTAAGTCGGCGCGGCTTCCTGGTCGGCAGCGGCGTCGCGGGAGCGGGGCGACGCGCCCCGAATCGGGCGTACCCCTCGCGGTAGCTGCAGTTGTCCCGGTCGGTGGTGGGCTGGTGGCGGTGGCCATCGGAACGGGGGTCGCGGTCGGTGTGGCGGTGATCGAGGTGCCGCCGCCCGCGGTCGCGATCCCGCGGTAGTGGCTGGGGTCGGAGCATCGCTCGAGTGTCAGTTCCCAAGAGAAATCCGCAAGACGAACCACCGTCACAGGACGCGCGCGCCTGACAGGCGGGATTGCGGGGGGTTGGGCGGGAGAGGGGTGGTACGCCAGAGAGGATTCGAACCTCTGACCTCTACCTCCGCAGGGTAGCGCTCTATCCACTGAGCTACTGGCGCGTACAAAGTTGGTGCCGAAGGTGAGATTTGAACTCACACGCCCTAAAGGACACTACGCCCTGAACGTAGCGCGTCTGCCGTTCCGCCACTTCGGCGCCATGAATCATTATCGGCTGCGGCCCGGCGGCCATCAAACGGGAACCTGCGGTGTGGCTGCGCGCGCCCTCCGGCCCCGGTTGCTGGTGCGCTGGGGCCAGCCCTAGACTGCGGAGGCGTAGGGGCGGTTAGCTCAGATGGTTAGAGCGCGTCGTTCACACCGACGAGGCCACTGGTTCGAGTCCAGTATCGCCCACCATTCCCCACCTGATCCGATCGTCCGTAGGGGGCGGGCCGCACGGCGGCGTTGGCAACGCTCGTCGTGGAGGCACGCCCCGTGACAGCCGCCGCTGCGGGCGTGACCAACTTCCGCGAACTCGTTCCGCTGCGGGTCAGACGAGCTCCGGCAGCTTCGAGAACTCGCCGCTCAGATCAGCGGGACCGCGGTAGAGGGGCTCGAAGCGACGGGCCTGGATGTACCACTGGCCGTCGATGCGACTGTAGGTATCGACGTAGCAGATCGAGTTCATCGAGCGACTGCCGTCGGGCATGTTCAGAAACTCGCCCATGTACCAGCGGCCTGACGCGGTATCGCCTGTGACGTCATCGATGACCCCGGAGTAGACGTGCATATAGACGTTGGGGAGGCGGGTCATCGCATCCATCCAGGAGCTCAGCGCCGCCTCGCGCCCATCGCGGGTGCCGCCGGGAGTCTGCCACTGGCCGTCGGGTGCCCACGTGCTGCCCCAGGCCTCCCCATCGAAGCGGTTAACGGCGTCCACGTAGCGCTCGGCGACCTGCCGGATCGCGGTGTAGTCATCGGGGGTGGGCTTGCTCATCTCACTGCTCCCTGCACGCTTGGCTCTCGGTGCCGTGTGCGCGCCGCCGATTCTAATCCCCTTTGCATGCGGCGGAGCCTTCCCGAATAGTTCGCCCCAATGTCGTCACTTCTCGGCTCACGCGCACCCGGCACCGGGCAGCGAGGGCCGCGCCTCTTCTATGGCTGGGTGATCGTCGGCGCGGTCACGACCATCAGTGCGATGTCGATGGCGCTGGCCGGGTTCAACTTCGGACTGTTCATCCGGCCCATGGAAGCCGACCTGGGCATCAGCCGCGCGACGTTCGGCTGGGCGCTTTCGGGCCGCCAGCTCGCCGCAGCGGCGACGAGCCCCGTCCTCGGGCGCGTCGTCGACAACCGTGGTGCGCGGCTGCCACTGATCGTTTCGACGTTGGTCACGGTTGGCGGGATGTGCCTGCTGCCGTTCGTCGGCGCCGGCTGGCAGCTGGTGGCGATCTTCACGGCGATCGGCCTTTGCGGTGGGGCGGGAGCGGCCGGCCTCTTTCACGTCACGCCGGTCGCGAAGTGGTTCGTCCGGCTGCGGCCGCGGGCCATGTCGATAGTGTCGGTCGGCCTTCCCCTTGGGGCGGTGGTGTTCGTGCCCCTTACCCAGGTCCTGATCGACGGCTTCGGGTGGAAGACGGCGTGGTTCCTCCTCGCCGGTGTCGGAGCGGCGGTGGTGCTTCCGCTCGCGCTGCTCGTACGTCGCCAGCCTGAAGACCTCGGCCTCCTGCCCGATGGTGCCGAGCCGCACTCGGCTCTGACGACAGACGCGGACGCCGGCGTAGACGAGGAGGTTTGGACGGTCGGAGAGGCCGTGCGCACCACGACCTTCTGGCAACTGGTCTTGGTGTTCTCGCTCGTGATGCTCGCGATCGGCAGTGTCGGGCTTCACCGCATTCCCCACTTCTCCGATCAGGGAATCAGCGCGCAGCTCGTTTCCATCGCGACGGGGCTGGACGCCGCCACCGCGACCATAGGCACGCTGGTGGCCGGGGCGCTCATGTCGCGGTTCGCGGTTCGCTACGTAGGGTCCGTGGGGCTCGCCTGCCTAGGCGGGGCGCTCCTGCTCACGATCTTCTCCACCAACGCCCCGATGATGTTCGTTGCGATGAGCGTCTGGGGCTTCTTCGCAGGTGCGATGCTGATGCTCCAGAACTACGTCTGGGCCGACTACTTCGGGAGGGCTCACGCGGGTGCGGTGCGGGGGTACTCGATGCCGATCACGCTCATGTTCAGCTCCGTGGGGCCACCGGCCGCCGGCTATGTGAATGACATCACCGGGGGCTACAACCCGATCTGGTGGGTGGGGATCTTCCTCTTGCTATGCGGCGCGCTCGTGCTCGTCCTTACCAACCCGCCCCGCCACGGTGGCAGCCACCAACGGGACGATGAGCGGACGGGCTCCCCAACAGCAGCCGCTTCCGCCCCAGCATCGTGAACCCGTCCGGGTGTGCCGTGGCAAAACTCGCGTTCGCGCGGCGATGGGCGGTTCGAGGCCGAAGCACGACGGGCCCAGTTCGCCCCGCAGCGGCATCCGGGTCCCCGACCTTGTCGGAACAGGCTTCCATTGCGGACACAGACGACCTAGGCTCTTAGTAAGGACTGGGAGGAAGGTCAAATGGCAGTCGAGAAGGAAGTCGGTGGACGCGTCAAAGAGGGCATCATCGGAGTGATCCGTGGGTCCGGAGAAATCACCTCGGCCGTAGTCGAGACCGTCGCTCAGACCGTGCAGACCGCGGTCAAGGAAACCGCCGCCACGGGCGGCTCCGTGGCCTCCGTGGGCATCAACGCGGCGAAGGGCACGATCGGGGCGGTGGGCGAAGTGGTTGGCCTCTCGGCCGCGACCGCAGCGGATACGATCGGCAAGACCGTGGACGCAGCATCCGAGACGGCGGCATCGATCGGGAACGCTGCGAAGGGAGCAGTGATCGGGACTGTTCGTGGCACATCGGAGGCAGGCGTCGAGACGCTCAGCGCCATCTCCCTGACGTCCCGCGGAGCCGTGAGCGAGGCTTCGAAGGTGGGCGCCGATCTCACGACCGCGGCTTTTGGTGCCGTCGAGGGTGCGATCGAAGCCGCGAAGGGGACCACCGTCAGTGTAGAAGAGGCGGCAGCGGCGGCGGCTACGGGGGCCATCGAGGCCGCCGGCGAAATCAGCGACGCCGCAGCCCTGCGCGTCCGCCGCGCCGTCGAGGGCACGATCCAGGGGGTCAAAGTGACCGCGCAGACGGCCGTCGGGCGGGGCCCGGGGGAATCATCGTAGCGACGAAGGGCCTCTAGCTCAGGCTCACCGGGGGCCGGATCGGGTCTCGTCCGCCCTCGGGGGCCTTTGCTCCGAAGCATCGTGGGCTGGCTCGCTGCTAGGCCGGTCAGTCTGGTTCTTGCTTGGGCGCCAGGCGGAAGAAGTGGTTGCTCAGACGGGGCCACGTCACTCCGAGACGACGAAGCGACGCGGGCGCGACGCGGAGACTGACGGGCGCGGTGAAGCGTAGGGCGCGCCACACGCCCGTGCCGATCATCTCCAGCCTCACGCGTCGGAGCAAGGGCAGGCGCCGCAGCAGACTGACGAGCTCCACCGCGATCTCCTGCGCCTCGTAGCCCGCATTCGCGCGCACCTCGGCGACCTCATAGCCCGCCTCTCCGGCGATGGCGCGATACTCGGCGATTGACCGGTAGGCGGCGGGGTAGTCGCCGTCCAGGACCTGAACCCCATGCGCGATCGTGGTCTCGCGCGCAATGACCACCCCTCCCGGTCCCAGACGGCTTCGGATCGCCCTGAGCAGGGCCACGGCGTCGTCACGATTGAGATACATCATGAGGCTACCGACAAACGCGAGGTCGAAAGCGCCGTCCATTGCCCCAAGGACCTCGATCGCACTGCCATGAATGAACTCGATGTTCGGCAGCCCGCGCGTTTGCTGGGCTGCGGTGTCGAGCAGGGGCAAGCTTTGCTCGACACCAGTCACTCGCTCGAAGCGTCGAGCAAGGTAGGCCGTCCACATGCCCGCACCGCAGCCCACGTCCAGGGCAGACGCGTTCCCGATACCGCCGGTCCATGCATCGACCACGCTCGCCTCGCGCCGGAAGCGGTACTGCACGCAGTCGTCGGGGATTCCTTGCTCATGCGCCAGGTAAGCCGATGTCGCGGCGTGCTGGGCCGCGGCGTCCCAGTACTGGGCGACGGTCTCGTAGTCGATCTCGCCAGGCATGCGCTGCATCTTAGCCCAGGAGCGTGTCGCCGCTTCGTTGCCCTTGGAGTCTCACAGGCGAGACGGACCGAGATCGGGATGATTCTGGGCGCCTCAGATCGCGGTGACCACGGGCGAAAAGGCCTGGTGCCGAAGGGCGCATGTAGACTGAGTGAGTCCTATGGCATGCGAACAGGAGACAGCAGCGACTCTGCGAGGGGCGGGGCACCGGGTGACGCCGCAACGTCTGCTCATCGCCTCAGCGCTGCGCCACGCCGGTCGCCACCTGACCGCCGCGGAGATCGCGGACGAGGTGCGGGCCGTCTATCCGATCGTCGATCTGAGCACCGTCTACCGCACGGTCGAGGTGCTCAAAGGCCTCAAGCTTGCGACCGGGACGGACATGGGCGGCGACGATCTGCTGTTCGAGTGGTCGTCCGGCGAGGCCCATCACCACCTGATCTGCTCCAAGTGCCGAAGCTCCCAGGTGCTCGACCGCGGGTATCTGGCCGACCTCTCTGAGCATCTCCAGCGGGACTTTGACTTCGAGCCGAACCTGGATCACTTTGCGATCTTCGGGGTCTGCCGAGCTTGCCGCGAGGCGGCCGGCGAGTGACGACGCGGCGCGAACTCGTGAACGCGCTCGCGGCGATCGTGGGCCGCGAACATGTCCTCTACCGGACCGAGGACCTCGTGGTCTACGAGCTGGACGGCACCATCGACCGTTCGCTCCCGCACGCTGTCGTCTTCCCGAACGAAGCGGGTGAAGTGCGCGAGATCGTTGCGGTGTGCAACTCCCTCCGCTTGCCGGTCACGCCGCGGGGGGCGGGTACGGGGCTGAGCGGGGGAGCGGTGCCGACCCGGCGGGGGGTGGTGGTGGCGACGGCGAGGATGCGTCGCATCCTGTCGGTGGACGCGATCGAGCGAGTCGCGGTCGTCGAGCCGGGCGTGCCCAACATCCAGCTCTCGGAGGTAGCCGCCGAGCACGGCCTTTTCTACGCGCCTGACCCGAGCAGCCAGAAGGCCTGCACCATCGGCGGCAACGTTGCGGAGAACGCCGGCGGGCCGCACTGCCTCGCCCTGGGCGTGACCACGAACCACGTGTTGGGGCTCGAGGTCGTCACGGCGGACGGCTCGCTCGAATGGTTGGGGGGGCGCGTGCCCGATGCAGCGGGATACGACCTCCGCGGGCTCTTCGTGGGGTCCGAGGGGACGCTCGGGATCGCAACCAAGATTGTCGTTCGACTCCTGCCCTTGCCCGAGACGATCGTGACGCTGCTCGCGATCTACGACGACATCGAGGCGGCGAGCGAAACCGTCTCCGCGGTCATCGGCGCAGGGATGGTGCCGGCCGCGCTCGAGATGATCGACAAAGTCACACTCCAGGCCGCCGAAGCGGGGCTGCAGTGCGGCTACCCCCCCGACGCGGGCGCCGTGCTCCTGATTGAGCTCGACGGGATCGCCGAGGTGGTGGGCGCCCAGGTGGAACGGGCCGAGGCGGCCTGCCGGGACCATGGCGCCACGGAGATCCGTAAAGCCACGGAGCCCGCCGAGCGGGAGTTGCTCTGGAAAGGGCGCAAGGGTGCCATCGGGGCCCTTGGGCGAATCGCGCCGAACTACTACCTGCTCGATGGTGTCGTCCCCCGCTCGCGACTGGTAGAGACCATGCGCAAGGTCGCCGAAATCGGGGAGCGCTACGAGTTCCCGGTCGCAAACGTCTTTCACGCGGGCGACGGGAACCTTCATCCGAGCCTTCTCTTCGACGAGCGGGAGCCGGGCGCGACCGCGCGCGTGCTCGAGGCTGGCGCGGAGATCATGCGCGCGTGTGTCGATGCGGGCGGGGCACTCACGGGGGAGCACGGGGTGGGGTTCGAAAAGCAGCGCTTCATGCCCTGGCTCTACGGCGAGGCCGACCTCGAGAACATGGGCCGGGTACGGGGCGTCTTCGGCAATACGGGCGACTTCAACCCCTGCAAGATCCTGCCCGAGGGAGCGGGCTGCGGCGAGATGGCGCAGCAGACGGGAGCGCTCGCCGCGGCGGGCCCCGATGCCTATGTCTGAGCTGGCGACGATTACGCTGCCGGAGGTCGCGGGCGTTGCGCCCGAGACGATCTTCGTCCCGGAAAGCTCCGCGGAACTGGGCGAGATCGTCGCTGCTCGTGACGGGCGAACGCTGGTGCCCGCGGGCGCACGGACGCAGCTCGCGCTCGGCAACGCACCCCGCGCTCCCTTCGCGCTGCTGGACCTGAGCGCCGCGCTGCGGGGCGAAATCGAGCACGAGCCCGCGGATCTCACGGCAATCGTGCCGGCCGGCGTAACGCTGGCCGAGTTGGATGCGCGACTCTCCGCGGCGGGGCAACGGCTACCCCTCGACCCGCCGCACGCTGACGAAGCGACGCTCGGCGGAACGCTCGCCGTAGGCATTGGCGGCCCGTTGCGGACACGCTACGGCCTGCCCCGGGACTTCGTCCTCGGGATGACGGTGCTGCGCGCAGACGGGGAACTCGTGAAGGCCGGTGGGCGGGTGGTGAAAAACGTCACCGGCTACGATCTCATGCGACTCTGGTGCGGCTCGCTGGGGACCCTGGGAATCGCAACCTCGATCGCCGTGCGCGTCCTGCCGAGGGTGGAGACGGTGGATCTGGGGTTTGTGGTCGACTCGCTCGAGGCCGGGCAGGCGTTAGCCGAGCGCCTCGATCGCGCGGATCTGCGTCCCGAACTGCTCGACCTCGCCCTCGACGGAGAGCGTTGGCGGGGCCTGGTGCGGCTCTCCGCCCAAGCGGTAGCCAAGGGCGGAGAGCTCGCCCGCACCGAGCTCTCCGCCTGCGAAGACGAGCGCGAGTACCGGGCAAGGCGCGATCTCGGATTCGGGAGCGACGCCGCGCTGACGCTGCGTGCGTCCTGCTCCGCACGGGCGTTGGCGGCGGTGGCCGGCGCTCTCCACGAGATCGCCCCGAGTGAGCTGCTCGTACGGCCGTTGGCGGGAGAGGTGCGAGCGACCTGGGCCGCGGCCGCCGTGCCGGGGGCGGATGGGCTTGGAGAGGTCGTGGGCACCCTGCGCTCCACCCTCGCCGAGAGTGGCGGCGGCGTGGTCGTCGAGCGGATGCCGGCCGCGCTGCGGGCAACCCTGGAGTGCTGGGGACGGCCGCGGCCCTTGGAGCGGATGCGCCGCGTGAAAGAAGCGTTCGACCCGGATGGACGGCTGAACGCTCGACGGTTCGTCGGTGGCCTCTGAAGCGCTGGGCTGGCCGCTCATCGAAGAGGCGCCCAGCGCCAGCGACTTGGCGAAGTGCGTGCACTGCGGCCTCTGCGTGAACGCCTGCCCGACGTATGCGATCACCGGCCTGGAGGTGGAGTCACCGCGCGGGCGGATCCACCTCGCCCGCGCCATCGACGAGGAGCGCATTCCGCTGACTGCGACAGTCCAGAATCACTGGGAGCTGTGCCTGCAGTGCCGCGCCTGCGAAGCGGTCTGCCCGAGCGGCGTGCCCTACGGACGGATCATGGAAGGCGCGCGGGCGCAGCTCGACGAGGCCGCCCCGAGCGGCCGCTGGCAGCGCTCCCTGCGCCGGTTCGTTCTGCGCAACGTAATAGCGCGGAGGCGGATATTGGCGGCCGCACTTGCGCCGATCCGCTGGTTCGCCACCTCGCGGCTGCGGGGGCTGCTGCGGCATGGCGGTATCCTCGGCCTCGTCGCGCCGCTCGCGCGCCTCGAAGCGCAGCTCGGGCGGCCGGGCGCACCCTTCCGCCCAGGCCGCCGGCCGCGCGCAGAGACGCCCGATGCGGTGTCGCTGCTCACGGGCTGCGTGATGAGCGAGCTCTTCGGGGACGTCCATCGCGCGACGGTGCGGGTGCTCGAACGCAGCGGAACTGAGGTCGTAATCCCGGAAGCGCAACGCTGCTGCGGCGCTCTCAGCGCGCACGACGGCGATCTGACCCAGGCGCGCCAACTCGCCCGTGAAAACGTGGTCACGTTCGAGGCGGTGGGCAACGGACCGATCGTCGTGAATTCAGCGGGCTGCGGCGCCGCAATGAAGGAATACGGCGAGCTGCTCGCGAAGGACTCCCGCTTCGCGGAGCGGGCGCAGGCCGTAGCGGCACGAGTCGTGGATTTCAGCGAGTTCCTTGCCGGCCGAGAGCTGCCCCCAGGTTCGCTGCCGGCGCGGGTCACGTACCAGGACGCCTGCCACCTCGCCCACGCACAGGGCATCCGCCAGCAGCCGCGCGATCTGCTCGGCGCGCTCGCCGGCTGCGAACTCGTCGAGACCGATGGCGCTGACATGTGTTGTGGGGCGGCGGGCCTCTACAGCCTCGTGCAGCCCCAGATGTCCGCCGAACTGCGGGCGCGAAAGGCGTCACAGTTTCGCCAGCATCGGCCGGATATTGTCGTGGCGGCAAACCCCGGCTGCCAGATGCAGTACGAAGCCGCTGTCCGCGAGGCGGGCATTCCCGCACGCGTCCTTCACGTCGCGGAAGCCCTCGACGAAGCCCAACGCCGGGCCGCGGGGCGGCGCCCTCGGCCGTAGCCACCCGCTGGCCTACAGTGGACTCGATGCCCGAGCGCCTTGCGCTCGGGCATAAGGGCGTTGGAGCGCGCTTGGCGAACGAGTTGGCGGGCGTTCGGGCTGCCGTCGAGGCGCACCTCGGCGGGCTGCGGCCTGGACAAGATGCGCAACGCCACCTCGGCGTACCGCAATCGGCGAAGCCCGTCACGATCGCGGCCCTCGCGGCAGCCCACGCCGGAGTCACGCTCGTCGTGGCGCCCAGCGCGGGCCGGGCCCTGGCGCTCGAAGAGGAGCTCGCGCTGTACGCGGGGGAGCTACCGATCGCGCGGCTGCCCGAACAGGAACGGCTCCCGTATGAGCTCGCCGAAGACGACTCTGCCGTGGTGGCGGAGCGGGACCGGGCCTTGCGGCATCTGCGCGCCGGCGAGCCCGCGATCGTCGTGGGCTCCTGGGCATCCCTGTCCGAGTTCCGCGCCCGACCCGAGCAGGCGGGAGCGGGCACGGATATCCAGACCGGGCAGACGCTGGCCCCGGCTGCGCTCCAGCGGCGACTCGAGGCAGCCGGCTATCTGCTCGAGTCGCTCGCCGACCAGCCGGGCACGGCTACGCGTCGAGGGGGGCTGCTCGACGTGTTTCCGGCGGGGGCGGAGGGCCCGATCCGGATCGAATTCCTGGGCGACGAGATCGAGAGCATTCGGCGCATCGACCTGGGGACGCAGCGAAGCGCGGGGCGGGTCGAGGCAGTCCACCTCGCCCCGCTCGCGAGTCACACGGTCGAGGCGGCGCAGCAGGCTCATGATCTGCTCGAAACGATCTCCGTGGGCGGCGACGGTGCGGAGGCCATCGCGGAGGAACTGGAACTGCTGAGTGGGGGCGAACGCAGCCGCTTCGCGGGCTTCTTTGAGCCGCTTCTGAATCGCGCCACCGCTCTCGACCACCTTGGCCCCGGCAGCCTCATCGTGCTCGAAGAGGAAGAGGAGGGCGAAGCCGCCCTCGCTCAGCTCCTCGAGCATCAGGGAGAGGTGCGCACGACCCTCGAAGGACGAGGCGTAATCCCGACCGGGCTTCCGCCCCTGAACCTCGAAGCGGCAACCGTGCGCGGGGTGCTCGCGGATCAGGAGAGCCGCGTCGAGCTCCATCGTTTCGGAGCGAGCGAACTCGGCGCAGAACGGCTGCCGTTCACGGCCGCACCCGCCTTCGGCGGGCGCATCCGCGAGGTCGTCACGCAAGCCGCTGCCTGGGCTGAGGAGGGGCGGGCGGTGGTGATCGCATCGCAGCAGGCCCTGCGCCTGGGCGAGCTGATGGAGGAAGAGGGACTGGCGCCGTCGCTGCGAGCAGAGCTGGCGGGTGCACCGGCGCCCACATCGATCACGCTCGTGCACGCGGCCGCAAGCGGCGGCTTCCTCCTCGGGGAGGAACTCGCCCTCATCAGCGACGAGGAGGTCTTTGGGCTGCGCCGGCGACGACGCCCTCAGCGCAAGCGGGTGGGCGTCCGGCCGAGCCTCCTGACCACGCTGCACGTCGGCGATCACGTCGTCCACCTCGACCACGGGATCGCCCGCTTTGGCGGACTCACGCGGCGTTCGGTGGACGGCGTGGAGCGCGAGTACCTCGAGCTGCAATACGCAGAAGGGGACCGGCTCTACGCACCCACGGACCAGCTCGAGGCCGTGAGCGCATACGTCGGTCCCAGCGACCGGCCGCCGGCGCTCACCCGCCTAGGCTCCCAGGAATGGGCGCGGGCGAAGCGGCGCGTGCGCCGCGCAGTCGCCGAGATCGCCCAGGATTTGCTGGAGCTGTACGCACGCCGCGCGGCGGCGGAGGGGACCGCCTTCGAGCCGGACGGTCCCTGGCAGCTGGAGATGGAGGGCGCGTTCGCGTTCGTCGAGACCGCGGACCAGCTGCAGGCGATCGCCGAGGTGAAGGGGGATATGGAATCGTCGCGGCCGATGGACCGCCTCATCGCTGGGGATGTCGGGTATGGCAAGACTGAGGTGGCCCTACGGGCGGCCTTCAAGGCCGTGATGACGGGCCGGCAGGTCGCCCTGCTCGTGCCGACCACGGTGCTCGCCGAACAGCACGGCCAGACCTTCCGCGAGCGCACGGCGGGGTTTCCCGTGAACGTGGCCGTGCTCTCTCGCTTCCGCAGCGCGAAAGAGCAGCAGGCGATCGTCGCCGGAATCGCCGACGGGTCGGTGGACGTCGCCATCGGCACGCACCGCGTGCTGCAACGGGACGTCGCCTTCAAGGACCTCGGCCTCGTCGTGATCGACGAGGAGCAGCGTTTCGGCGTGGTCCACAAGGAGCGCTTCAAGCAGATGCGCGCGGAGGTGGACATGCTGACGATGTCGGCGACTCCGATCCCACGAACCCTGCAGATGTCGCTCGCCGGCATCCGCGACATGTCGACCGTGATGACGCCACCGGAGGAGCGCCTCCCCGTGCGCACCTACGTCACGGCCTGGGACGACGAGATCGTTCGCGAAGCCGTGATGCGAGAGATCGAGCGAGGGGGACAGATCTACTTCGTGCACAACCGCGTGCAGAACATCGAGCGGGTAGCCGCCCGCCTGCGCGATCTCGTGCCTGAAGCCTCGATCGCGATCGGGCATGGGCAGATGCCGGAAGAGCAGCTCGAACGGGTGATGCTCGAGTTCGGGGCGGGCGAGAGCGACGTCCTCCTCTGCACGACGATCATCGAGAGTGGGCTCGACATCCCGAACGTGAACACGATCATCATCAACAACGCGAACCAGTTCGGGCTCGCCCAGCTCTACCAGTTGCGGGGGCGGGTCGGGCGCTCGGCAAACCGAGCGTTCGCGTACCTGCTCTACGATCGCGATCGTGCGATCACCGAAACCGCGCAGAAGCGCCTGGAGGCCATCTTCGAAGCGTCTGAGCTCGGCGCCGGCTTCCAGATCGCGCTGCGCGACCTGGAGATCCGCGGAGCCGGAAACCTGCTGGGAAGCGAGCAGAGCGGCCACATCGCGGCGGTTGGCTTTGACATGTTCTCGCGACTCGTCGCCGAAGCGGTGGAGTCGCTACGGGGGGGCCTCGAAGGCAGCGACCCGAACGCCGAACCCAAGCTGCCGCCTCCTCCGCGCGTGGACCTCCCGGTGAGCGCGTCGATCCCGGAACGCTACGTCGAGGACATGGACACGCGGCTCTCGCTCTACGAGCGAATCGCCGAGATCGACTCAGCGGAAGCCGTAGCGGCGATGA